>Ga0068856_100004750_pt1 | contig 13482 bp, 13 predicted proteins | sample KBSCornC62_FD_66595 | JGI IMG/M metagenome (GOLD analysis project Ga0068856, IMG submission 66595) | Corn rhizosphere microbial communities from Kellogg Biological Station, Michigan, USA - KBS Corn C6-2 | ecosystem: Host-associated > Plants > Roots > Rhizosphere > Soil ...
AGATGCGCTGGCCTTCGGCGGAATCCGAGGGACCACATGGACATCTTCGGAAGTTTGGGCTTGGACGTTCGGTGATAAAACCATCGCTAACGCAAAAAGACAAAAAGAAATCCCCGACCTCTTTGACATGGCACTGCTCCAGCGTGGACTACCCAAGCAGACGTAAACATCATCCACGCTGACAAAAAACTGTCAACCAGATTTTAGAGGACGAGGAAATAGATCGAACATTGCTTAAACGCAATGATCTGCAGGCAAAGAAGATTTGAACGGGAGAGAATACCCCCTACCCTGATTTACCCGAAAGGCTCAGTACGGCCATTCCCATTGCGCGATCTCAGGTTTATCAATTCCGTGCTCATAAGCGTAGGTCTTGCACTCGATTTGTTGATCCCGAAACTCTTGTTTCGCGTGTGCGCCAATCTTGTGAAGCATCGGTATGCGATTAATCGCGTCCATTGCCAAGCTGAAGCGGTCGATTTCGTTGTTTATAGCTAGTTCCATGGGCGTGTTGATGTTGCCCTTCTCCTTGTATCCGCGAACGTGGAGGTTGCGGTGGTTGGTGCGCCGGTACGCCAATCGGTGAATCAACCAAGGGTACCCATGAAAATTGAAGATGATCGGCTTGTTGACCGTGAAAAGCGAATCGAAGTCGCGGTCTGACAACCCATGAGGATGCTCGCTGTCGGGCTGGAGTCTGAAAAGATCAACGACGTTAATAAATCGAATCTTCAGTTCGTGGAATTCACGCCTCAACAGCGCGATCGCGGCTAGCGCCTCCTGGGTGGGAATGTCGCCGGCCGAAGCGAAAACGATGTCTGGTTCGCCACCTTCATCATTGCTAGCCCATTTCCAGATTCCGATTCCTTTCGTACAGTGCTTCACCGCAGCATCCATATCCATGTACTGCAAGTGCATCTGCTTATCGCAGACAATCACGTTGACGTAGTTTTCGCTTCTAAGACAGTGGTCCGCCACTGAGAGCAAGCAATTGGCATCAGGAGGCAAGTAGATGCGAGTTACGTCAGCGCTCTTATTGACAACAACATCGAGGAATCCGGGATCCTGGTGAGTGAAACCGTTATGGTCCTGACGCCAAACGGTCGACGTAATTAGAAGGTTCAGTGAAGAGACGTTGCGCCGCCAGGAAAGCTGGTTGCAGATGGAAAGCCATTTCGCGTGCTGGTTGAACATGGAATCGATCACGTGTGCAAAAGCTTCATAGGTGGAAAAGAAACCATGCCTCCCGGTCAAAAGGTACCCTTCCAGCATTCCTTCCATCGTGTGCTCGCTGAGCATTTCCATAACTCGGCCGTCTCGCGAGAGTTCGCCGCCATCATCATCTTCAGGGAAACGCTCCGCGATCCAGAACTTCTTGCTCACCTGATAGATGGCATCGAGCTTGTTCGAAGTGTTTTCGTCAGGGCAAAACACACGAAAATTGTGCATATTAAACTTCATGATGTCCCGGAGGAAATTGCCGAGAGGCCTGGTGTTCTCAGCCTGCGTGCCGGCGGGTCTCTCAACTTCGATCGCGTAGCTTCTGAAATCGGGCATTCTCAAGGTTTTCCTGAGTACGCCGCCGTTGGCGTGCGGATTGGCACCCATGCGCCTGTTGCCACGAGGAATCATGGCCTTCAGTTCAGTACGAAGCCTGCCGTGCTCATCGAACAATTCCTCGGGCGCGTATGAACGCATCCATTGTTCTAGTTCGCGAAGACGATCGGCATTCCTTTTTACATCGGCCAGTGGAACCTGATGGGCGCGCCAGGACCCTTCGAGCCTGTGCCCGCCGACCTGCTGCGGAGCGCTCCACCCTTTCGGCGTGCGCAAAACAATCATGGGCCACCGCAATCTAGTGGCGACCTGATTGATCCTCGCCTCCTCCTGGGATATTACGATTTCGTTCACGCAATGCTCAGCGGTCATCGCCATTGCCTGATGCATGCTGTCGAAATCGTCCCCTTCAACGAAGTAAGGGTTCCAACCGCAGCCTCTCAATAAGTCTTCGAGTTCCTCGTGAGTGATGCGAGCTAGCAGGGTGGGATTGTTGATCTTGTATCCGTTCAAGTGAAGAATCGGTAGCACTGCGCCATCGACAAGAGGATTAATGTATTTGTTAATGTGCCAGGAGGTTGCTAAAGGACCGGTCTCAGATTCGCCATCTCCGACTACGGCTACGGCTATTAGTTCCGGATTGTCGAGAATTGCTCCGCAAGCATGAGACAAAACATAGCCCAGTTCTCCTCCCTCGTGAATTGAACCGGGGGTCTCAGGCGTGCAATGGCTACCAATGCCTCCCGGGAAAGAGAACTGTTTAAAGAATGCACGCAAGCCATCCTCATCTTCGCTTTTGTCTGGATAAAACTCGGAGTAGGTCCCATCAAGATACATTGGCGCCAGCACGCCGGGTGCTCCGTGCCCCGGGCCAGCCATGTAAATCATGTCTAAATCATATTTCTTGATCACCCGCATTAGGTGCGTGTAGATAAACGCAAGACCCGGGCTGGAGCCCCAGTGTCCCAGAAGGCGATTCTTAATATGCTCGGGCCGCAAAGGTTCTTTCAGCAGAGGATTGTCCTGCAGATAGATCATGCCCAACATCAGGTAGTTGCAAGCTCTCCAGAAAGCATGGGTGTTCTTCAACTCGCCAGGGCTGAGAGGAGAGCCTTTAATGGTTGATCTTGCCGAGCCATAGGCGCTTATCGAAACAGGAATACGTCTCTCCAAAGTGGATGGCAACACCGTAATATTCGTTTTCATTGAAGATTCCTACAGTCGACTTAAGTGTGAGGGTCTTTCGGCGAAGTATTGCTTTTCGTTTGATATCCCCGCGAACGTTTAGTAGTGCCGCCGTTTCACTCTCAACTGCGCCAGAGCACGGGCCAATGAAGCATTCACTGACGCGACTTCTTCGGAAGAGAGCTTTTCTCGCAAGCGGGCCTCCGCTCGTTGTCGAGCTTCTTCGGCTGCTGCTTCATCAATCTTTTCGGTGGCGACGGCCATATTGGTAGCGATCGAGATTTTCTCATTGGTAACTTCCACCAATCCGTCACCAACGGCCATGAACTCGTCGCGACCGTTGGCATGCACAATCATTTCGCCTGGGATCATTTGCGTCATCAGACGAACGTGCTGCGGGAGAATGCCTATTTGCCCCTGTATTGCGGGCAAGGTGACCATTTCCACATCTGCGGAGTACACGATCGCCTCGGGCGTGGCAATTTCTAACTTGATCGTCTCAGCCATAGGTTTCGACAATTCTCTTGACCCGGAGTTCTGACCTCAGTTCGTGATTTCCTCAATCGGGCCTTTCATGTAGAAGTTCCCTTCCGCAACCGCGTCATGTTTGCCTTCGAGGATCTCTTTGAAGCCGCGAACGGTATCGGAAACGGGCACTTGCTTCCCTTCTCGCCCAGTGAACACTTGAGCGACACTGAACGGCTGGCTCAGAAAACGTTGGATCTTGCGCGCGCGTAAAACAGTGAGTTTGTCTTCGGGCGAGAGCTCATCCATTCCCAAGATTGCAATGATGTCCTGAAGATCCTTGTAACGCTGGAGTACTTTCTGGACACCTCGAGCCACCTCATAGTGCTCTTTCCCAACGACATCCGGGGCGAGCGCTCGAGATGTGGAAGCCAGAGGATCCACAGCAGGATAGATTCCCAACTCGGCTATCGACCGCTCCAGGACGATGGTCGCGTCAAGATGCGCAAAGGTGGTTGCCGGAGCCGGATCGGTCAGGTCGTCCGCGGGAACATAGACAGCCTGAAATGAGGTAATCGAGCCCTTCTTCGTCGAGGTAATCCTCTCCTGTAGCGCCCCCATTTCCGCCGCCAAGGTCGGCTGATAGCCCACCGCGCTCGCAGTGCGGCCCAGAAGTGCGGACACTTCCGATCCCGCTTGTGAGAAGCGAAAGATGTTGTCGATGAAGAGCAAAACATCTTGATTCTTCTCGTCGCGAAAATACTCCGTGATCGCAAGTCCTGCCAGAGCCACACGCAGGCGGGCGCCCGGAGGTTCATTCATCTGTCCATAAACCAGCGCGATTTTGGACTTCGACAGGTCGTCTTGCCGGATAACACCAGCTTCGGACATTTCGTTGTACAGGTCGCTGCCTTCCCGCGTTCGCTCCCCGACTCCTGCGAAAACGGAAACCCCACCATGGAGTTTGGCAATGTTGTTAATGAGCTCCATGATCACGACGGTCTTGCCGACACCTGCTCCACCAAACGCCCCAACCTTCCCTCCTTTCAAGAACGGACAAATGAGGTCAATGACTTTGATGCCCGTCGGCAAGACTTCAGGAGAGGTGGATTGATCTACGAGCGGCGGCGCGGGTCGATGGATTGGATAGTACTTATCCGCATGCACTGCACCACGCTCATCGACGGGATTCCCTGTCACATCGAACACTCTTCCCATGACTCCTTCGCCAACTGGCACAGAAATCGGCTTGCCGGTGTCGCTCACCTCGAACCCGCGTCTTAAACCTTCTGTGCTGGACATCGAAACGGTGCGGACCCAATGGTCTCCCAAGTGTTGTTGCACTTCGAGAATTACTCTATTGGACTCACCATTCACCTTGTATTCGCAGGTGAGGGCGTTGTAGATTCCGGGCAGGTGGGCGGGGAACTCTACGTCTATAACTGGCCCGAGTACTTTTACGATTTTTCCTCTGCTGTTCAGCTCTGGTGCCGCCTGATCTATCATTCCTTCACCTCATTCCGCCTGGCCACCTGCAATCTCCAGCAGTTCTTTTGTGATATTTCCTTGCCGCAGCTTGTTGTACTCAAGCGTCAACTCCTTAATCAGGTTCTCGGCGTTGTCGGTGGCGTTCTTCATTGCGACCATGCGGGCGCTCAACTCGCTTGCCTTTGCATTCAACAGAACTTGATAGATGTAGATATCGAGATATCTCGAAAGCAAGAAACCCAGAATGAACTCGGCGCTTGGTTCAAAGACCACTTCCGTCCTGTCCACGTAGAGTTCCTCCTCAAATCGCGCTCCTGGAATCTTTAGAGACTTGATTTCCCCAATTGGCAGATATTCGAGGCACAGCGGCAGCTGAGTGAGTGTGTTCACAAAGCGAGTCGCGATGACCTGAACCGAATCCACCTCGTGAGTTAAGAATTGCTCGCGCGCGAACGCAGCGATGGCTCTGGCTTGAGCAAAACTTGGTGTATCGGCGTAATCGAACTCCGCCGCGAGATGACGACGTGTTCTGGCGATGAACTGCGCCGCTTTTCGTCCCGCGGTTATGAAGACAGTGGTTGTGGGATCGAACTCGGCGGTCATCCTGAACAGGTTCGTGTTCAGCGCCCCACAGAGGCCCTTGTCGGCAGCCACTAAAATTACGCCACGCTTCCGAACAGCGCGGACCTCTAAGAGCGGGTGCGTGAACTCTCGTAAACGGGTAGTGGCCTCACGCTGAATGCGATAAATCATATGAACAAACGGACGCATGTTTACGGCTGCTTCCTGCGCCCGGCGCATTTTTGAAGCCGCGACCATCTGCATAGCCTTTGTTATCTGTGCGGTGCTGCTTATGGAGCGGATTCTTCGTCGCAAATCGCGAGGGCTGTTCATATTGCACTACTCAAGCTTCACTTCAACGCCAGGTTGCTTTGAACTGGTCTGCTGCCGCCTTAACTTCAGAGATCAGATCTGGGCTGAGTGACTTTTCGTTTGACACTTTTTGTAAAAGGTTGGTTTTGCGAGTACTGAGGAACTCAGTCAGCTTCGCCTGAAATTCTTTAACTCGGTCAACGGGAACGTCATCGAGATATCCGTTCTGGATCGTCCAAAGCACAGTAATTTGAATCTCGACCGGAATAGGGCTGTATTGCGGCTGCTTGAAGAGTTCCATGATTCGTTTGCCGCGATCGATTTGTGACTGGGTTTTGGCGTCCAACTCCGAGCCAAATTGTGCGAATGCTGCCAATTCTCGGAATTGCGCAAGATCACCCTTGAGTTGTCCTGCGACTTGCTTCATTGCTTTGAGCTGGGCAGCTGAGCCGACACGGGAAACCGACAGTCCAACGGAAATGGCGGGCCTCATACCCTGGTAAAACAGATCTGTCTCCAGATAGATCTGGCCATCCGTTATAGAGATGACATTTGTCGGGATATACGCGGAAACATCGCCAGCCTGAGTTTCGATAATCGGCAATGCTGTCAATGATCCGTTTCCGTATCTTTCTCCGACCCGCGCCGCTCGCTCTAATAGACGGCTGTGCAAATAGAAGACGTCGCCGGGGTATGCTTCACGTCCCGAAGGCCGCTTCAGCACGAGGGAAACCTGTCTGTACGCGACGGCATGTTTCGAGAGGTCGTCATAAATAATGAGTGCGTCCATGCCCCGGTCCATAAACCACTCACCCATGGCGGCGCCGGCGAAAGGGGCCAGATACTGATTGGTAGCGGAGTCAGCGGCAGGCGAGGCAACTATGATCGTGTATGGCATCGCACCGGCGTCTTCCAGCACGCTTATGAGTTGTGCGATGTTCGACTGCTTTTGGCCGATTGCGACATAGATACAGTACAGCGGGCGGTAGTCTTTATCTCCGGCTGCTTCGGCGGCGATGTTGAGTTTGGCCTGACTGATGATTGTGTCGATGCAGATAGTGGTCTTTCCGGTCGACCGGTCTCCAATGATCAGTTCACGCTGGCCTCTGCCAATTGGAATCATGGCATCAATGGCCATAATTCCGGTCTGTACTGGCTGGTTCACCTGTTTCCGACGAATGATTCCGGGTGCAATCTTCTCCACCGGATAAGCAACATCGCTGACGATCGGTCCTTTGCCGTCGATGGGTTCGCCAAGGTTGTTAACGACCCTTCCTAATAAGCCCATGCCCACTGGTACCTGCAACAGCTTGCCAGTCGTGCGAACTTCGTCGCCTTCTTCCAACTGCGTAAAGTCCCCAAGAACGATGACGCCAACCTCATTCTCGTCGAGATTTAGCGCGAGGCCCGTGATCCCGTGCCCCAGGTCAAGCATCTCGTTGAGCATTGCATCGCTTAGACCTTCTACCCGGGCAACACCATCGCCAATTTCGCGGATGATTCCAACGTGCTGCTTGCTTATACCCGCGCGAATGCCTTCGATTTGAGCTTCAAGCTCTTGCAACAAATCAGCCATATATTTATTTCCGTCGATCCAACACCAAGTCGGAGATTGCTCTGCCTAACTCACAACTGTGAGTAATTCCGAAAGTGCTGTTTCAACAACTCCAACTTCGACTTAATAGTACCGTCGTAAACGTCGCAACCCACCTGAATACGCATGCCGCCTATGAGTTCAGGCCGGTGAATGAATTTCGTGAGCGTTCGCGGCCCGTGCGCTCTCTGCACTCGCTCTTGCGTGCGCGCGCGCAAATCTGGCGGCAACACGAACGGGGTTTCGACTGCAGCGGTATGTCGAGCAATTTCCAGCTGCAGTAAACGCTGGAAACAGCGCAGCAGCTGCAAATGTCCGCGACGCCCCGACTCATGAACGGTGACGATTGCGCGGCGAACGCGCTCCTCATCCAGTTCGCCATTCACAACGCACCATCGAAAGAGGCGCTTCGCTTGGCGCTGGACCTGCTTGCCGGCTATGGCCATCTCTCGCTACGCTGCCTTTCTTATCTGACTGAGCGTTTCTTGCGCCATGCGCCGTTGGTCATCCGCCGTGAGAATTTTGCCAGTTACAGCCGACGTGGCCTCGACCACCAAAGACCCGAGTTCCTGCTTCAGATCCTGAAGCATTCGTGAGTGCTCCAGCTCAGCCTCGGCCCGCGACTTCACGATAATCTGATCTGCCTTGGCGAGCGCCTTGCTGGTCTCGCGGTCGCGCACATCGGCCGCTGCGGCATGAGCTTCGTCAATCAAGCGTGTCGCTTCAGAGTCCGCAGAAATGATGATTTCTTGTCGCCGAGCATCAGCTTGCGCGAGCTCATTTCTGATCTTTTCTCTCTCAGCGATACCCTCGGCGATCTGCTTCCGCCGTTCATCCAGGAGTCTGAGAACGGGTTTGTAAGCAAATCGTTGTAGGATTAGGCAGACAATCGCAAAGCTAATCACCTGGGAAAGAAGATGTGGCCAATCGACACCAAAGGTATCGGCGATCTGTCGGAGGCCGCCACCGCCGTCCGCTTCCGCTAGCAAGAACAAAACATTCATGAACACCGCTCACAGGCCGACTGACATCTTTGTTACTTAACCAGGAACAAAGCGTAAAAGACGATTGCTTCAGCGAATGCAATCGCAAGAATCGCTTGAACGAGAATTTTGGTAGAAGCTACAGGATTTCGGCCCACCGCATCCGTAGCTTTCATTCCGATCAGGCCCACGCTAATAGCAGCTCCAAGCGCTGCCAAACCCACATGTAGATTTCCGTTCATTTCAGCTCCCTTTCCTCTCCTGCTGGATTCCTTCCTTGCTGATCAAAATGATTTAGGCACGTGTTGCGGCCGGCTCAGCCTCATGCTGGCAAATGAGCATTGTGAATACTGCTGTCAAAAGCATGAACACAATCGCCTGCACTAGACCCATGACCAATTCCAGGAAGTAGAACGGTATGGGTACAAGCCAGCCAAAGCCCGGCACGAGTCTGGACATGGCTTCGAGTAGGTTTTCGCCTGCAAAAATGTTTCCGTAGAGTCGGAAACTCAGTGAGATTGGCCGAAAGAGAATAGACACCACTTCCAAACATCCGGCAGCAAAAAACACCACAACCAGAAGTACTCTCAAGGCTCCTTCACTTTCTCCTTTCGGGGCAAACAGTTCCTTCATGAAACCCTTCAGCCCGACCTCCTGCAAAGCCCAGACAATCCAGCACGCAAAGAACGTCAGCGCCATAGCCAGGGTCATGTTTACGTCAGCATTCGCCCCGCGGAGCAATGGATGAGTCACGACAAAACCGTGGTCTGTGCGGCCTCCCCAACCGATCGTACCCACTCCTGGAATGAGCCCGATCCAGTTGGCGGAAAGAACAAATAGAAAAATCGTCGCAAAGAACCAGAAAGTCCTTTCGGTCAGGTGCGGTCCAATGATTCCCGAGAGAAACTTCTGCAAGCTTTCGATCAGCCACTCGAGGAAATTCTGCGCTCCCACTGGAACTTTATCCATGTTCTTCGTCGCTTTTTGTGCAAAAGCTAACAGTCCTAGAGCCACGGCCCAACTTACGATCATGGAATTTGTAACTGGGAACCCTAACGGGCGTCCGATCTCAACAGCTTTAGGCGACAAGCCATGCGATTTGGGCGCGGTCGAGGATGTGTCGACGGTGCTGATGCTGGCTATGGAAATGAACCTCGTTAGGGCGGCTTTGCCGGACGATGGGGAACAGAGTAAGAGTGCCGATACAATCAGACATACGCTCAAGATTGAAAAGGTGCGCGGCATCGCTCATCTCTCACATGTCCAGCCAGAACTGGCCATGATTACTTCTTTACCGGAGGATAGTTCTTGAACAGCTTCTTTAAGGCCTTAGCCAGATTCTTTTCCTGCTTATCGGGCTTTGCCTTCTCGTCGATGGTCTTCGATGCCACGCCTCGCCAAACAAGATCGTGGTTTGCAGAGTCATACATATCGACGCCCAACTGGCCGACGTGGATTGTGTCAGTCTGCCCGTAAGTCGTCGAGGAATTCATTCCCCCCGGACCGTACCAGCCTCCTCCCCAACCACTGCCATATCCCCACCCGGAACTGTATGAGGAGAACTGCTTCTCTTGAGCCACTGCGGCTTGATACGCCACGAAGAGATCAGCCTTGTCGTCATCCGTTCTGGTAAGACCTTTTGCTGCAAGCTGGACGTCGATAGCGTCCTTGATTTGCTTGTCCACGAGGTCATTGACTTTGCCGGCGTCTTTCACGGCCACCCATTTGTATGTTTTAAAGCGCGAAAAGTCCGTATTCTTATCAAAGTTGTAACGGACGTCTTGCGCGCTCGCACCGGCAGCACATAGTGACAGTCCTGCAAGCGCCAAGAGCACGATTCTCTTCATTGTCCAACCTCCGTGGGCGTCTTTTTTTCTTCGGGCTCTGCACAGACAACATCGCCGTCTGACTGCTGAGCCTTTTCTTCACCTGAATGGTATGGGGATGAGATGTAGGTCAGGAACTGTCACTAGTTACAGCGATCCCACCCGGAAAAAGTCGACTTCACGTGAAAATACTTTGCCGGCGAGACGCTGCTGCCACTAATGCCAGTTCCTCTGTTTAGCAGAAGAAGACAACACTACGACTGGCGACACCAACAGTTTTTGCTGGAGAGGTCGAGTGAGCAAGAGAATGCCCCAAACGAAACATAACGCACAAGACAACTTGAAGCTGAAGAACAACTACTACGAAAAGGAACTGCGCAAGCTTCAAACCCGGCTTGTCGAGATGCAGGAATGGGTCAGAGTCAGCAACGCAAAGATCGTCATAGTTCTTGAGGGGAGAGATGCTGCAGGTAAGGGAGGAGTCATTCACAGAATTATGGAGCGGGTGAGCCCGCGTGTATTCCGGCATGTCGCACTGCCTGCGCCTACCGATCGCGAAAAGTCCCAGCTTTACGCCCAAAGGTACATCAAGGAAATGCCTGCCGCCGGCGAGGTCGTAATATTCGACCGGAGTTGGTATAACCGTGCCCTGGTAGAGCACGTCATGCAGTTCTGCACAGACAAACAGTACAAAGCATTCCTTCGCATGTGTCCTGGATTCGAAGCGCTCCTGAAGGACAATGGGATCCTTTTGATCAAATACTGGTTTGAAGTCAGCGAAGCGGAACAACACAGGAGATTTCTACGGCGTATCGAAGACCCTATGCGACGGTGGAAACTGAGCCCCATGGACCTGGAATCGCACCGGCGTTGGTATGACTATTCACGTGCTCGCGACGCGATGTTTGGTGCAACCGACACCTCTCAGTCGCCCTGGTTTGTTGTCCAGGCCGACGAGAAGAAGCGAGCTCGTCTCAATTGCATATCTCACCTGCTGAGCGTCGTTCCATGGGAGAAAGTCCGGCACGAAAAGGTCAAGTTGCCGCCGCGACAAAAGCCTAAGGACTACAAGGCTCCAGACTGGCAGTACCGTTGGGTGCCGGAGAAATACTAGGGGACTGTGGCTGGCGGCGCTTCACAAGCCGAGGACACAATCACGTGGGTGAAGAGCCATACAAACGCTGGTCTCAGCGTCTCGGCAGAGTGGCGCCAGGACTACCGAAATTACTAGCGTACAAGAAGACCGACTTTCTTCCCGATGTGATCGCTGGGCTCTCCATTGGGTCAGTCGCGATTCCTGTCGGGGTGGCTTATTCCCAACTCGCCGGTGTCAATGCGGCCGTCGGGCTCTATTCGAGTATTCTGCCGTTATTGGCCTACGCGATCTTTGGCACATCGCGACAGCTAATCATCGGCCCCGATGCAGCAGTTTGTGCGCTGATTGCATCGGCAACCCTGCCGCTGACCGGCGACAGGCCAGAACTGTATGGGACGATTGTCTGCGCATTGACATTCTTTACTGGCATGCTTTGTGTCGCAGCCAGCTTCCTCAAACTTGGCGGACTCGCCGACTTCTTGTCAAAGCCAATTCTTGTTGGCTTCCTGAACGGTGTCGCCCTCAGCATAGCGCTTGGCCAAGTCGGCAAGATTCTGGGTTTCGACACCACGGCCGCCGGGATTTTTCCGCGTGTTATCGAAATCGTATCGAAGATGGGTCTAACCCACTGGCCGACGCTGGGATTGTCAGCCGCACTCCTGGGCGTGCTGCTGCTCAGTCCCCGTATTCTATCGAAATTTCCAGCTGCACTTCTGGCCCTGTTAATCGGAGCCCTCACTGTCAAGATTCTTAATTTGGAAGCCGTCGGAGTCAGAACGATCGGAGCCGTACCCAGTGGCTTCCCAAGCTTGCGATTTCCGCGGTTTCCTCTCGATTTGTTGCCTGGCGTTCTCGCCGAAGCTGTGGGTCTGGCTCTGATCAGCTTTTCGAGCATGATGCTCACTGCGCGCAGCTTTGCCTCTAAAAGGCGTTACGAAATCGACTCAGACCGAGAGTTCGCAGCCCTCGGTGTTGCAAATCTCGCGTCGGCTTTCTCACGGGGTTTTGCGGTCACCGGCGCTGACTCAAGAACGGCGGTGAACGATAGTTCTGGAGGACGGACGCAATTGGCAGGAGTGATTGCGGCGGCTGTAGTTGCGACAGTGGTAGTCTTCTTCACCGGGCCTCTGCGCTACGTCCCGATGGCGGCGCTTGGTTCTGTTTTGTTGGTCGCCGCGTTTTCTCTGTTCGACATTGCTACACTTAAGACCCTCTACCACATCGACCGGCGAGAGTTCGCATTGTCGATGCTGGCGACTCTCGGCGTGGTGGCGGTAGGTGCTGTTAAGGCAATTGTCGTAGTCGTTCTTCTAGCAGTTGTGCGTTTTGTGCGGCTTGTTTCCAGACCCAAGGTTGAGATACTCGGCAAAGTCGAAGGCTTCCCGGGGCTTCACTCGATCGAACGCCACGAGAGCGCAACTAGCATTCCCGGCCTGCTTCTGTTTCGTTTCAATGCGCCAATCGTCTTCTTCAATGCAGAATACTTTCGACGAGAGGCGCTGGCCGCGGCAGAGGCTGTCGGCCCCAGCCTGAAATGGTTTGTGATTGACATGATTCCAATCACGATGATGGATGCGACAGGACTTTACGCAGCCGACGACCTCATCGCCAGGCTCGCGAATCGCGGGATAGTATTTGCGACTGCTGGACGACTGACCGAAAGGACAGTATGGGCCCGCAAGCACATTCCTGGTGCTCCGGACATCCTACGATTTCCCACTTTGCGCGCTGCCGTGAAAACCTACACCCGGAAAGTTCTGCCGGTCCAAAATTGCGCCTAACTGAACAGGTGCCCCGTCGTCTAAGAAGCAGAGCAGATGTCGTTCGCCCTGCTACATGACGTATTTTGGCGCTTGCGATTTTCCCCAAGCGACGCAATGATGCGAAAGTTTGTGGAATCGCAGTTCGAGGGGAAAGATGTCTCACTACGGTCCTGGAAAGTCTTGCGCTGAGAGTCCCACCAGAATTCGCACCCTTCTAGTCGAAGACAACCCGGACTTTCTGGCTTATGCTAGCGGCCTACTCGCTCGGAAGCCTTTAGTTGAGATCATTGGGCAAGCGCGAGACGGATTTCAAGCCGTCCGGAGAGCTACCCAAACCGCCCCCGATCTAGTGTTGCTTGATATTGGGCTGCCCATGATGAATGGCCTCGAAGTCCTTAAACGTATTCTTAGCAACGCATCAAAGTGCCGAATCATTTTTCTGACCCAAGAAGCTTCCCCTGAATTCATCGAAGCGGCTTTCGAAGGGGGAGCTAGTGGCTACATTCTTAAGACGCGCGCTACTGAAGACTTATGGCCAGCCATCCTGAGCGCGTGTGAGGGCAGGTTCTTCTTAGGTTCTGGCCTGGAACAACCAACTAGCTTAAGATCTGGCATTCAGAGATTTGCTGCGAGCTAAATGGAACCAATTTTT
>Ga0068856_100004755_pt1 | contig 13478 bp, 14 predicted proteins | sample KBSCornC62_FD_66595 | JGI IMG/M metagenome (GOLD analysis project Ga0068856, IMG submission 66595) | Corn rhizosphere microbial communities from Kellogg Biological Station, Michigan, USA - KBS Corn C6-2 | ecosystem: Host-associated > Plants > Roots > Rhizosphere > Soil ...
GCGCGGCCTGGACGTCGTGGTCACGCGCGAACCCGGCGGCACGCCGGCGGGCGAGGCGATCCGGCGCGTGCTGCTCGACCCGGAACTCAAAGGCCTCGCCGCGGAAACGGAATTGCTGCTGATGTTCGCTTCGCGCGCGCAGCTGGTGCGCGACGTGGTGCAGCCGGCGCTCGCTGCCGGCCGCTGGGTGTTGTCGGATCGCTTCACCGACGCAAGTTTCGCCTACCAGGGCGGCGGCCGCGGGCAGCCGCCCGCGCGCATCGCCGATCTGGAGCGCTGGGCCGCCTCCGACCTGCGCCCTGATCTGACCTTGCTGCTCGATCTGCCCGTCGCCGACGGCATGAAACGCGCCAGCGGCCGCGGCGCGGCGGATCGAATCGAGCAGGAAAGCGCCGAATTTTTCGAACGCGTGCGCAACGCCTACCGCAAGCGGGCGCAGGATCAGCCCGAACGTTTCCGCGTGATCGACGCCAGCCGCCCGCTGGCCGAGGTGCTGGAACAGGTGCAGGCCGCGCTCGGCGCGTGGCTGGCCGAGCTCGGAGTCGCGCCGTGAGCGCGCTGGCGCCGTGGCAGGTCGACAACTGGCAGCTGCTGGCCGGGCGGCGCGGTCGCGGCACCTTGCCGCACGCCTTGCTGATCTGCGGGGCGGCCGGGCTCGGCAAGCGCGCGTTCGCCGATGCGTTCGCCGCATCGCTGTTATGCCTGCAGCCGCAGGCCGACGGCAGCGCCTGCGGTCATTGCCGCGCCTGCCTGTTGCTCGCGGCCGGCAGCCATCCGGACCGGGTGCGCGTCGGCATCGAGTTGCGCGACGACGGCAAACCGCGCACGGAGATCACGGTCGAGCAGATCCGCGTGCTGTCCGAACGCCTCGCGCTCACCGCGCAGTTCGGCGGGTTCCAGATCGCCACGATAGACCCGGCCGATCTGATGAACCACGCCGCGGCGAACGCGTTGCTCAAGACGCTCGAGGAACCCACGCCGGCGACCCTGATCGTGCTGGTCTCGGACGAGCCGGCGCGTCTTTCCGCCACCATCCGCAGCCGCTGCCAGCGCGTCGAATTCCGCCTGCCGGCCGCGGCCGAGGCGAGCGCCTGGCTGACGGCGCAGGGTGCGTCGAACGAGGCCGCCGCGGCTGCCCTGCGGGCCGCGGGCGGCAATCCGGGCCTGGCGCTGGGCTGGATCCGCGGCGGCGGCATGGCCTTGCGCGACGAAGTCGGCGCGGACCTGAAGGCGCTGCTGAACGGCAAAGCGGCACCGCTGGAGATCGCGAATCGCTGGAGTCGGGAGGACGCGCCGACGCGCCTGTGGTTCGCCGCGGCGCTCGCGCACGACGAGGCGCGCGCCGCCGCGCACGGCCGCATCGGCCCGCTTGCCTTGACCGCCCGGCCGGATTTCACCAAGCTATCGGCCTGGTTCGACCAGGCGAACCGCGCGCGTGCACTGCTGCGCGGCCCGCTCAGGGCGGAGCTGGTATTGTTGGAACTGCTGGCGGGGATCGCGGCGCAATTCGCGCCGGCGCGCTCGTGATGCGGCCTCCTGGAGTTCTGGGGGCGTTGCTCCCGCGCAACGGGGCAGCATAGCTGTGCGGCGCCGACCCGGAGCGGCGGCAGTGGGCGTTATCTAGCGGAGAACGTAGGACATGGTGGCGGGCGCAATGGGCGGCATGCCGCGGCAAGGTATCTTGTCGTTGGCGATCAAGGACAAAGGCGCGTTGTTCAACGCCTACATGCCGTTCGTCCGCGGCGGCGGGCTGTTCGTGCCGACCACCAAGCGCTACAACCTGGGTGACGAGGTCTTCATCCTGCTCACCCTGATGGACGACAAGGACCGCCTGCCTGTCGCCGGAAAAGTGGTCTGGATCACGCCGGCGGGTGCGCAAGGCAATCGCACGACCGGCATCGGCGTGCAGTTCAACGAATCCGCCGACGGCGAAGCCGCGCGCACCAAGATCGAATCCATTCTCGCCGGCATCCTCGCCGCGGAACGGCCGACGCACACGATGTGAGCGTCCCGCGGCCGCCTCGGCGCGGCCGCGCTCGGAATTCACCCGCACAGCCGCTACACTTCCCGGCGACGGGCGCCGGATCGCGCCTCACGCCGCAGGAATCGTGGCGCTCGCACAGGGATCAGACATGGTCGAGAAACATTATTTCGGCACCGACGGCATTCGCGGCCGGGCAGGTGAAGCGCCGATCACCGCGGATTTCATGCTGCGCCTGGGGTATGCCGCCGGGCGCGTGCTCGGCGACGGCGAACGCGCCACCGTGCTGATCGGCAAGGACACGCGCATCTCCGGCTACATGCTCGAATCGGCGCTCGAAGCGGGCTTGCTCTCCGCCGGCGCGGACGTGCGCCTGGTCGGCCCGATGCCGACGCCGGCCGTGGCCTACCTGACGCACACGCTCGGCGCCAGCGCCGGCATCGTGATCAGCGCGTCGCACAATCCGTACTGGGACAACGGCGTCAAGTTTTTCGGCGCGAACGGCGAAAAATTGCCGGACGAGGTGGAACTCGAAATCGAACGCGAACTCGACGCGCCGCTGGCGAGCATGAGCGCCGCGCGCATCGGCAAGGCCGCGCGCGTGGACGACGCGGCCAAGCGCTACGGCACGTTCTGCCGCGAGGCCGTCGCGGGGCTCGATCTCAAGGGCCTGCGCATCGTGCTCGATTGCGCGCACGGCGCCACGTACCAGATCGCGCCGGCGTTGTTCGCCGCGCTCGGTGCCGAGGTCAGCGCGATCGGCGCGGCGCCGGACGGTCTCAACATCAACCATGAGTGCGGCGCGACCCACCCGGCGGCGCTGCAGGCCGAAGTCCGTCGCACGGGTGCCGATCTCGGCATCGCGTTCGACGGCGACGGCGATCGCGTGCAGATGGTCGACGCCGACGGCCGCGTCGCCGACGGCGACGATCTGATGTACGTGCTGGCGCGCGACCGTCATGCGCGCGGCACGCTGCGCGGGCCGGTCGTGGGCACATTGATGACGAACTTCGGCATCGAGCGCGCACTCGGCGAAATGGGCGTGCCGTTCCTGCGCGCGCGCGTCGGCGACCGCTACGTGCTGCAGCTGCTGAAGGAACACGGCGGCGAGCTCGGCGGCGAAGCGTCCGGGCATCTGCTCAGCCTCGACCACGCCACCACCGGCGACGGCATCCTGAGCGCGCTGCTGGTGCTCGACGTGCTGCGTCGCACCGGCCTGAGCCTGGCGCAGGCGCGCGCCGCGCTCAAGCGCGTGCCGCAGATCACGCTGAACCTGCCGCTCGCCAACGGCGCCGCGCTGATTGCACGAGCGCCGGTGCAGAGCGCGCTCAGCGACGTGCAGTCCACGCTGCGCGGCCGCGGCCGCGTCGTGCTGCGCGCGTCCGGGACCGAACCGCTGGTGCGCGTGACCGTGGAAGGCGACGACGAGGGCGAGGTGCGCCGACTCGCCGAGTCGCTGGCCGGCGTCGTAAAATCGCAAGCTGCCGTTGCTGCGTGATCGCCAGAAGCCCTGTGCTTGGACTTCGAATGCGCGCCGCAGCCGCACAACCGTGAACCCCTTGCTGCGCCAAGGGGCCGACATCAAAACCGACTGACGCGACCCACACGCCCATGACCCACCGCATCCCCACGCTCGATATCCGCCGCTACGACACCGACCGCGACGCGTTCGTCGCCGAACTGGGCGGCGCCTACCGCGAGTGGGGCTTTGCGGGCATCCGCGGGCACGGCATCCCGAAGCAGCTGATCGACGCCGCGTACGACGATTTCAAGCGGTTTTTTGCGCTGCCGACGGAGATCAAGCTCAAGTACCAGCTCAAGGGCAGCGGCGGTGCGCGCGGCTACACGCCGTTCGGCATCGAGACGGCGAAGGATTCGCGCTATCCGGATTTGAAAGAGTTCTACCACATCGGCCGCGAGCTGCCGCGCGATTCGAAATTCGCCGACGTGATGCCGCCGAACGTGTGGCCGAGCGAAGTGAGCGGGTTCCACGAGCACGGTTACGCCCTGTACCAGGCGCTGGACGCGCTCGGCACGCGCGTGCTGCGCGCGCTCGCGCTGCACATCGATTTGCCGGAACGTTTCTTCGACGACAAGACGAATTTCGGCAATTCGATCCTGCGTCCGATCCATTATCCGCCGATCACCACGCCGGACGTGCCGAACGTGCGCGCGGGTGCGCACGAGGACATCAACTTCATCACGCTGCTCGTCGGCGCCAGCGCGGCGGGGCTCGAGGTGAAATCGCGCAAGGGCGAATGGGTGCCGTTCACCGCCGAAGCCGATACGATCGTGGTCAACATCGGCGACATGCTGCAGCGCCTGACCAACCACGTGTACCCCTCGACCACGCACCGTGTCACCAACCCGCCGGGCGATGCCGCGCGCCAGCCGCGCTATTCGGTGCCGTTCTTCCTGCATCCGAATCCCGACGTCGTCCTCGATCCGCTGGATTCCTGCATCACGGCGGACAATCCGAAACGCTACGAGACGTCGATCACGTCGCACGAGTACCTGCAGGAACGGCTGCGCGAGATCAAGTTGATTTGATCTTTGGCGTGACGCGCGGATCGTCCTACTTCGACCCAGCGAATTTTCTTACGACCTTTCGGTCCTGACGCGGGTGGCGACTGCCCTGCGGCGGCTCTAGTTTCCTGCTCGTCATCCCGGCGAACGCCGGGATCCAGCGCCTTTCGGACTTGCCGCAATCATTGAATGCCGCGCGAGCGTCACCCCTGCGTCTACATGCTTGCAAGCGCCCGTAACGGAACGCTGTACGTCGGCGTAACGTCAGACCTCATCAAACGCGTTTACGAGCACAAGAGCGATGCCGTTGCAGGCTTCACTCGAACTCATGGAGTGCACGACTTGGTCTGGTTCGAGCAGCACGAGACGATCGAGAGCGCGATCTTGCGCGAGAAGGCCATCAAAGAGTGGAAGCGGTGCTGGAAGCTCGCGTTGATCGAGCAGGGGAACCCCTATTGGCGCGACCTGTACCCGAAGATTGCGGGAGCGGAAGACACTGGATCCCGGCGTTCGCCGGGATGACGAGGAGGTTGGGATGACGAGACAGGAGTCGAAGGACCCAGTGTGCGGGCGCTCACGTCTCCTGGTTGCGAAAATCCCCTTGCCGCTTCTCGATGATCCGCAGCGCCATGCGGTCCGGGATCACTTTCAGCAATCCCTTGATGAAGCGGTTCACGCGGCCGGTCACGTGCACGATCTCGCCGCGCTCCATCGCGTCCAGGCCTTCGCGCACGACAGCTTCTGCCGAAAGCCACATGTAGGCCGGCATTTTCGAGACCACGCCGCGCGTGCCGGTGACGTCGTGGAATTCGGAATAGGTGAATCCGGGACAGATCGCGCACACGTGGATGCCGCGCGCCTTGTTCTCCAGCGCGAGCGATTGCGAGAACTTGATCAGGAACGCCTTCGACGCGCCGTACAGCGTGTGCCCCGCGGAGCCGGGAATGTGGCCGGCGAGCGAGGCGATGTTGCCGATGCGGCCGTAGCCGCGCCGCTGCATCGCCGGCAGCAGGCGGTAGGCGAGTTCGCAGGGCGCGCTCATCATCACCTGGATGAATGCGGCGTGCTCGGCCCACGACGGCTTGGTGAAGTGTCCGGGCAGGCCGTAGCCGGCGTTGTTGATCAGGATATCGATCGCGATGCCGCGGCGTTCGATCTCGGTGCAGAGCGCGGCCGGCGCAGCGGGATCGGCCAGGTCGGCGGCGATGCATTCGCTGCGCGTGCCGTGGCGTTCGCGCAGTTCGGCGGCGAGCGCTTCGAGCCGCTCGGTGCGGCGCGCGGTCAGCACCAAAGCGGCGCCGCGCGCGGCCAGTTCACGCGCGAAGGCGGCGCCGATGCCGGCGGAAGCGCCGGTGACGAGGGCGAACTTGCCGGACAGGGCGGGCAGGGCGGTGGCGCTCATCCGGCATTCCTCGGGCAGTAAACGGCCCACGATTCTAGCAACGCCGGTGCGGCCCGCGTTTGCGCACGCGCGGAGCCGCCGCTATTCTTGCGCGCCTTCGCAAACGGGGAGCTCGCATGCGCCGCAAGATCGTCGCCGGAAACTGGAAGATGCACGGCACGCGCGCCAGCGCCGAAGCGCTGCTCGCAGCGATCGCCGCGGCCCCCGCCGCCGCCTGCGAGGTCGTCGTGATTCCGCCCGCACCCTACCTGGCCGCGCTGGTGCAGCGCTTCGGCGACAAGGGCATCGGCTTCGGCGCGCAGGACGTCAGCGCTCACGAGCAAGGCGCGTACACCGGCGAGACCGCCGCGGCGATGGTCAAGGACGTCGGCGCGCGCTTTGCGCTGGTCGGCCATTCCGAGCGGCGCCAGTATCACGCCGAGTCGAACGAACTGGTGGCGGCGAAATATGCGCAGGCGCAGGCGGCGCAGCTCGTGCCGATCCTGTGCGTCGGCGAGACCCTGGAGGAACGCGACGCCGGCCGCACCGAGGCGGTGATCGGCGCGCAGCTCGATGCAGTCCTTGCGCGCAGCACGGCGGCGAGCCTGGCAGGCGCGGTCGTGGCCTACGAGCCGGTCTGGGCCATCGGCACGGGCCGCACCGCGACCCCCGAGCAGGCCCAGGCGGTGCACGAATTCATCCGTGGCAAAGTCAGGCGTGAAGATGGTACAATTTCAGGCTCGCTGCAGATTTTGTACGGTGGCAGCGTCAAGCCCGGCAACGCGGCGGAACTGTTCGCCCAGCCGGACGTGGACGGCGGACTGATCGGCGGCGCCTCGCTGGTGGCCGCGGACTTCCTCGCGATCTGCGCCGCTGCGCGGACGTGAGACGGACAACTAAGCGAACTACGGCATGCTACTGAATTTGTTCAACGTGATTTACGTGCTCGTCGCGATCGCGATGATCGTGCTGATCCTGTTGCAGCGCGGTGCAGGCGCGCAGGCCGGCTCCGGCTTCGGCGCAGGCGCTTCGGCGACGGTTTTCGGCTCGCGCGGCGCGTCGAACTTCCTGTCGCGCAGCACGGCGATCCTGGCGGGCGTGTTCTTCCTGCTCAGCCTCGGCATGGGCATCTACCTGGCGCACCTCGGCGCGCCGCAGCAGCAGCAGAAGGAAGACCTCGGCGTGATGGGCAATGCGCCCGACGTCGCGCCGCCCGCGCCGACGGAAGTCCCGGCAGCGCCGAATGCGCCGGCGGGGGACAACAAATCGACCGCTCCGGCGGGCGAAGTGCCGGCGGCTCCTGTCGCTGCACCCGCGAACGCCCCGGCCGCGGAAAAACCGGCCGCGCCGGCAGCGGGCAAACCCGCTCCGGCCGCCGCGAAGCCCGCCGCCGACGCGGCCAAGGATCCGGCCGGCAAGGACGCGGCGAAAAAGGACGGCAAGAAAAAATAGGTTTCGAGCCCAGGTGGCGGAATTGGTAGACGCACTACCTTGAGGTGGTAGCGCCGTAAGGCGTGGGGGTTCGAGTCCCCCCTTGGGCACCACGAAACAGAGAAACCCGCCGCATCCGGCGGGTTTTTTTTTCGCCTGCGCAGAGGCGCTTCGTGCAGGCACGGCCGCCATTCCGCGTCCTTTCGCGTGGGCGGCGGAACCCGCCGGATCGCGACTTGCGCCGCGAACGCCGCTGTCGCACCAATTTTTACGCGCCGACTCCGCCGCGAAGCGCCTTTTGCATTGCGCGCTGCGGCATGCGCGTGCGAAAATTCCGAGGCTCCGCCGCATCCCGAATATCCTGAGGTATCCGACACGTGTTGGCCGAATATCTGCCGATTCTGCTGTTCCTGATCGTCGCCGGCGGCATCGGCGTGTTGCTGCTCTCGATCGGCTGGCTGGTCGGTCCGAAAAGCGCGGGCAAGCAGAAGTCCGAAGCCTACGAATGCGGCTTCGAGGCGTTCGAGGACGCGCGCATGAAATTCGACGTGCGCTACTACCTGATCGCGATCCTGTTCATCATTTTCGACCTGGAAATCGCGTTCCTGTTCCCGTGGGCGGTGGTGTTCAAGGAAATCGGCGTGGTCGCGCTGCTCGAGATGCTGACCTTCCTGGCGTTGCTGCTTTTGGGATTTGTGTACTGCTGGAAGAAGGGCGCGCTCGAGTGGGAGTGAAATCGAATACCGTAGGGGCGCGATTCATCGCGCCCGCTCTTTAAGCGTCGAAGGTCGTCTCATGTCCGCAACCGAAACCACTGTCACCAAGAACCTGTTCCACAATCCGGTGCCGCAAGGACCGGTGGACGACATCCTGCGTCCGGGCGACGAGAACCCGCTGCTGCAGCGCGGCTACATCACGACCACCGCCGACGCGCTGATCAACTGGGCGCGTACCGGCTCGATGTGGCCGATGACGTTCGGCCTGGCCTGCTGCGCGGTGGAGATGATGCACGCCGGCGCGGCGCGTCTGGATCTCGACCGCTACGGCGTCGTGTTCCGCCCGAGCCCGCGCCAGTCGGACGTGATGATCGTGGCCGGGACGCTGGTCAACAAGATGGCGCCGGCGCTGCGCCGCGTGTACGACCAGATGCCGAACCCGAAATGGGTGATCTCGATGGGTTCGTGCGCGAACGGCGGCGGCTACTACCACTATTCGTACGCCGTGGTGCGCGGCTGCGACCGCATCGTGCCGGTCGACATCTACGTGCCGGGCTGCCCGCCGACGGCCGAGGCGCTGATCTACGGCATCCTGCAACTGCAGAAGAAGATCCGCCGCACCGAATCGATTTCGCTGAAGAACAATCGGATCGCACGCTGATGACCGACGCTGCCGAAAATCCGACACTGGCGCAGCGTCTTGCCGCGCATTTCGGCGACAAGATCGTCGGCGCGCACGAGTGGCGCGGCGAAACGACGCTCGACGTCGCGCCGGAACAGTGGCTCGCCGTGGCGCAGGCCCTGCGCGACACGCCGGCGTTTCGCTTCGAGCAGGCGCTCGACCTGTGCGGCGTCGATTACCTGAGCTACGGCCTCACCGAGTGGGACACGAGCGACGTCAGCTCGACCGGATTCTCGCGCGGCGTGGAAGGCCTCGGCCCGGGACGTTTCGACTGGAGCTCGCGTCCGCGCAGCGCCGCCGGGCACAAGCGCTTCGCCGCGGTCGTGCAGCTGCTGTCGATCGCCAACAACATGCGCCTGCGTCTGCGCTGCTACGCGGCGGACGACGCGCTGCCGCTGGTGCCGTCGTTGACCGGCATCTGGCCGGGCGTGAACTGGTTCGAGCGCGAGGCGTTCGATCTGTACGGCATCGTGTTCGAAGGTCATCCGGACCTGCGCCGCATCCTGACCGACTACGGTTTCGTCGGCCATCCGTTCCGCAAGGATTTCCCGCTGATCGGCAACGTCGAGGTGCGCTACGACGAGAAGCTCGGGCGCGTCGTGTACGAGCCGGTGACCAGCGTCGAGCCGCGCGTGCTGGTGCCGCGCACGATCCGCCACGATTCGCGCTACGACCAGTCGCGTGCCGAACAGGCCGCCGACGCGTCGCCGGCGCAAAAGTAAAGAAGTATAAAAATGCAGGAAATCAAGAACTACACCATCAACTTCGGTCCGCAGCATCCGGCGGCGCACGGCGTATTGCGCCTAGTGCTGGAAATGGACGGCGAAGTGGTGCAGCGCGCGGACCCGCATATCGGCCTGCTGCATCGCGCGACCGAGAAGCTGGTCGAGTCGAAGCCGTTCAACCAGTCGATCGGCTACATGGACCGGCTCGACTACGTCTCGATGATGTGCAACGAGCACGCCTACGTGCGCGCGATCGAGAAGCTGCTCGGCATCGAGGCGCCGATCCGTGCGCAGTACATCCGCACGCTGTTCGACGAGATCACGCGCATCCTGAACCACCTGATGTGGATCGGCTCGAACGCGCTCGATCTGGGCGCCATGGCCGTGTTCCTGTACGCGTTCCGCGAGCGCGAGGAACTGATGGACTGCTACGAGGCGGTGTCCGGCGCGCGCATGCACGCGACCTACTACCGCCCCGGCGGCGTATACCGCGACCTGCCGGAACGCATGCCGCAGTACCGCCAGTCGCCGTGGCACAAGGGCGAGGACCTCAAGCGCCGCAACGCGTGGCGCGAAGGCTCGATGCTCGACTTCATCGAGGCGTTCGCCAACGATTTCCCGGCGCGCGTGGACGAATACGAAACGCTGCTGACCGACAACCGCATCTGGAAACAGCGCACGGTCGGCATCGGCGTGGTTTCTCCGGAAGAGGCGCTGGCCTGGGGCATGACCGGCCCGATGCTGCGCGGTTCGGGCATCGAGTGGGATCTGCGCAAGAAGCAGCCGTACGCGATGTACGACGCGATGGACTTCGACATTCCGGTCGGCGTGAAGGGCGACTGCTACGACCGCTACCTCGTGCGCGTGGAGGAAATGCGCCAGTCCAACCGCATCGTCAAGCAATGCGTGCAGTGGCTGAAGGCGAATCCGGGCCCGGTGATGCTGCGCAACTACAAGGTCGCGCCGCCGAAACGCGAAGAGATGAAAGACGACATGGAAGCGTTGATCCATCACTTCAAGCTGTTCAGCGAAGGCTATTCGGTGCCGGAAGGCGAGACCTACAGCGCGGTTGAGGCACCGAAAGGCGAATTCGGCGTGTACTTGATCTCCGACGGCGCGAACAAGCCGTTCCGCTGCAAGCTGCGCGCGCCGGGTTTCGCCCACCTGTCGTCGATGGACGCGATCGTGCGCGGCTACATGCTGCCGGACGTGGTCGCGATGATCGGCACGTACGACGTGGTGTTCGGGGAAATCGACCGGTGAATTTCTTTGCTCGTCATTTCGGCGAAAGCCGGAATCCAGCGCCTTAGGCGCGAGATCGAGTCACTGGATCCCGGCTTTCGCCGGGATGACGAACGAAAACGAGACAGAGAATGAAAGCCACAGGCCACTACAACGAAGTCAAAGACGTCGACCCTCTGGTCGAACTGACCGCGCACACGCGCGAGCACATCGACCATTGGGCGGCCAAGTTTCCGCCGGACCGCAAGCGCTCGGCGCTGATCCAGGGCTTGTTCGCGGCGCAGGAGCAGAACGGCGGTCATCTGACCGACGCGCTGATCACGGCGACTGCGAAATACCTCGGCCTGCCGTCGGTGTGGGCGTACGAAGTCGCGACGTTCTACTCGATGTTCGAGACGACGCCGGTGGGGCGCAACAATGTCGCGATCTGCACCAATATCAGCTGCTGGCTCAACGGCGGCGAAGACATCGTGCGGCATTGCGAGAAGAAGCTCGGCATCAAGGTCGGCGAGAGCACCACGGACGGGCGCATCTATCTCAAGCAGGAAGAGGAATGCCTGGCCGCGTGCTGCGGCGCGCCGATGATGGTCGTGAACGGGCATTACCACGAGCATCTGACGACGCAGGAAGTCGATCGGATTCTGGACGAGTTGGAATAACGGAACCATTTGGGTTTGGCGTCATTCCGCGCAAGCGGGAATCCAGTTTGATCTGCGAGTTCGCGCAGCCAAAAATCAAAGTGGATTCCCGCGTGCGCGGGAATGACGGAAAAAAGGCTCTCGAGGCAATTGAACATGGCAGTTGGACCCGCACCGCAAGACCATCAGGTCGTCTACACCACGCTGCATTTCGACAAGCCGTGGTCGCTGGACAATTACCTGAAAGTCGACGGCTATGCCGCGTGGAAGAAGATCCTCGCTGAAAAACCCGATCCGGCCACGATCGTGGACGAGCTCAAGAAGAGCGCGCTGCGCGGCCGCGGCGGCGCAGGCTTCCCGACCGGCTTGAAATGGTCGTTCATGCCGAAAGGCACGATGCAAAAGTATATTTTGTGCAACTCGGACGAATCCGAGCCCGGCACGTGCAAGGACCGCGACATCCTGCGCTTCAACCCGCATGCGGTGATCGAGGGCCTCGCGATCGCCTGCTACGCCACCGGCTCGACCGTCGCCTACAACTACATGCGCGGCGAGTTCCACCACGAGCCTTTCGAGCACTGCGAGGAAGCGCTGCAGGAAGCCTATGCGGCGGGCCTGCTGGGCAAGAACATCCAGGGCGCCGGCATCGACGTCGATATCCATAACGCGCTCGGCGCCGGTGCGTACATCTGCGGCGAAGAAACCGCGCTGATGGAATCGCTCGAGGGCAAGAAGGGCCAGCCGCGATTCAAGCCGCCGTTTCCGGCCGGTTTCGGCCTGTACGGCAAGCCGACCACGATCAACAACACCGAAACCTACGCCTCGGTTCCGGCCATCCTGCGCAAGGGCGGGGAGTGGTTCCTGAACCAGGGCAAGCCGAACAACGGCGGGCCGAAGATTTTTTCCGTCTCCGGCCACGTGAACAAGCCGGGCAACTACGAGATCAAGCTCGGCACGCCCTTCGCCGACCTGCTGGCGATGGCCGGCGGCGTGCGCGGCGGACGCAAGCTGAAAGCGGTCATCCCGGGCGGCTCGTCGATGCCGGTGCTGCCCGCCGACACGATGATGGCGATCACGATGGATTACGACGCGATCCAGAAGGCCGGTTCGGGCCTCGGTTCCGGCGCCGTGATCGTGATGGACGAAACCACGTGCATGGTGCGCGCCTGCCAGCGCATCGCGCGCTTCTACTACGCCGAGTCCTGTGGCCAGTGCACGCCCTGCCGCGAAGGTACCGGCTGGATGTACCGCATGCTGACGCGCATCGTCGAAGGCAACGCGACCATGACCGACGTGCAGATGCTGAAACAAGCGGCCGGCCAGATCGAAGGCCACACCATCTGCGCGTTCGGCGAAGCCGCGGCGTGGCCGGTGCAGGGCTTCCTGCGGCACTTCTGGCACGAGTTCGAGTACTACGTCGCGCACAAGCGGTCGATCGTGGACGCCGAAGTGGGAGTCGCCGCATGAGCGCGCAACCGACCGCACCGAACACCGCGCCCGACATGGTCAACATCGAGATTGACGGCAAGCCGATGCAGGTGCCGAAGAACTCGATGATCATCCAGGCCGCGGACAAGGCCGGGATTCCGATTCCGCGTTTCTGCTATCACGACAAGTTGCCGATCGCGGCGAATTGCCGCATGTGCATGGTCGAGACGGAAATGGGCGGCAAGCCGGTGCCCAAGCCGCAGCCGGCCTGCGCCACGCCGGTGATGGAAGGCATGAAGATCCGCACGCAGTCGCAGCGCGCGTTGTCCGCGCAGCGCAACGTGATGGAATTCCTGCTCATCAACCACCCGCTCGACTGCCCGATCTGCGATCAGGGCGGCGAGTGCGAACTGCAGGATCTCTCGCTCGGCTACGGTCGCTCGGTGTCGCGCTTCGCCGAGCGCAAACGCGTGGTGCCGGACGAGGACCTCGGCCCGCTGATCGCGACCGAGATGACGCGCTGCATCCAGTGCACGCGTTGCGTGCGTTTCATGACCGAAGTGGCCGGTTCGCCGGAACTGGGCGGCATGGGTCGCGGCGAGCACCTCGAGATCGGCACCTATATCGGCAAGTCGATCGATTCGGAACTGGGCGGCAACATCATCGACGTGTGCCCGGTCGGCGCGCTGACCAACAAGGTGTTCCGTTTCAAGGCGCGGCCGTGGGAG
>Ga0068856_100004756_pt1 | contig 13478 bp, 9 predicted proteins | sample KBSCornC62_FD_66595 | JGI IMG/M metagenome (GOLD analysis project Ga0068856, IMG submission 66595) | Corn rhizosphere microbial communities from Kellogg Biological Station, Michigan, USA - KBS Corn C6-2 | ecosystem: Host-associated > Plants > Roots > Rhizosphere > Soil ...
GAAAAAGGGAGGGAGCCAAGCCCCCTCCCTTAAACCCTCCCCAGCTTTGTAGCTGTTTGTTCAATACAACTGTCCTCGAATTTGTGGCAGTAAGTGTCCTCGATTTACTGTCACTGCGCCAGAATGTCCGCGCTCCCAGGGTGAGAGGTCACTTGAAGTTCGGTTCAAGGGGAGCTAACGGTTGACTAAAGGGGGTTTGATTAAAAGGGGTCAGGTTTGATAAAAAAGGGTCATGCTTTACCTTTTACCTCCCGTTGCTATATAGAGTCGAGTCGAAGGGAGCCATGGCGAAGCCATTTTGGGGAATTAACTCAGTAAACGCCGTTCTAGCCTCTCCTGGGAGCGCGGACATTCTGTCCGCCAACCGAATAAAGCGTGAGCGAAGCTCACGGGTGCTCAAAAGAGCGAGCTTCGCTCGCGAAGAGTAAATGGCGGACAGAATGTCCGCGCTCCCAGGGATGGGTCACTTGAAGTCCGATTCAAGGAACCTTCCCAAAGGGGTCAGGCTTTACTGTTTACCTTTCGTCGCGAGGAGCAGCGCGATGAGGCGTTGCGGGATGAACAGACCTGGCGTGATTGTTCACCGGCGCAGTGGGAGTTGGGACGCGCCCTTTGAATCAACCAACTCCTTTTGCATCGACTCTAGGGGATTCCGGCGTGGTTGAGTCGAATTTCTCCGCCGTCGTTCTGGATCGTCATCACGGCTTTGCCGGTCGAACCATCCTTGGAAAAGTGAACGAGCGCGCCGTTCTCGACGGCTCCAAATGAATCTTCGCTTTCCTTCAGTAGGTGCGCCGAGATGCCACCGGGGGCTTGAAGGAGAATCGCGCCTTCGCGATTCGAAAGGGTGAACGTGCCGGCATAAGGCAGTTCGTAGGAACCGGTAAATTCGTTCGCGAGAGGCAGTGTGGCCATGACTCCTCCACCGGTTTGAGCGGTGGAAAGTCCAGCAGGAGGTTGACGGCGCGGGGACTGATTGCGCGAACTGTCTCCATAGTAAGTGGTGGCATCATCTCGGCGCCACGCTTGATCGAAAGTTCCGTAAGCCAGGTACGACGTGGCACTGTTATGACCAAGGCTCACCGTGAATGCGCGGCCGTCCTTGATGTACCAATCACAAGCGATGTTCCCAAAACCAAATGGCTCGGCCCAGAGAATCGGATTCCAATAGTAAAGGCCAGCGGCCGACGTGCCGGCAACCAGCAGCACATACTGTGTTTTCGCCCGAGGATTCGGGTAGATCAGCGACACGACGGCGTCGCTAACCGGAAAGCTGCGACCGCTAATCGTGACCGCGTCAGGCGCAACGCTCACCGGTAATTGATCGCGCAGTTCCTGTGACACGCGATTCGCATCCGCACCTCCGATCAAGATGAGTGAGAAATTTTTCTTTTCATCTTCCGTCAACTCGTCGTCGTTGCGAACCCGCGGCCGAACGTGTTGCCAACGCTGCCACCCTTCCACGAATGCTGCGGCCTTTATGCGACAAAGTTCACGCATACGCGGATCGGGTGAAGATGTCCCAATAACGACAATAAAAGGCTTCGAAATGATGCTGGAGATCGCCCCTTCAAAACCTGCGGACTTTTTCAACGGCGACGCAGACAGGTTCGGTGATGTGAGCTGGCCCTCGCCGTTCTTCAATTGAATCGATTGAGCTGCCCCATTCCAAATGACGTTCAGCGAGTCCGCGGTTGTGAGCTGCTTTGGCAAGCGCAGCGTGAGAGCCGCAGCGTTGCGCGTATCGATACGCACAGTGTCGGGCGCGATTAACTCCGCCACGACGTCGATCTCTTCGAACGCGCTCTCTCGGGCGTCGACCGATAACCAATAACCGCGGGCCGCAGCTAAGTCGAAGGAATGCAATCTAATCTTGTGCGGAGCTGGATCGCGGCGATGGCTGAGGAGCCAAGCGATAACTTTTTCGCGTGTGCGAAGCTCTTCGTGCATCATTCCAGGGTGCTCCTCAAAACGCACGTCATAACCCCAGCGGTTCAGTTGTTGGACGATGTGTCGGGAAAATTCGACACTGACTGAGCGATCGGCGTCGCCGTGACTGACATAGATGGGCACGTGCAGCAGGTTTTCCGCGTGTGCGAAACTGCTCGACGAATCGAAAACAAATTTCTCGAATTTATTTGCGGGGACGACGCCGGCGAATCCGCGAGCTTGCGGCGGGACCATGCGAAAATCCCAACCGCCAAAATAGGGCGCGATAGCCGCGAAAATATCTGGGTTGCGCGAACCGATGCTCCAGGTGCCGTGCCCTCCCATCGATTCACCGAGCAAGTAAACGCGATCTGCATCGACATTGAAGATGCGCCGCGCCTCACCCAGCGCATGGAGAACGTCGTTTTCACCTAGGCCGAGGTACTGCGTATTTCCGCGTCCCATCGGCTCAAGAACAATAACGTCCTGGTTTTCCGCGCTCTCGCTGTGCCTGAGGTCGACCGACCACCAATGAATATATGACGGATTCGGCGGATTAAACCCATGCAGAACCACCACCAGCGGCGAAGGCTGGGCGGCGTTGTAGTGCCTCGGCAAATACGCACGACAAAACTGAGTCGAACCATCGACCGGGTCAGTATAAGCCAGCCGAACGAAGCCCGACGGATGGAGAGCGAGCGATTTTCCCGTCTGCCCGTCCTTTAACTCCAAGAACTCAAGCAGGGCTGAGTGGATTTGCTGCCAAGCGAGTGGACCGGCCTGATCGAGATGCCCGCCGAGTCTGTCTCGCACCAGGTCGGCGAGCATGCGCAAGTGATCGCCTTCCGGACCAGCGGGCGCTCTTTCGGATTCGAGCAGCAAACGTCGTGCGGCGAGCAGCGAGTCTCCTTTGTACCAAGGTAGATAAGTTGAATGTTCCTTGCCCCAACCATCCGACGAACTGCAGCGAATCTCGTAGGGCCCGTCGGGCCAGTTGGCCTTGGAGAACGTGATGGCTTGGTCGAGTTTCGCTTCGCCGCGCGCGATCACTACGCCGCCAACTCCGATCGCTTCGGCCACAAACTTGGGTGAAGCGCCGGGAATTTTTTTATCCGTTGAAGAGATGACGACGGTGTCTTGTTTCTCCGAGAGATCGAGTGCGAGCTCGGGTGAGCGCAGCGCCAAAGCATCGGTATCTGCGGCGCGGAGCGCAAGACGCCAAGGGCCGCCGTGGCTGACGAGACGTAAAGCGATTTCGTTAACCCCTTTGTTTAGCGTCACTGGAATGACATCGCGGTCAGGTGAAAAGGTGGTGCCGCGCGTACTGCGGAAAACACGAGCGCCGCCCACAAACACTTCATACTCGCCGTCAACGCCGACGAGTAGGTTGGTCGGCCCGTCCGTTTCGCGAGATATGGAAACGCGAGCATAGGCCGTCAGGCGGTGCGCGCCGTTGAGCTGGGTTGCGGGAATGCTCAGCGCATCGCCCACGTCCACCGTGTCGCCCCACGCCCGCTGCTCAATCCAGGTTTTCGGAAGAGCGCCTTCGTCGGAATTTTCTAACGGACCAGAAAATTCCCATTGACGGATATATTGCGACGGAGATCGCTCCCACAGCGAATGGAGCAGCGGCGGCCCAGCCTCCGGAATAGCTACGGACTGAGCTAGACCCGGCGCGACCAGGCCAGCGACGGCGGCGATTAAGGCGATAAAGAGATTATGTTTTGAGGCCATACAAGCAGCGTTTGAGAGATTGGTGAACGAGGTCAAAAAAGTCGGTTTTCGAAAGCCCGATGCGCCCCGCCAAGTACAGCGTAGCGTAACCGTGGTTGTGGGCCCATATCTGGAAGGTCACGTCCCAGACGTCGGTCTTGCGGAGATATCCGTCCTTCATTGCGGCGCGCACGACGTCGGCGAGAAGGTTCAGCGACGGGGAACGTCCGGCCCGAAAATCCTCCGGAAACTGACGCGCGCCCGGACGCGGTTCGCCGAAGAGAAACATAAACGTTTTCGGGAATTGCAGAGCGAACTCTAGATATGCATCCGCGCTGTGAATCAACGCGGCCTCATACGTCTTTCGAACAGGAACCGCTTCGATAAACTTGATGAAGTGCTGGATCTCGCGATCGACCAACGCCGCCAACAGCTCCTCCAGCCCGTCGTAATGATGGTAGATTGCCATCGGTGTAATCCGGGCAGCCTTGGCCACGCGACGGAGAGTGATCGCCGAAGCGCCCTCTTGGGCCAAGATGGCCGCAGCGGCATTAAGAATCTGGTCGGAAGTTTTTTGGGTCATGCGAATATACGCCCGTATAGCTGAGAATGCGTTTTATCTATACGCCCGTATACCTTGCAACAAAAAAATCCTGCCCACGTTAAATGCGGCAGTCGTTCTTTGATTTTTAGCCCGGCTTGAGCGGCGGCGGTCCCGCGCGGAGAGCTATTCGAACCAATAGTCCAAATAGCCCTTTGAACCCTTGCCAAATTGTCCATCGAAGCCGCCTTCGCCTCGCAGGCCGGCGAATCCATCGGTGCCAGAACCAGGGACAACAAACCATGTGGCTTCGATTCGCCCACGCTTGATCGTCTCGGATCCTTGGAGAACGAATGTTCCTCGTTTTCCGCCGAGCGCGCCTCGAAATCTCTGCAAGCTGATCATTGAAGTGGTGCCATCCTGAGATGCCACCTGTAGGGCTCGAACGTCAGAGTCTCCCTCGATCTGACCAGAAAATATTTCGCTCAGGAAAAGCTCCTTTAGCGCCGGCTGAACCGACTCATCATAGACCTTTACCTCGGAGTGTTTGACAGTGACGTCTGTCGTGGCGTGGCTACGTGGCTGAGAGGATGTTGTCGTCATGCTCGGCGGGAGGTTCGTTGGTTGAGAATTGGCGGCTAAGTCACCGCAGAGAAGAGCGATCAATAAAATGATGAGGTTCCGATTCATGAGCGGCCGCCGTTGAGAGATGATGAAGAGACTGATGGCGGGGTTTATTCTGCTTCTATCGCCAAACCACTTTGCCAACCCAGCCTCTGCCTCTCGACCCAAATTTCCTGGAAATGATCCGCAATGGCGCCTCTTCGCGCCGCACAAAAACGCGGAAGGAGACGCGTCGGATGTCAGTTGGGGTATTAACTCAGTAAACGCCGTTCTCCCCTTCCCGGGAGAGGACTTTAAGTTGGGTTCAAAAGGCTGGTTCAAACGCACGGTTCAAAGGGGTCATGCTTTACCTTTTACCTTTATCACGTGCAGGGCCGAGGCGAAGGGAGCCGAGGCAACGCAGACGGAAACGCGTCCGATGTCAGTTTGGGGAATCACTTAGTAAACGCCGTTCTCCCCTTCCCGGGAGCGCGGACATTCTTGTCCGCATCGTTTAGCCGCGGCCAAAGGCCGCTCACTGCGGAATCAGTGCGGCCTTCGGCCTGGTCGAAGAATGCGGACAAGAATGTCCGCGCTCCCAGGGAGAGGGCTTTAAGTTGGGTTCAAAAGGCTGGTTCAAACGCACGGTTCAAAAGGGGTCACGGTTCGAAAGGGGTCATGCTTTACCTTTTACCTTTCATCACGTGCAGAGCGAGGCGAAGGGAGCCTTGGTGAAGCGGAAGGAAACGCGTCCGATGTCAGTTTGGGGAATCACTTAGTAAACGCCGTTCTCCCCTTCCTGGGAGCGCGGACATTCTTGTCCGCACGTTTAGCCGCGGCTAAAGGCCGCTCACTGCGAAATCAGTGCGGCCTTCGGCCTGGTCGAAGAATGCGGACAAGAATGTCCGCGCTCCCAGGGAAGGGGACTCTAAGTTGCATGCCTTAAAGGGGTCATGCTTTACTTAAAGGGGTCATGCTTTACCTTTTACCCATGCCGCGATGCGCCTTGGGTGGCTTGATGCAAACCCTCCCAGGTCCGACCTTGATCCCACTGGATGTGAGCATCGAGACCGTGGCAGACGTGTTTGCCGAATTTCTTCGCCGGAATGGTTTAGCACCACTCTCCGCGGGCATGGGGAAAATGACGGTGTGCCGGGTCAGAAAATCGGAGCGCGCCTGGCTTGGATCCCGCCGACCCGCCACACACACGATTTCACGCTTCACACGACGTGGAAACGGCCATAATTTTCGGATGTTCCTTGCGACGGCGCGAGCAGCCTCAGCCGTAACTTGTTCGCAAGATGCCGACCGCCTCAAATCATCCCCCCGCACTCTCCGACACTCCAAACTCCGGGCGCACAGAAGCTCGCGCCCGAGTGCTGCTTGTCGATGACCGCCCCGACAAAGCACTCGCGTTGCAGTCGGTGATTGAGGAACTCGGGTACGAACTCGCTATTGCATCCTCAGGTTCGGACGGACTCCGTCAACTGCTTCACTCTCATTTCGATTTGCTTGTCATCGACGTCGAGATGCCGGACATGAACGGAATCGAAGTCGCTCGGCTCGTCAGAAGCCGGGAAGTGAGTTCGAAGGTCCCCATCATCTTTGTCAGTGCGCTGGAACACGGCGATGAACGGGTTGAACAAGCCAGAGCGCTGGAGGCCGCAGATTTCATCGAGTTGCCGGAACGGCGCCCCGTTCTGAAGATGAAAATATCCGCCGCTCTGCGCGATTCGCCCGCGAGAAATCGCTCGAACCATCTGTTCATTGAACGAGAAGCTCAGCTTGTCGCAGCGGAGGAACGCTTCCGTTTATTCATGGAGAACGCGAAGGATGTCTCGATCATCTTTGTCGACCAAGTCGGACTTGTCGTCGACTGGAGTTGCGGAGCGGAACGCTGTTTTGGTTGGACCAAGGCAGAGGCTCTCGGAAAACCGCTGTCTCTCGTTTTTACCTTGGAGGATGCAGCTCAACGTATTCCTGAACATAAGCTCTCGGAGTCTCTCCTTCCGAATGCGCCTTTCGATGAACGGTGGTTGCTCAAAAAGGATGGAAGTCAGTTTTGGGCCACCTCCCGCTTCGTTGCACTCACCAGCGCCTCCGCATTGGGATTCGCTATCATCTCCCGCGACACGACGGAGCGGCGCGCCTCCGAGCAAGAGCTTCGGATTCGCGCAGAAGTGCTCTCGACGATGGTCGAAAGCGTTTGCGTGATCGATCAGGACTTGACGATTCGGTACGCGAACGCCGCTGCAGAGAATATCTTCGGATATGCCACAGGAGAATTGATTGGGATGAACGTCACTCTCCTCGACCATTACCCGGCCGAGGAGCACCGGATGAAAGTGGCGGAGCTACTCCACCAGCTTCGGGAGCACAAATGCTGGGAAGGCGACTGGCAAAATCAAAAGAAGGATGGAACCCCGATCACGACGTATGCCCGAGTGACGCTCCTGGAATTTAGAGGCGTGGAGTGGTTCGTCTGCGTCCAAGAGGACATGACGGCCTGGCAAAAAGCGCGAACCGAACTGCTGCAGACAAAAGCGGAACTGGAAGCACGAGTCGCCGAACGAACTTCGGAGCTCAAGCGATTGGTCGATGATCTTCAGTCCGTTGCGTATTCAATTTCTCACGACGTTAAAACACCCATTAGGGCGATCGCTGGATACGCTGAGGCATTGATCGAAGACTACGCTCAACAAATCCCCCCACCCGCCCTCTCCCATCTTCGCCAGATTCGCACGGCTGCGCAGCGTCTAGAACAATTCGTCAAAGACGTGCTGACGCATTCTCGGACCACGAGCACTCAACCGGCCTTGGTCGAAGTCAATCCGCACGAAATTATCGACGACGTGATTCAGCAAGACTTAGCCCTGCTAGCGTCGACCCACCACCTGAGATTGGAAGGCGGTCTCCCCATCGTGCGCGCGGATCCGGAACTGCTCGGCGCCGTTTTCCGCAATCTTCTCACCAATGCCTTCAAATTCGTACGAGCGAACGTGGATCCTCAGGTCATCGTGCGTGCGACGTCTTCCGAGACGGAAGTGAAGTTCTGGGTTGAAGATAACGGAATCGGTATTCCCGCGACGGATCAGCTACGCATTTTCGAAATGTTCGAGCGAGGCACCCGCGCCAAGCTTTACGAAGGAACGGGCATCGGACTCGCCATCACCAAACGCGCCGTCGAGAGGATGGGCGGAACGATTGGCGTAGAGTCCATGCCAGGCGTTGGAAGCCGTTTCTGGTTTACGCTCAAAAGAGCCCAGTCCTGGCCAGGAGAAACGTAGAGACCGCATCTAGAACGGGCCCGTATTGGTCCGGTGAATACGACTGGGCCGTTTTGATTCCGCTGCGGCCAAGCTGCGATCAGCCGGCATAGGAAATCTTCCCAGTGATGGCTGGGGTGAACCGGCGTCCACGAATTCTGTCTCGAGGAACCTATGGCCAAGCTCCCTCCAGTTCTGGTGGTGGATGATGAGCCGGACGACGTGTTTATCTTAAAGCGTCTGCTGATTAAGGCGGAGCTGGAGAACAAGTTAGTCACCTTTGAAGATTCGCGAGTGGCGGTAGAATATCTGGATATAGAGTCTCAGCGATCGAACAGCAGCTTCATCCCGTGGATTATCTTCACTGATCTTCAGATGCCTAGCGTGAATGGGATTGAGCTTACTCGCTGGGTTCGGACGAAACCAGCCCTGTCCGATGTCGTGATCGTGATGGTGACCAGCTCGGAATCCGAGAGCGATCGGCTTAATGCGATGTCGGCAGGCGTTTCCGAGTTCTTGGCCAAATACCCAACCGTCGCCGCGCTGACCCGCATCCTCGCGAAATACAAAGTTCGGATGAAAACGTTCCCTGACGAAGAGGCATTGCCGTAGCGACTGCGTCCTTTTGTTGGAGTTGAGAGATGTCAGGCACGCCGTCGCTCTCGCGTCCACCGGTATCCGCTGGCGGATGCTTTATTTGTCAAAGCCACTACCGGAAGCTCCGAGAGAATCTATTAACCCGTATATCGGGATCGCGCCGAGACTCGGCAACTGCCGCACGCCGAGATTGGAGGCGTCGTTAAAAAGGCAAAAGGTACAGCATGACCCCTTTTATGGGAATTCACATCATTCGGCGCGGATGGCATTCAGCGGATTCACGTGTGTGGCGCGACGCGCGGGAAGCCAGCAAGCGATCAGTCCGACGATCACGAGAATTCCCGTGATCACGGCAAAGACCGCCGGGACATTGATCGAGGGCGCCTGTGACCAGTGACTCAGGACAACGTAGAGGCCGATCGAACCGACAATCCCCACCACCGTGCCGTACGAGATGAGCCGCAGACCCGAAGACAAAATCAACCAAATCACGTCTCGACTTTGCGCACCCAGCGCCATGCGGATTCCGATCTCGGGCGTGCGCTGCACGACAAGCCGAGCAATCACGCTATAGAGTCCGAGCGCAGCGAGAAATAGTCCAAGGCCGGCGAAACATATTAACACCGTCTTGATCAAGGCGAAGCTGCCGGTGGAGAGAGCGATCGCGTGATCAACACTGTCGAGTTGTTGTACCGCGAGGTTCGGATCTAACGCAGCGATGACTCGCCCCATTGGGTCGACCAAACGCTCAGGGTGAGCCGAACGCACCGCCACGGTAACATAATTCCAGGGTTCTTGCGCAAGCGGTCGGAGGACCTGAAATGGAACGGGACCAACGAGACCTCCGAGAGCCATCTTGATGTCTGGCATGATCCCGATCACCTCCGCCCAGGCCGGCTTCTTGGGATCGGAAACACGGATGTGTTGGCCAATCGCATTGCCGTTGGGAAAAAGGGTGTGGGCCAGCGTCGCATTAATAATCGCAACGGGAGCAGCCGTGAACTCGTCCGCGGCCGTGAAATTTCGTCCCGCGATCAATCGGATGTTCAATGTATCGAGGTACGAGGGCTCGACGCCATTAATGGCCGCGTTGGGCTCATGTCCAGGCTGAGCCGGCTCTTGGCCTTGGACGGTGATAGCGCGATTGGTCAGATATCCGAAAAGCGGCAACGTCCAAGCCACGGTCACTTTCTCGGCGCCGGGCACCGCGGATAGACGCTCCTCGATCCTTGTATAAAACGAGTATGTTTGTTGCGGCGTGGCGTACTTCGCCTGGGGAAGAGTGAGAATGCACTCCGTTAGTGAATGTGAATCCCAACCAGGATCGATCGATAGAAGTTTATTCACCCCGGTGTAAACGAAACCCGCGCCAGCAAGCAGGACGAGAGCATTGGCAAACTGCAGCACGATCATACTGTGGCGGAGACGATGTTGCACGCGATCACCGGTGGAACCACGGGTTCCCACCTTCACGGTTTCGCTCACCCGAGTGCTCGAACTCAACCAGGCCGGCGCCAGGCCGAAGAGCACGCCGGTTAGCAGCGACACGACGAAGGCGAAAGTGAGCACCTGCCAATTGAGCGTCAGTTTCAGATGAAGAAAACCGTTCGCCGAGAGTCGACTGGAGAGCCAGCCATTGGTCCAGTTGGCGACCAATAACCCGAAAATTCCGCCACCTGCTGCAAGGAGCATGCTCTCAGCGAACAACGGCCGGAGAAGGTCTGAATGAGAAGCTCCGAGTGCCGCGCGAATCGCGTGCTCTTGAGTCCGCGCGATGGCGCGCGCAAGCTGGAGGTTCGCGAGATTCGCGCAAGCGATGAGTAAGACGAATCCGGCAAGAACGAGCAACATGGTCGTCGCGCCGACGGTGGTGGCGTCATGCGTGGCCGACTCGAGGCTAATCGCGTGGAGCCCGTCTTCGACGTGTTCCTTGGGTCGCAGCGCGGCGACCTGCGTCGCGATCGTTTTTAACCGCGTATTGAATTGTTCAACCGTCATTCCATCGTGCATCCGTGCGAGCAGGCGCGTTTCGCTGCTGCCATAGTCAATTTTTTCTGCGTCGGTCAACGCGAGCGGTCGAAAGACGTCACCGGGGAGAAAAAGCGCACTCGACGCTAAGGAAGCGGGGGCCACACCGATGATCGTGTTCGGATCGTTGTCGAGAGTAACGGTGCGACCGATGACCGAGGGGTCACCGCCAAATTGCGCCTGCCAAGCGGCGTACCCCAGAACGATGACGTGATTGCCGGGTCGATCCTCATCCGGCGTAAAAAATCGACCGAGTTCCGGCTTCACCCCGAGCGTGGAAAAGAAATGAGAGGAAACGCGAAAACCGTTCAGATTTGTCGCGGGCCGTCCCTGGACGGCCAACGCGTAATTCCAGAAACGATAGGCCGCGAGATCGGCGAAAGGAGAAACGGCCGTGTTCAAATCCAGAAAGTCGGCATAGAAGTGGTCGGCGGTTTGCCTCTGCGCCGTTGTGCGGTAGATCCGAACCAGTTGGGCTCGCTGAGGAAACGGCAACGGGCGCAAAATCAGCAGCTCCATTAAACTGAACATCGAGGTGTTCAGACCGATACCGAGCGCGAGGGTGAGAACAGCGACGGCCGTGAAGCCCGGTGATTTAAGAAGCAGGCGCAAGGAATAGCGGAGATCGGAGATCATGGGATAAAAGGATGCGAACTAACCAAAATACCCGCGTCCAAGGGTGTACGTGAACGCGATCACGATGACCGCAGTTGACGCACGCCACAGGTAGTTCGGAGGAATAATAATAGAACGCGTCGGAGTTTCGGCTATTTTTCGAAAAGCAATCGTAGCCAGCCCGATAAAGCCGCCGAAACTTTCCAACGCCGATTCATGCAAGGCCGGTGCGACCGGTCCTCGATAAAATAACGTCGCACCGCAACACGTCGCGCCCGCCGCTATATAAAGCAAAATGGAGGTGCGAAAAAGTGATCGCGCCGGAAACTCACCGCACCGCTCTTGAGCGAAAGGCAGCAGCATACGCCTGATCGCCGTCGCGGACCGCGCGTAACCGACCACACCGACGACGACGAGCGCGACGCGCCAGATCGACGCCGAGGCCGCGTGCTCAAACAAAAACCCCCAGTCGCCCTTTTGCGTGATGCCAGAATAGATGAAATAACCGAACCCCCAAAACAGATTGATCGCGATTAAAGCGACAACGAGGAGGTGCACATAACCGGACGTGGACGATTTGCGGCGGTACAAGAAAGCCGCCCCTCCGGCTAACAGGAAATTCATTAACGGGCCGCCCGCATCGACGATTGAGCCGGCCGGGGCCGCGCTGAACAAAACCGAGCTGAGCCGTGTGATTTTCGCGCCGGTGAACAGGGCCATGCCACCGTGGCCGACAGCCTCATGCGCGATACTCGAGATCACAAAAGCAAGCGCCCCGCAGCAAACGACCCCAAGCGCATCCTGCGCGCTCGCAGGTGAATGCGGCGTGACCTTCGGTGTTGAATGGGGCGTCATCGTTGAATCTTTAAATGAGCTTCAGCAGGAGGCGAGGCAGCGAAAGAGAGGTGGCCTCATAGAACCAAACGCCTCGAACCCGTGATTTATTCCCCCAAAAGCCAATCGTCCAAAATTTCGCCACGAGCACGACCGTTGTAAAAGACGGCTCGGGGCCGAGACTGGGACACTAGTGTCCAAAACAGCCAAATCTTGATTCTTTTACTTAGGAGGGTGAGCGGACTTTAGAAACAGGCTGTCCAAACGATTTCAGAGGTAAATTCGCGCTGTTTTGGACAGTAGTGAGACTGGGATAAAAAGGGGTCATGCTTTACCTTTTACCTTGCCCGTCTCTCGTCCGACGCTATGCCACCCCGATGGCCCGAAAGATACGTTTAGAATTTCCGGGAGCAATTTACCACGTGATCAATCGTGGAAACTACCGGTCGTGGATCTTTGAGAACGAGAAGGCGAAGGAGGCCTTTGTGCAGTGCCTGTTTGACGTCTGCGAACGCGCCGAATGGCGGCTCCACGCCTTCGTCGTGATGGGGAATCATTTCCATTTGGCCGTGGAAACGCCGCGCGGGAACTTGGTTTCAGGGATGCAATGGTTGCAGTCCACCTTCGCCAATCGCTTCAACCGCCTGCGCAAAGAGCGCGGTCATGTTTTTCAAGGACGCTATAAAAGCTTGGTGGTCGAGGCCGGCAACGCTCTTGGGCAAGTCTGCCATTACCTACACCTCAATCCCGTGCGGGCCGGAATCGTAACAACCGAGCGACTACGCGATTACCGCTTCTCCAGCTATTGGTATTTGTGGCAACCTAAACAGCGGCCGAAGTTCTTGGACTTGCAGTCGGCGTTGACGGAGCCCAGCGGGTTAGCTGATGAGCCACGGGGATGGAGAGCGTACGAAAGCTACTTAACGTGGCAGGCAAACACGGGGCCCGCGGGGAAGAATTCAAGCTACGTTTCGTTAAGCCGCGGATGGGCGATCGGAGCGTCCGACTTCAAGCAAGCCCTGCTAAAAGAACAAGCCGCCACGCTACAATCGCGGACCTGGGGATCGAGGGGCGCGGTCGAGGTCAAGCGCGCCCGTTGGGCGGCCGCCTTGGCGAAGGCCTTGAGCCGCATAGGTGAGAAGCTCCGCCAAGATCGCCGCAAATCAGCTCCCTGGAAGGTCGCAGTCGCCGCTCATCTCAAAGCCACCACCGACGTCTCCAACGCATGGCTCGCCGAGAAATTGATTATGGGCAGCGGATTTTACGTCAGCAAACACGTCGGCTTAGCGCGGAAAAACCCAAAATCGCCCGCCGCGCAGTTGGCGACAGCGCTCCAAAAAGGTAAAAGGTAA
>Ga0068856_100004758_pt1 | contig 13474 bp, 8 predicted proteins | sample KBSCornC62_FD_66595 | JGI IMG/M metagenome (GOLD analysis project Ga0068856, IMG submission 66595) | Corn rhizosphere microbial communities from Kellogg Biological Station, Michigan, USA - KBS Corn C6-2 | ecosystem: Host-associated > Plants > Roots > Rhizosphere > Soil ...
CACGACGCGCCCGGCGTGACCGAGTCATTGCGCGCCCACGCCCGCGCCCGTTTCGACGCATGGATGACCTACTACAGCGCAAATGGATATTTGCGAGATCTCCCCGGCGCCAATTATCAAGCGGGCTACGCGTTCGCCGCGACCTTGATCGCCATCGCCGAGGGCGGCGAAGCGGGCACGAGCGGTGATGCCCACTGGGCAACGGTGCGCGACGCGATCTGGAAGGCCGATCTCGGCTCTGCACTCGCGCCCGGCGGCGTGCTGCAAGGCGGGGATTGGGCGGAGGGCTGGCAATACGGGCCGCTCAGCGTGCTCGAGCACGCGCTCGCCGCGCGCGCGATGCAGGAGAACGGCGCGCTCATTCCGGGCGCGGACACGTGGGCAAGCTCGCTGCCGGTGCGCTTTGCTTACGGTCTCACGCCAGTCACGTTGAAGAGCTTTGCAGGCGGAGATTCCGACAACACCAGCCCCAACCGCGATCCAGACAACGGCGCCTTGCTGGCCGGCATTGTCGGGCCGTCCAGCGATCAGGCGAAAACTTGGGCGCGCAAGTTGAACGCGGATCTCAAGCTGCACAACGAAAACCCTTTGTTCGATGCGCTGGCTGCCGCCAATGCCGGCCCCAACGCGGCCCTGCCCGTCAGTGCGCCGACGAACTACCTGGCCCAGGGCGTGGGCAATTGGTACGTGCGCGGCGCATGGGCGGCCGAGACGGCCTGGTCCGTCTTTCAGTGCTCGCGCCGCTTGGTCCCCGATCACGAGTACAACAACGCCGGCAATTGGGTGCTCACGCGCGGCGCCGACGATCTCGTGGTCGATCCGTCGCCGTACGGCAGCGTCTCCACGCTCACCGGCAATGCGCCCGCGGTCGATTCGGCGGCGATGCCGAGCGGGTACTCCCCCAGTCAGGGCTATTGGGGCAAAAACACCGCGCTCGCCTGGGCCCGACAATCAGGGTCCGGGGTCGCCGCGGCACGCTGTGACTACGGCGATCAATTTCGAGGCAGCGACACCCCGAGCGACGTGCCGCACGCCACCCGTGATTTCGTGTTGGTGCCGGGTGGTGCCGGCGGCACGGTCGTGCTGATCGATCGCGTCGTGACGGGGGCGGCCGAGCGCGGGCTGCATTTGCGGATTCGGACGCCCTCGGCCCTGACCTTGTCTGGCGATCGCGCGAGCGCCACGCTCGGTTCGTCCGCGCTGACCATCAGCCGGCTCTGGTCCACGAGTGGCGCGCCGAGTGTGCGCAACATGCCGCAAGCGAGTGAATGCCCTTCCTCGAGTCACACCTGCGACGTTTCGCGCCTGCCGGCGGGAACCGAGTATCAGATGGATGTCTCGGGGCCGTCTGCGCTCGCGATCAACGTGGTGAGCGCGGAGCCGAGCAGCGCGCCCGCCGAGCCCGCCCAATTGTTCTCGGGCAGCGGCTATCGCGGCGCGCTCGTGAAGCAAGGCCCGCTCACCGCCGCCGTGATCACCAACGACGCCGCCGACGCCGCACTCGGCAGCGCCCTCAGCTACGCCGTGCCCGCAATCGGCGGCGCCGTGCACGTGGTCGTCGACGCTCCGGTGGACAGCCAAGGCAAGAGCGACGTGACTTCGGTGTTGGTGGGCAAAGACTGCCAGGTCGTGGTCACGCCTCATGTTGCGACCAAGGCCGGCTTCGAGGGCCGGCCACTGGTGTTACGACTGTCGGCGGGCTGCGAGCTGGCTGACGACGGAGTGACGGTGTCCACCGGCCCCGCGTCGCAAAGCGGGCTCGTCGCGAGCAGCGTCGGTGCTCAGTCCGGCGTTGGCGGCGCGCCCGCTGCCAATAGCGGCGCACCGGGCGAGCACGACACGGCCGGCCCGGTCTACGCCGATGGCGGCACGATCAGCACGGGCTGCGCATTGCGTGCTCCGGCGCGGCGCCCAGAGCTGCCCGTGCTGCTCCTGGCGAGCGCGCTGGGCAGCGCGCTCGTCGGCCGTCGGCGACGCGCTGGGCGGGCGCGCAGCGGCCAGAACGCCCCCACAGGGCTGGCTGAGCGGAAAACCGAAATCAAGGCCCGCACCCGGCCGCGATTTTCTACTTGCGAGGGCAGAGCGAGCGATTCAATCGCCCGCTCTCAGGGGCGAAGCGGCGTGCCGCGCTCCACGACGATGGTTTGATATTTCCCGCTGCCTTGGTGCGGCGGGATCGCGTCGTGAAACTCGATCGCGAGCGGCAGCCCGCGCAAGTACTCGGAGAAGCGGCCCGTGATGCCCTGAAAATCAGCCTCCGAGAAATCCTTCCCGCGTACGACTTTCAAGACCACGTTGCGGTCCACCGTCTGCACGGCCTGAAACTGACGCACGAGCTCCTTTCGCGCATCACTGAAGAGCACGTGGAAGACGATGCCGGGCACGGCATTGCCCTCTTTATCGGTCAGCGTGTCGCTGCGGCGGCCGTCCACGCGCTGGAGCGTGCCGAGGCCGCGGCCACAGGCACAACGATCCCCGGCCCCGAGCACCGCGACGTCGCCATTGACGTAGCGGATCATCGGCATGCCGTAGTTGTGCAGATCCGTGATCACGACGTCGCCCGGTTCGCCGGGGGCCGCCGCGCGCCCATCGCGCAGGATCTCCAGCACCAAATTCTCTTCCGAGAGGTGCATGCCGGCGTGGCTCTCGCACTCGGCCGCAATCAGCATCGTCTCGCGGGAGCCGTAGGTTTCGAAGATCCCGGGCCCGAAAGCCTTCGCCAAAATCGCGCGATCGCCGGCGAGCACGCCCTCAGCCCCGCAAATGACCGAGATATCGTCCCAATCACGCAAGTGATTGTCGACGACCCAGCGCGCAAATTGCGCGCAAGCTTGAGTATAGCAAACGATCACCTCGGGCCGCGTCTTCCGCAACAAATCGAGCGCCGCCCGGCGTGACGCCTCGTCTTGCTTCATCGAATCGACGAAGGTCTCGCGACGGAGCGCGCGATCCATGCGCACCTTCAGGCTGGGCGGAGCCGCCGAAACGCGAGCCCAGTAAAAGAAGGCTTTCCGGCCGGGGCGATAGCCCGCCCAGCCATAACCGCGCAGCTTCACGGCCTGCCGCCAACATTCGCTCTCTCGCGAGTACTCGAACTTGAGCGGCTTACCCGTAGAACCGCTGGTGCCCTTTTTCAGATTCTTGCCGCGATGCGCGGGATCGACCATGTCCTCGTAGCGTTCGCGGACGATCTCGCGGGTCAAGACGGGTAGCTCGGCCAAATCGGCGCTCGATTTGACCGCGCGCGGGTCGAAGCGGTGCGCGCGGAAGAGCTCGCGATAATAGGGCACGTTCTGCCCGGCGTAACTCAGCAGCTTCACCAACTCGGCTGTCTGCGCGCGGGCGATCTCGCCGCGCGAGAGCCATTGGCTCCGCTCCAAGTAAGCCAGGTGTCTGAGCGTGTCGCGACCACGGATCGCGCGCTCCCAGACCGGGAATAATAGGCCCCCAAACAGCGCACCGTAGGCTTGGTCGCCACGAGTCGGTCGGGTCATCGAAGATCGCGTCTGCAATTCGCCAACGCGAATGCATCGAACGTGCCCATAGGTTTTGGTTGTGTTTGCCAAGCGCGCGGAACTTCTCGAGTCACGTCACGGCAGAGCGCCACGGTGAGACAGATTGCCACCGACATTGCCGGCGCTACTGACGAGCGAGCTGAAAAGGATGTTTTTGCGCGAGTGAAGGCATCGTTAAAATCGCAAGCAAGTATTCATCCGGAAGATTGGCGCCCACGGTCTGCCGACAAATATTGAAACGATCGATTGGCCCGTTGATCGGATTCGAACCAGTCCCGTTGCTGAAGCCGAGCTCGTAGCCCGCTTTTTCGAGCGCAACGCGGATCGGCGAGCGCTCGGCAATCGGCGTCCCGACCGGATAGGCGAGCGCGCGCGCCGGCTCGCCGAGCTCGCGTTCGAGATCGGCGCGGGAGCCGGCAAGCTCGTCCGAGAGCGCGTCTTCGTCGAGTGTTTGTAGTACGCGGTGCGTCCGTGTGTGCGATTGCACATCCATCCCCGCCTTGCGCAGCGCGCGCACGTGATCCCAAGTCAAGAGCAACTGATCGGCGAACGCTCGCTCCATCGCTTGCGACCAGGAGACCTCTGCCGCTTTCGTCAGCTCGTCGAGAAAGCGCGGCAGATCGAGGGGCTGATGGGTTTTGACGAGCCGCAAGATACGTTCGATCGCAAGCGTCCGATCGGAGAGCGTGATGTCGATCCGGAACGGATATTCGAGCTCGATCCGAGTCCGGGCGGATTGCTTCACGGTGTACGCCACGCGATCCCACCAATAGGTGCGGCGCTCCGAGATGTAGCCGGTCGGCACGAAGAAGATGGCCTTGGCGTCGTGCCGCTTCAAAATCGGCAAGGCCACGGCATAGTTGTCCAGGTACCCGTCGTCGAACGTGATCGCCACGGAGTTCGGCGGAAGCTCCTTGCCCGCGGCAAAGGCGCACAGTTCGTCCATGCCCACCAGATTGAAGTGCTTCTTCAAACAGCTCACTTGGCGATCGAAGGCGGCTGGTGTCACGTCAATCACGCCGTCGTCGAATGCCTCCTTCTCGGCTGCTCCGGGAAAGCGGTGGTAAGTGAGGACGCTCAGCCAGGGCGTCGAAACGGCTGAGCGAAACGCCAACGCGGCGCGCAGCACTCCCGTCTGGTAGAGCAAGCTCGCGAAGCGTTGTCTTCTGGACATCCGGGAGAGGGGTCCTCGAGCGGGGGAATGCAATACCTAGACCGAGAGCCGGTGATTTATGCCGCGCATTCATCGAGCCGCGAACGAGCAGCGGCGAGAACAGTTCTGGCATACGGGAGCGCACAGAATGTTCCTGAACGTGAATGGCGGCACCGACTCGTCCGCCTCGCTTGAGCTTCCGTTCGACCATTATCCCACTCCGGGTCAGAAAACGCGGCTAAAGAGCCACGTCTTACGGGGCCTCGAGCCGATCAATCATGCCACGGCGGGCGCAGCCAGCGAGGCAGAATGGCTTTCACGAGCCAGCGCCGCGTTCGCGGTACTCCTAGCCCGCTACTCGGCGCAGCTGGCGCTGTCTCTCCAATTTTCGCGCGCGCGCGGCCCGCTGCACTGCGCGGTCACCGTGACGAGAACGCACACCGTGGAACTGGGACGCGCCGCAACTGTCGACGACATCGTCCAACAGACGCGCGGCATCTTCGCCGCTCTCGACGCCGCGAGCGAACCTGAGCCGACCGCGAGCGCCCGCTGTGGGGACGACCCAGCCGGCGGCAGAGCCGCGATCATCTGGGCTGACTCCGGCCAGTCCGGCGAACTCGCGCAGGCCGTGGAAAGCGGTTCGCTCGCGCAGCTCGGCGCGGGCGTCGATGCCGATCTCGTATTGCTGGTCGCGCGAGGTGAGCAAAAACTCACGCTCCTTTACGACGCCAATTCGTTCGAGCCACGCACGATCGAGCGCCTCGCGCGACATTTCGGCGCGCTCCTGGCCCACTTTGCGTCAAGCCCGCGCGCTCTGGTTTGGGAACTGCCGCTGCTCGACGCGGCCGAACTACGCTGGCTGGAGAGCGTGTGTGACGGGCCAGCGCGCCCAGTGACCGGCGGGCTCGCGCATCAGCTCTTCGAGCAGCAGGCCGCAGAGCACCCCGAGGGCGTCGCCGTTCGCTTTCTGGAGCAACACCTCAGCTACGGCGAGCTCAACCGGCGAGCGAATCGATTGGCGCACTTCCTGGCAAGGCTGGGCCTCGCTCCGGGCAGCGCGGTGGTCGTGTGCGTCGAGCCTGGATTCGAGATCGTGATCGCGCTGCTCGGCATCCTCAAAGCCGGCGCGGCCTACGTGCCGCTCGACCCGAGCTACCCCGCCGCTCGGCGGCGCGCGATTCTGGACGATACCCGGCCCGCGCTCGTCATCACTCAGCACCATTTGAAATCCGCGCTCGATTGGGCCGAAGGTCAGCTCCGGTCGCTCGAAGACATCGAGACCGAGATCCACGGCGAAGACGCCGAGCAAAACCCGCATACGATCATCGCGCCCGAGCAAACGGCGTACATCTATTACACCTCGGGCACGACCGGCACGCCCAAGGGGGTCGCGGGCAGCCAGCGCAATCTACTCCACTACGTGAAGTCGGCGGAATGGCGCTATGGCCTCTCGCACCACGACACGATGCCGGCGATTGCGCGCTTCAGCTTCAGTATCAGCATGTTCGAATTGCTCTCGCCGCTGGTCGTCGGCGGCACCTCGCTCATCCTCGAGCGCGCTCACATCCTGGATCCGGCGCGAATGTCGCGGACCCTCGGTGAGGTGACCATCTTCCATGCCGGGCCGAGCTTGTTGAAAGGGCTCGTCGCCTACATCCGCAAGCACTACCCCGACTACTCCGCCTTTTCCGGCGTGCGTCACGCCTCGTCGGGTGGAGACATGGTCCCCCCGGAGCTGCTCGAAGCGTTGAAGGAGATCTTTGCGAACGCCGAAGTATTCGTCATTTACGGCTGCAGCGAGATTGCGTGCATGGGCGCCACTTACCCCGTGCCGCGCGACGCGCGGATCGCAAAAACTTACGTGGGCCGACCGTTCGAGAACGTGATCGTACGCGTGCTCGACGCCGCGGACGACCTGCTTCCGCCTGGCGTCATTGGAGAGATCCTCTTTGCCGGAGAGGGCATTACGCTCGGCTACCTGAATCGACCCGAGCTCACCGCTGAAAAGTTCGTCACGCTCGGCGGACGCCGCTTTTACCGCACCGGAGACCGCGGCCGACTGAGTGACGATGGCTGGCTCGAGATCCTCGGGCGAAGCGACTTTCAGACCAAGATCCGCGGCATGCGCGTCGAGCTCGGCGAGGTCGAGCACGCGCTGCGCCGCGCGCCCGGCGTGCGCGACGCGGTGGCGGTGGCGCGCGACTCTCCAGAGCAGCAGGAGAAAATGCTCGTCGCGTACATCGTCATGGACGCCGAAAATGGCGGTGATTTGCCGAACGATCAGGCGACGCGGCTGGCCGCCATTCGCCGGCATCTCGTCGATCAGCTGCCCGAGTACATGATCCCGGCGCGCTACGTCGAACTCGACGCGCTGCCGCTGAACCACAACATGAAGGTCGATCGGCGCGCCTTGCCGGAGCCGTCGGACGCGGATCTCCGCCGAGCCTCGAGGGCGAGCGTGCGCCTTCCCGAGACCGCAACGGCGCGGACCTTGGGCGCGATCTGGCAAAAGCTGCTCCGCGTCGAGCAAGTCGGGCTCGACGATAACTTCTTCGAGCTCGGTGGGCATTCATTGCTCGCGGTGCAGTTCAGCCTGGAGGTCGAAGAGGGGCTCGGGGTCCGCCTGGAAGGGATGGATATTTTGCGCGAGTCGCTGGCGGTATTGGCCGCCATCTGCGACGCCCAGCTCGGTATAAAAAACCCCGTCGCCAGCGCGCCCGCTCTCGCCCCGAGCACGCCGGATGTCGCGGAAATCTTCCATTTTGGCCGCGCGCACAGCCTGTACGGGGTGTTCCGCGGCAGCACGCTGAAACCACCGGCGGAGGCGGTGCTGATTTGCGGCCCGGTCGGTCAAGAACAGGTGCGGGCTCGGTTCGTGCTCTCCCGCTTGGCCAAGCAGCTCGCCTCCGCGGGGATGCCGAGCTTATTGTTCGACTACTTCGGCTGCGGCGACTCGCTCGGCGACGGCAGCAACGCCGATCCGCAGCGTTGGCAGAGCGACATCCGAGAAGCCTATGACGAGCTTCGGCGCCGCAGCAACGCGACTCGCATTTCAGCCATTGGAGTCCGGCTCGGCGCGCTGTTACTGAGTCAAGTTGCGACCGATCTGGAGCTCGCCAAAGTAGTGCTTTGGGATCCGATCTGCGATGGCGCTCGCTACGGCGCGGAGCTCGTCGAATTGCAGCGAGCCTACCTTCGCAGTCTGGTCCATCTCGGTTTTTGGAGCAGGCGCCGCACCCGCGCGCGAGAAAACGAGCTCTTGGGGATCGGCTACTCGGATGCGGGGGTTCGCAAGTTGAAAGGCCTCAGCATTTCGCCGTTGCTCGCCGAGCGCGCGGCCGAGCTCCGCTGGCTGACCACGCGCGCCCGCGCGCCGGACACGGCCGCGCTTGATCGCCTAAGCCCAAACCGCCGCTGCCACAGGGAAGATCTGGATTTCGATTGCGGCTGGCGAGACCTCACCTGCTTGGAAGACGTGATTCCCGACGTTTCCATTTCCAGCACCCTGGCTCGAATGGTCCGCGAACGGCCATGAAAGAATCGTGCTGCCAATTCGGGCCAGAACGCCAGCTTGCCGGAATCATCACCGAACCCAGTGCGCGCGCGGCGCGCTTCGGCTTCGTGCTCGTCAGCGCCGGGATCACGCCCAAGCACGGCCCGTTTCGTTTGTACGCGGAGCTCGCGCGGCGCCTGGCCGAGGAGGGCATCGCGACCTTGCGCTTCGACTTGGGCGGGATCGGCGACAGCGCACAAAGCACGGTGCAGGCTCCGCTCAAGCAGCGCACCGAGCTCGAGATCCGTGCCGCCGTCGACTATCTGAGCGAACAGCGCGGCCTCGATGCGGTTGCGCTCGGCGGCTTGTGTTCCGGCGCAGAAGACGCGTTTCGCGGTGCGGCCGTGGATCGTCGCGTGCGGGCGGTGGTGCTGATCGATCCGTTCGCGTATCGGACTCCGGGGTGGGCATGGCGGCACGCTTTGTACCGCTTGAGGCGCCGAACTTTGCGCGCGCTCGGCCTGTACGCGCCGCCGATCGCAACCAAGCCCCCGCGCGAGAACGAGCGCGCCAAATTGGTAGCCTACAAATACATGGACCGCGCGGAATCAACGCGCATCTTGAGCGACTTTTTGGAACGGCGGGGGCGAGCTCACTTCGTGTACACGGGCGGAATGCGCGATCTCTTCAATCACGAGCGCCAACTCTGCACCATGTTCCGCGGATTGGAGCTCGGGAGCTCGGTAACCCTCGACTATTTCCCACACCTCGATCACACCCAACTGCTCGCGGAAGATCGGCGGGCGCTCACCGAAGCCATCGCTCGACGGCTTAGCGCGACGGTCCGGATCGAAGAAGGATGCCGCGCGAAGCGGTGACTCAGTCTGCGCGCGTCGTGCAATCGTCGTCCCAGATGAGCGCTGGATTCGGCGAGCACGAGCTGGGCCAGCTCCGCGCTTTCGACGCGCTGCGCGGCGGCACGGCCAAGCCGAGCATGGCCAGAATGCAGTATTGAACCGTTGCCGACGCCTGGTCTGAGACCCAAAGATACAACGCCTTGGCATTGCGCGCCGCGTACTCGCGGAGCACCCGGACGAGCTCGCGGGCCGCCGGCTCGGTCCCCCGCTGAAGTTCGAGGTTCAGCTCGAGCTCCGCGACCAACTGGCGAATTCGCACGTGCATCGAGCGAACGTGCTCGACCTCCGCGGTGTGAGCCCGCTCGGCGAGCGGGAGCATGTAACGTTCCACGGCCTCCAAATGCCACGTGAGGCAGCTTTCGAGCTCGCTCCAGCTCCGGCGTAGCGCCTGCGCGTCGAACGCCAACGAGCCCCCGCCGCTGAAGCAGAGCAGCCCCTCCACTCGCTGGTGACTGCGGTCGAGCTCTCGAGCGATGTGGCTCATGGCCCTAAATCGCGGGTCACCCGCTCACCCGCAGCTTCTCGACCTTCGCGCCAATAGCATCGCTCGGCGCATTCGAGGCGCGTGCCTCGTCACGCCGGATCTGGGCCACGAAGGAGGCCCGCGGTCGCCGCGAGGAGCCGAGAGCACCCGGCGCCCCGACTGCCTCCGACGGCAGCCCCAGCGCTTGTAGAGAGAGCTCCCTCGGCCAATCGATGGCGGTCTGAAAATGCCGGTCGTATTCCCAATAATCGCGACACGCCGCCTCGAGCACGGCGCGGAGCGGACCGCTCGCGTGGTGCACGGACTCGCGTAAGAGCTGCCCGTTCAGCTGAACCCTGTTTTCGAGCTCGGCGATGCATTCCGCGGCCACCAGCTGCGCCGCGTCCCGAGTCGCGAATTTCTGGCTGAGCTCCATGGTCAGGACCGCCGTCTGCGCGCGGTAGCGGACGATCTTCTGTGTCGCGCTGTCGACGTCCGGATTGAGATCCAGCTCTACGCATAAATTCCGCAGCAGCTCGGCGCGAGCTTGGGCGCGGCCCAGCTGAGCGCGCCACCATTCGCCCAGCTCGGGCAGCGCCGCGCAGCGGATCGCAGTCTGATAGGCATACACGCACCCACGTTCAGTCTCCAAGGCTTGATATACGAGCCGATGGAGCTCTTTGATCTTCATGCTTCGTCTCCGTGTGGCGTGGAAGCATGAGCATCAGGCGTGCCCGCGACTCAGCCGGCCCACTAGCGACACGGACAGCGTTGTTCTGTGGCAGCGGGTTCATCACCCCACCCAGTGGGGAGCCGAACGCGGCGCACGGGAGCTCTCGCCCATTTTGCAACGAAGCGCGCTGGTTTTTGCGCCACTCCGCGTCGGTCATCGAGTCGCGCAAACTAAGCCGGGCCAGGCACTGACGCACGTACGCTCGGACCGCAGATGAGCCATTTTCCGCAGCCCTGTGACGCCGCGAAATGCCTCATCGGGGCATCACAGTAGTGAGAATCGTTGACTGCGAGCGCTGTGCGCCACCTTCAAGCACCCACTCCCGGAACGCGATTTGCTTCGAGGCAAAGCGAGAACCGGACCGCGCCTGCCGAAGCGAAGCGAGCAAACCCACTTTGTGACCGCGAGTCGTACCTGCAAGGACGTCGAGGGTGGCAACAACTGGGCGATGCGACGCGGATCTGACGCGGGACCGCGGGAGGGTTTCGGACTGGCTCCCAGTTTTGCCCCACACGGCGGAGGATCTCAGATGAACAACAGCATGCCAGTCACCGATACGGCCCGCGCGCTCGAAGGGCTTGCCGCAGCTCGAGAGCGACTGCGCGTCGAGGCATATTTGTTTTCGACGGAAGAGCTCGAACGTTGGTGGGAAATCGAAGACGAGCTCGCTGCCATCGAGACCGAAGCGGCAGGCGGCGGAGAAGCCGCGCTCGCGGCAGTCGCGGACAAGACCCGTGAGCTCGTGAGAATGACCAGCGCGTTCCTGGAGCAGCACGCGAAAGGAAACGTATCGCTGTGGACGCCCGCCCACCGGGTAATGACCGTCGCACGTTGCGCTTGCCTGGCCACGGATTCGATCCACTACGCGGCACGCTTGATGGCGGAGGAAGATTGCGCCGCTCTGCCGGTGCTCGACACGGCCGGCTTGCTCGTCGGAATGATCACTGACCGCGAGCTCCGCTCGTACAATGCCCAGCCGGGTGCCTGCGAGCAACAGAGCGTCGTGAGCGCGATTTCGAAGCCAGCCTATGGCGTGCGCGCCGAAGCGCCGTTGAAGGATGTCATCGCTCGCATGCAGGCCCAGCGCGTCCAATGCATTCCCGTCATGGCCGAGAGTGGACGGCTGATGGGGCTGATCTCGCTGGCCGATCTGTTCCGGCATTTTCCCATGCCCGGGATGGGGTCGAGTATGGGCACCGCCTTGGTGAACACGTTTCTCGCAATCTCGGAGCCGCCTCCCCCGCAGGGTCAAGAGAACGCGAGCGCCGCGGAGTAGCGGCGCGGCGGGGCCCAGCCGCGAACAGCGAGCAACGCGGCCGTTGCTCGTTCAGGGCGCGGCCGAGGTCTCTTCCACAACCTGGTAATCGAACCAGTCGAAATCGGCGGGGTGCGCGCAGGGCGCACCGTTACCGGCGGCGTACATCGCGAAATACACGCCCGTGAAGCCGCCCGCGACCTCGGTCGACAAATAGCGGGTTTCGCCTTCGCCGAGCGGCTGCAGCTCGTGCTCCGAGGGCCCATGGCAGAACACGTATTTCGCGCGCTCGGCCCGAATCGCCAGCACCCAACCGCGTTCGCTGACGGGCAACGGCTGACAGGCCACTTCTGCGCGCAAGCTGCCGATGACCCGTCGGAGCACGACGCTCAGCGCGCCTGCCCGCCGCGTCACGAAAATCTCGTACCGGTGCCGCTCGTTCATGCGCACGACGAGCCCAGCCTCTTCACTCGGCGATTCTGGTTCGAACTCGAGGCGAGCCGCCACCTCGAGCCCGAAGTGACACTGCCTTCGACCGAGCCACGCCGGTGACGCTTGCTCGTCGAGCCCAACCGCCGACCCTCGCAACCGCAGATAGCCCGGCCGCTCATCGAGCGAGTACAGCTCGGGCTGCGGATTGCGCAGGTAGTTCCAACAGAATGCCAGCGTGCGCGCGTCGAAATCATCGCGAACGGGCTCCACGGGCGGGGCCGCAAACTCGAGTGGGGTGTCCTCTTCGAGCGCCAGACGCCCGTGTTTGGCGAAGATCGGAAAGCCGTCGTCAGCCCAGGTGACGGGACTCAGAAAGGTCTCTCGCCCGAGGTGATAACAGGGCGGATAACCGTTCGGGCGAAAACCAAGCGCCACCGCGAACCAAGCGCCGCTCGGAGTGTCGACCAGATCCGCGTGCCCGAGCCCTTGGATCGGGCTCTTCCAACTGCGGTGGCTGAGCAGCGGGTTGCGCGTGCAGGGGTCGAACGGCCCCCATGGGCTCTTGCTGCGCGCGAAGGTGATCATGTGCCCGTACTCCGTGCCGCCTTCCGAAAGCAGCAGGTAGTACCAACCGTCGCGCCGATACAGATGCGGTCCCTCGGGATATTGGCCACCCGTGCCGGCCCAGACGACCTTCGGTTCCGACAACAGTCGGCCACTCTTCACGTCGATTCGGCTCTGCAACGCGCCTTCGTGAGACGTCGTGTAAAAGACACTGCCATCGTCGTCGAAGAACAACGAAGGATCGATGCCCGGCTGCGCCACCGGAATCGGGTCGGACCATGGCCCTTCCGGTGCGCTCGCCGTCACGATGAAATTGCCAAGACCCGACATGTTGGTGGTCGTGAGATAGAAGACGCCGTCGTGGTGGCGCAGCGTCGGCGCCCAGATCCCACCCGACGCGGCGGCTCCCGCGAGCGGCAGGTTGCTCGGGCGATTCAAGCAGTGCCCAATTGGCCGCCAGCTCACCAGATCCCGGCTGTGGAAGATCGGCACGCCGGGGAAGTATTCGAAGCTGCTCGTCACTAAATAGAAATCATCGCCGACACGGCACACGCTCGGGTCCGGGTGAAAGCCAGGTAGGATCGGGTTTCGGTAACGGGGCATCGCTATCGTCCATTCTTTCGCTGCGTGGTATCGATCGCTCGATGAGCGCTCCGCGCGTCCTCGTGATGCTCGACACGGATTCGGCTTGGTCTCGTGGCATTTTGCGAGGCTTCATGGCGACGGCCCACGAGCGCGGCTGGGCGCTCTTGCACTACCATTCGTCGACCGATCTGCGCTGGCTCCGCCAACTCGCGCCGGAGGCCGCGCTGATCGGGCCCGGGTTCGATCGCTCCGCCTTGCAACAACTCGGGCCCGAAAAGCTCGTGTGCGTAACCGTCGACCGCACCCAGGAAGGGATCGCGTCGGTGTGCCTGAATGAGGGAGCGATCGCGAGGTTGGCTTTCGA
>Ga0068856_100004765_pt1 | contig 13453 bp, 36 predicted proteins | sample KBSCornC62_FD_66595 | JGI IMG/M metagenome (GOLD analysis project Ga0068856, IMG submission 66595) | Corn rhizosphere microbial communities from Kellogg Biological Station, Michigan, USA - KBS Corn C6-2 | ecosystem: Host-associated > Plants > Roots > Rhizosphere > Soil ...
AAGCCCAAGGCTTCCGCTGTAAGTTCTGAGCGCCCTGACGACACCTGCCCGGTCCACAACTGCGACCTTGAGTTTGTGGACGCGTTCAACAACCCAAGGACCGGCAAGAGCACCAGCGCTCGCATGGCTTGCCCTGTCCCGAAGTGCTACAAGAAGACCTACTGGCTGAACGACGACGGTACCTGGTCCCTGAAGGAGCAGTAAGCGTGAGCTACCAGACTGACGACGAGTACGAGATCTCCGTCATGGAAGAGAACGTCAGCGAACTCGCTGGCGGGGTTGTCGGACACAAGATCGTAAAGGCTGGCTGGGTTGACCGCGATTTCGGCGGTAAGTACAGCTGGTACAGCTCCACCCAGTTCGAGATCGAACTGGACAATGGCAAGAAGGTCTACCTGGCCAACACGGACGACTGTTGTGCCTACACTGAGCTGAACAACTTCCTGCTGAACGCCGAACTGGTCGATCATGTGATCATGGGCGTTGAGGCGGAGGACTACTTCAGCCGCTGGCACATCTACGCGGACATGGGTGACGTTCTGGCCCTGGATGTCTCGTGGTCGTCTGGTAACACTGGCTACTACGGCTTCGGATTCCACATCGAAGTGGTGGATGCGTGAGCTTTAAGCTCGCACGCGCTGTAAGGCGGGGGCTGACCAACGGTGAGCCCCTGCCGGATGTGTTCCGATCGCTCAAGGATCGAGGGATTCGGTTCTACCGTGGTGGAACCATTCTTGTGGGTGGCGTTCCTGGATCCATGAAGACGATGTTCATCGGACATCTGGTGGACACCATGAAGGTCCCCACGCTCTACATCAGCAATGACACCAATGAGCTGGATATCATCTCGCGCTACCTCGCAAGGCGCACCAAGCAGGACTCGAACATCATGCGTACCAAGGCTCTGAAGGACCCTGAGTGGGCCTCTGAGAAGCTGAGCGACATGGACTGGGTCCGCTGGAACTTCAACGCCTCTCCGTCCCTTGAGGAGATCGAGGAAGAGATGATGGCGTTCGAGGAACTGTGGGGTGAGCACGCTCACCTGGTGGTCGTAGACATCCTCATGAAGGTGGACTACTACGAGGATGGTGGAGGATCCCTGGAAGGGATCGTTCGCTACCTTGACAAGCTGGCCCGTGATACGGGAGCTTGTATCATCATCGCCTGTCACACGAGTGAGAATGAGGACGGCCACCCTTGCCAGCCTCTCAAGGCGATCCTGAACAAGGTGTCGAAGCTCAGCACGCTGGTGCTGACCACTGCCTACGACGGAAACACCTTCCACCTGGCACCTGTGAAGAACCGTAACGGCTTCGCAGACTCGACTGGGTACACCAGCATCCAGTTCATCGTGGACCCGTCCACGGCTATCCTAGAGGAGCTTGAGTAATGGCGCGCTATATGAGCAATGACGCCACCAAGATTTATCGGGTCGTTGTGATTGAGAAAAACCACCGCGATCCTGTTGCGCTTGGGCGCAAGACCGTTTATGGCCCTTACGAGTACGCACGAAGTGCTGGCTACGTCAAGTCTTACATGACTGGTGGCTGGTACGCCAAGAACGTCGTAGACTCCTGGATTGAGGAGTCTGAGCCTACCTGGACGAAGGTCGAGAATGCGAACAAGTAAGCAGGACGTCAAGGACGCTGCTGAAGGCTACACGTGGCTTGTGGCTGGCGTCATAGCGCTTGTGGTACTTGTGGGCGGAGTCTCTGCTGGCGTCTGGTGGTTCGATATTCGCACCAGTGGCATCAAGGGTGCCGGGGACCAGCAGAAGCAGACCAACTCGGTCGTGAACCGGGTGCACTGGGAGAATGAGTTCAACACGCTCGACCAGAACATCCAGTCCTACAAGGCACAGATCCGCACTGCTCAGGACGCTGTCAAGGCGCATCCTGGAGACCAGTTCTATGAGCAGAACTTGACAGGGCTGGTTCAGGAGTGTATCCTAGCTGTAGGCGAGTATAACAGCGACGTCAAGAAGCCGATTGCAGCCCCCTGGCTGCCTACGGACCTTCCCACCAGCTACGACCGCACCGCTACCTGTGGAGAGTAACGTGAACAAGAAGCTTACCATCGTCCCGGCCCTGGCTCTCGTTGCTGCGGCTGTCACCGGCTGTTCCAGCACCACTTCGGCGCCTGACAGCCAGAAGCAACAGCAGGCGATCACTGAGAACTACTCTCAGAAGCTCACCAACGCCGTTCCGTACCCGCTGGCTCAGATGAATGACTCCCTGGAGCGTTCCAACCTGCGTGAGCGCCTTCTGCGCTACAACCAGCCGACGAAGATTTCCTACGTGTACGTTTTGTCCTATGATGGTAAGGTGCTGTCTTACTACACCATCAAGGGCAAGGTGTCGAGCACCCAGAGCCAGCTGACCAACACCCAGAACATCCAGGGTTGCCCGAACACCGGGAACAGCGGTCAGTGTGGGCTGACCGTGGACAGCATGGGTGACGACGGTTCCTACGGGCAGGAAGAGGGTGGCCCTAGCGGCATCTTCTTCTTCACCACTGATGGTGTGCTGGTCGAGACCTCCATGCCGTTCGTCGTGACCGACGCTCCGGAGAAGATCAACCCGGACCGTACCCTGTCCTATGTGGATGGCAGCAAGCCTTCTTCGACCTCGAAGGGGTAGTATGGCTAATGCCAACAAGCGACACGGAACCGATTTTGAGACAGCTGTTGTTGATTACCTGCGAACTCGAAGCCAGGTTGCAAGCCGCATTGCACGAACTGTCCCTGATGAAGGAGACGTTGTTCTTGGTGATGCGGAGTTCATCCTCCAGCTCAAGTCCAACAGGGACGCCAACACCTCAGCTTCACTGGGATCTCGACTCGAAGCAGCTAAGCGGCAGCGAGATCAGTACGTATCTGCAAGATCACTTTCTTGGCAGCCCGTACCAGTGGTAGTCATCAAGAACCCAAGAAAGTCCATCGGTAAGGCCTTTGTGGTCATGTACCTGGAGGATTTCGTAAATGACGAAGATTGTGGTTAGTGTCGAAACGGAAGTCTGGACGGTCCGCTACCCGGACCCCGACGACAGTTGGGATGCCGGTGATACTGGTGGTCGAGTGGTTGGCGTCCGCGCCTGGACGGCCCGTGACTGGGAGCAGAACAGCTTCCGCCGCTACGGTGGCTACGACAGCTGGGAAGGTGAGCTGGCGGTCAATCCGGGGGATTACGTCTACGCGGTAGTCGCGGACTATGAGTCTGGATCGACCTTCGGCCGTGATGGAGGCCACGCCTCCGTCCTGGATGTCTTCGCAGACATCACTATGGCTGATGAGCTTGCTCAGGTGGCTGAGAATGCCGTTGAGTACAGCTTCCGCTACAACGGACGAGACTACTACGCTTCCTGGCTGGGCTACTTCGAAAGCCTGAATGAGATGCGTGTCTGGGCCGTGAAGGTCAATGGCTAGCTTCAGGATCGAGCCTATTCTTGAGGAGTTCGGGGCGTCTATCACGCCCCGTTCTTCCAAGATCAACTGCCCGTTCCACGACGATGAGAACGCCAGCGGTTACATTCCCGCATCGCGGGACTACTTCAAGTGTCTTGCTAACTGTGGGGCTCAAGGAGACGCTGTGCGTCTTCTCCACGACCAAGGAGGGTTGGGCTGGCGTGCAGCTTACGCAAGAGCAGAAGAACTCGCTGGAAAGCCAGGTGAGTCGGTACCAGAACAGCCTGTACGTGGCAGCCGAGTACCTGGAAGGACGCGGGATTACAGAGGACACAGCCGTTTCGGCTCGACTGGGAGTGGTAGATGAGCCCGTTCACGGAGACCCCGAAGCAGCTTTTAACCGTCTTGCTATCCCCTACCTCACACGTTCCGGCGTCGTTGACGTACGGTTCCGATGCCTACGGGAACACGACTGTGGAGATAGTGGGTGCCCCAAGTACCTCGGCCGACCTAATGTCCGTCCTCGACTCTATAATGTCAGCGCTCTTGTGGACGCTGGAGACATCATCGGGGTTGCCGAAGGGGAGCTGGACGCTCTCATTCTCAATCAGCTCGGATACGAAGCGATTGGTGTCCCTGGAGTCGCGAATTGGAAGCCTCACTGGAGTCGGCTATTCGAAGACTTCGAACGTATTGTCGTCTTCTGTGACGGAGACAACGCCGGACATGGGTTCGGCAAGGCCTGGTCTGAGCGATTTCCTCAGTCCGTAGAGCTTGTGTCGTTCCCAGAAGGGCATGACGTCAACAGCATGTATCTGATGGAAGGACCCGAGTGGTTTGAGCATCACCTTTGGTGATTACCCGTTCTACCCAACGTATCCAGAACGGGATCTGATCGAGACTGACAAGCCAGCATTCTGGGAAATCATCGCAAGACAGGCACTAGGGTTCTTCGCGCACAAGGACGACTTTATGGAGTGGGTTTGCTCCCACTACTTCCTTGACGAGAACCGCCTAGTTGCGGACATGTCCTGGGATCTGGTAAAGTGGATCCAAGACAACCCGGAGATGGACATTGACTAAGAAGCTGACTTGGGAGGTCGATAAGACCTCCCTGGTCCTCAAGGTGACAGACGGAGCCAAGGAAACGACTTGGAAGGTCCGTAAGAGCACCAAGACCGAAGACCTCCGCACCATGCTGGAGGAGATGCAGCTGGCCCTGTGGGAGCCAGGCGGGCCGAATGGTTGGCCAGAGATCGAGCCCACTGTCCCGATGTTTGAGCGGGTCCGTACGGTGGACGCTGAGGAGCTAGCAGAGCTTCAGAGGTACCAGCACAACGAGACGTCCGAAGAGGCGTCCAGGGCCGCTCAGGCGGCTGAGGTGAGGCGCCTGGAGATTGGCGCCAAGTGGTTCGACGTAGACGATGACGAGACCTACAGCATTCCGATCCCGGACTATGACACCGGAGAGGTCAGGCCTCGATGAAGACCCTGACGCTTGACACAGAGCTAGCCTGGTCTGCTGGTTTCCTCGATGGTGAAGGAAACTACGGGATGCAGACAGCCCGTAGAAAGGATCGAAAGGACCAATATTCCTTTCGTATCCAAGCGGCTCAGGTGCACAGAGAGCCACTAGACAGATTGCAGGCAGCTCTGGGCGGGAATGTCACTGGCCCATATGGTCCTTACGGCGACAACAAGCAACCCTACTTCCAGTGGAACATTACGGGCTATGCTGAGGCCAAGGAAGCCCTTTTCAAACTGCTTCCATTCCATTCGCCTATCAAGGCGGAACAGGGACTGAAGGCTTGGGCCGACTTCCTTGAGATGCGAGCAAGGAGAGATGGCATATGAGGATGCTTACCCTGGATTTGGAAATGGCACCCAACATCGTCCACAGGTGGCAGCTGTACGGCAACGATAGCACGGCTCTGAGCCAGCTGATCGTACCACAGGAGATGATGTGTGCGGCGTGGAAGTGGAAGACGGACTCCAGGACACAGTTCTGTGTGGCGCCTGCCTACCACAAGTACGTGCCGAAGGCCTTCCCACTGGATGCTCTGTGGGAAGCTGTTGATCTGGCCGATGCAGTGGTCACCTTCAACGGTAAGAAGTTCGATATTCCTCGCATGAACACCGCGTTTCTTGAGGCTGGGCTCAACCCGCCTAGCCCCTATGCTCAGATCGACCTGTACCAGGTGTTCAAGAAGGAATTCGGCAACCCGAGCAACAAGCTCGACTATCTGACCAAGCGTCTCCTAGGCCACGGCAAGGTAGCACACCAGGGACACGATCTGTGGGTGGCTGCGATGCTTGGCGATCCTGAGGCTTGGGTCAAGATGGAAGAGTACAACCGAGAAGATGTTGTGATCACAGAAGAGCTGTACGATCACATCAAGGGCTGGATTCCTAATCATCCCAACGTTCTGCTGTACGATGAGAATCCAGGCCTAAAGGCCTGTCCCAAGTGCGGTAGCTCCCACTATCAGTCGCGTGGAGCGCGACAACTCGCGACGGGCATCTACAATCAGTACCAGTGCCAGAATTGCTTTGGCTGGTTTAGAGATGTCAAGAGGATTGATGGAGCAACAGTACGATGAGGAGTCGGCTCCGCTGACCACTGAAGAGATCGATCGTGCGAAGTACAGCGCGGTCCGCTCGACCCGCAGCAAGTTCTACGGGTACGTCGAGTGGGAAGACCTCATGCAGGTGGCGGAGCTGGCCCTACTTGAAACCCCGCAGAAGTTCGCCCGACTGGCTGAGGAAGGCAATTACACGGGCGTGTGGCAAGAGTTCAACCGCAAGTGCACACAGTACGCGCATAAGCAGAAGGCAGCTGCTCTAGGCTACAAGCCAGAGGACCTGTTCTTCTACAGCAAGAAGGTGCTCCGCGAGATCATTCCCGTGATCCTCGAATCCTGGGAAAGCGGCGACCTGTATGAATTCGAGTACACAGATCGTGCACTCTGGGTGGACGTTGATCGAGCCCTGAAGGGGCTCTCGGCATCCGAGCTACAGATCATCCGCTGGGCGTTCCAGGATGACGACGATACCGTAGCCGACAGGCTAGGCATCAGTGAAGGTGCGGCCTCCATGCGGGTCAGCAGGCTCCTGGACAAGATCCGAGAGGGTCTGGGTGGGGAGAACCCCGCACCGCGACGTAGGAGCCTTAGCAACGCTGCCAGCCAGGCTATGACACGCAACCAGTGGGACGGAGAATCGTGACCGAACAGCTTGAGTTTGTCAACGACTGGTCGGAGCTTGAGGCAGCCGTAGAGTGGTACCGCAGCATCCGTGACGCTGGACCAGGCGAGTTCAACGAGTGGAACCCGGAGGGTGAGCATGCACTCTCCGTGATCGTGGACTACGTTCCTCGCCTCTTGACACAGTATGCTAAGCTGGTAGAGCTATCATTCGCTCTAACAGAAGGCTGGGAACAGTATGCCACGCTACAAGCCCCGTCAGGGCTTTATCTGCCCGACCACCGGTAAGATCGGTTACCCGACCTACCAAGCAGCCGAGAAGCGCCGCAAGTGGCTCCGAAGCCACGATGTTGATGGTGTGAAGAACAGGACACAGCTGGAGACGTACGGTCCCTGTGACTGTGGCCAGTACCACCACACCAGCAGCCAGCCATTAGGGCTGGTACCGGCAGTAACTTAACGATGGGCCCCTCTTGCGAGGGGCCCTTTCGTCATTCTCTCAGTACCCGACGTGCGGGTCATCCGGATAGCTGTCGGCGTTGTTCGGGGTGCCTTCAGCGTCGGTCTTGTGGCCCAGCCCGGTACTCATAGCCATGCCAGAAGTACCGTACCAGTTGCCGTTCACACCGCATGAGCACTCGAAACGGTACTCACCGTTCCGCTCAGCGACACTGATCGTGTGCATCAGTAGTTGAACTCCCTTCGTCCGCAGCTTTCGCAGACACGGGTCTGGCCGATGACGGGGACCCTACGGCCACCCCACCAGACCATCTCCAGCTCGGCATCGAGCCACTTACCCCACTCGTGCCGGTGACGCTTCCGTCTTTTGAACATACCGCTCCTAGTGGCTGAGTACGTACAGGGACCAGCCTATCACGAAGCCGCATCCGAGCATCCAGATGGGCCACACGATCTTTTCCCATGTTTTCATTCGTCGTCCAGTTCTGGGTGGCAGATCCAGCATTCGGCGTACCTCATGCCGATCAGCTTCTCGTGCAGCTGGGAATCGTGCCGTTCCCAGCCGTTTTGGTCAGCCTGGTCCTTCTTGGACCAGGTTTTGCGCTTATGGAGTTGTCTGAACTCGCTTTCAGCGCGTGCGTCTGCGAGATCTTTGTCCATCAGTCGTCGTACTTTCTGCGGACATCGGCGCTGGTGACACGGTGGTTCGGGTAAACAACACCCACGTGCATCGCAGTCACGACAAGAGCGATTTCGCTGCTCTCAGCAGTGACGGTACGACTTACTACCACCTCTTCCTCACCAGCTTCCAGGTGGATGGTGGCGACGTAGTCTGTCTCGTTCCAGCTGTAGTAGCCCATCAGCGTGCCTCCTGTTGGTACTTGTAGGATGCCTGAAGGCTGCCCGCGAGGCGAGACACGATTCGGTCCACGTCCTTGCGCTGAAGCTCGCTGAGGCGAGCTATCAGCCTGTCGGCTGTATCAGCCCTGACGATGATCCAAGGCGCATCGATGCCACTGCCAGCCTTGAGCGTAACAGTGTAGGGAGCGTCTTCCATCACCTCTCTCCTTTCCAGTGCACCTGTCTGGCACACTAGGCACTCCACAGGTTGCCCTGTGAAGCACCTGGCGCACTAGCGCGGGCTAGTTGTAGCTCCTCCACCAGTTCTTCTCGTGGGTGGCGTCGTCGGCGAGGTTCACCGCGTAGCCCCACGTCTCGCCGTTGTCCTGGTGACTCTGGACGTTGGCCAAGAACTTGGCCAGCGGCGACCAGTGGTTGTAGCCGTTGTCGTCCGTGGTGTTCTCACCACGCATGAACCCGAAGTCCAGCACACCACCGCCGTGGAGGCTCTGGTCCACGAGCTTGCCCGTGATGTTGTGGATCGCCTGGCCAACGATGCAGCCGGGCACCTTGGAGCCGTCCTCCAGCGTGTGGGTGTACTTGCAGCTGGCGCCGATGTTCCGGTCCGGGAAGGCGTCCTTGTCGTAGACGTGGTCAGGCTGCTCAGCAGCCAGACGACGAACCTCAACCTCAAGGTCCGCAGGGGCCACGCCGGTACCGTCCCAGAGCTCAACCTCTGACATGATCTCTCCTCTCAGTGATACCAGAACCCTTCTGGCACACTCTACCCCTCACCCGGCAGTGGCAAACCGGATGAAGGATAGGCAGTGTCAGCTCTCGCTGAGCCACGCGTCCAGCGCGGCGTACATGCCGGTCCCGACGAAGGTGAAGTCGTTCGGGTCGTTCTCGATCAGGCGGGCCCAGTCGAGCCCACCAGTGGCGTCGGTCGCGAAGATGACAGTCTCGTCCAGGCTCTCCAGGTAGGAAGCGACGTAGTGCAGCTCGCCCACCTTGACCAGAACGCTGTCTCCGGTGAAACCGGGGACGCCTTCGCGAATGACCTCATACTTGTTCATGATCTTCTCTCCTTAGTGCTCGCCACCGTGGCCAGCTTGACAGTGCACGGGCGTACCCGTGCACCATCAGGGCGGTCAGATAACGCTGATGTCCCAAATGCGCTGATCTTCGGTCAGCAGCACGCGAACCGTGGAGCCCCGGAAAGCAGGGTTCTCAATGTCCTGATCCAGCGTGCGGCTGGTCTTGTAGATGTTGCCGTTGTCCAGCTCCACCCTGTGATGGGTGGACTCGGGCGTGATCGACTTGATCACGCCTTCGTCGGCTCCGCGTCGTACCACTAGCTCACCTCGTTGATGTCCAGGGTGATCAAGCCGTCCTTCAAGGCCAGCTCGAAGCCCTCCGTCGCCTCGCCGAACTCGACCCCGAACATGGGGCCGATCTGACGGGTCATCTCCTCCAGGGACCGGACGGCCCCGACCGTGGCCAGAGCCACGGCAAGGATCATGTCCTCAGCCTCGACGGACTCCGTCATGGCGCCCATGGGGGCGTGGAAGGTGATCTCGTAAGCGTGCATGATCGTTCTCTCCTATCTGCCGTGCCTACTGATCTAGTAGACATGAATGGCCACACAGTGTGTGACCAAACACGAGCACTAGATGCCGTACAGGTTCAGCATGGTCCGCCGGTCCGCGATGCGCAGAGCATCGCCCCAGTTCTCACCGCTGTCCTGAGCGCCCTGAAGGGAGCCCAGCCACCGCACGTGGGTTTCGTCGTCCTCACCGACGCTCAGCCACTCCGGCCGGTTCTCGGCGATCGCCAGGTGGCGGATGCCGCAGGTGTTGACCTGGTTCAGGTCATCGAGCGAGACCCCCAGGTTGTACGCGGCCTGCCCGACGATGCAGTTGGGAACCAACTCGTCGTCATCGAAGCGGGTGTAGGCACAGAATGCCACACGGTCCGGGAACGTCTGCGCCAGCTGACGGGCTTGCGTGGCCAGCTCGCGAACGTTGATGGTGTTGGACATGATCTTCTCTCCTTGGTCTTGGGTACTGCCTACCGTCTGGCAGACATGGAAGCACACATCAGGGATGTGTGCAACCGCGCCGGTCAGCTGATGAGCTGGACGTCCACGATCACGTGCTCGCCCATGTTGTGAGCGAAGTTCTGGAACGCGTCGCCAGTCGGGTCCAGCAGGTACGGGGCGTTCTTGGCGTAGATCAGCATGCCGACCAGGGCCGCCGCGTGAGCGACGGAGCCAGCCTCGATGATCTCCTCGGCGACCGTGCTGCCGTTGTCCGTGAAGGACACCTTGACCGCGTACTGGTGCTTGTCCACGGCGATGTCACCGCAGATGGGCAGCTGCTTGTCGTCCTGCATACCGAACATGGTCATTCTCTCCTTGTCTTGCCAGCACCATACTGACATGAAGGTACACGTTAGCACGTGTACCAACACGAGAGCAAGCTACTCGGCGGTCACTCGTTCGTAGATCTCGTTCCAGTCCACCGGGCCCAACAGGTCCAGGAGGATCTTCGTTGCGAAGTCGTTGTTCGACTCGCAGAGGTCGAGGAACCATTCCTCCAGGCTGTCACCGTCAGCGCACTCACGTGCACCGTAGTAGAGCCCTTCGTCGTTCTCGACCCACAAGCTGATCTTCCAGGTGGCGGTGTTCATGCCCTACCACTCACCCGAATCTTGCCCTCCAGCTGCAACAAGGCAGACTGAAGGTTGTCGATCAGCTGGAGCTGGTCCTTGACGTCACCCTCGCTGAAGAACAGGACCACGTTGTTCGCCAGTTTCAGGGCGGTGAAGCCCTGTCCGTGGTGCACGTCGATCTTGTCATCAGCGAATAGGTGGGCATTGGCCGTGAGTTTCATCGCGTCCTTCCCTGCCATTCTGCGGGCAGGTAGCCACCCTGGGACAGCCACTCGTCCAGAGCTGCGAAACGCTCCTTCACGAATGACCAATCCTCGTGGTACTCCACACCGCGTTCCATGGGAGTTCCGAAGATCTCCCGAAGATCGTCCAGCGCTTCGTTTGGGTCCATTGTGCTACCTTCCGTCGAAGAACCAGATGCAGAAGGCCAGGAAGAACATCAGCAGTGCGTACACCACGTAGATGCCCACCACAGCCATGCCGATGCCGGTGAAGGCATCCGTCACATAGTGATTCATCTCTCTCCCTTCTAGACCCCTGATAGGATCTGAGCAGTGCACGGGATCGCCCCCGTGCACCACTCGCTACCGGTCAGTAGTCGGTGTCGTCCTCGTAGTAGTCGCTGTCCTCGTAGTCGTCGTGGCCGTACCACTTGTCGTTGCCGGTCTGGTCCGTGGTGCCGTCCTCCTCGATGTAGAGGAGGGCGAAGGCTTCGGCCGCCACCAGGTTCGTGCGACCCTCCAGCACCTTGCGAGCGGCCGTCAGGGCAGCATCGGCCACCTGGGTCATCCTGCCGTAGGCCTCGTTCGCGGCCTGGTATGCCTTGTCGGAGTACCAGTTGCCCGGCTTCTCCACCTCGATGCGCAGCACGCGGTCGTACTCCTTGCGTGCCTCCTCGCGGGCCTGGCGAGCCAGGTCCTGGTAGGGCTTCAGGGCGTCGGACTGCTCGTTCTCCGCCTTGTTCACGATCGCCGAGAACTTCTCGTAGCCGGGCGTGGTCAGCAGCCGCGAAGCGGCCCAGTACCAGTCCCAGTCGTCGGCCTGGCTGACGGCCAGCTCCACGGTGACGTCGATCTCCACGTTGAACCGCTCTGCCAGCCGCTGGCTGTAGACGTAGCACGGGTCGCCGCGAAGGATCTCGGACACCAGCAGCTTGCGGGACGTCTTGACTTCGGACATGATGATCACTCTCCTTGAATCTGATCGCCCACTCTGAGCCATCTAGGCAGTGCACAGCCTTTCGTCTGTGCACCACGAACTAGGATCAGTAGTCGAACGTGCCGTCCGCGAGCCCCTGCTTGATCTGCGCCTTGTCGGCGTCCGTGAGCTGCTTCCACTCAGCGCTGAAGGACTTCAGCGTCTTGCGCGGGTCCGAACCGTCCAGGTCCGCGTTGAAGTAGTCCATGATCTGCTTGATGGTCATGGATGACATCCTCTCTCTTGCGTATGCCCGACTGGCATACATGAATGGCCACCACCTCGCCGGTGATGACCAAACACGAGTAACAGTCGGCTGTTAGGCCTCGTACCCGAACATGTGCGCGGCGAACTCGTTCGCCACCTCCTGTGTGGTCTTGCTGGTGACGGCGTCCACCACCATCGAGTCCGTGAGTTCGTCGTCCTCGTAGACGTTCACGATCCACTGCTCCCCCGGCCCGTAGGCCTGGTTCACGTCGGACGTGCCGCCCTGCTTGGCGACGGCGATCTGCCAGAAGTCGCCGGTCACGGTGACGTCGGGCTCCGTGCGGTACTCCACCATGTAGTCGGTCATCTCCTCCTCGGGGATGTCCCCGAACAGACTCTCCAGGAACGCGTTGAACGCGTCCTGGTTCTCGATGCCGCCGGTCTCGTGGTCGATGCCGCAGTTCTCACACATGATCTTCTCTCCTTGATCCGTCCAATCAGCTGATCTGATTGGCCATTAGCAGGCACGTTTCCATGCCCACTCAAAGCCCTTCAGTCCTGCTCGACCATCTGAATCCAGTAGCCATGCTCGTACATGACACCACAGTCATCCTCGCCACAGGGACAGTCATCCCTGAGTTCTTTGAGCATGATCGCTGCCTCGACAGCGCTTGTGGTGACCATGAGGAGATCACCGTTCTCACACCACACTCGATACTCATGCACGGCTGATCACCACGCTGTCCCATGCGTTACCGGCCCAGCTGACCCCGTTGGGGTCAATGAGCTCTATGGTGTCCTCGGAGATCCGATTGATCTCCGAGACCTCGTGGTGGCAGTCGTAGCCGAGACCATCATGGATGATGATGTCTCCCACCTGTACCTCGTACAGGTTGACTAGCTTGCCCACGATCTCTCCTCTCATGAGGCCACTGAGCTTGTGCTCAGGGACCTAGGACAACCGACAGGATCACTAACGATTGCTCACTAGCAACCCTGCCGATCATCCTTCAAGGAGAGAGAATGATCATTGCTGCTCTGCCTAGTACTGAGTATTCCTAGGCTGCCATGGACCGCAGCTCACGCCCACAGGACCCATGCTGATCAGGCCTCACCAGAGCTCGCGCTCTGTATTTGACCAGGGGGATTCCCGCCTTCACCTGTCAGTGTGATCATCACTCACACCTGTAGCCTTGTCTCTGGCAACCAGGATCGTGTGTCGTCCTATCTCGCTTCTGGCGTCGAATGGCCACCTGTACTAGCGTGACGTCGTGCGCCTCCACTCGTGGAGGACTATGCGCCTGCCGTTGTTTGCTGGCCCTTGCAGTTTGGTGGCTCCCCCGCAACGAACACGGGCTCCTCGCTACACCTAACCAGCGCACTCGGAACATGCGCACATCTGATGTTGTAGGTCTTGCGCCGGGCCCTCCCGGTCTTGCTGGGCTGGCCTGACACCGAGAACACTCCTCCT
>Ga0068856_100004770_pt1 | contig 13444 bp, 16 predicted proteins | sample KBSCornC62_FD_66595 | JGI IMG/M metagenome (GOLD analysis project Ga0068856, IMG submission 66595) | Corn rhizosphere microbial communities from Kellogg Biological Station, Michigan, USA - KBS Corn C6-2 | ecosystem: Host-associated > Plants > Roots > Rhizosphere > Soil ...
AGATCGGAACGCTGGGGACTTCTACCGGGCCGGTATGGATCCGCGACAACGGCACCGGCCACGTTGTTGCGTTCGATGATGGAGCGAACATCTACGGTTATCACCTACAGAATGAAACGTGGAAGGTAGTCGGGAGTGCAGCGCGTGGAATCGCATTCATCGACGGCTGGTTGATATTTGGCCAGCCTGACTCACAACAGTTTTTCACGTCGCCGGTCTACTGGAACGGCACGGCGCCCTTTGACAGCGCGTATTTCGCACTGAAGGATGCTGCCTCTGACAATCTCATGCTGCCGATCGAGCACAACCGTCAACTGTGGCTGATCGGCGAGCGCACGACGGAGATCTGGTACGACGCCGGCGGCACATACTTCCCCTTCTCCAGGCTTCAGGGCGCGATGCTGGACATCGGCTGCCAGGCGCCCGGAAGTGTATGCCGTACCGGTAAGGGTTTGATGTGGCTTGCCCGGTCCGAGCGCGGCGAAAACGTCGTTGTGCTCACACGCGATTACGACTTCGACCCGGTCAGCACGCCGGCTGTGGCCTACCAAATCTCGCAATACGCCACTGTGAGCGACGCGGTGGCATTCGTCTACAGCGAGGAGGGGCACGAGTTTTATCAGATCACGTTTCCTACTGCCGACGCCACGTGGGTGTTCGACCTGACGACCGGCATGTGGCATCAGCGTGCGAGCTTCGACGTATCAACCGGCCTGTTCCATCGTCACCGGGCGAACTGCAGCATGAACCTGGCCGGCAATATCTACGTCGGCGACTACCAGAATGGGACCATTTACCAGCTTACGCGCAAGGCTTATGACGATGCCGGCGCGCCGCTGGTAGCTGTGCGACGCACGCCGCATGTGTGGGACAAAGGCGAGCGCAACCGTGTACGCCAAACGTGGCTGCAGGTCGAATTCACGCCCGGCCAAGGCCTGACGACCGGACAAGGAAGCGACCCGCAAATCATGATGCGCATGTCAAGCGATGGCGGCTTCTCGTGGGGTAATGAGCACTGGGCCAGCATCGGCCAGATTGGCGAGTTTCGCCGCCGCGCAGTCTGGAGACGCCTCGGCATGGCGCGAGATCGCGTGTACGAGGTGCATATTTCTGATCCAGTGCCACGTGACGTCGTTGGCGCGACGCTGCGAGGAATGGGGACTCGAGCATGAATGTCGGCATGCCGCAATTCACCGTCCCGCCCATTGACCCACGCACCGGTCAATGGAATCGGACATGGTGGCTGTTTTTTCAGGATCTATGGAATCGAACTGGCGGATCTCAAGGCTCGACATCGGCCGAACTGCGCCTGAACGATGTTGATTTAGACGCGGACTCGGTATCGTCTGACCTGCAAAGTGCCTTGGGCGATCTTGCCGAGATCAATACGGTGCTTCAACTGGCACCAGGCGATCAGGATGTGCCGAAGCTTACGTCCTCGATCAACGAGGCCAACACATTGATCCGCACGCTCATCGCAGATGACGGGATCGCGCCACAACAAGCAAAACTGCTGTCAAAAATCGTCGATCTGTCGCTGATTCTGGAAGAAGCTCAGGACATCGCAAAGAAGTTGCGCAAGACGGTCGAAGATACCGTGATCGATGGAATGACGCCGCTCGACCCGATTCGCTCGATGGGCTATCAGGATGCGGCCAGAGTAACGATCAGTGGAGGGTCAATTGATGGCACCCCTATTGGCAGTACTACTCCAGCCACCGCAGCTTTTACTACGCTGACCACGACTGGAAATGTTGCTGTTGCGACGACGCCGAGTGCTTGGGGTAGTGGTTATCGGGCTATTGAAGTCGGCCTGCAGGGGAATTCGTATTTCTCGGCTACTGGTGGGCCTAATTACGACAGCCTATTAACTAACAATGCCTACTACAACGGCGCCAATTGGATATATGTCCGGTCGACAGCCGCAACAAATATTGAGCAGATTCTCGGGACCATCAGGTTCTTTACGGCCCCGGTAGGCGTTGCCGGGAACACGATCACCTTTACTCAACAGATGCTCATAAACGGCAATGGTGTTTTTGTACCTCAGTTCATCATTACCGGCGCCACTCCAACTGTTGCCGCTGGGAGTGTCGGATTGGGCACCACTACCTCAGCCACGGTAGGGGCTGCGGGAGCCGCTGCAGCGCTTCCTGCTACTCCTACTGGCTATCTCGTATTCAATTTAGGCGGCACTGCATTCAAGCTGCCCTATTACAACTCATGAGGAAGTGATGACGATTACCGCAAAACAGATGGTCGCACCGCAGCAGTTGACCAATGCCGATGCGCTTTATTACACAGTCCCTGCCAATACGACCGGTGTCGTCAAGCGCGCGACCTTCACGAATACGAGTGCGGGAGCAGTGACGATCACGGCAAACATCGTCCCGGCAGCAGGATCTTCGTCGGCATCGAACCGTGTGATTGACCCACAAAGCGCGACACTGTCGGCCGGCCAGACCTACGTCGCGCCCGAACTTGCCGGGAAGACGATGCCGGCTGGGACCATGATCCGCATGCTGGCAAGTGCGAATACGGCAGTTACCGTCGCCATCGACGGCGTTGAGATCGTTTAAACGTGACGCGTCCGGAAATGTGCGCGTCCCTTTTGCGCGCCTTGGGCGACCGAGCCCCGGATATGTCGGCCGAACAGCTTGAACAACGGTTAGCCGATTGGGATCTCGTCGACATCTTCGGTGCTGTCGTGATGATCCGCGGCGCCGAGATGCACGTTGGCGCGGTGCCCGAGGTCCGTAAGCGCTGGTTCGGCCGGCGTGCCGTGGCCGTCATGGCCGATGTGCTGCGCAAGCACGGACGCATTGAAACATTGGTGCAAAAGGATCACGCGCCAGGGCACGCATTTGCGTGGCGCCTTGGCTTTGAACAGGTCGGCGAAAGCGGTGCCGCAATCCGCTATGAGCTAAGGAAATTACGACATGCGAAACCATCCCGCACTGCTTGACCATCCTGTAGGCTTCGCGCAACGCGACGGGCGGCACTTTGACCCGATGACGGCGTTAATTGGCGGCGGCGCTATCCTTGGAAGCGCACTAATCGGTTCGGATGCTGCCGGAGACGCTGCGGGCACGCAGGCGAATGCAGCTAATCATGCTGCCGATCTTCAGCAACAGAACCTCCAACAGACACGTCAAAGCCTTCAACCATTTATCAACACTGGCTACGACGCTCAAGGCTCCCTGCGCAACATGTTGGGCTTGGGCGCGCCGACTGACGGTGGCGCGTACGGCAGCCTCATGAAGCCGTTCGATGCGGAGGCCTTCCAGAAATACCAAGACCCTGGCTACCAGTTCCAACTGCAGCAAGGCCAGCAGGCCCTGCAGAACAGCCAAGCGGCACAGAATGGCGTGCTGTCCGGCGCCGCGCTCAAAGACCTGATCGGCTTCAATCAGGGCATGGCGAACACGGCTTACCAGAACGCTTTCGGCCGCTACATGACGCAGAACGATGCGACATACAACCGTCTATCGAGCCTGCTTGGCATCGGTGAGAACGCCGCAGCGGGCCTTGGCAACACTGGGGCGCAGGTCATGTCGAATGTCGGGAATACCCTTACATCTGGTGCGGCCGCCCAAGCTGCCGGCCGGGTTGGGCAGGCAAATGCACTATCTGGGGCAATCAACAATGGCATGGGCTACTACGCCTTAAGCAATATGCTTGGTGGCGGTGCCGGCGGCATGTCTAGCCAGTTCACAGGCTCACCCATGGCCACGCTGAGTGACGGAATGTGGGGAGGCGTGTAATGGCACTCGATCCAACTATCGCCCTGCAAGTCCAGCCTCCGTCGTTCGACACGGCGCTCAAGCCGATTTCATCGCTGCTTGGGATTGCGGGCGCACAGCAGCAGTTGCAGACCGGGAAGCTCCAGCAAACACAGCTTCAAGGCCAGCTACAGGAGCGCGAGAACCTGTCCAAGATCGACTGGAACAAATACCGCGACCAAGACGGCAATCTTGACCCAATCGCCGCTGGTAACGCTGCGCTACAGGCCGCGCCGGCTTTCTATGGCCCCGCGCTGGCGAAGCAGTTGAACGACGTCGCGAAGGATTCGATCACGATCAAGCAGGGTCTGCAGAACCTGAACAAAAGCCAGCGCGAGGACATCGGCGCCGGCCTTGGCGCCCTGTCGATGGATCCTCAACTGTCGCCAGCAAAGGTGCTCGATTGGGCGTCGCAATACAGCCAGCAGAACCCCGGCGCTGCACCGCTGCTCATGACCGCGCTGAAGCATGCTCCGAAAAGCAGCGACCCGAAGGAATGGCAACAGTGGTTGATCACGAACCGCAACAGCGTTGTCGCGCCGTCGGGTCAGACCACGAATACGACCCTCGTGAACGATGGCGCGGCGACGCATGTCGTCCAGAACAGCCCGTACCAGCCGGGCGCCGTGCAGGATGTTGGTCAGATCGCGAACAAGGTCGGTCCGATGCAGCAGGAGGAAATCCAGACCGATGCCCTTGGTAACCGCTATATCGTGCAGCGCGGCCAGAACGGTGCCATCCTCAACACGCGGCCCGTCCCCGGCAGCTACAACGCCGTCACGAGCGCTCCAGGCGCTGGCCCGGCTATGCTGCCTCCGGGTGGTGCCGGTGCTATCGATGACGCACAGAAGGAAGTCACCGCAGCACGTGCTGCAGCGAACAATGCACCGATCATGCACGACTTGAATCGACAGATCATCGCTGAGGCCGACAAGGGCCTGAATACGGGTTCGCTCGGCGCGCTCACACAGAAGATTGCCAGCGCGACGGGCTACAGCTTAGGTGGACAGAGTGCGACCGATTACAACACGTTGGGCAAACTGCTTGAGCGCTCTGCCCTGACGGCTGCGCAAGGCATGGGCCCGCACACAAACGCTGGGCTCGAAGCCCAGGTGCGCGCAAACGGCTCCCTCGACTACACGCCGCAGGCAATCCGCAAGATCGCCGTGCTGAATGATGCACTGACCAGCGGCGCGGAGCACTACCGCTCCGGGCTTGAGAATGCCCTGCAGGGATCTGGACAGAACCCGGCTGTTAAACGAGTGTTCGACCAGCAGTGGGCGCAGAACTTCGACCCGCGCATCATGCGGCTGGAGAATGCGGCCGCATCCGGCGACAAGAAGGAAATCGACGCCGTGATGCAGGAATTGGGCGGTCCGAACTCCAAGGCCGTGCGTGATCTGCGCACGAAGGCGGCGAACCTGCGAGTGCTGATCTCGAAGGGGCACCTGTAATGGCTGGACCGCTCGATAACGCTCTGGCCATCCTCGGCGGCGGTCAGGATGCGCCGGCACCCGCTGCACGCTCCAATGCGGCCGCGCTGAACTACCTCAACGACCCGAAGAACCGCGCCTCGATCATGGCCGATGCCGATCGCATCGCCTCCATGCGCCCTAGTGCTGCAAGCCCAACTGCGTCTGTACCGTCCGATGGACCGCTATCTGGTGCGCTCGCGATCCTGAGCGGTGCTGCGCAGCCGGCCCAAGCCGCAAAGCCTGCGCCGGCAACGTCTGCCGAGCCCAGTGCGTGGGACAAGCTCAAAGGCGCCGGCGAAGCTGCGCTTCACTTCGCATCGACCATCCCGGCAACCATCCCGGCTTCCATCGCAGCGGTGTCGCAAATCGTTGGCGGCAAGGAAAAGTACGGTACGCAGGACATGGTACGCGCTGCCGAGCAACGCTTCGGCCAGACGATGGACGATTACACCTACTCTCCTCGGACGCAGGCCGGGCAGGAGTACGCGCAAAACGTCGGCAATGCGCTGGAGCGAACCGGTGTCCAAGGTCTTCCACTGAATGTGCTGAACGAGGCCGGAGCAGCTGCACGCCCAGCCCTATCGATGGCAAACAATCGCTTGCGATTGGGCAGCGCTGCACCGGCAGCAGTAGACACGGCAGCGCCGGCCGCAAAACCACGTATCAAGCTCAACGTCGACGGCACGACCACGCCGATCACGCCAGCGGCAGATGCGACCCAAAGTGCTGCGACTCGTGCGGCAGCAGCGACTGACGGGCCGCTTCCGGCCTCGGAGCAGGCTCGCCGTGCGCAGGTATTGCAAGAAATCGGCATCCAGGACGCGCGCCGCAGCGTAATCACCGGAGATCGTAAGTCCGGCGCTACCGATTACCAAACGTCCCGCCTGGACAGCCCGGCGGGGCGCCTGCTGGCGTCCAAGTTCGACGAGGAGCGTGCCGCGCTGGAGAACCACGCCGATTCGATCGTACGCGGCAGCGGCGGCACAATCGGCACGGATCAGTCAGCATTGTACGGGCGCGGGAACACAGTCATTGCGCCTCTCGATTCCCTGAAACAGTGGTTCGATGACCGGGCTGGTGCCCTCTATCGCGCGGCCGACGAGCAGTCGCAAGGCGTTCCAACGGCGCTCGATCGCTTCCGCTCCGTGTTGGCTGACGATTCCGAGATGACGAATTCGGACCGTGTACATCTGCGCACTGCCGTAAATGCCTATGCGAAGAAGCTTGGAATCCTGGGCGACGAAGGAGCGCTGCAGGGCAACGCACAGCAGGCTGAGACTATCCGCAAATTCCTCGGCGAGAACTGGTCGCCGGCGAACGGAAAGTTCGTGGCCAAGCTAAAGGATGCGCTTGACGAAGACGTCATGTCAGCTGCCGGCGGCGATCTCTACGGCCAAGCACGGCAGATGTGGGCGCTGCGCAAACAGACCCTAGACAACCCGAACGGCATCGCGAAGATCATGGATGCCTCTGGCCCCGAAGGTATCAATCGTGCCGTGCCAGTCGAGAAGATTCCAGATGCCTTGAGCGGCATGCCGGTTAAGCAGTTTGGCCATGTCGTCGACACGCTCAAGAACCTGCCGCCCGAATTGGCCGACCAAGGGCAGGCCGCATTGGGCGAGATCAAGGCGCAGTTCGCCAACAAGGTGCTCGATGCCGGGCGTTCAACGAAGGGGCAATGGAACCAGAAGGCTGTTCGCGCGTATCTGGCCAACAACAGCGAGCGCATGCAACAGGTGTTCACGCCAGAGGAAATGGGCAAGTTCCGAACTCTGCTCGATGCCGGCGACATCCTCGCCACGGATCAAAGCTACCCGGGCGCCGCAGCGCAGAAGCACAACCTGTTGCGGACTGGGACTATGCATGCGATTCGGACGGGATCGACGTCAGCGGGAGCAGCACTGGGTGGCCCTATTGGTGCCGCTGTGGGCGCAGCCGTTGGCGAGAAGGCGGCCGGGGCGCTGGGCGATGCAGCTTCGCTAAAAGCCGCGCAAAAACGGCTAGTCCCGATCAGCAGCTTGATCAATGGCGGGCAGTAGCTCCCACTCCACATGAAGTGGTACGTCATCACCAGGCAGAACAGCAATGGAGGCGCCGGCTGCTATTGGCGTCTCACGCGAGGCGCCTAGCCCACGAAATACGTCCACCAAAAAGTAGACCACAAACCACAAGACAAGAAGGGCCATAACGGTTCCTGAGTAAGCCGCCCCGTGCGGCTTTTCTTTTTCCAGCACCCAGAGAGGTGCTTTTTTTACGTCCAGAGGAATGACATGCCAAGCTTGATGCCCACCGGGAAGCAGCAGTATTTCAATCCCACTTCCGGTCGCCCGCTCGCCGGTGGGTTGCTCTACACATACGCGGCCGGCACGTCGACGCCAAAGACAACATGGCAAGACTCGGCCGGAACAATCCCGAATACGAATCCTATCACGTTGGACTCAACCGGGTCTGCGCTGGTCTTCTGGGATGGTGCGTATAAGGTAGTCCTCAAGGATTCTGCCGGCAACACGATTTACACGGTCGACAATTGCAAGTCCGATCCGTTTGGCATCGCGGCGTTCATCACCAGCCTTGCCGCGTCTGCTGGCTCGTCCCTAGTCGGCTTCATCCAGTCAGCCGCAAGTGCGATCGCGCGCACGTTACAGACCAAGGTGCGCGAAATCGAGATCAGCGTTACCGACTTCACTGGTGCAGACCGAACCGGCGTCGGCGACAGTAGCGATGCGATTCAGGCGGCCATCGATTACGTGTTTAGCCGCGGCGGCGGCATCGTCGCGTTCGACGTCGGCAAATACAAGGTAACCAAGACGATCACCTTGCGCAGCAACGTGCGCCTGGTCGGTCGTGTTGGTGCGTACCAGCCCGATTCCGCCAGCGGCGTGCAGATCGTCGCTAGCGGGAATAACCTGGCCGTACTGGAAGCAACCAACGTGCTCGATATCGGGGTGGAGAACATCCGTATTGATTGCTCTGCCCTGACCGGGACTCTAAACGTCGGCCTACATTTGAATGGCTTCTGGCTATCGAGGTTCAGGCGTGTGACTGTGGTTGGTATCTCGCCATCCGAGGGTTATGCGATGAAGTTCGAGACTGGCACTGGCACGCCATCATTCGGATCCCAGCATAACCGTTTTGAGCTGTGCGAATGCCCTGACGGCATGGTGCGAGGGGAAGGGAAAAGTGCTTCGGACCAGATCACGACAACCGTATTCGATACCTTCCGAGGGTTCCAGTACGAATTCCAACACTGCCAAGTCACGCTGATAAATTGCACCGCAGAGGCGTGGTCGAGCGGTAGCGGGTTCTATTTCTACGGTTCAGGCGACTCCACGATGTTTCATTGCGATATCGAGGGTACTGGACCAGTAGGCATCACTCGAGGCGATACGCACACGGTGAAAGGCGCCGAAACTTCCATCTGGGCTGGTTACTCTGGAGCGCAGCGCGTCAATGGCACCTTCACTCCACTGACCGACAACCTGCAGTCGACCGTTTCGGCAGGCAACACGTTCCCGGACTTCTTCAATCGATCGGATAACGTCGCAACCTACGCGCGCGGCCTAGTACGTGCAGATAACGTTTCCGGTGGCACTCAAAGCGGACACGTCGAAATCCGGCGCCTCGCCGCCGGTGTCGAGGTGCTGCAGTTCGAGTGGAACAATCAGGTTGAGGTCGAGAACTCCAAGTCGATCGCGAACGTTGCTACGACGGTCTTTTCGATCCCTATTTCGTCTGGTGGCGGCGTGTGGGTACTGACCACTGCTCGCGGCACGCAGACCGCCGCTGGAACCTTCATGACGAAGCTCGACACAATATGCGTCAACAGTGGCGGGACGCTTTCAAAGACGGACGGGACAGCCCTATCTGTGCAGACGGGCGGTTCGACGGGCGCAATCACCTACACGATCTCTGGAACGAATCTGCTTGTGCAGTTCGCGCATGGATCCGCAACCCCTTCCACTATCAGCTTCACCATCGAGATCCATGGCGATGGCCTCAGTTACAGCAAGGCTTAACCACCCACGTGCATAACGCACTCACTCAACCGAAAGGAACCACGAATGAAGAAATCGAACATGGCAACCGGTACTGGCGGCGGCAAACAGCGACCCACCGAGCAGCAGAAGACGACGCCGAAGAAAACCACGCCGACGAAGACGAAATGAACTCGTGGCGCGCGCGCTGTTTAGCTGTCGCATTGATGCTGCTGGCAATGTATGGCCACAGTTGGGCAACAGTCGATCTGCCAAATACGCCGGTACATGCACTGCTGTTCCATGGAAGCGCCGCGCTAGTGGATCTTTTCATGTTGTATGCCGCGCCGGCCGTCCTCAGTGGACGGCTGTGTACGGACTCCCAAAAGCTATTGCTGGCGTCGATTGTCGGGAACGCTGCTGGCTGGCTGCTGTACATGGCATACGCGCCGCCTGTTTTCTTCAATTGCTACATGTGGGCGGTGACGTATGCGCAACTATTGCTACTCATTATCCCCGACCGCCATGCTGATCCTCTTGGGAGCACTTTGGTTCGCCATCCTGATGGTCTCGGCGGCGACCGCAATTATTGAAAGACAAAACCATGAACGAATCCGAAAACGTCAGATCCGCGATTGAGTCTGCGGCGTCAAACCCAAAGCTAGCGACTGCTGTTGCGGCCAGTACTACGGCTCTCGGTGCCGCGACGAGGATGGAAGCCATTCAGGGCTGGCTGTCGGTCGCCTCCATGGTCGTTGGCATCGTGACTGCGCTAGTCGTGCTGGGCATCCAACTGATCCGACTTGAGAAGGCCTGGCGCGAGCGCGCACAAGCAGAAAAGGAAACCGCATAGTCATGGACCGTACAAAACTAGCAGCACAGTTGACCGTTGACGAGGGCCGCAAGTCGCGCATGTACCTCGATAATGCCAACCCTCCGCGCTGGACAATCGGTGTCGGCTTCAACCTCTCCGATCGTGCATTGCCGGATCCAATTATCGACGCCCTGCTCGACTGGTGCATCGACAACGTGCAACACGAGCTCGATTCAGCGCTGCCTTGGTGGCGCACGATGAACGACGCGCGACAGAACGCGCTGGCCAACATGGCATTTCAGTTGGGACTCGACAAGCTCCTGAAGTTCAAGAAGACGCTCGACCTGCTCAAAACCGGCCGCTGGGATGCCGCCGCAAACGAGGCACTTGATAGCGATTGGGCTCGACAGGTGCCGAACCGCGCCAAGCGTGTAACCGACATGATCCGCAAAGGGGAATTTTGATGCTTGAACTTGTACCGCTCCTAGCCAATTTGCTAGACCGGATATTCCCGGATCCAAAGATGGCAGCAGACGCAAAGCTGGAAGTGATGAAACTCGCGCAGTCGGGTGAACTGGCTCAACTCAACGCCGACGTACAACTGGCTACCGGGCAGGCTGACACCAACAAAGCCGAGGCTTCGAATGCTTCGTTATTCGTGTCCGGCTGGCGCCCATTTGTGGGCTGGATATGCGGCGCTGCGTTCGCTTTCAAGTTCATCGGCGGCCCTGCCGCGTTCGTCCTATCGCAGTGGGCAGGCCATCCGATCACACTCCCAGTATTCGACTTCACGGAGATGAGCACGATCCTGATGGGCATGCTGGGCCTTGGCGCCCTCCGCACCGTCGAAAAGGTCAAAGGTGCGGCGTGATTGAGCGCTTCGACGAGTGGAGCGCGAAGTTAGCAGAATGGCGGCTTTTTGCCAACATGCCGCGCGAAACCCGCATGGATGCTGGAATCCCGTAGGTTCGATTCCCTCCGCCTCCACCAGTACATCGTTTAAAATCAAGCACTTATATGCTTGAGTTAGTCTTAATTTTGGTGGATTACCTGTGTATTTTGCACAGTAATGCCAACATAATGACAACCTGATCAGGGCGCCTCGGATAGCTTCGTGGCGCCCTTTTTATTTCCGTACACGGCTTCTGCCCGGCTGCCTGCGTTGCTGTCCGCATCAGGCATCCATCTGCCGTAGCGGCGGATGATCATCGACCAATCCCGGTGCCCCATCTGCTGAGCTACCCACATTGGATGCTCGCCAGATGAAAGCATCATGCTCGCGTACGTGTGGCGCGTCTGGTACGGGTAACGGTAACGCACCTTTGCTCGCCTGAGTGCTGGCGTCCACATGGTCTTGCGAATCGGCTGGTCTCCGCTCCACCGCTCAAGAGTCTGCGGATTCTGGAATACCTCCTGCCCCTTGAGGTATGTGTGCACCTTTTGCGCCGTCAACGCCTCGACCGCCAATTGTAGTAGCTTCACTTCCCGCCGCCCGGATTCGGTTTTCGGCACTTCGGGCTCGTCCGCGTGCTGCGTCATCGCGCGAGACACCCGCACCACGCCGCGCATCAGGTCGATGTCGCCCCAGTCCAGCGCAACGAGCTCCGACGTGCGCATCCCAGTCCAGAATGCGAACTGTACCAAATTCCGGCCCTGCCCTTCCAGCGCAGCCAGGATCGCGGCCTGTTCCTCTCGGTCGAACGGGTCGATCTCGTCATCGTCCTTCGGAGCTTCCTTCTTGCGGTAGGTGTACCCTGCCAATGGATTAACGTCAAGCAACTCATCCTCGTCTACTGCATCAGCCAGCGCGGCGCGCAACACGCTCTGGATATTGCCGAGCGTCTTATTCCCAGCTGGGTAAGCGGCCAACTTCTCGCGCACGTCCTTGCGCTTCAACTCTGCCAACTTCATCTTGCCGAACCACGGATCAAGCTTACCCATGACGATCTTTCGATAGGTGTCATAGGTGCTTGCCTTGCGCTCCAGCTTCTGACGGCCAAGCCATTTGTCGAGGTATTCCCCGACCGTCATCAGATCAGCCGGCGCTGCCGGTCCGTCGAACTTGTCGGCCATCTTCGAGTTTGGAAATGCCGCCCGGTACTCGAAGACCCCAATCGAAATCTCATGCAGAATCGCCGCCCGGTGCTGCTCGGCCCGCTTTAGGTTAGCGGCCGTAGGTTTGAGCGGGACACGCTCCCGGCAGCGGATGCCCCGGTACGTGAAACTGATTTCGATGCTGCTTTCTGACGCAGCTTTAACACCCCGCCCGTTTCTACCCATTCTGCGTATCCTTCCGTACTTATTAATATCCGGTTATCTGGAGCCTTCTTCCAGACCTTGCCCTCTGGCCAGATGCCGTCATGAATCTTTGCCCTGATCGCCAGTTCGCTATAGCCCGACTCTTCGGCAAATTTCGAAATTGTCACATAGCGCAGCATTGCCCCTCCTATTCAGTTTCAGACTTAGACTTTTCCACCAGCGGCCAGGTGCACTTGCTCAGCGCGTGGTTCCCGCCGCACCTCGTGCACTCAGCGGTCCACATCTCCCACATCAGGCGGTAGATCGTCATGACCCACATGGCGGCTCCTTGGCTGCGATGGCCTCGTCGATAGCGCCGTCCAATTCAGACTCGCAGATAGCGTTAGGCGCGTAATAGTCCTTGTGGCCGTCATTAGTGACGAATATTCGCTCGTCGTATTCGAGCCTCGCCTTGTCGCGCAGCCAGCGATAGCGAGCCGCGTCCTTCTCCGTTCCAGCTGCGGGAGCCGCGATTTGCCCAGCGCCGCCAAAGCCAGTATCCATGCGGGTTTCAGCGTTTTCCACGTTGATTTCGGGCGCTTTCCCCAGCACCGTGATTTCCGCCCGCAGCCGCTCGACTTCGGCGATCAGTTCAGGAACCATTTCGCGGCAGGCGGCGATGAACTCGGCATCAGCCGCGTTCTCGAAGTAGCACTCGTCGTATGACCTTGGCGGCCCATTGAGGTATGCGCAGTCGGCGCTGCGTTTGTCTACGGTCCAGTTTCCTTGAGTCGCCGCCAGTGCCAGCGCCTTAAGCTTGTCGGTGTCGATGGTCATGCTGTCTCCATGGAGTTCGGTTCCTTCATCGCCTTCACTTTCGCGAGGTGCGACGTTGCGCGCTTCAGTTCAGTCTGAGCCCGTTTCATACGCGCTTCGGCCCTCGCCAGCATCCAGTCGTGCGCTTCCTTCCACGTCGGGAAGTAAGGCCGGAACTGGGCGTTGAACTCATCCCAATTGCCCACTGACCGATACGTGATCTTGGCGATCGGACTGGTGTGCCATGCTTTCGGGTTAGCTTTCGCCATTGGCTGCCTCCTTGGTGGCGATGTTCATGCTGCTTGCTTCGTTGGCCCAGTCGCCAAGAAGTCTCCATGCCGTTGC
>Ga0068856_100004771_pt1 | contig 13442 bp, 12 predicted proteins | sample KBSCornC62_FD_66595 | JGI IMG/M metagenome (GOLD analysis project Ga0068856, IMG submission 66595) | Corn rhizosphere microbial communities from Kellogg Biological Station, Michigan, USA - KBS Corn C6-2 | ecosystem: Host-associated > Plants > Roots > Rhizosphere > Soil ...
CTTCCGCGACTATCACAGCACTACGCATCATAACGACGCGCTCAATCCGACACTCGATACCCGGGAGGGGCTGGTGAGCATGCAGCCATATACCAGTCTCCCGCACCTTTTCTTCGCCCACAACGCCCAGGAATTGATTACCGAGGGCAAGTGGTTTCTCAATTTCGAATATCGCGTCGAACGGGAGCGGGGTCTCGATTTCGAGGAAGACCTGTTCCACCCATTTACACTGCGTTTCGATCTGACAAAACGGCGGGGCGCCACCGTGATCGCCTCGACGGAGCCGCATGCTGCCGATTCCGCCGCCGTTTTGCGCGAAAACGAGCGCCGCCGCCGCGAAGCCATTGCCGATGCAGCGCCCGGCGCTCAGCCGCTGGTAACCTCGCTGGCCGCGGCGGCAGATCAATTTATCGTCGATCGCGGCGCCCTGAAATCCATCGTGGCAGGCTATCACTGGTTCACGGACTGGGGCCGCGACACCATGATCGCGCTCCCCGGCTTGACGCTGGTAACGGGACGTTACGATATCGCGCGCCAGATCCTGCAGGCTTATTCCGAACACCTGGATCAGGGCCTGCTCCCCAACCGTTTCCCGGACACCGGCGAAACGCCCGAATACAATACCGCCGATGCGACGCTGTGGTTCATCGAGGCCATCCGCGCTTTTCTGCACTACAGCGGTGACGAGGCCTTTGTACGGGAGCGCTTATACCCCAAGCTCAAAGACATCATCGATTGGCACGTGCGCGGCACCCGCTACGGAATTCACGTGGACACGGACGGGCTGTTAGCCTGCGGAGCGCCCGGAATTCAGTTGACGTGGATGGACGCCAAGGTTGGCGAGTATGTCGTAACTCCGCGCACCGGCAAGCCGGTGGAGATTCAGGCGCTGTGGTACAACGCTCTGCGGATTATGGCGGACTTCGCGCGACGTTTTTCCGACTCATCTGCTGAAGCGCTGTATGGCGGCCTAGCCGATGAAGCCCGGGAGACTTTCAACGCGCGCTTCTGGAATCCGCTGGCCGGATGTCTTTATGATGTCGTCGAAAACGGGCACTCCGACGGTTCCATGCGCCCCAACCAGATCTTTGCCGTCAGCCTCACCCACAGTATGCTGTCGCCCGAGAAAGCCAGCGCCGTCGTGCAGGCGGTGCAGAACGAACTTTTGACGCCGATGGGGCTGCGCACGCTCTCGCGCCACGATCCTCGTTATCGGGCGCGCTACGAAGGCGGTGTGGCCGAGCGCGATACTGCGTATCATCTTGGCACCGTGTGGCCCTGGCTGATGGGTCCGTTCATTACGGCGTATCTGAAAGTCAACCAGCGCAGCGAAACAGCGCGCCAGCAGGCGGAGTCCTGGCTGGGCGGTTTCGCCGAACATCTGACAACAGCTGGATTGGGCCAGATCTGTGAGATCGCCGATGCCGAGTACCCTTACACGCCGCGGGGTTGTATCGCGCAAGCATGGAGTGTCGCGGAGATCCTGCGCGCCGCGGTGGAAGATGTGTACGCGATGCAATCCGCGCCGGTCAAAACAGTTAGGCGCAGCCCCTCGCGGACGGGCCAAACACCTTCACTGGCAAGAGCCGCCAGGTCTTCAAGCCGGCTTTCGACCGGAGTGTAACCTGCGGGACGTAGCGCAAGAGCGGCGCCCCAAGGCTCTTCGCAACAAGCTATTTCGCAGGGTGAAGCAGCAACTTCTGCATCCGCCAGTTGAGCAGCTCGCCGACATAGAGTTCGTTCTCCGATGGGCACGCAATCTCATGGATCCATCCGAACTGCTTCATCTGCCGCCCAGCTTTGCCTAGCATCCCCACCACTTTCCCGTCGAGCGTCAGCTTATAGATGCGCCCCGGATAGGCGTCCGAGGTATAGATGTACTGCGTGGGCCCGGGCGTGATGCAGACAGTCCAGGGCGTGTTGGGCTGCATGGTCGCCGGACCGTTGGCCGGCGGGATCGGCCCCATCCAGGGCTTCGCGTCCGCGGGAACCGGCGCTTCAATCTTGATCTGCCGCAAGAATTTGCCGTCCGGGTCAAAGACTTGGATGCGCGCATTGCCGCGGTCGGCCACGTAGATGTTGCCCTGCGCATCATTCGCGATCCCGTGCGGCGTATTGAACTGGCCGGGCTCCCTGCCGGGCGTCCCGAAGGATTTCACCCAGTCCCCGTTCTTGTCATACTTGGCCACTCGCGAATTGATGTAGCCATCGCTGATGAAGATGTCCCCCTGCGTGTCCCAGGCTACGTCGGTGGGCTGGCGGAATTGGCCGTCGATCGGCGGCAGCGGCGGATTCGGATGCTTCCACGGCTCGGAGCCTTCATCGGAAGCCTCTTTCTTGCGCCCGAAAACCATTGTCACCCGGCCCTCCGGATTAAAACGGATGATCATATCGGTGCCTTTGTCGATCGCCCAGATATTGTCGTCTTTATCCACGCGAACATCGTGAGCGAAGGACCAGGCATACAAATTTTTGCCGATCTCGCGGATGAACTTGCCGTCCGGCCCGAACTCCAGCAGTTGCGCCGCGGTGGCGCTGTAAGCTGGTCCAGTGGTATTGCCGCGATTAAAAATGAAAATGTGCTTCTTCGAGTTCACTGCGATTCCCGATACCTCGCCGAGATACAGATCGGTGGGCAGCTTCAGGAAATTCGGAACCGAGTCGAATGGAATTTCGGGCACGTCGGCGGCCCGCACCGGTGCAAACGCCGCGGCACTAAGACCTGCAAACGCAATCAGCAAATATCGTTTCAAGGTAGCCTCCTGGATCACCTCAGGTACGATACCAAAAACAGCCGGCGGGCGCTCTTACGATCAACGGGAAGGCTCGGAAGCTCTCGCAGGTCTGGCGGTACCCAACCGCTCCGCGCTTCGTTGCTCGCCAGTGTTTCGGGAGTCCAGAAGCGGTGCAGCAGGCTGGAACCCAAAAAAGATTCGTTTGCCAGAACAAACTCTTCGAAGCTGCTTTCCCTGTGAGTCGCCAGAAGATGGACCCACGCAGTCGTGATGGTCTCGTGATAAAGCCCGCTCAGCTTGTGGTGCTTCGCGAACGCGTGAATTCCGCTGCGCACGTGGTCGAGCGCGGTTTCAAACGGCTCTCGCGCCAGGTGCAACCAGGCCAGCCGCAGGTGATCAGCGTGGCGAAACTCGGAGGTTGAAAGGCGGCAAGAGTGGAACGCCTCCAGAAATTCATCGTCGCTTAGATGAGCCGTGGCGAGCACAAGCGGCACAAGCCGATTATGGCAGACTGACCTTGCGTGCCGCCTCCATTCCGCAAACCGGAAGCGCGGGATCCGCGAGCAGACCAATTTGCTTGAGCACGGAAGCTTGGTCCCAATAAATATGCTCGTGCGCAAGCTTGCCATCGCGGAATCGCACGATCACTACCAGCGCCACCTCTACGCGGGCGTGAGTGGGAGCCACGCCCGGCAGCATCCACGGCATCTCCCGCGAGTGAGTAAACGAGAAAATCATTTCGTCCACCAGTTGGTCTTCACCGATGGTGCGGGAAACCGGCGTAAGCGCCGTATCCGGCGGCATGCTTGGAATGAAGTCCCGCGAATAAAATTCGCGCAGCGCGGCTTTGCCGGCCCCGCCTGTCATCACAGGCACGTGATTGACATACGCGTCCTCCACCATCGTTGCGAGCGTGGCTTCCGTATCGCGGGTGGCAAATTCATGTTTGGTGTGTTCGTCCCATAGCGCAGAGAGATCTGATTGCGGCATGCGAACAGTTTAGCCAAGCGCAGGACGGGTGTCTGCCTCGCCTAGCTGCCCGAGGGCGTGCCCCGCGGCGCGCTACCCGGCTGAAAGCTCTCCGTCAGCGGCACTGCCAAGCCCGTTCCCGCCTGCTCCACCGCTTGTAACATCCGTAGCAGCAGTTCCTGCTGGACGGCGAGAAATTCGTCAAAGTCGGCGGTCTTCACGTACGCGTTAACCTCGACATCCAGCGAATAAGCTCCCACGCCGATGAAGCGCACCGGTATCGGACCGGTTTCGACCTTAGGATGGCTCGCCAGGATTTCGCGAAGCGAGGCCAAGACCCGCGACAACTGTTCTGACGTCGTGTCGCGGCGCAGATTGAGTGTCGGGTGGAACCAGATTTTGTCGCGTCCGGAAATATTTTCGAGCGTCATGGTCGCGAACTGGGCATTCGGGATACTGACCACCGTGCGATCCGGCGTGCGAATGCGCGTGGAGCGCAGGCCAATGTGCATCACCGTACCGGTGCGGTCACCGAAGCGGCACACATCGCCCACCAGAACCGGACGATCGCTGATCACGGAGACGCCGCCGAATAGGTCTTCGATGGTTTTCTGCGCGGCGAGCGCAACCGCGATGCCTCCAACTCCGACGCCCGCCAAAATTGCATTCGTATTGTAGCCCCAGGCGTTCAACACGGCTAGGATAGCAATCAGGAAAATCGTCAGCTTTAATATCTGCCGGCCTAAAGGCAGCACCGAATAGCTGACTGCCTGCATGCGGGGATCCAGACGAGAGCGCCAGCGTTCCGCAATAAGGTCAAGCGCAACCGCACCGGCCCACGCGGCGGTTAGAGCGAGGATCAGGCCCAATCCCCGTTCGATAAACGTCCGCGATAGCGTGGCCGGCGACGCAAATTCCATCGCCATTCTTAATCCAGCCGCTAACAATGCGAATCGCAGAGGGCCGCCGAAGCCAGCCGCATGTGCCATTGGCTTTAGCAACCTGACCAGTGCCCTCGCTAAAAACCCGCCGATGAACCAGAGGGCTACGGCCGCTATCGTCAGCGCTATCCAGCGCCATACCGGCGTATCCAGGATTTCAAAGGTCACCAGCACCTGTGGCAGCTTTTTTTCAAAGGGCGTTTCCGCCACGGCCTGGTGGGCCTTCGGGATGAGCGCAACGCTGGAAGCCGAAACCACCCAGATGCGATTTCCGGGCCGTGGCTCTTCTCGCTCCAGTTGCAGAACGATCGTCTGCCCGTTCACTGCGAACGAAGCTAGTTTGTCGATGTTGGGAGAGAGGTCGGATAGGTCCCCTTCCGGATCACGGCTGAGGGTTGCGATATCGAAGGTCGTATCGTCCAGCAGGTCTTCGAGTTGTACCGCTAGGTCGGGACCGACCTTGGCCCGGTCGCCCGCTGACAGGCGCCCCAAATCCAGGTAGTAAGTCGCCCTCGCATAATCGCGCGCGTGACAGGCTTCCAGAAAATTAAAGATTGACTGTTGGGGCGTCGTCCGGCCCAGAGGATCCTTTACTTCGGGAGCGGAAGTCTGGGCGCGAAGAACAACGGCGAACAGTAGGGCGGCGAGAAGTTTGGGCATCAATTTTTTTGCGGCAACCCGATGCGCGTGATCACCGTCCGCCGTGTGCCACCATTGGAGTTAAAAGTCGCATTCGGACTCCCTTTGAAATTATCGCGCAGGAGCGAGGCGCTATCCGAAGCCAGTGCGCCGCCGGTACCGACCGCCGCCCGTACCGACCGCACCGCCGGTGTTCCATATGCATAGCCTCCCCAGCGCTCATCTACAATGAAAGAATCAATTATGAAAAAACTTGACGCCAAGAAAATCGAGAAGCTGAAGCGGAAGCAGAACGCGCCGCTAGTCACGCCCACCGACCTGAAAGGCGGAGCGACCAAAGACATCGCGGGAGCCATGAACGGGATCCTGGCGGATGTGTTCGCGCTCTATATCAAGACCAAGAACTTCCACTGGCATTTGAGCGGTCCGCACTTCCGCGACTATCACTTGCTGCTGGATGAACAGGCCGACCAGATTTTCGCCATGACGGACGCGATCGCCGAGCGCATCCGCAAAGTGGGTGGCGGCACCATCAAATCCATCGGCCACATTGCCCGCTTGCAGCGTATTGGCGACAACGATGCCGATTACGTTGAACCGGAAGACATGCTGGCGGAGTTGCGCGAAGACAGCAAGACGCTCGCGGCGAGGCTGCGCGAAGCTCACGCGGTCTGCGACGAACACAACGATATCGCCACTGCCAGCATGATCGAAGTGTGGATTGATGAAACCGAGCGGCGTACCTGGTTCCTGTTCGAGGCCAGCCGCCGCGGGGATTCCAGCGGCCATTGAAGCGTGGCTGTCCATGCGGAACCCGCGAGAGCAGGGTGGAGCTGCAACCGCTTCGGACGAGTGCGGAGGCAGGTTCAGTGTGACGATTGCCGATCCGACTCTTGCGGAACGCTTGCGCGCTGCCACTGAACTGCTGGAATGGCTCGCCTCCGACCGGGAACGTCTCGATGAACTCCCCAGCCAGGATCGCGAACGCCTGCACCGGGCGGTCGCGGATTTTTACAATCCTGATCCAGTCGCCCGTCGGCAGAAGATTAAACGGGCGGAGCGCGAGCGGATGGCCACGCGGTCCCAGCGCGTCGGCGCCATACTGCAGGAAACCGGAATTCGGACGCTGCGGCGGAAACCCATTTTCACAACGCCCAATGTCTTTCCGCCTGCCGATCCCGCGAGTGAACTGCGCCCACTGCCGGTTATAGACTCTGAATCGTCCGACACGCCGCATTGCTATGTGTGTAAGCAGCACTATTCGGTGATCCATTATTTTTACGATCAGTTGTGCCCGGCATGCGCGGAGCTTAACTTTAGCAAGCGAACTGAATTGGCGGATCTGAGTGGCCGGGTGGCGCTCCTGACCGGCGGACGGGTGAAGATCGGCTACCAGGCCGGCCTCAAACTGTTGCGCTGCGGTGCGCGGCTCATCGTGACCACGCGTTTTCCCCGCGATTCAGCCCAGCGTTATGCGCAGGAAGCGGATTTCGGCGAGTGGAGTCACCGTCTCGAAATCTTCGGGCTGGACATGCGCCACACGCCCAGCGTCGAAGCCTTCTGCCGGCACTTGCTGGCTAGCCTTCCCCGGTTGGATTTCATCGTCAACAATGCCTGCCAAACCGTGCGGCGTCCGCCCGGATTTTATGCTCACATGCTGGAGAGCGAAAGAGCGGTGTCCGACAGCATGCCGGAAAGCGTACGCAAGCTGCTGGGCGCGTATGACGGATTGCGCAGCGATCCGTTCCCCGCGTCCAGCCTGCCGTTGGAGCTTCAAGAGGGATTGTCGCGCACCGGTCTGGCGCACTCCGCTGATCTGTCCCAACTTCCCTTGCTACCCGAAGATCTTCTGGTACCAAAGCATCTGTTCCCCGAAGATCGTCTGGACCAGGATCTGCAGCAAGTCGACTTACGCACGCGAAACTCCTGGCGGCTCCTGATGGCGGAAGTCTCGCCGGTAGAGTTGCTGGAGGTCCACTTAATCAATGCCATCGCACCCTTCATTATCAACGCGCAACTGAAGCCCTTGATGCTGCGCACGGCGGAACGCGACAAACACATCGTCAACGTGTCAGCGGTCGAAGGCCAGTTCTACCGGAATTGGAAGACTACTCGCCATCCCCATACCAACATGGCCAAGGCCGCGCTCAACATGATGACGCGCACCTCGGCGACGGACTATTACGGCGATGGCATCCACATGAACAGTGTCGATACCGGATGGGTGACGGACGAAGATCCCGTGGAGATCGCAGCTCGGAAGACCGTGGAACAGAACTTTCATCCGCCTCTCGACATCGTTGACGGCGCGGCGCGCATTCTCGATCCCATCATCCATGGCCTCAATACCGGGGAGCATGTGTGGGGTCAGTTCCTGAAGAATTACCAACCGACGGACTGGTAGGTCATGCGAGCCGCCGTCCTCAGCCACGCCCGGGCGGTAGGTGAGCGGCCTCTGGAGATCGGCTCTATCCCCACGCCCCGGCTCCAGCCTGGTCACGTCCTGTTGAAAGTTCGGGCCTGCGGAGTTTGCCGCACGGACCTGCACATTGTCGAAGGCGAGTTGCCGACGCTCAAAACCAGCCTGATCCCCGGCCATCAGATTGTGGGCGATGTGGTGGACGGGGCGATTGCGGACTTGCCGCTGGGTACACGAGTGGGTGTGTCCTGGATCGGTGGCACTGATGGCGCTTGCCGTTATTGCAGGAGCGGCCAGGAAAATCTCTGCGATTCGCCTACCTTCACGGGTTACAGCGTCGATGGAGGCTACGCCGAGTATGCTCTCGCGCGCAACGATTTTGTTTTTCCGCTGCCCGAGAGTCTGGATGACGTCCACGCCGCGCCCCTCCTCTGTGCCGGAATTATCGGATTTCGCAGCCTGCGTGTGGCGGGCGTAGCGCCGGGCGAACGGGTGGGATTGTTCGGCTTCGGCGCGTCGGCGCATCTGACCATCGCCGTACTGCATGCCTGGAAGTGCGAAGTGTATGTCTCCACGCGGGGCGAGAGCCACCGGCAATTGGCGTCCAAGCTGGGAGCAAAATGGGTGGGAACGGAAACCGACCGGCCTCCCGTCGAATTGGACCGCGCCGTGACTTTTGCGCCCAGCGGAGACGTGGTGATCGCGGCGCTTTCCAGTCTTCGCAAGGGAGGCATCGTGGCGATTAATGCGATCCACTTAGACCGCATGCCACAATTTGATTACGATCGCCTGCTGTGGGGCGAGCGGCAAATCCGCAGCGTGGCCAACATGACGCGCGCCGACGCGCACGATTTCCTGCGAATTGCGGGGGACATCGGAATCCGGCCGCAGGCGACGATCTTTTCGCTGGAACGCGCGAATGAAGCGCTTGCTGCCATCAAGAACGAATCGATAGACGGGGCGGCGGTAATCGTCCCCTAGTTGGGTCCTTTAGGGCACCACGGTAAACGGAAACGACGCTTCGGTCTTCTCCCAGATCAGCGCCACCGTCCCCTTGTTGCCGCCATCACTGCGGACTTCGAAGGTCAACGACTCCACCGGCTGTTCCAGCGTCTTTAAGTTCATCTTGATACGGCCGAGATCCTTCTCGGACTCGTGATCCAGATGGAACGCCTTGGCGTCTGTGTTGATGATCGCCTGCCACTCTTTTTCGTTCGGGAGAACCCAAATTGCATAGCTTCCCCATTTCAGCTTCATTGTGCCGATCTCAAGCCCGGCATCGAGCGACGTGATGGTCGTCGCCCAGTTAGCGCCGGGACACCAGATCTGGCCATACGGCACCAGTTCGCCATAAATCTTGCGGCCGCGCATCGACGGCGAATAGTAGTTAATGGTGATGCCTCGGCCGCCGACAATGCCACTGGCGACCTTCGGCGGACTTGCCTGCGCATAGGCGGGGACAGTGCTCACGGTGGCGGCCGCCGCCGCGAGGCCGGAGAACAAAAACTTACGGCGTTGCATGGTGAACCTCCTGAATATCACTGAACCGTGAACGGAACCGAGACTTCCGTCCGCTCCCAGGTCATCTTGAGCAAACCTTTGTTGCCGCCGGTGGATAATAGCTCGATCTTGAAACTGTCCACCAGCGCTGGAGTCTGGGCCAGATTCATTTTCACGCGGCCCAAATCCTGCCGTTGATTATACTCGGTGCCCCACTGGCCGGTTTGCTTGTTGACGATCAATTGCCACTCGGTCGCGCCCGGCAGCGTGTAGATCGTATAGGTTCCCTTGGGCACTTTCAGTCCGCCGAGGTCGAGGTCGGCTTCGGTTTGGAAAGTGGTTGCGTTATCCGCGCCGGTGCGCCACCAACGCCCGTAGGGCACCAGGCCGCCCATGATTTTGCGCCCGCGGATAGACGGCGACGAGTAGGCGATGGTTAGCTTCTTGCCGGCGATGGTGACGCTGGTCCTGGCCGGCGGACTGAGAGGCTCCTGCCCGTTTGCCAAGCTCGTCAAGAGAAGAATAAAGACAATCGTGGTCCACTTCATAGTTCTAGAGTAGTGCAGATTGCTAAAGTAGAGGATTGTCCCGCATTAGCTCGGCCGCCCCCAGCATTAGCGACCCCGTCCGCTGGAACCAGCTGTATCTGGGTCTGGGGATCACCACCCTGGGCACCTTGATATTGGAGCTCTCGCTCACTCGCATTTTTTCGGTAGTGTTTTACTACCACTTTGCGTTCCTTGCGATTTCCATTGCGCTCTTCGGACTGGGCTCGGGAGGCGTGTTTTCGTATGTGGTGATGGCGCGTCCCGGCCGCCTCTACACGAAACTCGGCATACTGGGGCTGGCCGACGCGCTGTGCGTGGTTGCGTCGCTGTGGTTCATTCTTTCCCGTCCGACTGAGCTCGGTTACGGGACTCTAGCGGCGGTTTATGTCGCTAGTGCGCTGCCGTTCTTTCTCGCCGGGACAGTGGTTTCCATCGCCGTATCGGAAGCGATCGAACGGGTGGACCGCGCCTACTTTTTCGATCTCGCAGGCGCGGCCGCAGGATGTCTCGTGCTGATTCCCTTCCTCAACACTTTTGGCGGCCCCAACACCGTGATCTCCGCCGGAGTGTTTTATGGCATCGCAGCGGCCATTTGGTTTCATCAGGCGGGAAATTTCCGGCGGCGCGCTACGGCCGTGTTAGTGGCATTGCTGCTGGTGGTGCTGATGGTGGTGAATGGCCGTATCCACCTGCTGGATGTGCGGGTCTCCAAAGGTGAGAAACTGCCGCCCGAAAAGTTTGTGGCCTGGAACAGCTTTTCGCGCGTGGGCGTCACTACCGATCGTGGCTATACCAGCATCGTGATCGACGGCGACGCCGCCACCGCGCTGGCCGGCAAGGATTGGGACCATCTTACCGAGAACGAGCGCCGCGACCTCTCGCACGGCGGTCCCGGGTTTCCGTATTATCTCCGGCCGGGCGCGAAAACGCTGGTCATCGGCGCCGGCGGCGGCTACGATGTCGCGCGCGCCTTAGCCTCCGGCAGTCGCGACATCACGGCGGTGGAAATCAACCCTATTATCGCCACCAAGATCATGCGTGGGCCTTTTGCCGCCGAGAGCCATGGCCTGTATTTCCGCCCCGAGGTGCGCCTGGCGATCGAGGACGGACGCTCCTTCGTAAGGCGCAGCAGTGAAAAGTATCAGGTGCTGCAAGCCACTCTGGTCGATACCTGGGCATCCACCGCAGCCGGCGCGTTCGCGCTGTCGGAGAACAACCTCTACACCACCGACGCTTTTTACGATTACCTCACCCACCTGACCGATGACGGCATGATGACGTTCACGCGATGGGGATTCGATCCGCCGCGCGAGTCGCTGCGGCTGGTCACGCTCGCGATGAACGCGCTGGCGCGTATCGGTGAAAGCAATCCCTCGCGGCATGTGATGGTAGTTCGGGATGACACATCCAAGCTGTACGGCTGGGGCGCACAGGACACTGTTTTGATTTCGCGCAAGCCATTTACTGACAGTGACGTCGCACGCGCCAAGCAACTGCTCTCTGAAACCAGGATGGAGGCCGTGTACCTGCCCGGCGCAAGCGGAACCCCGCCGATCGGCTCTGGTACTCCTTTCGGAGAGTTGCTCGGCAGTCCCGATCCGCCCGCGTTTTGGCGCGGTTATCGTTATGATGTGTCTCCGGTGAGCGATGACCGGCCATTTTTTTTCTATACGGTGCAGCCCCGCGATCTGTGGAATTTCGTGATGACCGCAAGCACGGAGAGCGCGGATTACAAAGTCAATCGCGCGATCCCGCTGCTGTTTGCCCTGGTTGTCGTGAGTGTAGGAGCCACCCTTCTCATTTTGTTTCTGCCGCGTGTGATATTGGGAACCCGATTGCCCAAACAAAAAGGCGTTTTCGTGTTCTTACTGTACTTTTTGTGCCTCGGCGCGGGATATATCCTGATCCAGGTGGCGCTGATTCAGAAATTCGTGCTGTTGTTGGGGCATCCAACCTATGCGCTTACCGTGATCGTATTCTCCATGCTGGTGGCCAGCGGCGCGGGAAGTTTCTGGAGCCGGCGCGTGATCGCGGACAGCGACGCTAGGTTGATGCAGGTACTGGCGGGAGTGGCGATCCTGGTTGCGCTACTGGCCTTCGCTGCCCCAGCCATCACGGCGGGCGCGGTATCTTGGCCCTTGCCGGCGAAGATGCTGATCACCGCGCTGGCGATTGCCCCGGCCGCGTTTCTGATGGGTATGCCCTTCCCCAGCGGTCTGCGGCGTCTCGAAGAACGCCATTCGCCATCGGTGCGCTGGGCTTGGTCGCTGAACGCCGCGGCCAGTGTGCTCGGTTCGGGAGCAGCCATCGTCCTCGCGATCTACACCGGCCTGCGAGCGACGCTCTTATTCGGCGGCGGGCTTTATCTGGTTGCTTTGATCGTGATCCTCGGCACGGCTAACGGAAGCCAGATTCCGGTTCCCTCATTTCACCCTCGGAAAGTGAACGCTGGGCCGGATATTGCGGATGATCGCTGACCAACGTCGCACCCTGGCGCCCGTTCTTCTGCCGAGCGGCGGTCAAACGGAACTTGAGATATCGCACGGAACTGATCCGGTCGGCCAAGGCCGCGCTCGAACGGACCCGCCAAATTCAAGCCAGCGACGTTATTGCACAGGACTTTACTCAGGCACCGCTCCAGACCAGTTTCAGTTGCGATCGGTATCGCTCCCTTTGTCGAGTCGCTGCTTAAGCGGCAGCAGTGCGCGCAGCGTAAGCAGGTTGAGCAAAGAGAGTAGAATTGCAATCTCGAAGCGCTGCATAGCTACGGCGGCTCCAATCACGCCTGCGTTCCAGATGCTGGCGGCGGTGGCGGTGCCCTTCACGGTCGCGCCTTCTTTGAGAATCGCGCCGCCGCCCACGAAGCCGATGCCTGTGATCAATCCCTGCAGGACACGGGATTGAGCGGCGACATCGGGCTGATTTCCAAGCACCATCAGGTAACCGCAACTCGCCATGCCGACGATGGGAAATGTGCGAAGCCCAGCGCTATGCGCTTCCTTTTCGCGGTCCCAACCGATCACCGCCGTCAACACATAGGCCAAGCCAATGTGCAGCAGGTCCTTCCAGGCTTCCTGCAAGTGGTTTAGAGATTCGAGCAAGCTGCGTGCCCTCCACAGGCCCACAGGCCTAGATGAACATTTCTTCGTCGGAGTGGGCGTCTTCCGGATTGGGGCGGCCGCGCAGCAGAACGGTGAGGGCAGTCTTGATTCCCGCCGCGACACCCTGAATCTGCACAATCGGCTTGAGGATTCCACCTTCTACGACCGCCACCGTGCGCTGGGTGCGGACCATCGCGTCGTCGAGCACCATTTCGGCGCGATCCATTTGGACGCGGGCGCGCGCCGCGGCATCGTCGAGGAACTCGTCAATGCGGTGCACTTGCTTGCGAGTAGTCTCCAGAATCTCGCTGGTTTTGGAGGTGATGTCGGCAATTTGCTTGCGGCTGTCGTCGATGGTCTGGCGCGAGGTCTCGAGCACACTCTCAATTTTGGGAAGGAGACGCTGGACGTTCTGCTGCAGTCCACGCGAAGTTTTATAGATACCCGCCAGCATGGCGGCCTGGATAACCAGAGCCACTGCCGCGATGATCACAAACGCCGTCATCACGGTGAGCAGAGTTTGTTGGTCCATAGTGGTTCAAGCGCGCCCTAATGCACGCCTTACGTCTCCTTCGCCCCGGTGATCCCGC
>Ga0068856_100004773_pt1 | contig 13436 bp, 15 predicted proteins | sample KBSCornC62_FD_66595 | JGI IMG/M metagenome (GOLD analysis project Ga0068856, IMG submission 66595) | Corn rhizosphere microbial communities from Kellogg Biological Station, Michigan, USA - KBS Corn C6-2 | ecosystem: Host-associated > Plants > Roots > Rhizosphere > Soil ...
AGATATTGCCTTTGGCATCGATAGCCAGCATGCCGATGGTATCATGGTTGTATTTGCTGCCCGGCTGGTGCTGCTTGTTTTCTATATTCATCACCGGGGAATATTTGGCAGTTTTTAGCCATTCTTTCCAGGCCTTTTCTGATTCGGGTGTTAACAGCGTTTCTTTTTTGAAGCCCTGCTCAACAGCAAATTGGGTAGCGCCATCGCCAACCAGCATTACGTGCGGGGTTTTTTCCATAACTGCCCGGGCTACGGATATTGGGTGGGCTATATTTTCAATAGCGGCAACCGAGCCGCAATTACCAAATTCGTCCATTATGCAGGCGTCAAGGGTTACGTGGCCGTCACGATCGGGATAACCGGCCCGGCCAACGGTATGATTATTCATGTCTGCTTCGGGAATTTTAACGCCGGCCTCGACTGCGTCAAGCGCACGGCCACCTTTTTCCAGCACTTTCCAGGCTTCTTTATTGGCAGGGATGCCGAAATCCCATGTTGATATTACAATGGGAATGCCCGCCGCCGGTTTATAAGCCACGGCCTTTGCAATTTTTGAACTTGACAAGGCTGCCAGCGACGCGCCTGCAGCCGATAATTTAATAAACTTACGCCGGTTATACATAGCCGCTAATATATAAATTAGCTTGCATAATTACAGTTTTTGTGTGTTTATTGAACACTTGTTTAAAAAACACCTGATATCCCGGTATGATATTTTCTTATTTAGCTCCTTTGGTTTTAATAAACAGGCCGACAATTAACGAAATGATCAAGCCTGTAAAAAACTGGCCTGCAAGCGCCATCATCACCTGCATACCAGTGCTAAACTGCTGTGCAACCAATACCGATTCCCGGTTTATTTGTTGCTGCGACTTCCCGCTGGCAATCATAGCTTTTTGGGCATCTTTTACCATAAATTCGGCGTAACCGGGGTTAAGAAGGGTGCAATAAATAATACTGAAAGTGGCTATCACAACAGCCACCGTTGCAGCCACCAGCAAACCGGTTTTTAGCGCCTGGCCATAGCTAAGGATCGCGGTAAGTTTTTTTGTATTTTGCATGGCCATGTAAATGCCTATTGCCTGTATCGGTATTGATAACAAGCCGCCAATTCCCCTGATGGTACCTGCCTGGATGCCCCAATCATTTTTTTGGCTTATCTCAACCAGTAACGAAAAAAAGCCAAAAAGAAATACCGAGCTTATTATGCCCGTTAATAACCCAAATTTTAAAGATGATTTCATATGCGTTATTTATTTAGATTGAAAGCTCAAAACTGGCGGAACTTTAGCCTCAAACCAAAATTTTAAGGGTGGATAAAAGGTGGATTTTTATGTTCGTTAGAAGGTTGAAATGTTGATTTTTTAAGACGGTCAAATTTGACCTTTTAAAAATTGTCGCATCTGATCTGAACCTAATGAACTGGATCCGCTTTAATTAACGTACAATACGCAATCGCTTCCTTTCGGTTCTTCAATCCAAGCTTGGTGTAAATGTTATTGATATGGGTTTTGATAGTGCTTACTTCAACAAAGTTCAGGGCGGCAATTTCCTTGTTGCTTTTGCCATCGGCAATTTGCTGCAGGATGGATAGTTCCCTGGCTGTTAGCGTCGACAGCAAATCCTGGTCTTTAACAGGCGCTGTTTCATTTGCTGCTTTTTGTTTTGGCATAAAAAAGCCGGCAATTAAAAACAACAGGGCTACTGCGGTTATGTAATAATCGAATTTAAAATACCGATACACCAAAAAGATATCCGAGACCTGGAACAATATAATAGCCAGTGCCGTTGCGATGCCGATTTTTAAACTGAGCTTGATGGAGGAGTGGGTCATTGGCAACCGGTATTATTCAAAATCACGCAGGCAATTGTTGCAGTGCCAGTTCTTTTGGCTCGAAAACGGATTTATCAAATTCACAAATGAGTTTAACATACCGGTTTCGTTTTCGTCTTTTGCGATGCTGCTCACATTGGTGGATGCGCAATAAGGGCAAACCACATACGTATTGTTTTCGTCATCAATTTCAAAGTGGTCGTTTTCGTGCAGGTCGCCTTCGGCAGCTAAAATTTCGCGGCAACGCTCAATATCCTTCTCAAATATTTTCAGCTTAACCCCGCCTACCGCGTTATTGTATAGTGGATTGGCGCCAATAATGTTTTCATCGGCAATAAAACAGGAGATGCCGTTTGCTTCCAGCCGGCTGCGGATGATATGCGCCAGCATAGGGTCGTAGTACGATTCGAATGTTATTATTTTATCGTTATCCTGCTCCATGTTATTCAAAATGATAAAATTTGTGCTAAGATACCGGCTTTTTATTTAATTTGAGCACATGAACCGTATTGACAGAGTTTCGGCCATATTAATTCAATTACAGTCGCGCAGGATAGTAAAAGCCAGTGATATAGCCGAGCGCTTTAACATAAGCCTGCGTACGGTTTACCGCGATGTGAAAACCCTTGAAGAAGCCGGTATACCGATAATAGGAGAGGCTGGTGTTGGCTATTCCATAGTCGACGGCTACCGCCTGCCGCCGGTGATGTTTACAAAAGAGGAGGCGACCGCTTTCTTAACCGCTGAAAAGTTTGTTGAAAAACTCACGGATAACGCAACATCCGGGCACCACAAATCGGCCATGTACAAAATACGGGCGATTTTAAAAACAGCCGAAAAGAACCTGCTGGAAGACATAGACAGCAGCATTGAGGTATTGCGCAGCCATAGCCAGCTGCAGGTTGATAACAAAGACCATATTCAAACCCTGCTGAACAGCATTGCTAAAAAGAACATAATTTGCATTGATTACTTTGCCCTGCATAGCCAGGAACATACCAAACGCGAAATTGAAGCTATCGGCATATTTTATAAGAGCGGCTATTGGCATTTGATTGCTTATTGCCATTTACGTAACGCCTACCGCGATTTCAGGGTCGACAGGATCATTAATATTGAGCCAACAGGCAAAACATTTAACAGTAAGCACCCCACTTTAAAAGCCTATATAGCACAAACCGCCAAAGAGCAGGAACTGGACATGGTAGTGATACGGGTTGAAAAATCAATTCACGGCCACCTGGAATATCAAAAGTATTACAGCGGTTTCGTGTCCGAAAAAACGGCAGGAAGCCACGTTGAAATGACTTTTCTAACATCGTCGATGGAGGGTTTTGCCCGCTGGTTTATGATGTATGGCGATTGCGCCGAAATTATCAGCCCGGATAGTTTAAAGGAGCGTGTTGGAAACATCGCCTCTGCAATTGCTCAAAAAAATCTTCAATTAGCCACATCCTACTGACATAGGGCTGTCATTCGCCTGTCGTTAATTTGATTAAACAATTTACGACATGGAAACTAAAACGATCATTTTTTGGGTATTGATAGCAGCCTATATAATACCCGGCGTTATTTTCGGCTTTAAAAAACTTAGCGGTCACCCCGATTCGGAAGCATATTTTAAAAGATTGGGCTGCCCGTTGTGGTTTATGCAACTGCTTGGCTTTATCGAAGTTGGATGCAACATATTGATCGTGTTTAACGCCACCAGAATGTATGCCATAGGCGTATTATTTGTCACCCTTATTGTGGGCGCCTATTACACTCATGCGCGATATAAAGACTTGAAAAAAGATATGGTAGAGCCGTTGTTTACCGGCTTGCTTTTGGTTGCTATATTTTCATTTACCTTTTGGATATAAAATTATTATGAAGTACTGGATAGTAGTAGTATCAAAAGATCATATTGCCCGCGGCGTTGAAGGCGGCTTTATGCAGGCCAACCACGGCAAAGAAGGACCATTGAAACGCATGTCTGTTGGCGATGGTGTGATATTTTATTCGCCCAAAAAAACTTACGGGGGTAACGAGCCATTGCAGGCGTTTACGGCGATAGGAGAGGTGGCCGACGATAAAATCTATCAGCATAAAATGGCTGATGATTTTATCCCTTACCGCCGAAATATCAATTTTCATAAATGTAAAGAAGTACCAATAGCCCCGCTGATACACCAGCTCAGCTTTATTGAAAATAAAACTTCCTGGGGCTACAAATTCCGCTTCGGCTTTTTTGAGATACCGGAGGGAGATTATAAACTGATACGCGATTTAATGGTCGAGTAGTTGATTGAGTTGGATTAGGTTGATTAAGTTGAAAAATCAATCGTACAACCTAATCGACGCAATCAAACCTCATCAACCCAATTAACTTAATATAACTTAATCAACTAAAAAAATGACATCAGAAACAACCGTAATATTTAAAGCGCCTGTCGACAAAGTTTGGAAGGGCCTTACCGATCCGGCAATTGTAAAGGAGTATTTTTTCGGCACCAATTTGAAGTCCGACTGGAAGGTTGGTAACCCTATTACTTTTACCGGCGAATGGGAGGGGAGAGCCTACCAGGATGGCGGGATCATCCTTGATATTTACGCGCCTAAATTTTTAAAATACACTTATTGGAGCAGTATGAGCGGCACCGAAAATAAGCCTGAAAACTATAATATAATCACTTATGAGCTGACCGAAATGTGCGGAAAAACAAGCCTGGTTATTGCCCAGGACGGTATAAAAAGTGAGGCGGCAGCCTATCATTCGGAGCAGATGTGGACGGCTGTTTTTGACGGTTTGAAGAAAATTATTGAAAAATAAGTTATTAATGTAAATATTTAATTAAGCTTGTTAAATAATTCATTAAAAGTTTTTTATAAAACAATATAACAAAAAGTAATGATAGCTAAAACCGAAAAATCAGGCGAAAATGAGTTCTTTCTTTTAGGTATTTCAGTAAAGACAACAAATAAAGACGGACAATCTGCCAAAGACATCGGCGGGTTATGGACGCGGTTCACTACCGAAAATTTAATTGAACAAATTACCGACCGGGTTTCGGATGATATGTATTGCGTTTACACCGATTATGAAACTGACTATACCGGGCCGTACACCGCCGTATTGGGTTGCCGGGTTAGTTCGCTGAATGGCATAACCGGCGGCTTTACCGGTATTACCGTTCCCGCCGGCGAATACCTGGTTTATTATTTGGAAGGGCAATTCCCGGCTAACATCGGTGCAGCATGGCAGCAGATCTGGGCAAGTGATATTGACCGGAAATATGCAGCTGACTATGATATTTATAAAGCCGGTGCGAAGAGTTTTGAGGAGACAGAGGCGAGGATTTATGTGGGGGTGAGATAGGTTTCGCCATTTAGCGCCGGGTTAAAACCCGGCGCTACAACATGAGACCGAGCCTACGGCTCTTTTGAAAAGCATAAAGCCTCCGCGTTTTAGTTGTTTGCAAGAGCTGTAGGCTCGATTTATATTGTAGCGATGGGTTTTAACCCAGCGCGAAAACAGAGTGCAGACATAACCTATATCATTTCCTGAAAAATATAGCGCTCGTCATAATCGATATTAAATTCTTTTAAGCTTTCAATATATTCTTCTCTAAACGTTTTGGTTTTATGATGCTGGTGTTGGTTTAAGATGTAGTGATAAACACTATCAATTTGCGATTGACTGTAAGAAAACACGCCATAGCCTTCCTGCCATTCAAAACGGTCGGGGGTTAAAGCATGGTCGTTTATGTATTTGGAGGATTTCGCTTTTATAGTTTTCATTAATTCCGAAACAGAAACGACGGGTCTTAACCCCAGCAAGCAATGCACATGGTCTTCCACTCCATTAACAATAATGGTTTTACAGTTTACTTCGTTAATTAAGTTACCGATAACACCGAAAACTATGGGTTGCAAATTTGCTCCGATAGCCGCATTACGATATTTTACGGCAAACACGGTTTGCAGATATATTTGATGGTAAGTATTTGACATTAAGGCTTATATTGAGGATGTTGTTTGTTTTTTTTATATCGCCTTCGCCAGTTTAGCAATATCCACATCGGTAATACCACCATCACCATCGGTTGGGTAATATTTTTCCAGCAACATTTTTATCAGCAAATAGCTTTGCGTGGATTGTAGTTCAGGCGATGTCAGTTCGTTTATCAGCGAACCCATTACCTGGTTCTTCTTTGTTTCGTATTGTTTTATCAGCAACGCGGATGTGCGCGTTTTGCGGCTGGTGGTAATTAAATCTTCAACTTTCTTTATCTCCTCAACCAAATCCATCAGTTGAAATAACTTAACTTTTTTCATTTATCTTTTTATAGCAGAACGCGCCCCGAATTAATAAACCCCAATTTAACTTAAACGAATTATCGTATAAAACTCAGCCTTTTACCGGCCTCACCTTCAACAAGGCTTCCGTTGGCCCATACAACATTGCCCGACACAATGGTATAGGCGATTTTGGATTTAAAGGTTGTGCCTTCAAACGGGCTCCATTTGCATTGGTATAAAATATTGTCTTTGTTTACTTTCCATGGCGCATTTAAATCGGCCAGCACAAGGTCGGCGTAGTACCCTTCGCGGATGAAGCCGCGTTTTTCAACCTGGAAGCAAATGGCAACGTTATGCGCCATTTTTTCGGCTATTTGTTCAAGGGTTATTTTGCCCTGGTGGTAAAGTTCGAGCATAGCGGGCAGGGCATGCTGCACCAATGGCCCACCGGACGGCGCCTGCAGGTAAGGCAATGATTTTTCTTCGATGGTATGAGGTGCGTGATCGGTTGCTATTACATCAATGCGGCCATTCAGCACGGCTTTTAAAATGCCTGTACGGTCTTCGGCGGTTTTTACTGCGGGGTTCCATTTTATCAGGTTGCCTTTAGTTTCGTAATCTTCATCGCTAAACCAAAGGTGATGGATACAGGCTTCGGCGGTGATCCGTTTATCTTTCAGCGGAATGGAATTGTCAAAAAGATAAGTTTCTTTTTCGGTAGATATGTGCAGTATGTGCAGCCGGGTGTTGTGCTTTTTTGCCAGATCGACCGCCATTGAGGATGAAATATAACACGCCTCGGCGCTGCGGATCTTCGGATGCAGCTTCACCGGGATGTTTTCGCCCAGTAATTGCTTATAATGCTCAAGATTGCTTTTTATCGTGGCCTCATCCTCACAGTGCGTGGCAACCAGCATAGGTGATTGTGAAAATATCCGTTCAAGTGTCGTTGGGTCATCCACCAGCATGTTGCCGGTTGACGAACCCATGAAAACTTTTACACCGCACACGTTGGCGGTATCAGTACGCAGCACCTCGTCGATATTATCGTTTGACGCGCCCATAAAAAACGAATAGTTGGCCAGCGAGGTGCGGGCGGCAATATCATATTTATCCTGCAACAGTGCCTGGGTAAGCGTATTGGGAACGGTGTTAGGCATCTCCATAAACGAAGTAATGCCACCTGCCACTGCCGCGCGGGATTCTGTGTATATTTTAGCTTTATGTGTTAAACCCGGTTCGCGAAAATGCACCTGGTCATCAATGCAGCCGGGGAAAAGGTGAAGGCCTTCGGCGTTTATCTCTTTATCGGCAACAGTATCGATCTGCTTGTCAATCCGTTCGATAAAACCATCTTTTACCAAAACATCAGCTACAAATTGCTGATTTTCATTCACTATAGTTGCCGATTTTATGAGGATTGAGATCATGGGGCAAAGATAGCGTTTTGAGTCCGAAAAGTCGGAAAAGTCAGCAAAGACGAACCGGGGTTAAAGGATTTTATGGATTAGAAAGATTTGATTTGGGATAGGCGCCAATCAGCTTTAATCTTTCTAATCCATTAATCCCGGTCTATTTTCTTCCCCAAAAGTAATTCAGGCCAAAAGAGATATTGTCGTTTAAGCCGAGGTGGAAGGTAGCATCTTTTGTTTTGTAATCCAGGTTGTAAGCTGCGCCGCCAAAACCAAGATTAACGCCAAGTTTGGTAGTCGGGAAAAACACCAGGTTTGGTGTAGCGCCGAGGCTGAATGTACCATAAGAAAAATAGGTTGTGTTGTTAACCGTGCTCACGCCAAATTCAGGGAAAAAGCCGAATTTGTCGCTTATCATGCAGTAATACCGGGCATGTACGCCAATACCCACAACATCAGTATGGTATTTATCGCTAGATACAAAATTGTCGGCCGCGTTTGTGTAGGAATGAAAATCTGACGTTTCAGTTCCGCCGTTGCGTGAATAAACGGGTTGTATTCCTATCGACCATTTGTCGCTGATAAAAAAGCCGAACTCGGGGCGGAAGCTGAAATTGCTTATTTTGCTGGTGGTGTAATTGGTATAGCCATCTGCAAAATTAACGGTGCTTGATGAGCCATAACTGCTATAATCATACGCAAGGCTGCCGCCAAGATAATACTGGCCTTTATGGCCCTGGGCCGCAGCCGAACCAATTAAAGCAAACAGGAAGAAAGAAAATGCGAGTAATTTTTGTTTCATGAGATTAAAATTTGAGTGCAAGATAAGGTCTTACATTTAATTATTACGTAAGGAGTAGACGAATAGCTACAATGTGCCGATGAAAGTCAGCAAAGTCCGAAGTCAGTAAAGTCCGGAAAGTTGAAGAGGTTCGGGGATGCACGGAGTTAGCGATGCATGGGAAATTTGGGCGAAAAATATGACGGATCTGAAAATACATAAAGTACTTATTGAAAAACCTGATAACATATGTTAATACCTTGAAAAATGTAAATATTTGATTATTAACTAATTGTCTAAAATATTAGAAAATTGTGTTAATACCTGTTAATACCTTGTAAGGGGGGAAAGGTTGAATTTAATGGGGCTGTTTTTATGGCCGGGCCGCCTTATTTAAAGGCTGCAATTTTGTATTTTGTGCGGTCGCCGAAGGCATGGTTGCGCTATCACGCTTCCCGGTTTCCCAAATCGCCCTTGCGGCTTCTTGCTTACTTTCCGGACTTTCGGTCTCAAAAAGCTATCTTTGCCGCATGGGCGTAGCTTTCGAAGATTTTAAATTTAACCGGCAGATTTTAAATGCCATTACCGATGCCGGTTATACCGAGGCGACGCCTATCCAGCAAAAGGCGATTCCCCCGATCTTAAACGGGCAGGATGTGATGGGTATAGCGCAAACGGGCACCGGTAAAACCGCCGCGTATGTATTGCCCATCATCATGAAACTGAAGTATGCCCAGGGCGAAAATGCGCGGGCGCTTATTGTTTCGCCTACGCGCGAACTGGCCATGCAGATCGAAGAAAATGTAAAGACTTTTGCAGCCAATACCGATCTGCGAGTGGTGGTTTTATATGGCGGACTTGGCCCTAAAACACAAATTGAGCAAATAAATAAAGGCGTTGATATTATTGTAGCTACACCCGGCCGCTTTATGGACATTTATCTGGCAGGCCACATTGTTACCAAAACATTACAGGTGCTTGTATTAGACGAAGCCGACAAAATGATGGATATGGGCTTTATGCCGCAGATCAACCGCATTTTAGAGGTAGTGCCTGTTAAAAGACAAAATCTGTTGTTTTCGGCTACCATGTCGGATAAAATTCATGAGCTATCCAATAATTTCCTGGAGTTTCCAACCATTATAGAGGTTACGCCGCAGGCCACCCCGGCACAAACGGTTAACCAGCATTTGTATTTTGTTCCAAATATTAAAACCAAAATAAACCTGCTTAAAAAATTGCTGGATGTTGAGGATGATATTAAAAAGCTTATTATATTCTGCAAAACCCGTGTCGCCGCCGAAGACGTTTACAAGTTTCTACTGCGTAAATTTGGCGAAAAGGAGGTGAAGGTTTTACATGCCAATAAGGGGCAAAATACGCGGATCAATGCCATCAACGCATTTAAGGCTGATGAAGTGAAAATATTGGTTGCAACCGATGTAGCCTCACGCGGAATCGATGTGAGTGATGTGAGCCATGTGATAAACTTTGATGTTCCGGTGGTAATTGAGGACTATGTGCACCGCATTGGCCGCACCGGCAGGGCGTACCAATCGGGCGAGGCGATTACATTTTGCACTCCTTCCGAAGAATATTATATCCGCAAAATTGAAAAGCTGATAAAGCAAAGCATCCCGGTTTCGGATATCCCGGCAGACGTTTTTGTAGAGGAAACCCCTTACGAAGAGCGCCAGGAGCAAGCCAAAGAGGTGGATATGCAGAAGCGTAAGGACGACCCTGAATTTAAGGGTGCCTTCCATGAAAAGAAGACTTTGACCCAGCGCAAAAAATTTGATGCTGCCAGGGCAAAAACAACGGGCAAGACGGCCCCAAAGCGTACAAAATCGCCAAAAGCTTATAGAAAGAAACGTTAACCTGGTAAGACTTACGAAGTTTTTAAACGGCAAAGCCCTCAACGAGGCCTTTGAAAATAAATAAAACCGAGTTAAACTCCGTAAGTCTGGAGGTCATTTATATTATGAAACTAAGAATTACCCCGCTAAACTTTGCCACCGCATTTTTATTGTTTATTGCGGTTTACAGCTGGATATATGGCGTGCAAATTTCAGGAACCCACTTTAAAACCATGACCACCGCCGTGGGATGGATATTTATCCTGTTTGCAGTTGTAGTGTCATTTATGGATATAATGTTCCGCAATTTCTTTCCTGAAACTAAAAAATTATGGATAGTAGAGCTAAGCTTTATAACTTTGGCAGCTATATTATTTGTACTTGTTAAATAACCGCACATGAAGACTGCTGAAATAAAGCTCACCATACAACTCGATGATAACAACGTTCCCGAAAACATTATGTGGGAATCGACCGATGCCGAAAATAAAGAGGCGCTGCCGGTAAAATCAATGATGCTGGCCCTGTGGGACCAAAGTTATAAGAACACGCTGCGGATTGATCTTTGGACAAAAGATATGCCCGTTGATGAGATGAAGCGCTTTTTTTACGAAACCCTGCAGACCATGGGCGACAGCTTTTTGCGCGCAACCGGCGAGACGAATATAGTGGAGGACTTGCGCGACTATTGTGCCCACTTTGCCGATAAAATGGAAATTAGCCAAAAATAATATGCGCCTTAATGTTTTGGCCTCTTTTGCAGGCTTTGTGATACTCATGGCTGCGTTGTATTGCCCTATTTTGCACGCACCTTTAATTTCGTTCGATGTTTTTCGGGCCAATAAACCGTATGGAATGGTTTTACTTTTAGTGGCAGTTGTTGGCATTTTGGGAACCGTGTTTAACCAACCCAAAATAACAAAGATGGCTGCTTATGTGTCATTAGGGCTGGTTGTTTTATTGTACGCCGGGTCTTATCTGAAGATACATACGTCGTTCAACTTTATCCCTTTTCGTTCTGTTAAAGATTTTGCTATTAAGCTAATTAAGTTTAAATGGGGCTGGTATTTGATGTTCGGTGGCCCATTATTAGCTGTGGCGGGCGTCATTTTCGGACGTAAGCCGCCATTTGTAAATAATTTTGACACCCCGCCAAAACAAAATCCGTAAATTGTAATTTATCATTTACAATTGCCTGGAGCACATGTATGTATATTTAAAAATGTTTTTTTAACATATTTGTATTCTACTTAAAAAACACTGAATGTTAAAATTTTCTTTTCGCCAGCAGGTATTTGCCGGCTTTGCTGCGTCTGTATTTTTGGTTTTGCTGGTAGGGGTACTATCCTACAAAAGTATCAATCAGCTGGAGAGCGACTCGGGAAAAGTTGAGCACACCCAAAAAGTTATACAAACTACAACCAATCTTTTGCAATTATTAATTGATGCCGAAACAGGCATGAGGGGGTATATAGCAACCAACAAAACCCCAATGCTCGACCCATATTACGATGCTTTACCAAAAATTAAGAGTGACATTGAACAGCTGCACGAACTTGTCCAGGAAAGCCCGCTGCAGGTGCGAAGGGCAGATTCCCTTAGTACTCTGGTTAATGCCCAGCTTAATATCCTGAAAACAAATATAGAAGTAAGGCCGATACAGGGACTGGATTATATGGTTAACAATAATATGCTTACCAATGGCAAGCATAATATGGACGATATCCGTTCGATACTTGATCATATACGGAATACTGAAGATAATTTATTGGCGGCAAGAAAAACAAGCTCAAAAAATGCCTCATCCAGGGCTATTGATACGATAATAGTTGGATCTACAGTGTTCCTGGTAATTATCGTATTGCTCTTTTATTATATACAGCTGACGTTTGAGCGCCAGAAGAAAATTGAAAACGAGACGATTATTGCCAATGCCGAACTGGAAAGGGTACTGGCCGAAAATAAAGCTCAAAACTGGCTGCTTACCGGTACCGGGTTAATAAACGACCGGATACAGGGCCAGCAGGGCGAACGGGAGCTGGCGGGCAACATTCTCACCGAAATTTGTAATTACGCCAAAGCGCTGACCGGAACTTTTTATCTGTTTAACGAAGAATCGCAAACGCTTGAGCTACAGGCCTCGTACGCGTTCAATAATCCCGATGTACTAAAAAAATCAATTAAAATATCAGAAGGCTGGCTTGGGCAGGCGGCCAGGGACGAGCAGGCGGCAGTAGTGAAGGGTAAACTGAACGACAAGCTTGAATTGGTATCGTCATTAATTCACCAGGAGATCATCGAGAGTTTTATAGTGCCGTTCTTTTTTGATAAAAAATTAAAAGGCGTTATCGAGATAGCATTTAACAACGAGATTGATAACAATGTTAAGGATTATATCCTGGCAATAGCCGACGATATCGGCATTGCAGTAAATACCGCCCAGGCGCGCACCATAATGCACGAGTTGCTATCGCAAGTGCAGCAACAGGCTGAAGAGCTGGAGGCGCAGCAGGAAGAAATGCGCGTTACCAACGAGGAGTTGCTCAGCAAAACCGAAATGCTGCAGGCATCGGAAGAAGAGTTGCGGGTGCAGCAGGAAGAGTTGCGTAATACCAATGCCGAACTGGAAGAAAAAGCCAGTTTGCTGGAAGAAAAGAACCAGGCTATTGAAGAGGCGCGCAAAGCCATTAACACGAAGGTATTTGAGTTGGAAACAACCGGCAGGTACAGGTCGGAGTTTCTGGCTAATATGAGCCATGAACTGCGCACCCCGCTAAATAGCATTTTGGTGCTTGCACGTATCCTGAAGGATAATAAACCGGCAAACCTGTCGGAAGACCAGGTAAAGTATGCCAGCGTAATTTTTAATGCAGGCAATGATTTGCTGACGCTGATCAATGATATTCTTGACTTATCAAAGATTGAATCGGGCAAGCTGGAAATGCAGAACGACAACATAAAGGTTGCCGATGTGCTGCATAACATGGAAATGCTGTTTGCTGAAGTTGCCAGAAACAAAAAAATTAATTATTCCATAGCAACGGGCAAGGGCATGCCCAAAAGCATATTTACCGATAAGGTGAGAGTGGAGCAGGTATTGAAAAATTTATTGAGCAACGCATTTAAATTTACACCCGATGGCGGCTCGATAACTGTGGATGCAGTGCCGGGCGAAGAAGGAAAAACTATCAGCTTTAAAATAAAGGACAACGGAATTGGCATACCGGCCGATAAACAAAAAATAATATTCGAAGCGTTTCAACAGGCTGATG
>Ga0068856_100004778_pt1 | contig 13425 bp, 14 predicted proteins | sample KBSCornC62_FD_66595 | JGI IMG/M metagenome (GOLD analysis project Ga0068856, IMG submission 66595) | Corn rhizosphere microbial communities from Kellogg Biological Station, Michigan, USA - KBS Corn C6-2 | ecosystem: Host-associated > Plants > Roots > Rhizosphere > Soil ...
TACCCGGGGAGCCGCGTCATCACGGGTTTCTCGTCTTGGCCGCTGACGGCACGCTTTATGCGGTAATGGACAATTCTTTTGTTCATGCAATTGGAACAGCGAACTAGACGGAACTATGAATGAAAATCGCGGTGAACACACTACGATCCCACCCGCGCCCGATTGGACTGCCCATCAGGCACCGCCAAGCCGAGTCCCCGCAAAATTTCGGCCAGTGCGGCCAGAAACGTCTCGCTTCCCTTGTCCAGTCCGAGTTCCGATTTCTCCAGAAACGCGCAAGCTCCATCCTGCCGCAGACGCTCCGCATTTTTATTCGAAAGGCCGGTAAAGACGACCACGGCAATGCCCGCGGTCTGCGCGTCTTTCTTGAGGGCCTTTAACACCTCCGGACCAGTCATCTTGGGTAACAGCATATCGAGCAAGATCAGGTCAAACTTCTCTCGCTTTGCGCGCTCGAGCACGCTGGGGCCATCCTCGGCGGTGCTCACTTCATACCCCGCCCGCGTCAGCGCCCGTTCCGTTGCCATCCGCAGAAACTTGCTGTCATCCACCAGCAGAATCTTCGTCATCTCAATCCCTTCTCCGATATGCCACGAGCCGCCCCAACCCAACCCCGGGGCATAGACCTGCTTGCGTTATCGGCGGAAGCGCTTCGGCACTTAAGAGGGGTGGCACTCCAAAGAGGGAGCCTACGAGGCGGAAGCTACAGTTGTGAATAGAAACACCAAGACTGACGCGGAATAATAGGTCTCAAACGCTGATTATGACCTTAGTTTCTTCGCTTGCGAGCGTTCGCAATCAGAGCCCGGACTGTGGCGCGGCAGGCCTCCCTCAATTCCTGTTCGTGCCCTTCAGGGATCGACTTGGTCAGCAGCAGCATCGATGTGCCATGCAGCAACGCCCACATACCCAATACGGTCTGCGTATGATCCTCAGGCGATCCGCCCAACTCCCTGGCCAGCACCTGCTCCGCAAGCTCGAAATTAGGCCTTGTGTCACGGATCGGCCGCGGCTTTCTTTGCTTTCCCAGCGGCGACAGTATGCGCGAATAGGTGTAAAACAACATGTACTCGTTCGGCGATTTCAATGCGTAGTCCACATAAGCTTCGGTTATCCCTTGCACCGTCTCGCCTCGTTCGAATTGCTCCCGGATGCGTTTCACGATTCTGAGCAGTAGCCCGCGAATCAGATGTTCGCGATCTTTGAACCGACGGTACACCGCAGGCGTATTTGTTCGGGCTGCCGTGGCCACAGCACGCATGGTGAGCGCCTTCTCACCGCCGCGCCGCCACAACGCATCTGCTGCCTCCAGAATGCGTGTCTCGAGTTCTGGATCAGGTTGCCGGGGCATGTCTTCTCCTTCTGCAAAGAAGCATACTATTGTGTTTACAACGTAAACATAACGCCGTTACAGTAATCTATCAAGCTTTTCCCCATCGTTGTTTCTTACGAAAGCGGGCTACCGTTACAGAAACAGCAGCCTTGGGGCCTACCGGCAGCCTCTTCGATACCTCGCTGCTGGCTTGACTATTCCCGGTTTACCCAGTCGCCGTAGTACCCCCAGTTATTACGTTGACAATGTGAACATTACGATGTATAAATAATCAATCGAAAGATATCCCTGTGCTTTCCTGCGATCTACTTTCAGGAGTGTTATAGATGTCATCGTTCCGTAAATCTAATCGCGCCATTCAACTGATGAACTCCGAACTGCAGCAGGCACAGCTGGAGTTGCTGAGCGCGCATTGCGCCGTCCACCAGCTTCGCCTGCACTATTCCACCGACGATCTCGTCCTCTTCGGTCGGCGAGAAGTGTTGCGTAAATCGGCTGAGGCCGCCACGGCGCTGCACGATTTCTATGCTCACATCCAGACCAGGATTCCACTGTGTGAAGTGCGGGCAAACACGGAACCCTCCCCAGAGCAGGTTGGGCAGGCCATCGTGTGGCTCTCCAACTACATGCGACAGCGACGCGAGCACTATTTGCCGGTTTCCGGCTCTCTCAGCCCGCAACACAAGACCATGCTTCGCCCTCATTTTTCGGATGACTTTTTGGAGCAGGTTCGCGTTCTCGAATTGCGGGGCGCCCGCATCACGGCCCCAGCCTTCTTCGCCGAGATCCGGGCCGCCGGTTTCGAACCACCCGAGATCAGCCATATGGATTCGCTCACATTTGGGGATGTAGTCGTCTTCAACCAGCACATCACGTTGCGCGCCCTGTTCCATGCGCTCGTGCACTCGATACAGATCCAGGTCCTGGGCTGGCGTGGTTATGCCGAACTCTGGGTGCGCAGCTTCGTCAAAACCAGGACGCATTTCACCGTGCCCTTGGAGATGCATGCCTTTGCGCTCTCCTCAAAATTCCTCAGTCCGGTGGCGGAAAAGTTCTCCGTCGAGGAGCACGTCTTGCGCTGGAGAGATGAAGGACGCTACTAGCGCGGGTTGGGTAGCAGTGCCAAATTGCCCTCCCCCCATCTCGCCGTATGAGGCGGTATCAACCGCCTCTCCGCGGAAATCAAGTTGTACCTACCCCCACGCAGCAAAGAGGGGGCGGCCAAGTACCGCCCCCGTTTTTACCATCCCATGCTCAAGCAGCCGGTGGCCAGGCAGTCTCGTCTAAAATCAATATAGGTACCGTATGACAGATGACTCCATAACCATCTCTCCCGGTCCGCAATTCAAGACGGCCATGCTGCTGGCCATCGCCGCCGATGCGCTCCAACTCGCAGTATTTCCTTTATTTGTTGAGGGCGCTCTTTCTCCGGCGGACGACATCCTTGACCTGGGCATGGCCGCACTTCTAACCAATCTCCTGGGATGGCACTGGGAATTTTTGCCGACGTTCTTCGCCAAGCTCGTGCCTGGTGTGGACCTGGTTCCTTTCTGGACCATTGCTGTCGTGAACGTATGGCGAAAAGCCAAGCGGGAAGCTGTTAGCGGCGACAAGCAGTTGAATGAACTTCCTGCACCTCATATTCAACAGAAGTAGCCGCCTGCCCTGAAAGTGCGTCTATTTGCGAAGCCGCGCACCACGAAAGCCCCACGCCTCGCATGCGAAGCGTGGGGGCAACCCGGTGGCCGATGCAGCTTGATCAGGCTGCGCGCCGCCGCGATCCTGCCGGCATTCCTGCATCCCAATCGGTCGTCGAGATCACCGCGAGTTCGTTGGCTGCTTGGCCGTAAAAATACTTGGCCTCCGGTTCCCCGGCAAATCCATGCATCACCGGACCTAATCCAGCCATGGTCATCTGCAATGCATCCATGGTGCCGTGCATCTTGAAGCTGATTGGCTTCTTGCCGTCCCCGTCATAATCGGTCAGCATCGAGACCCCGGCTACCATCGTTCCATTGACAAAGGCCGCCGCCGCCGCACGGCCCTTGCCACGGATCGCAAACAACACTCCAAGTCCGAGAAAGTAAGTGCTCACTGCCACATCCAGCCATGCGTGGACTCTCGGTGAAATCAGTTTGGGAACGTTGCGGAATGCGTCCGGAACCGTAGTCTCATCGATCTCCATCTCGTCCATGCGGGATTGCACGTTGCGCCCCATCTGTCTCACGTTATCGGCGACGCGCTCTCCCATATCGCTGACGCGGTCCGCTGCCTCGCGGGCGTAATCTGCTGCCCGATCAATAGTGCTGTTGGTTTCGCTGTTCGTATTTTCCATATTGCTCCTAGCCCCTACCGGCTTGTATTCGTGATAGCAATTCGTCCGCCCCGCTGTCGATCAGGCGAAGCATGTAAACAGAAGCCGGGGTGATCACCTTGGATACTGAAGTACCAAAGTTGAAGGGTCGTATTTCCTAACATTTTCGAGATAACTTCGACGTTTAAAGACAGGCCGCGTGTGGACGGATGGTTTTAAGCCAGATGCCAATGCGTGTAGGAGAATGAAACTGGTAGTAGAATGCCGGGAGTTTCCAAAATCCGCGGGGCCCGGGGGGATCAAACGATGGCAATCCAATTCTTGCTTTACCTGATGACTATTCTTCTTTTCTTGATTTTTTGGGAACTCAGCAAAATTCACAGCCGCATCAAGAAGGCATTCCCCAACTCGGTGAGCGAAACGGCCATCAAAGGGAAGGAAGCTGTGAAAGTCTGAAAGTCTTTGCGCAACGGATCGCATCTACCACCCACGTTTGCGGTGCTCGATAGCACCGCTTAGGTGACCGATAAAGAAGTTACCCGCTCGCAGCAGCATCTGAGCGATTCCTGCAACAAAAAATCCGAATGCTATGAACCAGCGATGCCTGGGGTGTGCTTAGCCGCCCGGGGAAGACCCGGCGCTCGGGCTCCTGACTGCAGAGCGATGCTTTAGTAGACGGAATCAGCCGTGACCTTCGTAATCGTAGCTGGCCGTTACCACATTGCTGGGGTGGGAGGCGGCTCCTAGAATCGGAGCAGGGTCCACTGCGCCCGAAGTTCGCATGCCTGAGATCACAAGACGATTGGACCGAGCCGAGATAGGGAAGCGCGTCGAGCGCGCCGAGAAGCTCCTGCAAAAGGGCAAGACCGCCGAAGCCCTGGAAGAATACCTGCTGGTCCTGCGCGACGATACCGACAATGATGTCGTACGGCAACTCTCGGCTGACCTTTGTTTATCCCTGAACCGCAATGCGGAAGCGGTAAAGCTGCTGGGCGACCTTTTTGAGCGGCAGGTTGGGGCGGGGGATGCAACGCGTGCCAGCCTTACTTATAAGAAGCTGGCGCGGCACGGCAATCCGACCTGGCAGCAGAAATTCCGCTTCGGGCAGTTGCTGGAGGGGACGAACAAGAAATTGGCGGCCGGAACCTACGAGTCGGCTCTGGCAGATGTTGTAAAGCTCGGCAAAAAGCAAGAATCAGCGCAAATTCTGGATCGCATTATCGCAATCGAGCCGACCCAGCAGAATTACATGCGAGTAGCGGATCTCGCTTCTGAGTTGGGCAATCGCAAGTTGGCAGCGGAAGCGTTCCAGAAAGTCGCCCTCCTAGTCGCGGGGGAGGGCGGCGACGCATCGCCGTGGTATGAGAAGGCTTACCAGGAAGACTCTTCCAATCCCGACATCGCATTAGCCTACGGCAAGAGTCTGCTGGCGTTGGGGCAAGTGGGAGCCGCGATTTTTATTTTGGAGGCACAACTGAACGCCGGCCAAGCGACTCCTGCATTCCAGGAAATTTACGCAGATGCGCTGGTAGCTGCTGGCCGGTTTCCCGAAGCTGAGCCACTCGTATGGCAACTCTTCGAGGCTAATCCCGGGCGTGTGCAGCAGGTGATCGGGCTGATCGGGAATTTGCTGGACACACAGGCCGATGACGCCGCAGTCGCTTTGGCACGGAAGCTGGAGCAATTCCAGAGGAGGCGCGGCGAGCGACGGCAGTTCATCGCGATCATGGAAGACATCACGGCGGGACATCGAGTTTCGTCGCAGATTCTGGAATTCCTCAGTGAACTCTACAATGCTTCCAATCGCGAGAGTGATTACTGCACAACGCTGCTCAAGTTGTTCGATCTTTACTGCAGCACCGCAGATTTTGCCAAATCGGCCGAGTGCCTGGATCGTGCCGCGGAAGTCGATCCATATGAGCCGGGTCATTTGAAGCGGCTCGAAATGCTCAAAGGCAAGATTGATGATGCGCGATATAAGGTGATCGCGACCCGGTTCACCAGCGCTTCCAAGCAAGCAGAAGAACCGACGCAATCGGAGGAGCCCACTCTCGGAGCATCCACGTTGCAGGATCTGATGTTGCAGGCAGAAATCCTTGTGCAGTACGGGATGCGCAATAAAGCCGTGGAGCGGCTGCAGAGAATTCAGGAGCTGTTTCCGCGGGAAGAGGAGCGGAACGAAGATCTGCAGAGATTGTACTTGTCAGCGGGCGTTACCCCGCGTTATGCGGGCGCGGGCGCGTTGCCGGTGCCAGCGCCGGCTGGGACGCCGGTAACGCCGGTTTCGAATGCGCCGGTCGCGCCTGCTCCGGATCCCGCAGCTGATGTGCGCAGTTTCACGCGCGTGGCGGAGATCACGCGAAAACTGTATAGCCAGGGAACAGCCCCTGCCGTGCTCAACACAGCCGTTCGGGAGATTGGCTCGCATTGGGAAGCGACGCGTTGTTTCGCGGCCATGGCGAAGCCAGGATTGTCTCCCACCGCGATGGATGAGTTTTGCGCAGAGGGATATAAAAAGACTGGTGCGCCCGCGCTTGGAGAATTGGTTTTCTGCCTGCAGCAGGCAGTAACGGGAGGCGAGCCATTAGCCATCCAGGATGCTTCGCGGGCAACGCAGCTGCACGCGGCGAAGAAGGTCGTCGCCGATATGGGGGCGTCAACCATTCTGGCCCTTCCGCTTACGGATGGGGAGGAGACGGTTGGAATTCTCGTGCTGCTGCATAATCGCGGGCGAGTTTGGCAGCAGGCTGACATGGTGGTGCTGAAGACCCTTGCTGACCAGATGGTGATTGCGCTCAACAACGCCGGATTGCGCCGGCTGGTGAAGAATCTGTCGGTCACCGATGAAAAATCGGGGCTGCTGAAGCGAGCTTCCTATATTGATTTGCTGCTGGCGGAAAGCAAGAGAGCGATTCAGAACGCGTCGGCGTTGTCGGTGGTACTGATGCAATTCGGCAAGCGATCGGAATTGATTAAAGAATACGGCGAGGCTGAGGTGCAGGCGGCCATGGAGCGCGCGGGCCAGCTATTTGCCGCAAACATCCGGTCGAATGATCTGGCATTTCGCTATGACACCTCGACAATCGCGATTCTGCTGGGCGAAACGGCGGAGAAAGAGGCGATGCTGGCAATCGAGAAGCTGCGGAAGATTGTGGCGCAGGTGCGCTTCCCCACGAAAGCCGGAAGTGCAGAGGGGATTGTGGCCCAGTTCTCCGCCGGAGTCGCAGAGGCAGTAATTCGGGCGGAGTACGATCCTATCGATGTGGTCACAGAAATTATTAACCGCGCGGAGCACGCGCTTGTCCAGGCTATGGCGCAAGGGCCGGGGCGAGTCGTGGCACTAGCTCCAGCTACCTTGGCGGCAGGAGCGGTGGCCTAGGTCCGCTGGGAACGGCCTTTCCGATGCGTCGCCGCTGGCTTCAATTCGGTGTCTTCGCGGGGTTCTGTTATTTCTTAGCATTCTGGTTCGCCGCTTTGTACCTGGGCGGTGACGCAGTCAACGGGAAAGCCGTGGAGGGGCATTATTTTCTTTCCAGCCATGGCCATCTCACAGAGGTCGGTCGCAACGTATTCACGTACAGTAGATGGCATGTTTTCAGTATCCTGATCACCCATCCGCTTGCGATGGTGTGCGCGTTGTTGCTGAATCGAGACTGCCGTAAATGAATTGCGTCGTTCCCCTTCCGCGATCCCTTTATCCACTGCTACACTAAAAAGTTTGCCAATGACTCCGGCCCCCTTCGGGTGGAGTTCTGCGAGATCATTATGTTAAAAGCCGGGGATATTGCGATTGTCAACGGGGCGCGCACGCCTTTTGGAAGATATTGCGGGAAACTCAAGGACTTCACGGCCCAGGAACTCGGGGCGGTTGCGGCCAAGAGCGCTATGGAGCGCTCAGGGATTGATCCGAAGGAATTCGATCACGTCGTATTTGGCAACGCGCAGCAGACTTCGGGCGACGCGTTGTACGGGGCGCGGCACGTGGGCTTGCGGGCGGGGATTCCGATTGAAGTACCGGCGCTGACGGTGAACCGGCTCTGTGGTTCGGGGATGCAGTCAATTGTGAGCGCGGCCCAGATGATCCAGACCGACGAGGCGAAGGTTGTGCTGGCGGGCGGGATGGAGGCAATGTCGCAGGCGCCGTTTGTGATTCGCGGGCGCGATGGCTTCACCCTCGCACCGGGCGGGAAGCTGGAAGATTCGCTGATGGTGGCGTTGCTGGATTCTTATTGTGGATCGTATATGGCGAATACCGCCGAGCTGTACGGCTCGCAGCAGGGGATCACGCGCGAGATGCAGGATGAGTTTGCATTGCGTTCGCAAAAATGCGCGGACGATGCGTACAAGGCGGGGCATCTGCAGGAAGAACTTGCGCCGGTGCCGCTGCGGAATCACAAGGGCGAGCCCACGGGGGAGTCGCTGACGGAGGATGATCACCGCCGTCCGCAGACTACGATGGAAGGGCTGGCGAAGCTTCGCCCAGCATTCGGTAAGAACGGAACTGTCACCGCCGGGAACGCCAGCGGAATCGTCGACGGGGCGGCGGCTGTTGTGATGATGTCGCTGGATGAAGCCCGTAAGCGCAATCTGGTGCCGCTGGGCAGACTTGTCAGCTGGGGCTACGCGGGAGTCGATCCCAAGGTTATGGGACGTGGGCCCGTGCCGGCATCGCAGCTTGCGCTGCAGAAGGCGGGAATGTCTCTGGACTATATGGATCTCATTGAAGTGAATGAGGCTTTTGCGGCGCAGTATCTGGCGGTCGAAAAAGAATTGGGTCTGGATCGTGACAAAGTGAATGTGAATGGCGGGGCCATCGCATTAGGGCATCCTCTGGGTGCGACTGGCACGCGGTTAGTGCTCACGCTGCTTTATGAGTTGCGGCGGCGCAAAAAGAAGTACGGGCTGGCTACAGCATGCATCGGCGGCGGGCAGGGGATCGCGATGGTGGTGGAGAGCTTGATTAATTTTTAGGCCACCGATCTGCACGGATTCTCATGGATAAAAAGAAGGGCACTGAATTCAGTTAACCGAGATGGATTCCGCTTTTATTTGCAGGCAAGCTGCATGGATCCTTCGCGTTGCTCAGGATGACAGCGTCGCTCAGGATGACAGTGGATCCTTGGATGACAGCGGATCGTTGCGAGGAAGCAATCATGGAAATTCGGAAAGTTGGCGTTCTCGGTTGCGGGTTGATGGGGTCTGGGATTGCGCAGGTTTCCGCAATGGCCGGCTTCGACGTCACCGTGCTTGAGGTGGAGCAGAGGTTTCTTGACAAAGGCTTTGCGGGGATCGAGAAATCGTTGGTCAAGTTTGCGGAACGTCCGGTTGAGAAGGGCGGGATTACGGAAGAGCAGAAGAGTGCCACACGCGCGCGTCTTAAGGGCACAACCGCCAAGGCCGATCTGGCGGATTGCGACATTGTGATCGAAGCGATCATTGAGAACTTGGAAGAAAAAAAGAAGATGTACGCGTCTCTGGAAGGCATCGTGAAGACAGACGCGATCTTTGCCTCCAATACATCTTCAATTTCCATTACAGAGTTGCTGACCGCGACCAAGCGTCCGGAGAGGTTTATCGGGCTACACTTTTTCAATCCCGTGCCGCTCATGAAACTAGTGGAGGTAGTGCGCACGATCGCTACCGCCAATGTGGTCTATGAGTCCGCATACATGTTTGCGAAGAAGCTGGGCAAGGTTCCAGTTCGGACCTCGGATAAGACGGGATTTATTGTCAACCGGCTGCTGGTGCCCTATCTGCTGGATGCGATTCGCGCGTATGAAGAAGGCGTGGGGTCGATCGAGGATATTGATGAGGCGATGAAGCTGGGCTGTGGATATCCCATGGGGCCGTTCACGTTGCTGGATTTCGTGGGGTTGGATACGACCTACTACATCACGCACGTGATGTATGACGAGTTTAAAGAGCGGCGGTTTGCGTCACCTCCGCTGCTCAAGCGCTTGGTGATGGCGGGCTGGTACGGCCGCAAGTCAGGGTGTGGTTTCTATGATTACTCGGATCCGAACAATCCCAAAGCAAACAAGCTCTGAAGCAGGAGTTAGCGGCCTGATATTCTTCCGGACCGTTACATATCTGCGCAGGCCTTGGTAGTTTGCGCCCGCTTCGACTGAGCGTCGTCTCGAGGCGCTTCGAGGGTAAACGCAAGGCTGGGTCGACGGCCCGGCACAGTTGAGTAGGTCAATTCCAGAGTGGAAATCTTGTTTGTCCAGGTCAGCCGCTTCTCCTGGAACTGCGATCCAAATCCATTTTGCACGCGGGTTGTCCGTTTGGAAACGGGTTTGCCAAATTTTTGCTTGAGAGCGGACATGAGGTCAGGGAGTGATTCGTCACTTAGCAGAGTCATTTCAACCCGGTAGAGACTGTCGTTGTGGAACCAGGCAGCTTGCATGAGCAAGGGCGCGGTTCCGTAGGTGAAGCCTTCTGTGGTCTTCGCGCTACGATTCAGGCAATACGCGGCCCACGTGCGATCGCCGGAGCGGGGAAGGTCGTCGCGCGCAGTGTTATCGCATTTCGCGGACTCCGGATTGTTGCGCGTCCATTCCATTACGGTTTCACCGAGCCTGTCCGCTTTTACGCTGTAAGGCGAGGGAGGGCTCTGGGCAGCCGCCGTCAAGGCGAGCAGGAAAGGGAGCAGTATCAATTTGGCCGGCATGCTTCCAGTATCTCTCTGCACGGTTGCCGGTCAAGAGTTCGGGCGCGATAATCCCGATTACGAGTATCAGAATGGGAATCGTCAATCGTTAAGCTATGATCTAAGACTAAAACTTATGGCCTTCGAAAATATCATTCTCGAAAAGAAAAATTCCATTGCCTACGTCACCGTGAACCGTCCAAAGGTTCTCAACGCGCTCAATATGGCTACGATGGAGGAACTGCGGGCGGCGTTTCATGACATCAAAAACGATAAAAGCATGCGGGTGGTGATCTTTACGGGAGCGGGCGAGAAGGCGTTTATTGCCGGGGCGGATATCAGCGAATTGGCCAAACACGATGCGGTGTCGGGAAAGGAATATACACACCGGGGGCAGAACGTTCTGAATCTGATTGAGAATCTGGGGAAGCCCGTCATCGCCTGCATTCATGGATTCGCGCTCGGCGGCGGATGCGAGATTGCAATGGCCTGCACGATGCGGCTGGCTAGCGAGAACGCGAAATTGGGACAGCCTGAAGTGAAGTTGGGAATAATCCCGGGATATGGCGGGACGCAGCGATTGCCGCGGCTGGTGGGCAAAGGAATCGCGATGCAGATGGTGCTGGCGGGAGAAATGATTACTGCCCAGGAGGCGCATCGCATCGGGCTGGTGAATGAAATTGTCCCGGCAGCTGAGTTGGTGGCACGGGCCGAGGCGATCGCGGCGAAGATTATTGCAAACGCTCCCCTCGCGGTGCAGTACGCCATGGAGGCCGTGAATAGAGGTATGGAGATGACCCTGGCGGAGGGACTGTATCTCGAGGCGACTTTGTTCGGCGTGTGCTGCGCTACTGAGGACAAGACCGAGGGGACTAGAGCGTTTCTGGAGAAGCGGGAGGCGCAGTTTAAGGGGAAGTAGAGACTCGCAAGTTGCGCGGATTTTCACGGATAAGTAACTTCACCACAGAGGGCACCGACATCACTGGGGGACAAAAAAAGTTCAAGATTGAGTCTGTGCCCGCCGCGGCGGTTTCTGCGCTTGAGGGAAATCTCGACGCTGCCGGAAAGCGCTTTGCGCTGGTTGTCGCCCGCTTTAATTCGTTCATTACTGAACGGCTCCTGCTGAGTGCTTGCGACGGGTTACTGCGCACCGGAGCGCAGGAAAAAGATATTGATGTGGTCCGAGTGCCCGGGGCGTTTGAAATCCCCGCGGCGACGCGCGCACTTGCCACAACCGGGAACTACGATGCCATCATTTGCATCGGCTGTCTTTTGCGTGGAGATACGGCGCATTACGATGTGATTGTCAATGAAGTTACCCGCGGCATCGGACAGTCGGCGCAGGATACTGGCGTGCCGCATGCGTTTGGTGTTCTAACCTGCGACACTTTGGAACAGGCAATCGATAGAGCGGGGCTGAAGATGGGGAACAAAGGCTTCGAAGCGGCGCTGGCCGCGGTGGAAATGGCGTCGCTGAAAGCCGCCATCAGCTCTCGGTCTTCAGCCCTCGGCAAAAGCAAAAGCGGCAACCGTTCTCTGCGTTCTCGAATTAGTCACAAGAAGAAACGCCAGCTCTAACGATCTCTATTCTGAACAGCAAAAACCCCGCCACAAAAATTCTCAAACAGTTCCTATTTGAAAAATGGGTGTGCTGTAGACTGATCAAACTGTCTTTCAGATTTGGCTGAGAGCCGATAGCGAGCTGCATGGGTACACGACGCAAATCCAGGGAACTGGCTCTGCAAATGCTTTTCCAGTCCGATATGGGCAAGCAAGATGCGGAGCAAGTGCGCAAAACTTTTTGGGCCGAGCATGGCACCGCGAGTGCCGAGGTGCGGGGGTTTGCGGACGATCTGTTTCGGGTGGCCACCGATCGTCTCTCGGACATTGATGGGCTGATCGAGAAGCACGCGGAACACTGGCGTATGGAGCGGATGGCTGCCGTGGATCGCAATTTATTGCGGGCGGCTGTCGCGGAACTGCTGGCCTATCCTGACACGCCGCGCGCGGTCGTGATCAATGAGGCACTGGAAATTGCGCGCAAATTCTCTTCTCCTGAGTCGGTACATTTTGTGAATGGCGTGCTCGACAGTGTCGGGAAGGACTTGGAGATCAGCAGTCCGTAGTCACAGTCAGTACTCACTACTTCTCGGCTATCAAAGAGCGTGTTCGGCGATCGTGGTCACCTGAGTCGCCTCAGTGCCGCTGCCGAGAGATCAAAGCTCGTGAAAATCCCTCTTCGTGCTCGGTTTATGGTTTTACCAGGACTGTGTCGAGGATGCAGGGCACTCCTGAGGGCGGGATTGCGCTGCAAAAACCGTTGAAGAAATTCGGCAGGTTGGGAAACGAGAGTTGGACGAGGTCGCTGCCGCCAAGCGACGTGCTGACCTCATGAAGCATTCCGTCACTGCCGGCCACAGCGATGGTGCCGCCGTCGGGAGACATGTCCGCGCTCAGAGGGGTTACTCCTCCAGCGAGTTGAATGCCCCCAATCACAGACCCGGAAATGAAGTTGTAGATAAGGATTGAGGAACTGCTGCCGTTCACCACGTAAAGCTGCGTGCCATCAGGCGAGGCAAAGAAGTTGACGGGGTGCAGCACTCCCTGTCCCAGTTCGATACGCTGCACAGGGCCGAAAGACAGTCCCTGCGGACAGAGCGTTCCTGCGGCCGGTGGAGAGATCGCCGACGTAATAACGTCGAAACCCGTGGAATCCAGCACAAGAATGTGGACTCCATCGGGAATGAGATTCCCTTGAGAGTCGCTACCGTCGATGTGAAGATTAGGCAGCACCTTCATAAGAATGGGATCTGAAGGCAACGCCAGGCTGGGCGCTGCGACCTGATTGTTGCAAGTGGCATACGCGGTCAGGTTTGCTCCGGCGCCGGCGCTACCCTGGGCAACAAAAGCAAACGCGCCATTGGGAGAAAATGCGATCGCCTTGCCTGGCCCTAGCAAGGGGAAAGGACCTTGCAAAGCCTGAAAGGATGAATAGACGTAAAGCGAGCTTGCTGCGCTTCCGCCGACGATGAATCCCTTAAGAGCATCTGGCGAGAACGCTGCGACGGTGGCACCGCTGATGTTCAATGGCGTGGCTGACGCCGAGGCCGCGTTCGCGGTGTTGACCAC
>Ga0068856_100004780_pt1 | contig 13422 bp, 9 predicted proteins | sample KBSCornC62_FD_66595 | JGI IMG/M metagenome (GOLD analysis project Ga0068856, IMG submission 66595) | Corn rhizosphere microbial communities from Kellogg Biological Station, Michigan, USA - KBS Corn C6-2 | ecosystem: Host-associated > Plants > Roots > Rhizosphere > Soil ...
GCGAGCTCGGCGTCGGCCCGCTGCTCCTGGAGGACCGGGATGAGCCGCTCGGCTTCGCGGGCCACCTCCTCACGCCACTGCTCGAGGTTCTCCTCGACGTGATGGCGCACCAGCAGTCGGGTGAGGACGAGGTCGGCCTCCAGCCGCGGGTCGCCGGCGGCCAGCTCGGTGGCCTCGTCCAGGAACAGCAGCGCCCAGGGGAACTCGCCGATCTCCATCAGCGCCTCCGCCAGCGGCGGCAGGAGCGCCAGCCGGGTCCGGTCCTCGATGGGCAGCAGCAGCACGGCGCGCCGCAGCAGGTTTGCGGCCGCTGACATGTCCGCCCGCGCGAAGGCGCGGCGGCCGGAGGAGCCGAGCCGGGCGGCCGCCCGCGCCGCCAGGTCCCGGCCGCGGTCGTCCAGCGGGCCGAGCTCGGACAGGTAGCGGTGCGCCTGCTCGAGGTGGTAGCCGACGATCTCCTCGTACTCGACGCCGCGGTCCACCTCCCCGGTCGCCGCGTCCAGCCAGTCGGCGAAGCGTTCGTGCAGCGCGGCCCGCCGCCGCTTCAGCAGACCCCGGTACGCGGCGTCGCGGATGAGGATGTGGTGGAACCGGAACCAGATGTCCTCCTCCACGGGAGGGCTACGCTCCGGCTCGATCAGCTGCCTGGCCTCCAAGGTGCGCAGGTGGGCCGGCACCCGGTCCCGGATCGGGTCGTCGACCAGCGCGCCGACGGCCGAGAGCTGGAACACGCCGCCGACGACGGACGCCGGCTCGATCACGGCCCGCTCCTCCCGGGCCAGCAGGTCGAGGCGCGCCGACAGCAGGGCCTCGATGGTCGGCGGCACCGAGAGCGTCCGGATGTCCCCCGTACGCGTCCAGGAACCGTTCTCCCGGCGCAGGTAACCGTCGTCGATGAGCATCGACAGCAACTGCTCGGCGAACAGCGGGTTGCCGTCCGCCGCGGCGACGATCGAGGTCCGGGCGTCGTCGTCCAGGTCGGCCTCCCCCACCAGGTTGTCGACGACGAGCGCGGTCTGCTCGGCGGACAGCGGCTCGAGGGAGACGACCTGCGCGTCGGGCCGCTCCAGCCAGTCCGGGCGACGCTCGGACAGCTCCGGGCGGGCGGCGCAGACGACCAGCAGCGGCGTGTCCGCGGCGGTGTCGACGACCCGCGCGATGAGATCGAGGAGAGCGGCCTCGGCCCAGTGGATGTCCTCGAACACGACGACGAGGGGGCGTACCCGGCCCAGTCGTTCGAACAGCTTGCGGGTGCCCCAGTACACCTCCTCGACCGGGAACTGACGGTCCGACAGGCCGATCGCCGAGGCGACCCGATCCGCCGCGTCCGCGGCCCCGTCGTCCCCGAACACAGCGGCGAGCTTGGCCCGGGCCGCCGCCGGCAGGTCGTCCTCGGCGATCCCGGCGGCCTGCCCGACGATCTCCACCAGCGGCCAGAACGTGATGCCGCGCCCGTACGCGAGGCACCGCCCGCGCAGCACCTGGGCCGCCTCGCCGACCTGGCGGGCGAACTCCGCCACGAGCCGGGACTTGCCGATGCCGGCCTCCCCCAGCACGGTGATCAGGGCCGAGGAGCGCGTCGAGACGACGGCCTGGAACCCCTGGACCAGCCGGGCCGCCTCGATTCCCCGGCCGACGATCTCGGTCCGCCGGGCGTCGTGCACCTGGCGCTCGGTCCCGTGCACGGCGACCAGCCGGTACGCGCGCACCTGCCCGGTCTTCCCGCGCAGGCTCAGCGGCGGAAGCTCCGCCACGTCGGCCCCGTGCCGGATGAGCCGGTGGGTCCGCTCACCGAGCAGCACCTGCATCGCGGGTGCGGCCTGCTCGAGCCTGGCCGCGACGTTGACGGCGTCGCCGGTGACCAGCCGCTGGCCGGCGGCCGGGTCCCCGGCGATCACCTCGCCGGTGTTCACGCCGGTCCGGTTGGCCAGCCGGACGCCCCAGCCGGCTTCGAGCTCCTCGTTGAGCCGGGCGAGCGCGCGCTGCATGTCGGCGGCCGCCCGCACGGCTCGCACCGCGTCGTCCTCGTGCACCCGGGGCAGGCCGAACACCGCCATGATCGCGTCCCCGATGTACTTCTCCACCACCCCGCCGTGCCGCTCCAGCACGTCGCGCATGGCCCCGAAGTAGCGGTTCATGATCTCCCGGAGCGACTCGGGATCGATGCTCTCCGCGAGCGCGGTGGAGCTCTCCAGGTCGGAGAAGACGATCGTGACCGTCTTGCGGACCTCCTGGTGAGGCATCGCCGGCACGAGCGGGGCGCCGCAGAAACCGCAGAGCCGGAATCGTTCCGAGTTCTCTTCCCCGCAGTTGGGGCAGGTCCGCACGAATCAACCCTGCACGTCAGCGGACCGCGGGACAAGAGGGCCGGCCGGATCGCCGCGTCGGGGAACCACCGACCGCCGGCCGGGTCGCCGTATCGCGGAGACCGGGCCGCCGGACGAAGTGCACTGTCCGGCTGTCACCGCGGGCACAGCGAGCCGGCTGCGGGCCCGGCACCATCGGCATCGCTCGCTGCTGCCGGATCGTCCAGGGTGGTCCGGCAAGACCAAGGAGGGGACATGTCCTGGGTTCTCACGCCGGCCACCGACTCCGCAACACCCCCACCGACGATCCGGACGGCAGCGAGCCCTCCGGCACCGATCCGGCGACAGAGCCGTTCGGTGCTCCTGCCGCCCGGCTCGGACGGCCACCGGGACGACGGCTGGCCCCCGCCGGACCGGCGGTCTCGTCCTCAGGGGTTCTGACCTGGGGGCCGGTGTGGCCGGGACGTCCGAACTGGCATGGGGGGACGGGCGTCCTGGTCACACCTCCGCGGTGTGACGGGACGTCCGAGCTGGTAAGGGGGACGGGCGTCCCGGTCACACCTCGGCTCGCCGCCGAAGGCCCTCGATGTCACGGAGCTTGATCGCCTGTCCCTGCACGGTGAGATAGCCGCGCGCTGCGAGCGACTGCAGCGCGCGGTTCACGGCCGGCCGTGAGGCGCCGATCATCGCCGCGAGGTCCGACTGCGTCAGCCCCCGGTCGAGGACTGGGCGGCCGGCTCCACCGTGCCGGCCGGCCAGCTGCAGGAGGAGCTTCGCCAACCGCCCGGGCAGGTCGAGGAAGACCAGGTCTCCGGCCTGCTCGGTGAGCCGCCGGACCAGCTGGCCGAGCATCCTGAGGAACTCGTCCGCGAGGCGCGGATTCTGCCGCATCAGCTCGAGCAGCCGGTCCCGCAGCAGCATGAACACCTGGGTCGACTCGACCGCCACGACCGAGGCCGAGCGCGGCGAGCCGTCGAGGAGCGCCAGCTCGCCGAAGACCTCCGCATCGCCGAGTGTGCGCAGAACGATCTCGTTGCCGCGTTCAGAGGTGAAGACGACCTTCACCAGACCGTGCAGCACGACGTAGAGCCGGTCCCCGGGGTCGCCCTGGTGACAGATGATCTGGCCGCCCCCGTACGTCCGGGTCAGCCCGGCCCGGGCCGCCGCCGTGAGCCCGTCCTCCCCCAGGACGGCGAACAGCGGAACTCCGTGCAGCACCTCGATGGCCTGCTGCACGGGCCGGCGTGGCGTGCGGGGACTCGCGCCGTCCGGATCGGCCGCCATGCCAGCACCTTAGGTGGCCGGCGCGTCAGCTGGCAGTGGGCGCAGTGCGTGACGACCGCCGCCCACCTCACCGTCGTGACGGTCGGGCGGCGCGGCGGATGCTGACGGCGGTCGCGGCGACGGCCACGATCGGGAGCAGCCACCAGGCGTCGATGCCGGCCCGGTGCAGGCCCCAGGTGACCAGCAGCGCGGCGGCGACGGCGGCCGCGACGGTCCAGTCGTCGCCGACGATGAAGTCGACCCAGAACTCGACGAACGCGCGGACCCAGCGGACGACGATCATCGGACCTCTCCCGACATCCCGGCCCCGCCTCCCGGCCCGCCGGCCATCGCCGGATCCTTCCGCCACCCCGGCACCAGCTGCAGCAGCCCGACACCGGCGAGCGCGTACAGGGCTATCAGCCACAGCAGCGAAAGCTCATCCCCCGGCCACCTGACACCCAGACCCTCAACCGACCAGAAGGTCCCGAACGCCGACAACATCGCCCCGACGAACAACTGCAGCGCCCGCCGCGGGATCCGGGCCACCCACCGGTAGGTCACCGCGCCCAACGCCGCCAGCACGACCACCGCCGCGACCGCCCCCACCACCGCCGAACCGAGGGCGTCCGCGGCCCCGCCGAACGCGACCACGATGACCGCCACCTCCAGCCCCTCCAGCGACACGCCCTTGAACGACAGCACGAACCCGGTCCAGTCGAACCGGTCGGCCGGCACGTCGGCGTCGTCCACCTGCTCATCGCCCTGCCCGACCGCCCAACCCTGCGCGGCGACCCGCAGCACCCCCTTTCGCAGCCACTGCAACCCGAACACCAGCAGCAGCGCCCCCACGACCAGCCGGATCGGCGCCAACGGCACGTACTGCAATGCCGTCCCGAACACCAGCACCAACACCGCCAACACCCCGAGACCACCGGCCGCGCCCAGCAGCGCCGCCCGCCACGAACGGGTGCCGCCGACCGCCACGACGATGGCGACCATCTCGATCACCTCGATACCCGCGGCCAGGAACGTGGTCACGACGACCGCACCGTTCACCGCTGCCTCCTCGAAGCTGCGCTGCTCCCAGTCTCGGCAACGCCCCGCCTGAAGTACACCGGCAGCGGTACCGGGAGGTCACCATTCGCGTGTGCCCGGCCCACGCCCCGCCATGATCACCGGGCCCCGGCCGGGTGAACGCGACGGACGGCGGTGTCGCCCGGCGTGGACGGCGGTGTGCCCGGGGACGCAGACTGCGGGGGCCAGTTGCCAGGATCGGATCCGGGAGGCGTGATGGCCGGCGATGTCCATCTGGGCGCGCTCGTCGAGTCGGCGTACGAGCGGCGGGGCGGCGAGGAGACCCTCGTCTACGAGGGCCGCCGCATCGCCGCGCCGGAACGGCTCGACGCGGTCCGCCGGCTGACCGGCGGCCTGGTGGGGCTTGGCGTGCGGCCCGGGGATCGGGTCGTCGTCTGCATGGCCAACGGGCCCGAGGTCGAGGTCGCGTACGGGGCGATCTGGCGGGCCGGGGCGGTGGTCACCCCGGTGGTGTTCCTGCTCAGCGAGGCCGAACTGCGGCACGTGCTGGTCGACTCTGGCGCGGTCGCCGTCATCACCTCGCCCGAGCTGCTCGCCCGGGTGACGGCGGCGGCCGCCGAGGCCCCGGCGGTGCGGCACCTCGTCGTCGCCGGCGACGTGCCGACCGGCGGCGGCACAGGCGTCATGCCGTACGCCGAGCTCGTCGCGGCCGAGCCGCACCCGCTGGTGCCGCGGTCCGCCGACGACCTCGGCGCGTTGATGTACACCGGCGGCACGACCGGCCGGGCGAAGGGCGTCATGCTCAGCCACGGCAACCTGTGGTGGTGCGGGCACTGCGCGTACGAGCGCGGCCGGGACACCTATGACGGCGAGCCGAGCCTGATCGCCCTGCCGCTGTCGCACGCCTTCGGGATGATCGTGACGATCGTCGGGACGTTCCTCGAGGGGCAGCGCGGGCCGTCGGTGCTGATGCGCTGGTTCGAGCCGGCCGGCTGGCTGCGGCTGGCGGCCGAGCACCGGGTCGGCGCCGGCCAGCTCGTGCCCTCGATGCTCGCGCTGTTGCTGCAGCAGCCGGTGGAGGAGCACGACCTGTCCGACCTGCGGTACCTCAGCGTGGGCGCGGCGCCGCTGCCGGCGGCGGTCCGAGCCGAGTGGGAGCGGCGGGTGCCGGGCACGGCACTGCTGGAGGGGTACGGCTGCACCGAGTCCGGAGCAGTGATCTCCAGCTCGACGCTCGACGAGCGCCGCAGCGGGTCGGTGGGCCGGCCGCTGCCCCGCTACGAGGTGCGGGTCGTCGACGACGCCGGCCGGGACGTCCCGGCCGGGACGGACGGGGAAGTCTGGGCCCGCGGGCCCGGCGTGATGACCGGCTACTGGAACGACCCGGAGACCACGGCCGACACCCTCGCCGAGGGCTGGCTGCACACGGGCGACGTCGGTCACCTCGACGCCGACGGTTACCTGTGGCTCGTCGACCGGAAGAAGGACCTGATCATCCGCAGCGGGGTGAACGTCTTCCCTCGCGACGTGGAGGAGGTGCTGCTCGAACATCCGGGCATCGCCGGGGCGGCGGTCGTCGGCCGTCCGGACCCGGTTCGCGGCGAGGAGGTGGTCGCGTTCGTCGCGGCCCGTCCCGGCGCGACGCTCGACGCGGCGGAGGTCGAGGCGTTCGCGGCGGAGCGCCTGTCCGGCATCCACCGCCCGCACGACGTACGGGTGGTCGAGGCGATCCCGGTCACCAGCGTGGGCAAGACGGACCGCAAGGCCCTTCGGGCGCTGCTCGTCCCTGACCGCGGTTAGCTCGCACCTTTGCGTCCGACGAGATGGAAGATTCGACTGAGTTGGCGGTAGGGATCACGTCGGCCCGCTTCGAGCTCGACCGCGGCGGCCTTCGCCGCCTGCCGTGAATCGCTCGGATCCAATTCGGCTCCACTGAATTCGAGCCAGTCGACGAAGAGCCATACGCCGTACCACTGCAGTGGTTCCACGCCGCGGACCCGCAGCTGCTCGCTGAGCTCCTCCACCGTGTCGGCGCGAGTGCGCACGCCCAGCACGCCGATTTCCTCCGTCGCGTCGAACGAGGCCAGGGCGTCGTCCCAGCGCCGTTCCAAGGCCGGGCGCACCGCCGACGCGTTCGCGTTGCCCGCCATGATCGAGACGAGCCCGCCGGTCGCGGCGCACCGGCACAGCTGGTCGAGCACCGGTTCCGGCCGGTCAAGATATCCGAGCACGCCATGGCACAGCACGGCGGCGAAGCGACGACCACTCACGGCCTCGCCTGCGTGCTCGCCGTCGGCCCGCACGAGCGTCACCCGTCGCCGGGCCTCGTCGGGCAGCCGCTGGAGTCGCTGCCGAGCCTTGTCCAGCATCGCCTCCGACGGGTCGAGCAACGTCACGTCGTAACCCGCTCGGGCCAGCGGAAACGACTGATGCCCCGCACCGCCGCCGACGTCGAGCACGGACGCCGGCGGCGCCGGTACGTGCTCCAGTAGTTGCCGGTGCAACACGTACGTGCGCACGAACCCCTTCACCGAGGCATAGGCCTCATCGGCGAACTGGTCAGCCAACCCGGCCCACGCGTCGTCGCCCACCTGCGTGCTCAGCCGGCGGTCTCGTCGTTCCGCATCAGTCCCCGGCAGGCGTCGACGATGTCGACCATGCCGACGAGCCGGCCGCTCTCGACGACCGGAAGGTGCCGGATCCGGGACGACACCATGAGGGTGGCGGCGGAGGCGGCGGTCTGCTCGGGCGGCACGGTGATCGGCTGCCTGGCCGGCAGGTCGCTGATCCTCAGCTCGTTCGGATCCTTGCCGTCCGCGACCGCGGCCGCGATGTCGGAGTCGGTGATCACGGCGACCGGCCTGAGGTCGGCCTCGTCGTCGACCACCACCAGCGCGGTGTCGCCCGCCTTCTTCATCAGGTACGCGGCGGCGGCGAGATGGGCGTCGCGCTCGACGCTGACGACGGGCGGCCGCATCAGGTCACGGACCCGGACCGGCCGCTCGTCCAGCCGTTCGATGGACCGTACGTGCTCGTCGCGGACCCGCAGGATGGCGTCCTCGCCCCGGAACAGGACGGTCCAGCCGTCCTCCCGCTCGACGCTCACGTCGGCGAACGTCTCCCGCGCGGTCCGCTCGCCGTCGCCGTACACCATCCGGTACGTCGCCATCCCGGTACCTCCGGCGGTCGCTGATCTCGATCACGAGCCTACGCCGCAGCTCCCGGTCCCGTCGGCCGTGACTCCCAGCGCGCGGTGAGGGGAGCACCGCACACCCCCCGGCGGTGTCGCCCGACCGTCGTGGCGACCGCGGTGGTCCACAATGGACACTGAAGTCGATCGGCTCACACCGATGCTGTCCCATCAGTGGGCAACGGCGTCGGTCGGTTACGTGGCGTCAACCCGTGGCTCGCGAGCCGTCGGGCTGGCCAGGCCGGTCGCTGTGGACCGGGCCGGCCGGGGAATGGCACGCCCTCAACTGGGTACGCCAGATCCTGGTGGGTGTTGTTCGTTCGCGACCGGGTTTGGACGTGTTTTGACCGTGTGGAGGGGCTGGGTTCCTTGGGCTCGCTTGCTCGCGGTGTTCACGGTCGTCGGCGGCCTGACGGCATGCGAAGCCCAGTCGATGCGCCCCGCATATCCGGTGCATCGCGCCATCATCGCCACCGTCTTCTGGGTCGGCGAGGCGCCGAGCCGTGACAACGACCACATCGGCAACGACGCCAGCGCCTGGGACGACCACTGGCGGCAGCATTTCGGCGGAGTGGACGACCCGAACCGGCGCCAGCACGGTGGCTACTGGCCGGCCGGCTTCCGCCCGCGGGAGAACCCGTTCTACGTCGCCCTGCCGTACGGAGAGTTCACAGACTCCGGCGATGTCCGCACCGATGTTCACAAGGTGCATTGGTATGACCGGAAGCATCCCCCGGCCGACGGCCGGTCTATCCTGGCCGGCCGCTGGGTACGGGTGTCCCTGAACGGCCGCACCACCTACGTCCAGTGGGCGGACGTCGGTCCGTTCCAGGAAGACGACGTGGACTACGTGTTCGGCACCCATCCGCCGATCGATCGGCGGGCCGGCATAGATCTGTCGCCGGCCGCCGCGCGATACCTGCGGGTGCCCGGAGAGGCCCGAGTGAGCTGGCAGTTCGTCGATGCCGACCAGGTTCCGGCCGGGCCGTGGACCGAGATCGTCACGCCGTCCGGCACGCCGGTCGGCTAGCTCCGAGGAGGACAGTCCATGCGCCGCCGGTCCACTTCGGACGGACAGGTCTTCCAGGACCACTCAGGTTTCCGTTGGCTGCGGGTGAAGCGGCTGGTCACGCTGCTCATCCTCGCGGTGGCGGGCCTGACGGTCTGGCTGATGCCCACAGCGCTGGCCTGGAACCGGTCCGCCACTCCGGCAGCCGATTCGATCGCCGACTCGTTCCCGGGACGGCTCCCGCTGATCGGCTCCGGCACGCTGTTGCGGGTGGTCCAGGTCCGCTGGATCGGCAGTGTCCCGTACGCCGCGAACCCGTTCACCGGCATGCCCTGGCGACGGCTCAGCCAGCCCGAGATGCAGCAGATCGGCTGGAACAACTACGCCATCGAGCAGTTCGGCATGCCTCGACCCCGACAGCTTTCGCTTACCTTCGATGACGGGCCGGACCCGCGGAACACGCCCGCTCTGCTCGACCTACTCTCCCGGAACCACGTGCCGGCGACGTTCTTCGACATCGGCGAGAACGTCATGGCCCATCCCGACCTCTACCAGCGCGAGGTCCGCGAGGGCCATGTCGTCGGCAACCACACGTACACGCACCCGCAGCTGACCGCCCACGGCTCCAGCCGTGACCACCTGCAGGTGGTCACCACCAGCCGGTTGATGCGCGGGCTCGGCGGACCCGAGGTCAGGTACTTCCGCCCGCCGTACGGGGGCGACGACTCCGACAGCATCGAGACGGCGGGTGCGGCGATCCTCGAGGCGCAGCAGGACGGCATGGTCACCTCGAGCTTCGACGTCGACACCAACGACTGGCAGTACGGTCCACATAAGACGGTCCCGCTGCCGCCGCTGGACGGCGCCGGGCACGTCCTGCTGTTGCACGACGGCGGCGGCGATCGCTCCGACACGCTCGTCCTCGTCCAGAAGCTGATCCGGGCCGCGAAAGCGAACGGCTACACGTTCACCACGCTGGACTCGTTGTCCTCGGCTCCGGCGCGGGCGCAGACCCAGACCGCGCCGGCGCTGATCGACCGGGTCACCTACTGGGCGCTCTGGTCGGTCCGCGAGCTGCCCGGCGCGGTGCTCCAGTTCCTGTTCGTGCTGGGCGTCGGCACGATGATCCTGGTGACGGCGGGAAACCTCGTCCTGGCGCTGATCGTCCGGCGCCGGCGCGTCCGCCGGCCACCGCCGGACCACCAGCCGTTCGTCACGGTGCTGATCGCGGCGTACAACGAGGCCGCGGTGATCGAGAAGACACTGCGCTCGCTGCGCGGATCCCGCCACCCGGCGCTGGAGGCGGTCGTCATCGACGACGGGTCGACCGACGGCACGGTCGACATCCTCCGCCGGATCGCCGCGACCTGGCCGGCGCTGCGGGTGATCGAAGCGCATCACGGCGGCAAGGCCGCGGCACTCAACCTTGGCCTGACCGCCGCCCGGGCGGAGGTCGTGGTGACGTTCGACGCCGACACCGTCGTACTGCCGGACACGGTCGGAAACCTGGCACGGCACTTCGTCGACAAGCGCCTGGGCGCGGTCGCGGGGATGGTCAAGGTCGGCAACCGGCAGGGCCTGCTGGCCAGGTGGCAGTCCTTGGAGTACATCTCCGGCATCACCATCGAGCGGATGGCGCAGAGCCTGCTGCAGGCGGTAATAATCGTCCCCGGCGCGTGCGCCGCCTGGCGGCGGTCAGCGGTACTGGCGGTCGGCGGGTACTCGACCGACACACTGGCCGAGGACTGCGACCTCACCCTCAAGCTGCAGCACGCGCGCTGGCGGATCGGGCAGGACACCGACGCGGTGGCCTACACCGAGGCGCCGGCCAAGCTGAAGGCGCTGCTCCGGCAGCGGTCGCGGTGGATGTTCGGCAACCTCCAGGCGATCTGGAAGCACCGGAGCATGCTCGGCCGGCCGCGCTACGGCGCGCTCGGGCTGCTGGTCATGCCGTACGCGGTCATCTCCATCCTGGTGCCGCTGGTGTTCCTGCCGTTCGTCTACGCGATCGTGGTGCGCGCGTTGTTGATCGGCCACGACGAGCCGGTCTGGCTCTACCTCGGCGCGCTGACGGCGTTCCAGTTCGTCACGGCCCTGTGCGCCGTGCTGATGTCGCGCGAGCGGCTGTGGCACCTGCTGATCGTCCCGCTCTACCGGTTGATCTACGAGCCGCTGCGTACCTACCTGCTGTACGCCAGCGCGATCGCCGTCCTGCGGGGCCGGCCGGTCGGATGGAACAAGGTCGAGCGGGCCAACAGCGTGCGGGTCGCGGAGTTCCAGGTACCGGCGACGGCGGCGGGCGTCTCGTGAGCACCTCATCGTCCCCGCCGACGCCGGCGGCCGGAGCCCCTACCGGCACGGCTGAGCGCCGGGCGCCGAGCACCTGGTCCACCACCCTTGCCGCGGCCGTCCTCTGTGCACTGATCGCGGCGGCAACCGGCTGGATGATGGCGCGCGGGCTGGCGCACGGCCCGTTGCCCCGACCGGTCGAAGCCGCGTTCGCGGCCCGGGCGTACGCCATCAACCGGTTCGGTCCGGGCGGGGCCAACCTTCACTGGCTCGGCGACGGACCGGCGGCGCTCCAGGTCGCGGGGTACCAGGTGCTCGGCGACGCCGTCGGCTGGACCGGCAGCGCGGTCTCCGCCGCCCGGCAGGCGATGATCCCGGTCGCCGTGCTCACCGCCGCGGCGCTGGCCGTCGCGGCTCGGCGGATGCAGCTGTCGGTCCCGGCGGCGGGCGCGGTGGTCGCCTTGTTCGGGCTGGCACCGGTCGCGGTGCTGCACCGCACCGCCGACCCGATGAACCTCGCGGTGCTCTGGGCCTGCGTCGCGCTCGCGCTGGCGGCCGCGCCGGGCCCTCTCCCGGCCGGCCAGGCGGGTATGCCGATCGGCTCGCTGTGCTGCGCGGTCCTCGCCGTGCTCAGCTCCCCGCTGGTGCTGGTCGCGATCGTCCCGGTGCTGATCGCCAAGGTCTGGTCGGGCGAGCTCGGCCGGCTGAGCGTCGCCCGGCGGGTCTTGATCACCACGGCCGGCGCGGTCTGCTGGACCGGCCTGGTTGCCCTCGTCACGGCCGGATTGCTGCCGCCGGGCCGGTCACTGTCGGCCGCCACGCCGGAGCCGAGCCCCACCAACCTTGCGCTGCTGATGCTCGGGCTGATCGCGGGTTTCGCGGCGGCGCAGATCCCGTGGCTGCGATCGTTGGCGATCGGCCTCATGGGCACCGCTGTCGCCGGCATGTTCCTCCCGACCGCGCGGACGGAACTGACCATCATCGCCCTCCCGCTGGTGGCCCTGCTGCTGCCCGCGGTGGCCGACGCGCTGGTCATGGTGGCGACCAGCCGCCGCTCCCCGGTGCCGGCGACGCGACGCCTGGTTTCGACCGCGGCGGCCGGCGTGCTGCTGCTCGGCGCCGCCGCGATGGCAGCGCCGCCCACCGCGCGTCGGGCGGCACCGCCCCCGACGGCCGCCGACGCCACCGCGCAGGCCCGCAACTGGGTGCTCGACAACCTGCCCGGGCGACCCCGGCTCGCGGTCGACGACACGGTCTGGTCCGCCCTGATCGAGGCCGGCTACCCCGTCGGCCAGCTGTCCTCTGCGGGCCGGCTCGGGCCGCCCGGCCAGTTCTGGCCGCACGGCTGGGCGGACGCCCAGTTCGTGGTCGGCAGCGACGCCGCACTGCTGAGCAGAGCCGACGGCAGCGCGCTGGTACGGCAGGCCCGGACGCACTCCGTCGTGATCGCCCGGTTCGGCGGCGTGGACCAGATCAACGTCCGCCGGGTCATCGACGATCCGGCCGACCAGGGTCAGCAAGCCGACCCGACAGTCCTCGCCCGGGCCGCGGCCGGCCTGCTCGCCAACCCCAACCTCGCACTCGACCCGGCCGCCGCCGCCATGCTCCGCCAGAACCAGGTGGACGGCCGCGTGATCAGCCTGCTCGATGCGGTGGTGGCCGGGCACCAGATCGGCATCGCGGAGTTCCCGGTGGTCCCGGGCGAGGATCCCTCCGCGATGCGGCGGCTGGTCGTGGTCACCGGATTGGACGGTCAGCCGATCCAGCCGGGCAGCAGTCAGGTCACCGATCTGGAGCAGTGGATGCTGGGTCAACGACCGCCGCTCCGGCCGGCGTCCACAGTGGACACCCGCGTCGGCGGGCTTCCGGCGCTGGTCGTCCGCTACGACGCCAGCGAGCCCACAGCCCTGCCGCCCGGCTGAGCGCATCGGTCGTCGGACGGACCCTAGGACGGCGACTGTGCCGACGGCCGGCGTCCGGCTGCCGGCGTCAGGCGCCGGGCCCCACCAGGTTGATCACGCTGCGCCGCCGGCCGGGAGCGGCGGCGCTAGGAGATGCGGGCCACGTGGAGGGGGTCGGTGCGGAGGCCGGGCGGGAACGTGTGCGTCACCGGATCCAGGTGGTCGTCGGTGACGTGGCCGTCGAACGTCACCTCGCGGACGCCGGCATCGGCCAGTCGGTGCAAGGCGTCGGCGACGACGGCCGCGACCAACGCGACGCCGTCGGGCTCGGCCCGGCCCGCGGTCTCGCTGATCAGCATCAGACCGCCGGCCGGTTCTTCGACCACGGCCGCGAGCGCGGCGAGCCGATCGTCGACCCAGGCGCCC
>Ga0068856_100004784_pt1 | contig 13419 bp, 9 predicted proteins | sample KBSCornC62_FD_66595 | JGI IMG/M metagenome (GOLD analysis project Ga0068856, IMG submission 66595) | Corn rhizosphere microbial communities from Kellogg Biological Station, Michigan, USA - KBS Corn C6-2 | ecosystem: Host-associated > Plants > Roots > Rhizosphere > Soil ...
CGCGCAAACGCGTGAAGCAAAGCCTCGAACGGACGCTCTGCGCCCCCTGCCCGCATTGTGAAGGCGCGGGTTACATAAAGAGCGTACAGACCGTAATCGGCGAGATCCTGATAGAAGCGCAAAAATTGGCGAAGGCAATCGAGGGCAAGGATGTTATGTTGCGAGTACACCCGGACGTGGCCAAGGTACTCAAAGCCAGCAGCAACAAGTATCTTGAGGAGCTGGAAGAAATTCTGGGCCGGCCGGTGCTCGTGACCGGCGACGCGGCGCTACATCACGAGAAGTTCGACTTGGGCTAGTTCTCGCTAGTCTCAGCACAAAAGGAGAGGTGGCCGAGTGGTTGAAGGCGCACGCTTGGAAAGCGTGTTTAGGGGAAACTCTAACGTGGGTTCGAATCCCACCCTCTCCGCCATGTCTTTTAACAACTTGCCCTGAAGCTCCCTATTCTGATGCAGACGTTACTAGGAAATCTGGGCAAATAGCCACTTCATGTCCACGGAATTGTCCGATTGACTGTTGCCCGGAAACGCGGGAGAGATCACAACGGCTTCCGCTTGGTTTTCAAACCAGGCTAGGAACGATGCTTCTTTGGCCCCTGGCAGCCGCTGCTGGTCGATCCACATGTAGAACGCGCCCATATCCGCATCGATCAGCGATCCTATAGCATCGAGTTCAGGATTTTGTTCCTTTCCGGACAGCAGCTCGTTCATGGGACGTTCCCGTTGGCGCGGGGCAAATCTGGCCAGCACGGTTTCGGGTTGCGCGCGGCGCCAGAGCTCTCGAGTCGCCCATTGCACAAAGGTAGTGCTGAAGATTTGAGTACCAGCCCCTTCGGTAAGAAGGCTGAGCTGAAAATGGCTCAACACAGTATTTTCGGGCGCGGACGACGCACCGAGTTCCTCCGGCCGTATTTTGTGGAGCAAAGATGTCAACGCTTCCGGGCCGGCGATTCCATTCTTGATAGCTTTGTCAATCTGGCGCAATAGAGCTTTCCGCACAGGCTCCATTTCCCCGTAAGAAAGTTGCGACAGAAAGGGACTTGAGATGGATTCCGGATTTCCGCCATCGATATACCAGTGATCGAAGGACACGGGATGTACTGCTGCCCTGCCCGTTACGCCCTCGAGCAGAATCTCCAGACCATTCGTCGGATTGACCCTGGTGAAATACGCGCCATGCGGACGTAGCTTACGGAAGATCGGATAGGTGTTGTGCGCGACACCCTTTCCGATTACAGCAACGCCGATCCTCGGTATTCGAGGTTGGGGAGCAGGCGAAGCAGCGCCAATGCTCGTAAGATAGCGTGAGGACGCGTCGCGGAACGCATCGATCTGATGGGTCGACCAAAGATAGCCGGATAACTGTTCTGAAAATTCTTGGGGCGACGCAATCCACTTCGCGTCCCTCAACCGCGAGGGGAGTTCTAAACGCTCAAATCCGGCCAGAAGCTCCCGCCGTCGCGCATCCGTAAGCGATTCCAGGAAAGTGAGTTGCCGCAAGATGTCCCGCCGTTCTGCGGGAAACCGCCAGTCGTAGGATTGAATCTGCTGCAATAAAAGCTGGACGAACGCGATGGGGAGTGTCCGTAGCAATTCGATGTGTTGAGCGGCTACCTCTCTCGCCTCGCGCGGATATCCGCTGAAGTGTTCATCGCGGATCGGCAGCCAGGGCATCAAATCAAGCCGGGTGCGCCTTCACTGAACCCTACCGGTCCCCAAGCATTACCAGTAGAATTTCAACCCGAATTGTATCTGCCTCGGATCATTAGGTGCGTCGCGCGTAGCCGTGATCTTTCCGAAATTAGCGCTCTTGAAATCGAGCGCGCCCGGGGCGCTGATCACCGCCGAGCCGCCCGTCGGTCCCTGAGGCGTCGAGAAATTTGGATGATTCGTAAGATTGAAAAACTCGGCTCTGAATTCGAGGCGGGTTCTTTCCGTCGGTCGGAATTCCTTGAAAAGAGAGAAATCCAGACGGTGAAATCCAGGGCCGTAGACTTGCCCACGCGCGCCGCCCAGGGGCGTTAGATCCGTCTGGCCGTTAACCGCGACTACAGGCGGATTCGTGAACGCTGCCGGATTCATCCATTGGTCGACATTATGTTTTCCACCGATCGGGTCCTGCCCTTGCACGAATAGCGCCACACAACTCATACCGGAGGCTGTCGTAATGTCGCAGGGGATGGTAAACGGCTGGCCGGTCTGAAGAGTGAGGATAGCGTTTATACGCCATCCGGACACGATTTGATTGACCACATTATTACTGGTCGAAAGGAATTGTTTCCCCTTGCCTAACGGGAGATCATAACTGCCGCTGTAGTGAAAGACATAGCGGATGTCAGAGTCGCACGGGCCGTAGTCGATCTGCGGACCCAGTCCCGGAGCGCGGTACGTAATGGCGGTGCTGTTGAGTTGATCGACTGCGTCCGATCTGCAACGCGACCATGTGAAGTTAGTCAGAAAGCTAAGCCCATGACTAAATTGATGCTCCAGGTTCGTCTGCAATCCGTGATAGGACATGCTTCCCCAGTCAGACTGAATACTGCCGCCAGGCGCCAGGTCAGGATACTGCCGAAAAGGAGCGGAATTTGCGGAGGGCACGAGTAGCTGATGCACAACGTTGGCCCGGCCGGCGTTGGCTTCGATGTGGCGGCCCAAAGTGCCGACGTATCCTATCTGAAATGCCGTGCTCGCGGTGAATTGGTATTGCACTGTGAAATTCATGCTCTGCACGTATGCGGTCTTTAAGGTTGTGTCGATACCGCGCAAAGTGACGCCACCACCGTCTACCACCGCGGGCGACAAATTAATATTGGTGAAACCGTTCTCGATGGTTGCGTGCTGGCCATTGGGGAAAATGACAGGCAGTTGATTGCTGTTGTTGGAGAAGGCGCTGGTAAAGGCAAACGGATAAGTAGCTCCTAGGGCGGGACCGTAGCCGACACCCTCCAACCCGTTATAAGAAATGCCATAACCCCCGCGGACGACCGCCTTGCTGGTCATCTGATATGCGAAGCCGAAGCGGGGCGCAAAGTTATTTTTCTGAGCACTTCGCAACCCGCGATCGTCGACATATTGCAAGCTGACTCCATCCTTCTTGAGCACTGAAAGGAATGACGGAGACAATGCATTATTTGGATCGCTCTGGTTAGACCGTGACTTGGGTATGAGGTAGGCGGCATCCACGAACGGGGTTCCTTGAACAAAATTAGTCTGCGCATCATAAGCGTCATAGATGGCCGGGAAATATTCGTAACGGACGCCGAGGTTCAACGTCAGCCGAGGGGTAACCTTCCAGTCGTCTTGCAAATAGCCAGCGTAATACTTCCGGCGGGCGTCGGTAACTGAGATACGCGAGATCGATACGGAGTTTGGCCCCCCGTTGTAGTCCACGCCGCCCGGAACTGACGTCGCGCTTGGTACGATCACAAACTGAGCCGCTCCGCTGTTGTTCACGTTCACACCCGGAATAGATGTGTAGACGCCGCTCATGGTATAGCTCCCGCGCGGAGTGGCTGGTTGGTAAGTGGCAAAACGAAGATAGATGCCTTCAAAACCGGCCTTAAACGTGTGGGATCGGAAGACCTTCGTGACACTGTCAGCCAGTTCCCAGGTGTCATCCCATTCATTGATCGGCGTATACGTACTCTGGCCAAGCGCTGAGAGCCCGGTTATGGAAAATTGCGGCAAACCGCCGTTCAACTCCACTTGCGGAATGCCTTGAATGCCGAATTGATCAGGAATTCCTAGCTGATCGACCGTGGACGGCGCGAATAGCGTGTGGACCCGGCCATAGCTAAAACGAAGCGAGTTGACTAATGTCGGACTAAACGAGTGTGTGTAACTTAACGCTGCATTGCGAGTATCGACCGATTGATTTCCGGCGTTAAAGCTTCCGCCATCCGCCAATCCTGGAAAGGGTCCCGGAACGAAGCGAGGATTATGAGTGTAGCTCATACGGCCAAACATCTGGTCTCGTTCGCCGATAATCTGATCGGCCCTTATATCGAAACTATCGGCGTCTATCCTCTGAATGGGAGTCGACGCATAGTTGTTAAAGAGCGTAGGTAGGTTAGGAGTCGGATAGAGATTCAGAAGCTTTACGGCATTCGGATCGATACGATTGCATGTGCCGGATGGACAAATCATATTCCCGGCAAACGGATCGCGGACGTAACCGGAGTTGGCTGCCCTAATTCCGGTGACCGGGTCAATTTGGCCTGCAGTCACTGGCCGGGTAGTTGCCGGATCGAAGACCTGCCCCACTCGAAACGTACGTCCGAGTGAATCGGACACCGTACCGGTGGATTGACTGAATAGGTCGGAGAAATTGCTGTACCCGCTACTCCGCATAAGCGGCGTCGGTACGGTCGCACGATAAACCAGCGCCTGACGAATCCGCGTGCCCTGATAATCCCCGAACAGGAATGTTTTGTTTTTCTTGATTGGTCCACCGGCGGTAAAACCGAACTGGTTTTGGCGGAACTCTCCTTTTCCGATTTGGGCGGCGTTGTTGAAAAAATCTGCCGCATCCAGCTTATCGTTGCGCAGAAACTCCCAAACGTTCCCATGAAACTGATTGGTTCCACTCTTGACCGTGGCATTTAGGGCAGCGCCGCCGGCCCGTCCGAGTTCTGCGCTATAGTTGGCGGTTTCGACCTTAAACTCAGCGATTGCATCTACGGGCGGTAAGGCGACATAAAACGTACCGTTCAGGAAGTCCTGTGAGTCGTTGTTGTTGTCAATGCCATCCAAAAGATAATTGTTGGATTCAGAACGCACGCCGTTGGCTGAGAATCCGCCGCTCGCACCAAATCCGCGCGAATCCTGCTGCATGGTTGTCACTCCGGCGGAGAGTTGCGCGAGAAAGGTAAAATTCCGTCCGTTCAACGGAAGATCATTGATCTGTTTGCCTTTTACTACTTGCCCAACAGAGGCGTTCTCCACTTGTAGCAACGGTACGGCGGACGTAACTTCGACGGTTTGACTCTCCGAACCCGGCTGCAGCGAAAAATCCACTGCGACCTGTTGCTGAACATTGACGGTGATGTGCGGACGGGACACTTTGTCGAAGCCGCGAAATTCCGCCGAAATCGTATAAGTACCGATTTTGATCGGAATGAACGAGTAGGTCCCTCCCGCCGCGGTGGTCGTGGATAGCGTCAATCCCGTATCTTCGTTGACTAGAGTCACCTTGGCGGCGGGAATTACCGCACCGGACGTATCGGATACGGTGCCAAGGATCGCACCGTTTTCCAATTGCCCATAAAGCAAATGCGAAAAGCATCCGAGAACAACCGGGCAAAGTATTAATCCTCTGACAAGGACCAAGCTTGATTTCGGCATCTGGCAGCCCTCCCGAATGCGTAACGGACCACCAAAGGTCCGACCAATGATCCTATTACACAATCGGGCACCGGGCAAGCCGTATATTTTCGAAGTTCCGGTTGCATTCCCAACGTTCGATGAAACCGGAACTCGTACAGGATGACTGTCGCGTCTCTTGATCAGAACTTCACCTTCATTCCAAACTGCAGAATCCGCGGATCTTCTGCCGTAGTGATCACGCCGAAGCTAGATGAACTCAGCGTCACATTCGGCGTCTTCAGATTCGCATGGTTGAGCGCATTGAACGACTCGCCGCGCACCTCCAGTTGCCAACCCTCGTGAATCGAGAAATTTCGGCTGAGCGAAAAATCCAAGTTCACATAGTGCGGCCCTCGGAAGGCGTCCCGGCCGGAATTCCCATACGTGCCCGGAACACCATTAGCGAAAGCACCCTTGTAGAACCATGATGCCGCCGACTGATTCGCCGGAATGATCGCAGATGGATCAACAACATTCGGCCGGTCCTGACCCACACCCGTGAGAGATACATCCGAGCCCGAGGTAACCGTGAGTGGGGCACCGCTTCGGTATTGTACGATTGGTGCAAGTTGCCAGTCTTTCGTGAGTCGCCGGGCCCAGCCGTCCCCTAGCCCTGAACTTTGGAGGACGAGAGAGACGTTTGCCACGCGCCGATAATCAAAATTGCAATCGCCCCGGTTGGCGCCCCGGTTCCCTGGAACCTGATATTGTGAGCCCGCCAGTTCGCCAGTAAAGTCTACCTCACTGATGCAGTGTGACCAGGTGTAGTTTGCGAGAACCGTATAGCCGTGCGCGAAACGATGCTGCAACGCGAGCAGCATGCCGTTGTAAGTGCCGTTACCCCCCTGATCGCTGAACACATTGCTGCCGTAAGCCGCGGCTCCTACAGGGTTCTGAAGCGAGAGCAGGCGTCGCGAATCTGTGTTACCCGTCGTCGATTGACCAGCTATGTAAGCGGCGGGATTGGTTTCTTCTCCTACCCAGATATGTGTCGTTTTGTTACCCAAATAAGTAAGTGATGCTAGCCAATCATGAACGAACTGACGTTGATAGCTGATATTCCATTGCATCATGTAGGTAGGCGTTGTATCGAGCGGAAGATTCACGTATACGCCGTGTGCGGGGAACGCAATATCCTTCGAAACAGAATACGCTGCCGGGAAGGGACTGCCGCCCGGGTAACCGGCATAAGGATTCGTGAACCCGCCCACCGGCGATGGAATACTAATCGAAGTGCCCCACGGAGCGTTCGTCGTCAGCCGTTCCGCGTAGAACAGCTCAGTCGTATCACGTAGAATTGCGCCTCCCACTCTTATGCTCTGCTTGCCCGAACCATCCGGATCCCAAACGAAGCCGACACGCGGAGAAAAAAGAGCCCATTTACTGTCCGTATACGCTTTGGGAATACCCTTGTCGCCGTAAAACAGCAATCCAGCCGGTGCATTGACAAAGACCGAACTTGTTTGCCCGGCGTCAAACGCGCTCTTGGAAAAGTAAGATCCGCGGCCGAAATAATCGTAAGAAGGCAGATAAGGATCCCAGCGAAGTCCGAGGTTGATCGTGAAGTGGGGAGTCGCCTTAATCGTGTCCTGCACATAGAAGCCGAGGACGGTGGCTCGCGCCGCATACTGGAGCGTGTTACTTTGCGTAAAAGTGTTCAAAGTACCGGTCAGGAGGTCGGCCAGAGAATCGCCAGTCGAAATTGCTCCCGTCGCGGTTGAGCCGGTAAAAGTGAACACTCCATTCCGGTTCCATTCGTTATTGAAATTCAATTGATAACGGATGGCATCTACTCCGAATGAGATCTGGTGTTTACCGCGAACAATGTCGATATCGTCAGCAAACTGGAAAGTATTCCCATTGAAGAATGCCTGTGCACAAGTGCCGCATCCCACGCTGAAATAGTTACTTACGGTTGCTTGTAGAAAATTCTCGTCTGGTGTGTTGATGTTCACACCAATGTCGGACGGATTGATTACGTTTGGCGCCGGTCCGCGGTTGATCCGGCGGCGCGAAAATGTGGCATGGAAGGAATTGATCGCAGTTGGGCTGAAAGAGAGGGTGTCTCCTAGCGTCATTGACTGCACTCTCTCGTCGTTTCCGGCGGCGGTAGTCGTCAGCAGGTTCGCCCCATCGTAGACGGGAGGATTCTGGTAATCGGCAATGAAATAACGCCCAAAGACGCTGTGCCTGGCGCTCTGAACCCAGTCGATGCGGCCTATCCCTTGATTTTCATCACCGGTGCTAGGGATCCCGTAGGTAATCTTGCCACAGGGATTGCTCGAGACCGGAACATACTTGAGCAAATTGAGAGCCTGCGGGTTGAACCTGGAAACAGGAATCTGATTGCCGGCGAACTTTGTTTTCGTTGTGGGATCCACAAGCTGGATGCCCTTGCCGCCTGACACGCAGGATCCGCTATCGATCGCGCTGAAGTCTCCATTGAGAACGGCTGCCGTCGGCACATAGGCAATCGTCTGCGGCGGATCGGTGCGTTGCCGCGTCGCCTGGAATCCGCCGAAAAAGAACAGTTTGTCCCGGATGATCCTGTCGCCGAATGTCCCGCCGAACTGATTACGCTTGAGAGTGTCGTGCCGGGGAGCAAAGGTGTTCCGGGCGTTCACGTCGCCGTTGCGAAGGAACTCGAACAGATCGCCATGCATGCTGTTCGTACCAGACTTAGTAACTGCATTCACCACCGCGCCGGGATGTAAGCCGTAGCGCGCGGGCAAACTGCTGGTCTGCACACTGAATTCCTGCAGTGCATCCGGGAATGGAACCGGCAAATTGATGTTGGTCGCGCTGTCATTGTGATCACCGCCATCCAGCAGATAATTCACTCCGTTCGCTTGGCCGCCTGCGACGGAGATGGTTGTGGAACTGGCGTAATTCTTGCTGCCCGTCATGCCGCCCCCCGGTGCTGTGACCGCCGCGCCGGATAGCACAATCAACTGCGTCGGCTGCCGACCGTTCAAGGGCAAATCCACGATTCGCCGCTGGTCAATGACTTGCGAAATGGAGGTTTCTCTGGTCTCCACCATCTCCGCGCTGGCAGTTACCTCTATGCTCTCGTTGACTGAGCCGACCGCAAGCGTGGCGTTGATTTCTACATTGTTGCCCACCTGCAGAAGGATTCCCGACTGCGAGTACAATTTGAACCCGGAAGCCTGGACTTCCAGCCGGTAAGAACCGATCGGGAGATTCGGAAAAGTGTAGCGGCCCTGGTCGTCGCTGGCGGTTGTATGAACCTGCTGCTTACCAGTCTCAACTATGCGAACCTGTGCTCCCGCTACCGGCGCTCCGCTCGGATCCGTAACCCGGCCGGCTACTTGGGCGATTGCAACGGCTTGTGCCTCGGCGCGGGACGCAAATAAGCTCATCGAAGCAATTCCGAAAACTGCCAGCGCGCACGCGGCGCTGGCTCGACGACTGCCGAACATATGAGAAAATTTCTCCTTTTTGAACTAGGCGCCAGCTATCCTGGCGCACGATTCAACGCTTTGACTCAGATTCAAGCCAAATGCCAAACTCCGCAGTGGATTGGCTGGATTGGCAAGGAATTAGTCGGGAACTTTGCGTCGTTGTGCAACCTGTTTAGTACGTCGAAACTCTATTCCATAGAATGGCTCAGCGCTCGTCCCCGTAAGAGCGCAATCCGTCACTCTATAATCGAACTGACAGAGTATTGGAACAATCGTGCCTGAATCTGTCCGCCCTGTCAAGAATTTTTCGACTTATTACCGAGGCATGTCTACGACACAAAGGCTATCTAGTCTTTGACTAAGACCGCGTGCTGCTGATCCGCTCCGCTGAACTGATCGAAGAATTCTTTGATTTCCTTATAACGATCCGGCGGAAGGCTCCCAGGTCACAGCGCGTACTGTCGGAATCAAAAGAAAACTAGACCGGTGGAGGGTTACGCTCGGGATTCGTTCGCTGGTGCCAATAAGGATATGCCGGCGTCACCACGCTCGCCGCGTCGAGTTTGGCGACCTGCTCGGAATTGAGATTCCAACCGACGGCACCGAGATTCTGCCGCAACTGTTCCTCGTTCCGGGCGCCTACGATGACATTCGCCACGGTGGGCCGCTGCAGCAACCAGTTCAAAGCAATTTGCGGGACGCTCTTGCCGGTCTCCTTTGCGACCTCATCGATCGCATCCACAACGTTGTAGAGATACTCGTCCGGAACCACCGGGCCCTTATCTACTACCGCCTGTGATTGTAAACGGCTGACTGCCGGCGGCGGGGCTCCGCGCCGGATCTTCCCGGTCAAACGCCCCCAGCCGAGCGGACTCCAGACAACCGCGCTTACTCCTTGCTCAATGCCTAATGGCATCAGCTCCCACTCGTAGTCCCGTCCGATCAGCGAATAGTATGCCTGATGCGCCACGTAGCGGCTGTAGCCATAGCGCTCAGAAGCCGCAATCGACTTCATGAGATGCCAGCCGGAGAAATTCGAGCAGCCAATGTATCTGATTTTGCCGCTCGCAACCAACCCGTCGAGCGTTGCGAGCGTCTCTTCCACCGGCGTCATCGCGTCGAATGTGTGAATTTGAAATAAATCGATGTAGTCCGTTTGCAACCGCTTCAGACTTCCTTCGACTGCTTCCAACAGATGCTGCCGCGAAGAGCCGATGGCGTTCGGGTCTTCTCCGGTCCGGAAACCAGCTTTGGTGGAAAGAATCACCCGGTTGCGTCGACCGTGAATCGCTTTACCCAAAATCTCTTCCGCCACGCCGTTCGAATATCCGTCCGCTGTATCGAACATGTTGAGTCCGGCATCGAGCGATATATCCACCAGTCTCGTTGCCTCCGCGACGCCGCTCGATCCCCAAGCCTTGAAAAATTCGTTGCCTCCACCAAACGTGCCGGTGCCCAGGCTGAGCACGGGAACACGAAATCCGGAACATCCTAGTTTTCTGAATTCCATACCTTTAGTCTCGATGGTTCGAATCCCTGGCCGGCTGCAAAATTGTCTCGAGGCTCAGGATTCGCGGGCTACACCGGTGGAGTCCCGCACCAGAAATTCCGGGTCGATCAGAATCTCACGGCTCGGTGCCGTGGGTCCATCGGCATTGGGAACCAGACTCTCGAAGACGCTATGCCCAATGCGTTCGCGTGGAATGTGTACGGTCGTCAAGGCCGGAAAGCAAAATTCGGAAAGCTTGATATTGTCAAAACCTGTCACCGAAACATCTTGCGGAACACGCAGCCCCTGGTCGCGCAGTTCGCGCAGCACGCCAATTGCCGTAAAATCATTCACGCAAATAATGGCGGACGGCGTGAAGCCCGAGGCAAGGAGCTGACGCGCGGCTTTTCTTCCACCTTCTGGACCGTCAGCATCGGCTTCGCTCGTAATCTCCAGGTGCGGCGAGTAGCGCGCCACGGTTTCGAGAAACGCCTTCTTACGTTCATCGAGCGGCGCAAGCTTTGCATGGTGTCCGACGAAGGCCATCCGTGTATGGCCCAAATTGTGCAGGTATTGAACGATCTTCTCGATACCCTTGCGATACTGCACGCGTATGTTGGTGCTCTTCTTGCCCGGCGCGCCGACGTCATAAAACACGACCGGCATATCGCCTTCCGCCAGTTCCGTCTTCAGCGCTGCGTCCATCTCCGAGACGATCACCGCAAGCCCCGCGACCCTTCGGCCCATCATCAAACGGATGCTCGAGACCAACCGCTCGGGTTCGTAGCCGGTGTTGGCCGCGACTACTTCATAGCCGTGCGCATGAGCATCCGATTCGAGCGACTGAAACACGTCAAAGAAGAACGGGTTCTCCATGTTCGACACGACGATTCCAAGCGTGCGGCTCTGCCCGCCGGCCAGCGTCCGCGCATGCAGATTCGGGTGATAATTCAGTTCTGCGACTGCCTTCATGACCCGCGCACGGGTGGAGCTCTTGACAACGTCAAGATTGTTGAGCACGCGCGAAACCGTCGCGGATGAGACCCGCGCCCGCTTGGCTACATCTTCCAGGCTCATGTGGGAGTAACCCTCATGGTAGCGCCAAGCTAGAACAAATGTCCTAATTTCTCCCGCTTGGTCTTCAGATATTCGGCCGTCGTCTCAAGAGGTGGAACCACCAGCGGCGCGCGTTCCACCACTCGGATGCCCCCGCTCTCGAGCGCAGCTACTTTATCGGGATTGTTCGAGAGCAGCCGGACTTCCTTCACCCCGAAATACTGCAGAATCGCTGCCGGCAGCGCGTAGTCCCGTAAATCCGCTTCAAATCCGAGCTTCTCGTTGGCTTCCACCGTATCGAGCCCGCCATCCTGCAGTTCATAGGCCCGCAATTTGTTCAGCAGTCCGATGCCCCGCCCCTCCTGATGCTCGTAGATCAGCAGCCCGCGTCCCTCGGCCACGATCTGATCGAGCGCCAGTTCAAGTTGGGACCGACAATCGCAACGAAGGCTGTGAAATACGTCGCCCGTCAGGCACTGGGAATGGATACGAACCAGCAGCGGCCCGAGTTCGGGGCTTGGATCGCCGAGTTTGAGTCCCAGGGCTTCTTCTGTCTCGTTCTCTCGAACACCTTCGAAGCCGTATATGCGAAATACTCCGAAGCGGGTTGGAAAGTCCGCCTCGGCGATCTTATTCAGCTTGAAGTCAGTGGAAACGATGTCACCTTCTATTATAGAAGCCGTCGATGCTCAACGAACAACAATTGGCGGCGCTGCTGATCAAAGTGGCTGTGTCGGCTTCGATCGCGAGCATCCTGATGCGCTTTGGCCGCATTCAGAAAATCCTCCTGCGCGACGAGCGCTCCGTCGCCGACCGCGTCCAGCTTGCCTTCATCTTCTCCGTTTTGTTTGGGGCTAGCGCCGAAGTCCGTATCCTCAGCCATCACACCTATCAAGCCGTCGATCTGGCTCTCGAAGGCGCTGTCATCGCCGGAATGCTTGGCGGCTACGTCAGCGGACTCATCACCGGTATCTGCGTGTCGCTTCCGGACATGTTCACGGGCAAATTGATGTCCATGCCTCTGTTCTCCGCGGCCGGATTGATTGGCGCGCTCATGCACGATCTCGCGCCGCGAAAAGAGGACATCTGGTATTTTTCGCCATTTGTTGATCTCAATCTCTATCGTTTCCTCCGCCAAGCCCTGCGGCTCAACCGTACTGCCATTCAGCGCCGCGTCGTCGAATTGGCCGCCTTCAACGTGGCCTGCAACGCTCTCGTCGCATTGACTGAACTTCTTCGCTGGGGCGTCCACAAGCTGTTTCTCCAACGCAATACCTTCTTTATGTTCGACGGCGAGCCACTCGATTTCTGGCTCTTTGTGGCATCTGCCGCCACTACGCTATTTGCTGTCTCGCTCCCCATTCGCGTGTGGAGCAGTTTTCGCGCCGAACGCCTTGTGGAGATGCAGCGCGCCCGCCTCACCGAGGCCCGTCTCACAGCGCTCACCAACCAGATCAATCCGCATTTTCTCTTCAACACTCTCAATTCGATCTCTACCCTGATTCGGCTCGATCCGAATAATGCCCGCAACATGATCTACCGCCTGTCGAAGATCATGCGCCGTCTTCTTCGAAAGACGGAAAATTACTCTCCGCTCCGCGAAGAGATTTCGTTCATCGACGACTATCTCGCCATCGAAATCGTGCGTTTCGGAGAAAAGCTACGCTTCCATAAAGAAATTGGCGCTGGCACGCTGGATTGTCTAGTCCCCAGCATGATTCTTCAGCCGATCGTCGAAAACTCCATCCGGCACGGACTAGCAGGGAAACTGGAAGGTGGAACTATCCAGCTCCGCACTTGGCTGGAGGGCACACACCTCCACATCCAAATCGAGGACGACGGCGTCGGAATTCCTGAATCCAAGCTCGGAACGCTGTTTGAATCCGGCATCGGTGTCAGCAACGTAAACGAGCGCCTCCGTGTACTATTCGGAGCACACTACCGCTTTGCGATCGACAGCACGCCCGGCCTGGGAACCCGCACGCTGCTCGAAATCCCGGAAGCGGCACTGAACTGAGCCCTGGCGCGTGGACCCTAGCGGGTTCTGACTCTTTGGGAGCGGGAACTGCCGATCATTGCCTGATTCGCC
>Ga0068856_100004791_pt1 | contig 13410 bp, 9 predicted proteins | sample KBSCornC62_FD_66595 | JGI IMG/M metagenome (GOLD analysis project Ga0068856, IMG submission 66595) | Corn rhizosphere microbial communities from Kellogg Biological Station, Michigan, USA - KBS Corn C6-2 | ecosystem: Host-associated > Plants > Roots > Rhizosphere > Soil ...
CCGCGACCAGCGCCAAAATTGGCCAGTACTTCAGGCCGAACAGCGCAAAGCCAATCGCGGACAACACGCCGTTGACGCAGCAAATCGCGAGCTGCCCGCGCACCACGCCGGCGAGCCCGCGATCCAAACGCGCGAGCATTCGGTCGAAGCCCGGGCGTGAACGCGGCGGCGGCAGCGAGCGAAAAAAACCGATGATCGCCTCGCGCGTGTGCATGATGTAGCCCGCGACCATCAAGGTCATGAACAATAGGAAGATGCTGCGCGCGATAGTGCGGATCAGCGCGCGCCCGAGCAAGATCAGCTCGAATGCGTTGCGCTTCACGTAGCTCACGGCTTCATCCATGCCCTGATTGGTGAGCTGGGCGACGCTGAAGCGATCGGCGGGCTTACTCAACGCCGGACCGACGCGCCAGTGACCCGGCCCGCGCTGCATCACGTCGAGGCCCGCGCCGATTTCGATCTCGAGCACGCCGTCCGGACGAGTGTGCACCTCCATCGCCGCGCTCCGCGCGGACGGCTCGGGCGGCGCGGCCGGCCTACTTCGCCGGTGCTCGAAGCCTTGGACCCACTCCTCCACGCGCGGGCCCCAGTCCTTCGAGGCCTGGTCGAGCAACGCGGGGGCGTCACCGGTAAACTTCGCCGCCTCCGTGTACATGCGCGGAGCAATCGCCGCGATCGAGAAATAGATCACGCTCAGGGTCAGCGCGTAGACGAGCAGAATCGCCGCCGGGCGCGGCAGTCGGGCACGCTCGGCGCGGGCCACGAGCGGCGTGAGCACGTAGGCGATGATCAGCCCGAGCAAGAAGGGCAACAGCACCTCGCTTGCCCAAGCCACGAAGGCCACCAGCAAAACGGCGCTGACCGTCAGGAACACGACCCGAGGCCGGGTCCAGCCGCCGACGCCCCGACTCGACGGGGGCTCTGTCAAACTCGCTGGACTGGTCACGTCACCTCTCGGGGTCGCTGCCGGCATATCGTCGAAGTTCGTGGCGCGCAAGAGTGCCGGCCGGAAGCTCTTGGGGGTCGCGAATGGCCAAGTCGGTCGATGATCGCGGTCGAGGCGCCCGGCTGGCAAGGCGCGACGAAGGCGCATACTGCTTGTATGTAACTGAGGAGCAACGCCGCCAGCCGGGAGGCATCGCCCGTGAAGGCGATCGACTTAGCCATTCGCGGCGCCCCCTAGCTCCACAAAACCGAACGAGCCCGAGCGGTCGACTCGTGGTCGACCACCCAGGCTCGCCTGGCATTCACCGAGCGGAGCTCAGTTCGTGTCGTTGTCTTCCGTCGGCGCCGGAGGCGGCGTGCTCTCGCGTGCTTTCAGCGCGCCGAGCTTGTCCTTGAACACGTCGCCGAGCGTCGCGTTCTTGCCCGTGGATTCACGCTTCAGCACCTGAATGTGCTCGGCTTCGACGCTCTCGCCGGGCTTGCGCATGGTCAGCGTCAAGCGACGGTCGACGGTGTCGATGTTCTGCACTTCGGCCTTCACCTTCATGCCCGGAGTGACCTCGGTGTTGGCCGGGATCTCGTTGGACGGGATCATGCCTTCGATGCCCTCGGTGATGCGGACGAACGCACCGTACTCGGGAACGCTGAGCACGACGGCATCTTCCACGACCGTGCCGGGCTTGTACTTGCTGAACAGATCCGGCCACGGATCGTCCCAGAGCTGCTTGACGCCCAAGCTGACCTTCTTCTCGTCGTGGTTGATCGAGAGGATGATGGCTTCGACATCGTCGCCCTTGTTGTACAGGTCGGCGGGGTTGTTGACCTTGACGGTCCAGGACAGGTCGGTCTTGTGGACCATGCCGTCCACGCCGTCTTCGATGCCGACGAACACGCCGTAGTCGGTGAGCGAGCGGACCTTGCCCCCGATCTTGTCGCCCGGCTTGTACTTGTCGGTGAAGAGCGTCCAGGGATCGGGCTCGAGTTGCTTGAGACCGAGACTGATGCGCTTGGCGCGCGAATCGACCTCGAGCACCTGGCACTCGACCTCGGCGCCCATCTCGAGCAGCTTCGACGGGTGCTTGACCTTCTTGGTCCAGCTCATCTCGCTGACGTGGATCAGGCCTTCGACGCCCGGCTCGAGCTCGACGAACGCGCCGTAGTCGGTGAGGCTCATGACCTTGCCGCGCACGCGCTTGCCGAGGGGGTACGCCTCTTCCACGTGGTTCCACGGATCTTCTTGGGTTTGCTTCATGCCCAAGCTGACGCGCTCGGTCTCGGCGTTGTACTTGAGCACCTTGACGGTGACCTCGTCGCCGACCTTGAACACTTCACTCGGGTGATTGACGCGACCCCAGGACATGTCCGTGATGTGGAGCAAGCCGTCGATCCCGCCGAGATCGACGAACGCGCCGTACTCGGTGAGGTTCTTGATCGTGCCGGTCACGGTCATGCCCTCTTCCAAGGTCTGGAGGGTCTTCTGCTTCATCTCGTCGCGCTCGCGCTCGAGGAGCACGCGCCGCGAGAGCACGATGTTGCCGCGCTTCTTGTTGAACTTGATGACCTTGAACTCGTAGGTCTGGCCGATCAGCTTCTCGAGGTTGCGGATCGGGCGCAGATCGACTTGCGAGCCCGGCAGGAATGCTTTCACGCCGCCGCGGATGGTGACGGAGAGGCCGCCCTTCACGCGCTGGCTGATGGTGCCTTCGATGATCTCGTCACGCTCACAGGCGCTCGAGATCTCGTCCCACACCTTCATCTTGTCGGCCTTCTCCTTGGACAAGGAGATCAAGCCGTCGTCGCTCTCGCGACTCTCGATGAACACGTCGACCTTGTCGCCGACCTTGACGCCGAACGTGCCGTCGGCGCCGACGAACTCGCTCTTGCTGATGACGCCTTCGCTCTTCCCGCCGATGTCCACGATCACGGAGTCGTGGTGCACTTGCACTACGGTTCCGCTTACGATCTGCCCTTCACCTCCTATCTCCACTCCTGCGTTGGATTCGGTCGCTTCGAACAGCGCGGCGAAGCCGGAGAGGGAAGTTGTGTCAGGGGTTGCGGGTTGAAGTTGGGTCATGGATTGAAACACTGCCTCCTAAAATGGGACGCTCGCCCGCGGGTCCTGAGCCTGAGTGCGGGTGCACAAATAAGCAGGGCCTCGCGTCGGACGCGCTCAGGTAGCGCACGGGTTCGGTCGCGTCAAACGCAAAAACCGGGCACAGGCCCGATCAGACCGAGCGAGAAGTCTGCCGAAACCGCCCGGGTAGTCTAAGGCCGGTCGGCGGATCGCGCAAACTGCGCCTCGAGCAGCGATCCGAGCCAGGCCGCGCCCGCCTCGATCTCGTCCTGTTGCCACGACAGACGGGCGCCCACTTCGTCCGGCCGCCGCGGGATGATTTCGGCTGCTTCGAGCGGACGCCGAGCAAGCGAGCTTGCGGGTGCGGCTCGGCCCAGGGCCGCGAAAGCGCGGCGAACGGCCGACGGATCGGCGGTTTTGCCCGCACGTAGCCGGATTGCCACATCTACTTCCATTGCCTGTCCAAGCTCGACCGAGCCCGACACCCGTTCGAAATCCTCGAACCCGGGTGGGATCGGCGGCACGACCTGCAAGGCAAAGCCGCCCGCGCCTTCGGGCGGCAAGCCGAGTCGTAGGTAGGCCTCACTCCCCTTCAGCGCCTCACGGAGCTCGACCGCCGACGAGGCCACGATCAACGCGCCGTCGGCCGCCTGCCCGATCGCGGGGCCGCCCGACACTTGGAGCACGCCGTCGCTCAAGGTGGCCCGGGTCTTCTCCTCGTCGAGCGTGGTCTGGAGTCCCTCGACCAGACCCGACTTGGGGAATTTGCCGCCGAATACCACGACATAGCCGGAACTCGAAACACCGAGCACGATTTCGCGCAAGTCTCGGCCGAGCTCCACGCCGGTGTGCGCGCGGAAGCGATCATGACGCGCTTTGAGCTCCGGGCGGCGCTCGCGGCCCTGATCGAAGAGCGGGATGAGCCGGCGGCGCACCGACTCCGAAATCAGCACCGTCTCCACATCGAGGCGGGCGGCGAGGGTCGTCCCTTCCGGCAGATGGCGGGCGGCGACCCGCGCATACGCCACGTATTTGAAGTAGATCGCGACCCCGCCCAGGAACGCCAGAACCAGCGTGAGCCCGAAGACCGTGAATACGACGCGGTGTCCGAGGCCCGTGCGGATTCTCGGGGCGGCCTCGGCGGTGGCAGGGAGCGTCACGGCGCGCAGCCTAGCTCACCAAATGCAGGCCGAGCCTCGACAATTGACGATTTCGGACAGCTCATCGCGGCCGATCGCCAGGTGAAGCGTGACGAATTCGGCCGCGCTCGTGATTTGCAGGCGAGCCGCGAGCTTGGCGAGCCGGCCCGGCGCTGCTTTGAGCGCATCGCGCAGGTCGATGAGCGCAGCGCCAACCCGCTCGGCGGTGCTCGGATCTTCGAACTTCAAGGCGAGCGTCGCGTCGACCCCCGCGCTGGTCAGGTCCGCGCTCAGCTCGCAGCGCGTCGCGCGCGCGGCCAGCTTTTGCAGTGACGGCGAAGCCTCCAGCACCGAAGCCGGCAAGATCCGCGGTCGGGCGACCGCTGACAGCGCGCCTTTCTCGGCGGGTTCGAGCGGCGGCGAACCGCGCCGCTGCTCGAGCGAACGCTCGACGCTGTCGATCTCGGCCTCACTCACGCTGACGATCAGGTCGTCGCCGCGCGTGTAGATGCGCGCGGGCGCGGATCGCTGTGCCGGCGCAGCCCGATCGTAGCGACGAAAAGCCCCCCCGAGATCGATCGGTTTCTCGAAGGCGGGCGTGCTGGCCACGCGCTCTGGATCGAATTTCGGAAAGTGCCCGCTCATCACGAACACGGAGTCCGAGGCCGAAAGCTCCGACCCGGGCCGGAGTCCGAGCCAGAGCGTGTCCGTATCGGCGAGCGCGCCGATGAGCAGCGCGTCCGTGGCCTGGTCAGCGCCGTGCCCGCCCCGCAAGGCCTGTTCGGTGAGGGCGGCCATCGCGGCGCTGCCCAGCGTGTCGCGGATGCGGTGCAAATCGAGGCGTACGACCAGATCGAGATCGCCCGGCATCGCGTCCAGCGCGCGCATCACCGTCGGCGCGCTCGGCGGTGGCCCAATGCGCTCGGGCGCGCATGCGGCACAGGCCAAACTCGCGAGCAGGCCAAACTCGCGAGCGCGGGCTCCCGCGAGCCCAAGCCAGCCGCTCATTGTCGCGCGCTGAGCTCCGCTTCGACCTCGCGCACACGGGCGACGATCCGCGCCACGACTTGATCGATGGACAATACCGAGCTGTCGATGCTGACCGCGTCGGCCGCTTGCTTGAGCGGCGCGATCGGCCGCGTGCTGTCGCGCAGATCGCGCTCGGCCACCTCGCGCCGAACCTGCTCGAATTCTGCGTTCGCGCCGCGCGCCAAAAGCTCGTCCAAACGCCGGCGAGCACGCACGTCGACGCTCGCGGTCAGAAAAAATTTCGCCTGCGCGCTCGGAAAAACGACGGTCCCGATGTCGCGCCCTTCGAGCACGACCCCGCCCTCTGCCCCCGCCGCGCGCTGCATATCGAGCAGCGCTTCGCGCACTTTCGGAACGGCCGAAACGATGCTCGCCCCTTGGCTCACGTTTGGCTCGCGAATGGCGTCGGAGATGTCCTCGCCGCGCAAGCGCACCATCACGCCGCCGCCGGCTTGGGTGCCGAGCTCGACCGCTCGCTCGTCGACCAGCTGAAAGGCGAATTTCCCGAGCGCATCGGGGTCGTCCCAGGATATGCCCGCGCGCAAGGCGGCCAGCGCGACTGCGCGATACAGCGCGCCGGTATCGACCAGCAAATAACCGAGCTCGCTCGCGACGCGCTTCGTGACCGTGGATTTGCCGGCGCCGGCCGGGCCGTCGATCGCAACAACAGGCCGCTTCATCGCTCTATCTCCACGTCTGCGCCGAGCGCGCGCAGAGTGCCGACGAAACGCGGGAAGCTCACGGTCAGGCAATCGACGTCGTCGATCACCGTCTCGCCATCCGCGACCAAACCGAGCACGGCCGCCGTCATCGCGAGGCGGTGATCTCCGCCGCTCGCCACGCGCGCCGCTTTCAGGGGTCGCTCGGCCTGGCCCTCGATCACGAGCCCGTCCGGGCGCGCGCTGGCTTGGACTCCGAAGGCGCGCAGCAGCTCGGTGAGCGCGAGGACGCGATCGGGTTCATCTTCGCGCAGCTCGCTGACCTCGCTGATTTCGGTCACGCCGCGGGCGCGCGCGGCCAGCGCGCACGCGACCGGAATTTCGTCGAGAGCGCGCAGCGCGAGCTCTCCGCCCACGCGCGTGCCGCGCAAGACCGAACCCACGGCGTTGATCTCGCCCCAGGGCTCGCCCAACGAGTCCCCCTTGGGCGTGATGCCCATGTGCCCGCCGAAAGCGCGGATCACCTCCAAAATGCCGGCACGGGTCGGGTTGAGCCCGGTGCGCCGCGTCGATACGTTGGATCCTGGCACGAGCTCCGCCGCAACCAAGACGAACGCGGCGGCCGAGATATCACCGGGCAAGTCCACCTCGAACCCGCGGATCGCCAGCGGATCCGCCGGCGGATGCAAGCTGACCATGGAGCCTGCGGTGCGAATCGGCATGCCGAGCTCGCTCATCAACCGCTCGGTATGATCGCGCGACACCATCGGTTCGAAGATCACGGTCGGCCCCGCCGCGAACAGGCCCGCGAACAAGAGCGCGCCCTTGGCGTGATCGTTCGGTGCCGTCATCGCGTATTCGATCGCCTGAAGGCGTTGCCCGGGCTCGAGGCCCGCGATCTGCAAGGGCAACGAAAAATCCTCGCCGTCGACCGCGCACGCCGCGCCGCTAATGCGCGCGCCCCGCAAGCGCAGCGGCTCCATCACCGCCTTCATGCGGCGGCGCGAGAGCCGCGAGCTGCCCACGAGCTGAGACGCGAACGGCTGGGCCGAAAGCACGCCCGTGAGCAGGCGCGCGGTGGTCGCCGAGTGGCCGCAGTCGAGCGGCGCGGTCGGCGCCTTCAGGCCGGCAAGGCCCACGCCTCGTAGCCGCACAGTGCCCTTCTGATCGTCCTCGTAGCGCACGCCCAGGGCGCCGAGCGCGCGCAGAGTGCACAGGTTGTCGCTGCCATAAGCGAAACCACGTAGCTCGCAGGGGCCGTTCGACAGAGCCGCCAAAATCAACGCCCGATGCGTGATGCTGCGATCGCTCGGGACCGGCACGCTGCCCTCGAGCGGACCGCGTTGCGGGCGGATCAGCAGGCGCGCGGTCATGGGTTCGCCGCCAGCGGCTTGCCCAAATAATCGGGCAGCTTGTCGAGCAACGCGCCGATCGCGGCCGCGTCCAAGCCGACCACGAACGCCGCCTCTTTGCCCTTGGCCTCTGCCTCCAGTTTACGCACGGGCTGCGGGATGCCCATGAGCGCCAAAATCGGCCCGTAAGTGCCGAGCTTTTGCGACAGAGCTTGCACGTTGGCGGCCCCAAGCTTAGCGCCCGCTTCGTCGCCGTACACCAGAGTGCCCGCCAAATTCAGCCCGGGATCGGCGAAATTTCCGACGAACGCCAACGTCTCGAGACCGTTCAAGAACGCGAGATTACTGCTGGCCGCCTCGGGAATCGCTTGCGCGCGCAGATCCGCGCCCGCGATGATCGGCGCCGACTCGTCCTTCAAGAGCTTGTCCATCCAAGGCAAGGTTTGTCGGCGCACGCGGCCTTCGTGAATGCGGTCGAGCGCGCGACGAATGCCGGTGTCGTTGCCGAACAGCGCCGTGTGCTCGGTGAGCACGCAAAAGCCGAAGCCCGCCGCGGTGTACAGCGTGCGTCCCGCGTAGCTGCGCTTGGCGATCGGCACGCCTTGGGGCGTCTTTTCCAGGCCGTTCACCGCGGCTTCGATCTTGGTTTTGTCGAAATCGCCGGTTGCAACACCGGAGAAATCGGCGCCCTGCATCGAATAAAAGCCGAGATAGAGGTGCTTGAGGTCACGCGCCGGGTCGAAGCCGGCCGCGGCCGGCACGGGCAGCCGCTGACTCGAAATCGCGAGCAGCTTCGCGCCGAATTGCGAGGCGACGAGGCGCGTGGTGTCGACCGAGGCGATGCCGACCACGCCGCCCGGAAGTAACGCGAGCGGCTGTTTGTCGATCTCGACCGCGTCGAGCTGCTTGTCGACGCCCGTCTGCACGATGACGTCTTCGGTTTTGGAGCAAGCACTCAGCGAGAGCATCGCCGTCAGCGCGAGCGGCGCACCGAACGCGACCCACGAGCGCCGGCCGTTCACGCCAGCACCTCCGTCAACGCGGCCAGGAACCGGTCATTTTCGGCCGGTTTGCCCACGGTGATGCGCAAGCTCGTGGGCAGGTTGCCGAACGGTCGCACGATCACACCCTTCTTCAGCAGCGCGTCGTACGTGGCGCGGCCATTTCGTTTTACATCGGCGAGCACGAAATTCGCTTGGCTCGGCGCGACCGACAGGCCCATGGCCGTCAAGCTCGCCGTGAGCCGCTCGCGCTCCTTGTGATTGAGCTCGCGGCTTTGTCGTAGGTGGTCGACGTCGTCCAGCGCGGCCACGGCCGCCGCTTGCCCCAAGACGCCGACGTTGAACGGCGCGCGCACGCGATTCATGTACGAAATCAGCTGCGGCGTAGATACGCCGTAGCCGACGCGCAGCCCTGCAAGCCCGTAGATCTTGGAAAAAGTACGACAGACGATCAGCCGCTCGCGCTCGCCGCGCAGCTTCAAACTGTCCGGAAAATCCGCGGCCGTAGCGTACTCGATGTACGCTTCGTCCATCAGCACGATCACTTCGGGCGGCACGCTGCGCAAAAACCGACGCAGGGCGTCGAGCCCCACGTGGGTGCCGGTGGGGTTGTTCGGATTCGCGACGAAGATCAAGCGCGTGCGCGGCGTTACAGCGGCCGCCATCGCTTCCAGGTCGTGGGTCAAGTCGCGGGTCGGTACGGCGGTGAACGGGACGCCATGCGCGAGCGCGGCAATCCGGTACACGACGAAGGCGGGCTCAGCGAACACGATGTGATGCTCGGCGCTGCAGAACGTGCGCACCGCCAAGTCGAGCAATTCGTTCGAGCCGTTGGCCTGAATCACTTCCGCCATCGGTAGCTGGTGCTCGGCCGCCACGCGCTCTCGGAGCTTGTACGCCGCCGCGTCTGGATAGCGATGCACTTCGGCGAGCGCGGCGCGCGCGGCCGCGAGCGCCTTTGGGCTCGGCCCGAGCGGGTTCTCGTTCGACGCGAGCTTCACGGCATTGCTGATGCCGAGCTCGCGCGCCAGCTCCTCGACGGGCTTGCCGCCTTCGTACGGGAGCAGGGACTCAATCGTCGGCGATACCAGGGGCGACATGCGGCCGGAAGCCTACACCTTGGAGATTCGAAAGGCGGGCGAATTTTCTGATTGCCCGCTCATCGGGCGGCGCCGCAGCCGGCGCTCCGCTGCATTCTCGCTCAGCCCGAGACCAGCGGAAACGAACCAAGCACCTTGAGGTACTTGGTGCTCCGCTTCACGGCTTCGAGTGCGGTCACGACTTGGCGCTCGGTGACGTGCCCGCCGATTTCGACATAGAAGACGTAGCTCCACGTTTCACGCGGCACCGGCCGCGAGTGCAGCTTTTTCACGTTGATGCCACGTTCCGCAAAATGCTTGAGCACGTCGAACAGAGCGCCGGCAGAGTCGTCCACGCTGAACAGCAAACACGTGACATCACTGCCGGAGCGGCTTGCTGGCCGTTGGCTCGCGACGCAATAGCGAAGCTTCAGATCCGGGAGGTCGCCGACATTTTGGCGGAGCAGCGACAGACCCGCCGCCAAGCCCGACGGCTCGGGCACGATCGCCGCAGCCTGCATTTCCTCGGCCGCGAGCGAAGCGGCAACGACCGGCGATCGCACGTCGATCACGGACGCGCGTGGCAGCTCCTTATCGAGGAAGCGCGAGCAACTCGCGCGGGTTGCGGCCGTGGCGTACACCTTCTCGATGTCGGACAGCGCGGCCGCGCGAGACATGAGTTGCTGGGGCACTGAAAGCGAGCGCTCCGCGACAATCATCAAATCGGTGTGCGAGAGCGCAGTGACTGAAGATTGCACCAAGCCGTCGATCGACGACTCGAATGGAAACGCGGCGTAGGCCGCGCGCCCACGCACGACTTCTTCCAGCACCTCTTCGACGCTCGCGCATTCGACGAACGTCGAGCCCTGCCCGAAGTAGCCGCTCGCCATGTGGTGGCAAAAGGATCCCTCTGGGCCGAGATACGAGACGCGCGCCGGCTGCTCGATGCCGCGCGCCGCAGCGCGGATTTGCTGCAAAATGCCGCGTAGATTCTCGGCCGGCAAATCACCGCTCGAGAGCGAGAGCAGGCGATCGAGCCACTCCTTCTCGTTCACGTCCGCGCTCGGATCGGTCTCGAGTCGATTGTGGATGTCACGCGAAAGACGCGCCCGCGCATCGAGCCGCTGCACGATCTCTTCGTCCAGCTTGGCGATTTGCGTGCGAAGCTCGGCTACTGCGCGTTTTGCGTCCATCGCGGCGGTTTACTCAGGGTGTCGGCGTAGAGCCGGCGGTGCTCTTCGGGGTCTCGCTCTTCGTTTCCGTTTTCGATTCGGTCTTGCTGTCGCTGCTCGATGAGCTCGAACTCGCCGAGCTCGAACTATCGGACAGCGAGCTACTGCTGCTCGAGCCGCCGGAGCTCTTGCTCGAACCATAGCCGTCGGCGTACCAACCGCCGCCCTTCAAGATGAAGCCGGCGCCTCCGGACACTTGTCGCTTTGCGTGCTCGGTGCCGCACTGCGGACAAGTCTTGAGCGGGGCTGCGCTGATGGCCTGCTCAGCCTCCCAAGCGTGACCGCAGGCGGTGCAAACATATTCATAAGTCATCGAACCGGAACCTCTCCCGCTGCCAAATGTGTCGCGCTGAGGCGGATGTCAACCGAGCGATCTCCTTAAGTGTTTCTCGCGCGCCCGGCTCTCGCAAGGCGTTCTGACATCGCGGCCGATTTCGGCCTCGGAGCACCGGCCAGATAGCCGGATCTTGGTCGTCGGCGCACAAAAGTGCTGGTGGTCAGAAGATCAGCCTTGTATGCATCCGTTCAGGGGCGTAGATCCGCTAGAGCCCGCGTGACCATACATGCAGTGACGTTTGATGTCTGTCCTCCAGCCCGTCGGCGCCGCGCGCTGATTGGGCGTGGGGTCGAACGCCCCTCCTCATAGGGGCCACTGCAAAGCTCACGGGCGTCCGGCCTGCTATAACGGCTATCTCGATCGACTGAGGGAAGTTACTGATGCACATAAAGAAGTTGGAGATCACGGGCTTCAAGTCCTTCGTCGACCGGACGGTGATCCACTTCGACCACGACGTGGTCGGCATTGTCGGCCCGAACGGCTGCGGCAAGTCCAACATCGTGGATGCCATCCGCTGGGTGCTCGGCGAGCAGAGCGCCAAGCACCTGCGCGGCCGGGCCATGGAGGACGTGATCTTCAACGGCTCGGAGTCCCGCGGGCCGAACGGTTTGGCGGAGGTCACCCTCACCTTCGACAACACCAACCCGGAGTACGCCCAGAGCCTACCCATCGAGTATCGGGATTATCCCGAGATTGCCGTCACTCGCCGCCTGTATCGAGATGGGACGAGCGAATACTTGTTGAACAAGACTCAGGTCCGTCTGCGCGACGTGACCGAGCTGTTCCTCGGCACCGGTGTCGGCACCAAGGCCTACTCCATCGTCGAGCAGGGCCGCATCGGCCAGATCGTCAGCGCCCGCCCCGAAGATCGGCGCATGTTCTTGGAGGAGGCCGCGGGCGTCACCAAGTACAAGCAGCGCCGCAAGCAGGCCGAACGCAAGATGGAACTCACGCGGCAGAATCTGCTGCGCATCAACGACATCGTCTCCGAAATCGATCGCTCGCGCGCGTCGCTCAAGCGCCAGGTCGCCAAGGCCGAGCGCTTCATCGAGTATCGCAAAGAGCTCGACGATCTCGTGCTGCACGACGCTTCGCACCGCTTGCTCGAGCTGATCGTGACCGAGCGCGTCGAAAGCCAGGGATTTTCCGGCGCCAATGAGCGCGCTCAAGCGGCGCGTTCCAGTCTGCGCGATGCGGACGTGTTGCTCGACGCGGCCCGTGAAGAGGCGCTCGCAATCGAGATTCGCGCCGACGAAACGTCGCGCCGCGCGTTCGAAGCTGACAACGAAGTCAGCTCGCTGGTCGCCGATCTCGAGCGCTCGCGCGATCGTCTGACGCACCTGACCGAGCGCCTCGACGCAGTTCAAACCGAGCTCGAGATCAACGAGGTGCGCAGCACCGGCCTGCGCGAGGAACGTGAGGCTCTGGCCGCGCGCGTGGCCGAGCTGTCCGGCGACGAGCGCGCACGCGAGGCGGACGCACTCGCAGAAATCGAGGCGCTCAGCGGGCTCCAAGCGGAAGAAGCTCAGGCCAGCGAAGAAGTGCATGCTCTGCGCCGTCAAGCCGGCGATCTGACGGCGCGTTCCGCGGCCGCCGAAGCGCGGCTCGACGGCATCGCGCAGCGGCTGGTGGAAGCGCGCCTGCGCAATGATCGCCTGGCCGCCGAGCGCGACAAGCTCACGGGAGAGCTCTCCGATTGTCTGGCGCGGAAGCTTGCGCTCGAGCACAGCGTCGCGCAGCTCGCCGAAGGCAAGCGCCTCACCCAGAGCGAGCGCAGCGAGCTCGAGCAGGAACTGCAGGGCCTGCGCGGGCGTACGCTCGAAAGCGAGCGCGGCGTCGACTCCGTGAAGAACGAGCTCGGCCAGAAGCGCAACCGCTTGCGAGCGCTGGAGGATTTGCATCGCCGGCTCGAAGGTGTGGGCGGCGGAGCTCGCGCCTTGCTCTCGAAAAAGGCGGATCCGCGCGTGCTCGGCCTGGTCGCCGATCGCGTCGAGGCGCCGGAGCACCTGACTCACGCCCTGGCCGGCCTGCTCGGTTCCCGGCTTTCCTGCGTGGTCGTGGCCGACGCCTCGGCTCAAATCGATTTGCTCGCCGAGCTCAAAAATAGCGAGCGCGGCCGGGCCGACGTGATCGTCGCTCGCCCGCCGTACGTCGCGGGCGGAAGTCACTGCTTCTGGCACGGCGACGCGCAGGTCCAAGGTCGGCTCGCGGACGGCCTCGTCTACGCGGAGAGCGACGAAGCGCTGGTCCGCGCGCTGGTGGGCGAGGCCGTGTTGGTCGCGACCGCGAGCGACGCGGTGGCGGTCGCGGGTCGCTATCCGGGCGTCACGGCGGTGGCGCTCGACGGCACGGTGGCGCACCCCGACGGCATCGTCAGCGGTGGCACGGGTGACGACGTCGCGTCCGCGATGCTCGATCAAAAGCGCGAAATGAGCGCATTGCGCGTGGACGTCGAGCGGCTCGAAAAAGATTACGAGAAGCTCAGCGCGGACCACAACGCGCTCCGCGCGCGCATCGCCGAGGTGAGCACATCGCTCGACCGCGCCCGGCAAGAAGCCCATCA
>Ga0068856_100004793_pt1 | contig 13407 bp, 9 predicted proteins | sample KBSCornC62_FD_66595 | JGI IMG/M metagenome (GOLD analysis project Ga0068856, IMG submission 66595) | Corn rhizosphere microbial communities from Kellogg Biological Station, Michigan, USA - KBS Corn C6-2 | ecosystem: Host-associated > Plants > Roots > Rhizosphere > Soil ...
CGACCGGAGTCGTTCGACCAGTCGGCGTTGTTGATGCCGTATTCGAAATCGACGGCCAGGTTCGGATTCACCCAGGTGCCGACGCCGATGCCAGCGAACAGCGAAGTGTCGGTGTTACGGCTGCTGTCCGAAAAATCCGCGCCAATGCGCGGAGCGAGATACCAGCTGCTGAAATCTTGGGCGTGCGCCACGCCACCGCCGCTCAATCCCAGAGCAACAAGCGCAAACAAGGTATTACGTTTCATCGGAGTCTCCTCTGCTTGGTCTTTTTGTTGGGCGACCGCTCCACCCAGCGCGGCGCACAATTCCCTTCACCTTAGCGGTGATTGTTCGTGCTGCGTTAATTATATGTTAGCACACGCGCAACGCGAGCCGCGGCAGTCTAGCAAAATCAAACTGTTGCAGCCATAGCCGTTCAGTTTTCAGTCATCCGCGCGGATCGCAGGTTAAGTGACTCAATCCGCGCGGAAAAACGACCGCAGCCGTATGCCAAAGGTCATGCTTCAGACGACGAGCATGTCCATCAGCGCCGGCACCGGCATCGAATCGAGCGCCGAGGTGTCACCCGCGAGCGTGATCAGCCGCTCGACCTGACGCGCCGACAGATGGCCGGCGAGCGCGTCCTGGAATTTCTGGATAAGGACCGGAATGCCCTCGGCGCGACGCTTGCGGTGGCCGATCGGGAAGTCGATCGAGACCTTCTCGGTCGAGCTGCCGTCCTTGAAGAAGACCTGCAGCGAATTGCCGATGTAGCGCTTGGCCGGATCGAAATAATCGCGGGTGAACTGCGGATTTTCCTTGACCGTCATCTTCGCGCGCAGCGCGTCGATGCGCGGATCGGCGGCCACGGTATCGGCGTAGTCGTCCGCAGTCAGGCGACCGAACAGCAGCGGCACCGCGACCATGTACTGGATGCAGTGGTCGCGATCGGCGTAATTCGCGAGCGGGCCGGTCTTGTCGATGATGCGCACGCCGGCTTCCTGGGTTTCGATCTCGATGCGTTCGATGGCATCGATGCGATCGGCGACGAGCGGATGCAGCTTCATCGCGCATTCCACGGCCGTCTGCGCATGGAATTCGGCCGGGAACGAAATCTTGAACAGTACGTTCTCCATCACGTAGCTGCCGAACGGACGCTCGAATTCGAACGCCTTGCCCTTGAACGCGACGTCGTAGAAGCCCCAGGTCTTGGCCGTCAGCGCGGACGGGTAGCCGACGCAGCCCTTGATCGCGTTCAGTGCGTGGATCACGGCGCGGCGGCACGCGTCTCCCGCTGCCCAGCTCTTGCGCGGACCGGTGTTCGGCGCGTGGCGGTAGGTGCGCAGCACGCCGTTGTCGATCCAGCTGTGCGACACGGCGGTGACGATGTCGTCCTTCGATCCGCCGAGCATCTGCGTGGCGACCGCTGTCGAGGCCAGGCGCACCAGGATCACGTGGTCCAGACCGACGCGGTTGAACGAATTCTTGAGCGCGTAGCAGCCCTGGATTTCATGCGCCTTGATCGCGGCCGTGAGCACGTCGCGCACAGTCAGCGCCTTGCCGCCTTCGCGCACGTTGCGCCGCGAAACGTAGTCGGCGACCGCGAGGATCGTTCCCAGGTTATCCGACGGATGACCCCATTCGGCCGCGAGCCAGGTGTCGTTGAAATCGAGCCAGCGCACCTGCACGCCGATGTTGTATGCGGCCTGCGCCGGATCGAGCTCGAAGCTCGTGCCCGGCACGCGCGCACCGCCCGGCAGCACGGCGCCCGGCACCAGCGGCCCCAGGTGCTTGACGCATTCGGGGAATTTCATCGCCAGCATGCTGCAGCCGATCGAATCGAGCAGCATGTAGCGAGCAGTGTCGTACGCTTCGGCCGACTGGATCTTGTAGTCGGCGACGTAGTCGGCGATGTCGACCATCGGCTGGTCGGGGTCCGGCCGCTTGGCCGAACGCATGTCGTGGTGGCTCATGGCGCTCCTGCTCGGATCTGGGAAAGAATGTCGGGGAACAGCGGAAGGAATTTCGATACAACCCGATATTTTGCCAGAAGCGCGCGCCGCCTGCCCTGCGCACCTTGGGAAGCGGCGCACACGCCCTATCTCGACAGCTTGCCGCGGCTGCCGGTACACGACGTGCAGCGCACCGCTGCGGCGACCCCACAATTGACCGAGACGTCCATGGATCCGACACCCGCCGCTGCTTCCCTTTCGTCCGAACTCGCTGGCCAGACCGCGCTCGTCACCGGCTCGACCGCAGGCATCGGCCATGCCATCACGGCGGCGCTGGCGCGCCGCGGCGCGCACGTGATCGTCAACGGACGCACGCCGGCGCGCGTCGATGCCGCGCTGGCGGATCTGCGCCGCACGGTCCCCGCCGCTCGCTTCGACGGCATCGCCGCGGACGTCGGTACGGCCGAGGGCGTGGCGGCGATCGTCGCGCGCTTTCCCGCCGTCGATATCCTGGTCAACAACGCCGGCATTTTTGCCGTGCAGCCGTTCCTGCAATCCACCGACGAGGCGTGGGAGACGTTCTACCGCGTCAACGTGCTGTCGGGCGTGCGCCTGTCGCGCGCCTATCTCGGCGGCATGCTGGAACGCAATCGGGGCCGCATCGTGTTCATCTCAAGCGAATCCGGCGTGCAGATTCCGGCCGAGATGATTCACTACGGCATGACCAAATCCGCGCAAATCGCGGTGGCCCGCGGCCTGGCCCAGCTGACGCAAGGCAGCGCGGTGACCGTCAACTCCGTGCTGCCGGGACCGACGCGCTCGGAAGGCGTCGGCACGTTCGTCAACGAGTTCGCCGCGAAACAGGGCGTCAGCGCCGCCGAATTCGAACAGCAGTTCTTCAAGACCGCGCGTCCGACCTCGCTGCTGCAGCGTTTCATCGAACCGGACGAAGTCGCCGCAGTGGTCGCATTCGTCGCCAGCCCTGCCGCAGCGGCCATCAACGGCGCCGCCGTGCGCGCCGACGGCGGCGTTGTGCTGTCCGCCTTCTGACCGGAGCCTAGACATGAAAGCCGTTGCCCTGACCCGTTATTTGCCGATCGACGATCCGAACGCGTTGCTGGACGTTGAACTGCCGCGACCGGAGGCGCACGGGCACGACCTGCGGGTGCGCGTCGAAGCGGTCTCGATCAATCCGGTCGACGCCAAGGTGCGCGCGCCGAAAGCCCAGGTGGAAAACACGCCGAAGGTTTTGGGCTACGACGCAGCCGGCGTGGTCGAGGCCGTCGGCGAGGCCGTGACGCTGTTCAAGCCGGGCGATGCGGTGTTCTACGCCGGCGACGTCACCCGCCCGGGAACCAACGCCGAATTCCATTTGGTCGACGAGCGCATCGTCGGACCGAAGCCGCGCACGCTGGATTTCGCGCACGCCGCGTGCGTGCCGCTGACCGCCCTGACCGCGTGGGAGTTGTTGTTCGACCGCTTCCGCTTCGATCCCGACGGCGCCAGCGCCGGACGCTCCGTGTTGATGGTCGCTGGCGCCGGCGGTCTCGGCTCGATCGCAATCCAGCTGGCCAAGCGCGCCGGCCTGCGCGTGATCGCGACGGCGTCCCGGCCGGAAACCGTGGCGTGGTGCCGCACGATGGGTGCGGACGACGTGATCGATCATCGCCAGCCGCTGCAGGCGCAGCTGCAAGCGCTTGGCCTCGCGCACGTCGACGCGATCGGCAGTTTCTCCGGCCCCGAGCCGTACTGGCAGCAATACGCCGACGTGATCGCGCCGCAAGGCATGATCGGTATCCTGACCACGCTGCAGAACCCGCTCGATCTGAACCTGCTCAAGAACAAGAGCGCCAGCGTGCACTGGGAGTTCATGTTCGCCCGCGCGATGTTCGCCACGCCGGACCAGGTTCGGCAACACGAGATTCTCACGCGCGTGGCGCAGTTGTTCGACGCGGGCGAACTGCGATCCACGCTGACGGACACGCTGCGGCCGATCGATGCGGCCAACCTGCGCGAAGCGCACCGCCGCATCGAGTCGGGCGGAACGATCGGCAAGATCGCGCTCGCCGGCTGGTGAGCCGCGGTTAACGCCGGTAAGCGGCGCGTCGCCGGTCGCTGCGTTGGCCGCACTCGCTGCCATCCACTGCGCCAAACAAGAATGTGTGCCGGACGCAAGCGGTTCACTGCTGAGGGTCTGCCTTCCGGTGCCGGCCAGCAACGTCGCGATGCGAACGCACGGTCGAGCTAGGGCACCGTACCGACCTCAACCGCGGCGTCGCAGACGGCGAGACGGCGTTGCGTTCCGCTAGGGCGCCGCAGCGCCGCCGCATTGAGCCGGCGGCTGCGCGCCACCATCTTTCGATGGCCGATTAACCTCGTCCGGAGCACAATTCGCGCATGGCCCTGGAAGTCTTTCATCCCGCCGTCGTGGACTGGTTCCGTGCGACCTTTCCTGCGCCCACGCCGGCGCAGCTGCGCGCATGGCCGGCGATCCGCTCCGGCCGGCATGCGCTGATCGCAGCGCCGACCGGTTCGGGCAAGACGCTGGCAGCGTTTCTCGCGGCCATCGACGAGCTCGTGCAGCGCGGCATCGCCGGCGACCTGCGCGACGAGACCGCGATTGTCTACGTGTCGCCGTTGAAGGCATTGTCGAACGACGTGCGCATCAACCTCGAGGCGCCGCTCGCCGGCATTCGCGAACAATTGCGCCTGCGCGGTCTGCCGGACGTCGAGATCCGCAGCAGCGTGCGCACCGGCGATACGCCGCAGGCGGAACGCGACGCCATGCGCAAGCGTCCGCCGCACATTGTCGTCACCACGCCGGAATCGCTGTACATCCTGCTCGGGTCGCAGTCCGGCCGCGCGATGCTGGCCACGACGCGAAGCGTGATCGTGGACGAAATCCACGCGCTCGCGCCGAGCAAGCGCGGGGCACATCTGGCGCTGTCGCTCGAGCGGCTCGAAGCGCTGTCCGGGCGGCGCCTGACGCGCATCGGTTTGTCGGCGACGCAGAAGCCGATTTCCGAGGTGGCGAAGTACCTGGTGGGCGTTGCCCCCTCACCCCAACCCTCTCCCCCGACGGAAGAGCCGTCGGGGGAGAGGGAGCTTGCGATCCAGGCGAACGGCGTTGCCAGTGCGGCGAATCAGCTTCCCCATCGGGCCGATGAGGGAGCGGGTTGGGTGAGGGCGCCCGCCGATTGCGAAATCGTCGACGTCGGCTACACGCGTCAGCGCGATCTCGCGCTCGAAGTGCCGCCGGTGCCGCTCGAAGCGGTGATGTCGGGCGACACCTGGACGCTGGTCTACAACCGCCTCGCCGAGCTGATCACCGAACACCGCACGACGCTGATTTTCGTCAACACGCGGCGCATGGCCGAACGCATGGCGCGGCATCTGAGCGAACGGATCGGCAAGGACAAGGTCACCTCGCATCACGGCAGCCTGGCGCGCGAGCAGCGCCTGGCCGCGGAACAGCGGCTCAAGCGCGGCGAATTGTCCGCGCTGGTCGCGACCGCGTCGCTCGAACTCGGCATCGACATCGGCGACGTGGATCTGGTCTGCCAGATCGCTTCGCCGCGCTCGATCGCCGCGTTCCTGCAGCGCGCCGGCCGCGCCGGACACTCGGTCGACGGCACGCCGAAAGCGCGCCTGTTCCCGCTGTCGCGCGACGATCTGATCGAATGCACCGCGCTGCTCGACGCAGTGCGCCGCGGCGAACTCGATACCTTGCGCATCGAACGCAATGCGCTCGACGTGCTGGCGCAGCAGATCGTGGCCGAAGTCGCGTGCCGCGAATGGAACGAGGCCGGACTGTATGCGTTGATCACGCACGCCTATCCGTTCGCCGATCTGCCGCGCAAGGATTTCACCGACATCGTGCGCATGCTGGCGGAAGGCTTCACCACGCGGCGCGGTCCGCGTGCCGCGTACATCCATCGCGATGCGGTCAACGGCGTTCTGCGTGCGCGTCGCAGCGCGCGCCTGACCGCGATCACGTCCGGCGGGGCGATTCCGGACACGGCCGACTACGAAGTGATGCTCGAGCCGCAGTCGCAGCGCGTCGGTACGGTGCATGAGGATTTCGCGGTCGAGAGCCTCGCCGGCGACGTATTTCAGCTCGGCAACACGTCGTATCGCATCCTGCGCGTGGAGCGCGGCCGCGTGCGTGTCGAGGACGCGCAAGGCATGCCGCCGACGATTCCGTTCTGGCTCGGCGAGGCGCCCGGCCGCAGCGACGAGCTCTCCTTCGCCGTGTCGCGGCTGCGCGAAGAGATTTCCGAGCGCCTGGAACACGGCTCCGCGACGGCACAGGCGTGGCTGCGCGAGGAAGTCGGCCTCGCCGAATCGCCGGCGCGCCAGATCGTGGATTATTTCGGCGCCGCGAAAGCCGCACTGGGATTGCTGCCGACGCAAACCGAACTCGCGATGGAACGGTTTTTCGACGAGTCCGGCGGCACGCAGCTCGTGATCCATTCGCCGCTCGGCAGCCGGTTGAACCGCGCCTGGGGCCTGGCGCTGCGCAAGCGCTTCTGTCGCAAGTTCAATTTCGAGCTGCAGGCCGCGGCGACCGAGGACGCGATCATTCTGTCGCTCTCAACGAGCCACAGTTTCCCGCTCGACGAGGTCACGCGCTACCTGCATTCGAACTCCGTGCGCGAGGTCCTTACGCAGGCGCTGCTCGACGCGCCCATGTTCGGCCTGCGCTGGCGCTGGAACGCGACGACCTCGCTCGCGCTGCCGCGTTTCGTCGGCGGAGCGAAAATCGCGCCGCAGTTGCAGCGCATGAAATCCGAAGACCTGCTCGCGACCGTGTTTCCCGACCAGGTCGCATGCGCCGAGAACCTGGTCGGCGAACGCCAGGTGCCGGACCATCCGCTGGTCGCGCAGACCCTGTCCGATTGCCTGCACGAGGCGATGGACATCGAGGGACTGGAGTCCCTGCTGCGGCGGTTCGAAGCGGGCGAGATCCAATTCGTCTGCCGCGACCTGACCGCGCCGTCGCCGCTGGCGGCCGAGGTCCTGAGCGCGCGGCCGTATGCGTATCTCGACGATGCGCCGCTGGAAGAGCGCCGCACGCAGGCCGTGCTCGGCCGACGCTGGGGCGACCTGGACAGCACCGACGATTTCGGCCGCCTGGACGAGGAAGCGATCGCCGCGGTGCGCGAGGAAGCCTGGCCCGACGCGCGCGGCGCGGATGAATTGCACGATGTCCTGATGACGCTCGGATTCATGACGGACGCGGAGGTCCGCGCAAATCCCGCGTGGCCGCCGTTGCTGACGCAACTCACGCACGCACGCCGCACGGCTCCGCTCCCTCTCCCCCGAGCGCAGCTCGGGGGAGAGGGCCGGGGAGAGGGGGCAACGCCAAATATTGCCGCAATCTGGATCACAGCCGAACGCCTGCCGCAATTCGCTGCGATTTTTCCCGCCGCGACAACCGAACCGCCGCTCGTCGCCCCAGCCGACTACGCCGCCATCTCCTGGACGCGCGAATCGGCGCTGATCGACCTCGTGCGCGCCCGCCTGACCGGCCTCGGTCCGACCACGGCGGCGGCGCTGTCACACTCGCTGGCACTGCCGCAATCCGACGCCGACCTCGCCCTGCTCTCGCTCGAAAGCGAGGGCTACGTCATGCGCGGACGCTTTTCGCTCGCGAGTTACGGCGCCGACGCGTCCGAGGAATGGTGCGAACGTCATCTGCTGGCGCGCATCCATCGCTACACGGTCAAGCGCTTGCGGCGCGAGATCGAACCGGTCGAGCCGCGCGATTTCATGCGTTTCCTGTTCGAATGGCAGCGAGTCGCGCCGGGTGCGCAGGTGACCGGTCCGGACGCATTGGCCAACGTGCTCGCGCAGCTGGAGGGTTTCGAGGCCGCCGCCTGCGCGTGGGAAGCCGAAATCCTGCCGGCGCGTGTCAGCGGTTACGAATTGTCCTGGCTCGACGAACTGTGTCTCGCCGGCCGCGTGCTGTGGACGCGCCTGCGCGCGCCGGCGCAGCGCGACGACGAAGGGCGCGAACGTGCCGGCCCGGTGCGCGCGACGCCGATCGTGCTGCTGCAGCGGCGCAATCTGGCGCAGTGGAACGCGCTTGGCGCCGCGGCGCAGAGCACGCCACCCGCGCTGTCGTCGCGTGCGCAGGCGGTGGCCGACTTCCTCGGCACGCACGGCGCTTCGTTTTTCGACGAGCTGATCGACGGCACGCATCTGTTGCATGTCGAACTCGAGGAAGCGCTGGCCGAACTGGTCGCCGCGGGTGTGATCAATTCCGACAGCTTCGCCGGCCTGCGCGCCCTGCTGGTGCCGCCGTCGAAACGGCCGACGCCGTCGCGCCGCCGCGGCCGCAGCGCGCGCGGCCTCTTCGGCATCGCCGACGCCGGACGCTGGTCGCTGGCGCGGCGTGCGCCCGCGGAGAAACCGCCGGGAAAGTCCGCGTATGCGCCCGAACTGGTCGAGCACGTCGCGCGCACGCTGCTCAAGCGCTACGGCGTGGTGTGCTGGCGCCTGCTCGCACGCGAGGCGGCGTGGCTGCCGCCGTGGCGCGAGCTGCTGCGCGTGTTCCATCGACTGGAAGCGCGCGGCGAGATCCGTGGCGGGCGTTTCATCGCCGGTTTGTCGGGCGAGCAGTTCGCGCTGCCGGAAGCGGTCGGCACGCTGCGCAGCGTGCGCCAGCGCGCGCATGACGGCAGTCTGGTCGCGCTCTGCGGCGCCGATCCGCTGAACCAGGTCGGCCACGCCGTGGCCGGCAGCCGGGTGCCGGCAGTGACCGGCGCGCGCGTACTGTACCGCGATGGCATGCCGGTTGCGAGCTTGGTTGCAGGCGTGTTCGCTGCACTCGAACCGATGGATGCGGCAGCAGAGTGGACCGCACGCTCGGCCTTGCTGCGCGGCGTTCCGCGCGAGACGCCGCTCGCGGCGGCAGCGGAATCATCCGCGCCAGCGCAGGATGCCGCGCCGCGGCTGCACTGAGGCGTCGCCCCCTCACCCAACCCTCTCCCCCGAGCGCTGCTCGGGGAAGAGGGCTCGCGAACGTCGCGGGCATCGCGGGCATCGACGCGGCTCTGTCCTGTCGTACCTCTCTTGCGCCTCTGGCCTCGCGTCGCCTCGAACCTCTCGCTCACCTCGCCTCGACCCTTCTCGCCTCGCCTGGCCCAGCACCTTTCGCTCACCTTGCCGGATGGCTCTCGCCTTGGTACCCGAGTCCTCTCGCTTCTCGCCAGTGGCTTCTCGCATCGCCTCTCGCCCTCGCCTCTCGCCTCGCCTCTCGCCTCGCGCCGCTTCACCCTGCGACAATAGCCACATGACGTCGCCCCTGTTCGACCGCATCCTCAAGCTGAGCACGTTCGACGGCGACTCGCGCGCGGCATTGCGTGCGCTGCATGCGCATTTTGCGATCGATTTCCCGGATTGCTCGCTCGCCCTGCTGCTGCGCCGCGGACAGGCGGCTGGCACATGCCGACTCGCCGGACTGATCGGGCCGGACGGCACGGAGCACGTGGCGAATGTCGATCCCAACGGCACGCACGGCGAATTGCCGCTGTTCGAAGACGCCGTGACGCGTCGCCTGGCCGAGACGGCGACAGCGAGCGTGATCGATCTGCCGCCGCCGGAGCGCGACCTGCCGCTGGCCCAGGCGCTGTTCTCGCCGGCCACGGTGCTTGCCGTGCCGCTCGCGAATGCCGGCGAGCGCTCGCACCTGATCGCGCTCGGTTCCACGCTGGCACACCGGTTCGACGCCGTCGACATGGAACGGCTGCTGTTGCACGTGAACCTCGCCACCAGCCTGATCGTGCGTCCGATCGCGTTGCGCGCGCTGGCCGAGGAAAGCGCGCGCCACCGTCTCGAAATCCAGGACCTGGCCGATATCCAGCGCCTGCTGCTGCCGGACAATCCGCAAATCCGCGGCCTGGCGCACGCGGTGCACTGGCAGCCGGCGGCGACGGCGGCGGGCGACTACTACGAACTCAGCAACCTGACGGCGGTCGCGCCATCGGAATTCCCGCGCGACGGTCACGACATGTGGGGCGTGATCGTCGGCGACGTGTCTGGACACGGCGCCGCCGCGGCGATGGAAGCGGTGCAGTTCGACGCCATCCTGCGCACGTACCAGGGCGGCGACGGGTTGTCGGCGCCGGCCGGCGCCATCAGCTACGCGAACAAGTATTTCTTCTCGCGCCGCAGCCGCGGACACTTCATGAGCCTGTTCGCCGCGCTGTACCGGCCGGATCTGCGCGTACTGAGTTATTTGAGCGCCGGTCATCCGCCGCTGCTGCTGCGGCGCGGCCGCGGCGTGCACCGTATCGGCGAAGGCGACCAGATCCCGCTCGGCGTGCTGCGCGACTACGAGTACCGCAACAACGAAATTCCGCTCGAACGCGGCGACACGCTGGTGTTGTACACCGACGGCATCGTCGAGGCGCGCGACCGCAACGAGGCCATGTTCGGCCTGGAACGCCTGACCGAACTCATCGCACACGGCCCGGAAGCGCCCGAAGCGCTGCGCGACGCGGTGGTCGAAGCCGTGCGCACGCACCAGGCGAACGAGGTCGGAACCGACGACCAGACGCTGATCGTGCTCACGCTCGATTGAGCGCGCGCGGCACGCGCGCCTGCGATTCGCGTCACAGTTTCGTGCGCCGGCGCCTGAAAGATTCCCAAGTGAGCGGCGGTCTGGCATTGTCGACGCCGCAGAAGCGCTGCCGTGTCGTCCCGACCGTACTATTCCGGAGGCTCCGCAAGACATGAAACTGCATCTTTGGCTTTGCGCTCTCGTTCTCGGCGCGTTCGCCTCCGGCGCCGCGCGCGCCGCCGACACCATCGTGACCGTGCTCGGCAGCATGGCGTTCACGCCGACGACGGTGAACGTCAACGTCGGCGACACCGTCACGTTCAAGTACGCCGGCGGCGGACTCGCGCACAACGTGCACGCGGACGACAACTCCTTCCGCTGCGCGACCAGCTGCAGCGGCAACGGCGGCAACCCGACCACGGCCGCGTGGAGCGCGACGATCCAGTACAACACCGCGGGCACGTTCCGCTATTACTGCGACCTGCACGGCGCACCGGGCGGCGTCGGCATGGCCGGCACGGTGATCGTGCACGCGGCGACGCCGACGATCGCGCTCGGCGGCTACATGAGCGGCAACTGGTACAACGCGAACCAGGCCGGCCACGGCTTCCAGCTCGAACTCTCCGGCAGCAACGATATGATCGCGATCTGGTTCGTGTACACGCCGGACGGCAGCGGCCAAAGCTGGATCTACGCGCAAGGCCCGTTCGATCCGACCAAGAACACGGTGACCCTGCCGGCGCAGATCCTGACCGGCGCCAAGTTCCCGCCGAACTTCGTGCCCGGCGACGTGCATCAGCAGGGCGGAACGCTGTGGGGCAATCTCACGTTCACCTTCGCCGATTGCAACAACGGTACCGTGAGCTGGCACTCCGACATGGCCGGCTACAACAACCAGAATGACACGCCGCTCGCGATCACGCGCCTGACGCAGATCGCCGGCACTACGTGTCCGCAATGATTCGCGCTGCGGCCCGCGCGCGCCGCGTCGGCGGTCCCGGCGCGGCGCGGCGCCTGGGCTCAGTGCTGCTCGCGGCGCTCGCCCCGTTCGCGAGCGCCCCTGCGGTGGAAAATGGCGCGCCCGCTCCCGCGTTCGCACTGCCGTCGCTCGGCGGCGGCGCGGCCGTGAACCTGGAGCAATTCCGCGGCAAGGTGGTATTCGTCGACTTCTGGGCCTCGTGGTGCGGTCCGTGCCGTCAGTCGTTGCCGCAATACGATGCGCTCAACGCCTCGCTGGCGGGCCGCGATTTCGCGCTGCTCGCCGTCAACCTGGACGAAGACGACGCCGACGCCACGGCGTTCCTCAAGGATCATCCCGTGCACTACACCGTGCTGCGCGATCCGGCCGGCACCGTGCCGAAGGCGTTCGGCCTGGTCGGCATGCCGACGTCGTACCTGATCGGCCGCGACGGGCGCGTGCACGCGCAGCACAGCGGATTCGAACCGTCCGACATCGCCACCTTGAAACACGAAATCGACACCCTGCTGGAGGCGCCCGCCGATGCGCATTGACCGCTGTGCCATGTTGCTCGCTGTCGTGCTGCTCGGCGCGTGCAGCACCGTGCCGGTGCAGCCGTGGGAACGCGGCCGCCTCGCGCGCTGGGACATGCGCTGGGATCCGGACCCGCTGCAAGCCGCAGCGAATGCGCACGCGCACTTCAGCAAGGAAGGCAGCGACGGGCAGATCGGCGCCGCCGGCGGCGGCTGCGGCTGCAACTGATGACGATGGCACGCACGATCTCGCCCTCGCTCGCGGCCCTGGTCGGCGCCGCAGCGGCGCTCACACACGGCGCCGCGCACGCGCAGAGCGCGCCGGAGGGCGACCACGTCGGCTATCGCTACAACGTGTACGGCGAAGACGCATTCGACGGCGCCGCGATCGGCAGCACGCAGCGCTACGAAGTGTTCTCGCAGCAGTTCCAGCTCGGCACGCACGTCGCCGGCGGCGCGCTGGACGTGAGCGCGACGCACGAGGTCATGAGCGGCTCGTCGCCGTGGTACGTGTTGCCCGGCGCCGACGGGCGTCCGATCCAGGTCCTGAGCGGCGCCACGATCCGCGAGCACCGCAGCGAGCTGCGCGCCGCTTACACCGCCGGTGCGGGTACCGCGAGCAGCACCACGATCAGCGCCTCGTATTCGCAGGAGCGCGACTACCGCGCCACCGCGCTCGGCTTCGAACGCAGCCGGCCGCTCGGCGCCGCGCTGACGCTCGGCTACGGCGCGAGCCTGTCGCACGACATCGTGCAGCCGACCGACGCCGTGCTGTACGACCGCATCCATCACGCCGAAAAGAACACCGCCTCCGCGTTCGGCAGCCTGGCGTGGGTGCTGGACCGCAATTCCGTACTGCAAGCCGGCGTGCAGCTCAATCACGGCGACGGCTACTTGTCGGATCCGTACAAGCTGGTCAGCGTGGGCAGCGACATCCTGCCCGATACGCGACCCGGCGCGCGCACCGAAGGCGCCGCGCTGCTGCGCTACCGCCGCGCGTTCGCGCATCCGGATGGCGCGCTGCATCTGGACTATCGCTACGCGCAGGACAGCTGGGGCATCGTCTCGCACACGGTCGACGTCGGCTGGTACCAACGCCTGCCCGGCGGCTGGCAGCTGGTACCGGCGCTGCGCTACTACAGCCAGGCGGCAGCGCGCTTCTATGCGCCGTTTTTCGCGCCCGGCGAGCACCGGTTTTTCTCCAGCGACTACCGCCTCGGGACGTTCGGCGCACTGTCCGGCGGCGTGAACGTGCGCAAACGCATCGCGCGCTGGGATTTTTCGATCGGCGTCGAGCGCTATCACGCGGCGACCGACTACGCGCTCGGCGGTTCCGACGCGGCGGTGCCCGGCGTGGTCAGCTACACGCGCGGCTTCGTCGGCGTCGACTACGATTTCGACTGAGCGCGCCAGCGTGGC
>Ga0068856_100004801_pt1 | contig 13396 bp, 10 predicted proteins | sample KBSCornC62_FD_66595 | JGI IMG/M metagenome (GOLD analysis project Ga0068856, IMG submission 66595) | Corn rhizosphere microbial communities from Kellogg Biological Station, Michigan, USA - KBS Corn C6-2 | ecosystem: Host-associated > Plants > Roots > Rhizosphere > Soil ...
TTGAGCAGGACGGGCTTGTTGATGTTGGCCAGACGGCGCAAGAGCGCGAAGTTTTGCATGTTACGCGCGCCTACCTGCAGCATGTCAGCGTGCTCGGAGATGAGGTCGATATCTTCGGTGCTCATCACCTCGGTGACGATGGGAAGGCCGGTTTCTTTTTTAGCTTCGCTGAGGATCTTGAGCGCTTCGATGCCGAGTCCCTGGAAATCGTAGGGCGAAGTGCGAGGTTTGTAGGCGCCGCCGCGGAGCATAGAGGCACCGGCGCGCTTGACTGCATGAGCCGTCTGGAACAACTGGTCGCGAGATTCTACCGAGCAAGGTCCGGCTATTACGACGACTTCGGGTCCGCCGATCTGGACCCCTTCGATGTTCACAATCGTGCGTTCCGGATGAACCTGCTTGCTCACCAGCTTGAACGGCTGAGCAATCGCGACAACGTTGTCCACGCCCGGCGCCACCTGCAGTGCTTCGATTTCGTGGCGGCGGCCGCTGCCCACGGCCGCGACGATGGTTCGCTCGGTGCCGCGGGTGACGTGCGGGTTGTATCCAGCTTCGCGAATGCGGTCGATAATGTGATTGATCTGCTCCTCAGTCGCTTTCTCGGACATGTTGACGATCATGAACTCGGATCTCCTTTTATGATTTCCAGATAAAACAAAAGCCGCGATCTTTGATCGCGGCTGCCAGCCCAGAGCTTGTTGTTCAGGTGGCCGTTAAAGGCTCATCTTTACGCCAAGCTGCGCCGCAGCCGCGTACCGAGTAAACCGGTAGTACACGGCAAACGGGATGCCTGGAGTAAATCGGGACATAGCTCTCTTCTCAGCGAAATAACCGACTTCGTCAGCCCTAGTATCTGGTGGGCCGACTACTGCAGGGAACTTGCTACGCTGGAGAACGCATTATTGGCGTTCGATCCGATCAATCGGACTGTTCCAACAACCAAGACCAGAATAACCGCCAGCATGACGGCGTATTCCGCGATATCTTGTCCTTCATCCTGGGACCACAACATGCGAATAAGTTGGGACATTGTTCTCCTCCGGGCCACTATCATTTATTGAGAGGCAGACGCGAAAACTAGTGCACACATGATGCACGCGGTGCTGGGATGTTGTCAAATAAAGAAACAGAATATTTTCATTGAAATCAGTGTTCGTTAATCACTGTTTGGGGCGGGAATTGGGCTACTTTGGCAGTGGGCGCTGAAGGCTGTGGCAATAGGTCTGAGGCGGAATGCAGGGTGACTTGAAGGACGCGGTCAGGCAGGATTCCCAGGTAGAGTGTTGCGAAAGTACACACACTAAGCGCAACAGCCAAGCCAAACGAGATGGGAGCGACGGGCACTTCCTTGCGCGGTTCGCGCATGTACATCACGACGATGATGCGCAGATAGTAGTACGCTCCGACTGCGCTGTTCGCGACACCAATCAGCGTGAGCCAGACAAGGTTCGCGCGTAGGGCGGCGCTGAAGACGTAAAACTTGGCGAAGAAGCCAGCGGTCATCGGAATCCCGATGAGGGACAGCAAGAAAATCGTTAATGTAGCCGCTAAGAGCGGGGAAGAGCGACCCAGGCCTTCATAGTCTTCGAGCGTGACGTAACGTTCGCCGGCACTGGCGAAATGGCTGACTACCGCGAAAGCCCCGACGTTCATGGCCGCGTAGGAAGCCGTATAGAACATTGCTGCAGAGATTCCGGTGAGGGAGTTGTCGGGAGTTGTCATGGCGAACGCCACGAGCAAATAGCCAGCGTGCGCAATCGAGGAATACGCGAGTAGGCGCTTCACGTTATTTTGCACGAGTGCGCCAACGTTACCCAGGGTCATTGAGAGTGCCGCAGCTACCCAGAGAAACCAGAAGCGGCCAGGGGCATTGATGGCGAAGACTACCCGCAGGAGAACAGCGAAAGCGGCGGCTTTTGGAGCGGTGGACATAAATCCCACCACCGGGGCAGGGGCGCCTTCGTAAACGTCCGGGGTCCAGATGTGGAATGGGGCGATGGCGACCTTGAATCCCAGGCCTACAAACATCATCGCCATGGCGAGGTACACCAGGACCTCGGCCGGGCCGGACTGCAGCTTTTGCGAGATGACGTCGATGTTGGTCGAGCCGGTTGCACCGAACATCAACGCGACGCCGTAAAGGAAGAACGCGGTGGCGAACGATCCCAGCAGAAAATATTTCAGGGATGATTCACTGCTTGAGGCTTCGTTGCGTCGGAATCCGGCGAGGATGTAGGTGGAGATCGATGAGATTTCCAGGCCGATGAAGATCATTACCAGTTCGACGGCAGATGCCATGAGGGCCATGCCTACAACGCCGAACAAAATGAGCGCGTAATACTCTCCGGCGCGAATGCGCTGCACCGCCATGTATTCAAATGAACTGAGAATTACCACTGCGGCGATCGCGATTACGAGAAAGGTGAAGAAGACGCTGAAGCTGTCGACGCGAACAATATTGGAGAAGGCCAGCCCGGAAGATTGTGCCATGAACCACGTGGAAATCAAGGCCGCGACCGAGCCGACGAATGCGATGAGGCCGAGTGTCTTCTGAGTCTTCTCCTCGTCGACAAGTGGCTCCAGAATCATCACCAGAATGCCGAAAATTGAGAGAACCAACTCCGGAAGAATGCGAACGTAATCGGCGCCCTGAGGGATGGCCTGCATCTGGGCGAGCAGGATCGTCATTGCGCCACCAACTTGCTCACCGTTTGAGCGAACGGAGTGAGCGCGACTTGCACGGCCGGATCGATTGCGGCCAGCCACATGATGGGCGCAACTCCCATGACGAGGGCAGCTACGGCGCAGGGCCAAATTGCAGCCTTCTCAAATCCCAGCAGATCGGCTATCGAGTTGTTAATAGGATGACTGACCTTTCCATAGAAGACGCGCTGGAACATCCAGAGCAGGTAACAGGCGCTCCAGATCACGCCCGTCGCGGCGAGGATTCCATAGAGCGGCTTTGCCTGGAACGCACCGCTTAATACTAGAAACTCTCCAACGAATCCGTTTAGCAGGGGCAAGCCAACAGAAGCCAGCACAATGAAAAGATAAGAGGCTGCATACACCGGCATGGGTGAAGCGAGGCCACCGAATTCGGAGATTTCGTACGTGTGCCGGCGTTCGTGGACAACTCCGGCGAGCATGAACAGGGCGCCAGTCGAGACGCCATGGGCAAGCATCACAAACATTGCACCATTGAGGCCGGACTGGGTGAAGCTGAAAATGCCGAGCACGACAAATCCCAGGTGGCTGACGGACGAGTAGGCGATCAGCTTCTTCATATTCGGCTGCACCATCGCGACCAGAGCGCCGTAGATGATTCCGATCAATGCCAGAGCCATGATCCAGGGAGCATTGCTTCGGGATTGGTCGGGGAACAATCCAAGATTGAAGCGCAGCATACCGTACGTTCCCATCTTCAGAAGAACGCCCGCCAGCAGCACCGATCCAGCGGTGGGGGCTTCAACGTGGGCGTCAGGCAGCCATGTGTGGAAAGGGAACAGTGGTACTTTCACCGCGAATGCAATGAAGAACCCCAGAAAGAGCCATTGCGCTGCGGCCGGGAAATTCGCGACCTGATGCTGTGCGATGGCATCGCGGATGACTACAAAATCAAAGCTGTGAGTCTGCGCATAGAGCCAAAGGATCGCGGCCAGCATGAAGACCGAGGCGATCATGGTGTACATGAAAAATTTCACTGCGGCGTACACTTTTCGTTCGTGTCCAAAGACGCCAATCAGAAGCGCCATGGGAATCAGCGTGGCTTCCCAGAAGAAGTAGAAGAGGAAGAGATCAAGCGAAGTGAAAACGCCGATGAGAGCGGTTTCAAGGATCAGCAGCAGGATGAAGAATTCCTTTACGCGATCGTGGACTGACTTCCACGAGATCAGAACGCAGAGCGGGGTAAGGAATGTGGTGAGCACCACCAGCCAGAGCGAGATACCGTCGATGCCCATGTGGTAATGGATGTTGGGGCTCGAGATCCACGGCTTGTCGATTTCGAACTGGAATCCGGGCTGGCCGCGGTGCAGATGGACAGGCAGGTGCAGCGACAGCACGAAAGCCAGCAGCGAAATAACCAGGGAAAAGATGCGAATGTCCCGGTCGCGGCGGGGAAGCAGCATGAGCAGCAATGCGCCTGCGAGCGGAACGAAGGTCATCAGCGTCAGGATGTAGGGGCTGAGATGATCGATGTTCATCGCGCCACTCCCAGCCACACCATGTAGGCGATCACGATTGCGGCACCTGCAGCAATCCATCCCGCGTAGGAGCGCAGGTTGCCCGATTGCATGTGGCGGACTTCATCGGAGACGTGGCGCGCACCATCAGCGGCGTTGTTGACGGTGTCGTCGATGACTTTGCGATCGACTCCTTGCCACAGGATGCTCGTCGATCCATTCACCAGGGGCTTCACAATTAGTGCTGCGTAGATCTCGTCCACGTAATATTTGTGACACACGACGTCATATAGGCCAGCAATCCGCTGCGCGATTCTCGCCGGCAAATCTGGGCTGCGGTAATAAAGAAGCCATGCGAGGCCCAAGCCAAGGAAGGCTGCTGCCACCGAGATGGCGGTGAACATCAATTCTTTCGAAGGTTCTTCTTTGGGCTCGGTGCCTTCGGTGGTTTGTTCGGTTGCGCCCTTTTCACCCATCTGAGTCTGGCTGCTCTCCGCCGGCACCGTAGAGCGGAAGACGGGACCAAGGAAGCGATCGAAGCGATTGCTGCCGCCTAGCGAGCCGGGGACTCCGACGTATCCGCCAATAACTGAGAGGATCGCCAGGATCGCGAGCGGGATCACCATCACTCTTGGACTCTCATGGATGCCGCCATGGCCGTGAGCATCGTGCGCGGAATGAGATCCATGATCCGCGTGCGCTGCGGCTTCGCCGCGGTACTGGCCGAAGAATGTCATGAACCACAGGCGGAACATGTAGAAGGAGGTGATGAAGGCCGTGACCACTCCGACCAGCCAGTAGGCCCAGCTCGCCTGATAGGCTCGCCAGAGAATTGCGTCTTTGCTGAAGAAGCCCGCCAAACCGGGGATGCCCGCGATTGCCAGCGTGCCGGCGGTCATAGTCCAAAAAGTCCATGGAAGCTTCGCACGGAGGCCGCCCATCCGGCGCATGTCCTGCTCACCACCCACGGCGTGAATCACGGAACCTGCGGCGAGGAAGAGCAGGCCTTTGAAGAAGGCGTGCGTCATGAGATGGAAGATTCCGGCGGAGAAGGCGCCAACGCCGCAGGCCATAAACATGTAGCCGAGCTGCGAGACGGTGGAGTAGGCGAGCACTTTCTTGATATCGGTCTGCGTGATGCCGATGGTTGCGGCGAAGAACGCGGTCAGCGTACCGATGACTGCGACTACGGTGAGTGCGCTGGGAGCGCGCTCGAAGATCACGTGCGAGCGCGACACCATATATACACCGGCGGTCACCATGGTCGCGGCGTGGATGAGAGCTGACACCGGCGTGGGGCCTTCCATTGCGTCTGGAAGCCAGATGTAGAGCGGGATCTGAGCGGACTTGCCGCAGGCGCCTACCATCAGCAGAATTCCGATGGCTGTGAGCAGTCCAGCACCTGCGTTTTCCGGCGACATCGGCTTCACCTGATCAAACACCTGGGTGAATGTGAGGGAGCCGAAGTGCTGGACCATCAGAAGCAGGCCGATGAGAAATCCAAAATCACCAATGCGGTTCACGATGAATGCCTTCTTGCCGGCGGACGCGGCCGAATCTTTCGTGAACCAGAACCCGATCAGCAGATACGACGTCAGTCCCACGCCTTCCCAGCCGATGAACATCAGCAGGTAGTTGTTGGCCAGGACCAACGTCAGCATGAAAAACATGAACAGGTTCAGGTAGCTGAAGAACCGGTAGTAGCCGGAGTCTTCCCACATGTAACCTACGGAGTAGATGTGGATGAGGAATCCCACCCCGGTGACGACGAGTAGCATCACCAGCGAGAGCTGATCCAGATAAAACGCGAAGTCGACGGCGAAATTGCCGGAGCGGATCCAATGCGCGACGTATTCCTGGTAGGGAACTTCGAGGGACGAGAAGCGGAAGGCTACGCCGAGCGCCCATGCGAAAGCCGCGCCGGAAAAAAATAATCCCACGATCGTTACGGCTTGCCGCGAGGACTTCTTCCCAAAGAAGCCGTTGACCGCGGCGCCCGCGAGCGGCAGGATCGGGATCAGCCATAGATTGAGATTCGGCGTCATAGTTTCAGCAAGTTCACCTGATCAACATTCAGAGTTTCGCGGGTGCGGTAGACGGAGATGATGATGGCCAGCCCGACCGCAGCTTCCGCCGCGGCTACCACCATAACGAAGAAAACGAAAACCTGGCCCGCCAACTGGTGCCAGTGCGCAGCGAAGGCGACGAACGAGAGATTTACCCCGTTCAACATAAGCTCAATGGACATGAAAATCGTGATGATGTTGCGTTTGATGAGGAATCCGCACACGCCGCAGGCGAACAGGATTCCGCTGAGCACGAGATAGTAGGAAAGCGGCACCATTAATCGTTCACCTTAATCTTGCACCTTCTGCGCCGGACCGCCGCTGGGAATCGTCGGCTTGCTGGCTAGAACCACAGCGCCCATGATCGCGATCAGAATGAGGATCGAAGTAATTTCAAACGGCAGGAGGAATTCGTGAAAAAGCAGATTGCCGATAACCTTGGGAGCGCCGGGCAAGGCGCCGATGGCGACATCTCCCGTACCAGAGTGCTTCAGAACCACCCACGCGATTAAGAGGCTCCCAAGCAGCATTCCGGGAACTCCGAACAGGATAGCGACTCGGCTGCCCTTCGTTTGTTCTTCGACTCCGGCGTTGAGAAGCATGATGACGAAGACGAACAGAACCATGATGGCGCCGGCATAGACGATCACCTGAACGGCTGCTACGAACTCGGCACCAAGGAGCAGGTATTCGCCGGCAAGCGCCGCCATAACGGCAATCAGCGACAGCGCGGCGTTGATGGGATGGCGCTGCACCAACAGGTTAATGGCGCCTGCTGCCGCTACGGCTCCGAAAGCCAGAAACAGAATTAGATGAATGCTTAGCATGAAATTCAGTTATCGTCGTAAGGTCGCGATGGACTTTCTGAGCAAAATTGTTCTCGCCAACGAGAGCTTCCTTAGAGACTAAAGCCCGCATCCAGAACCATTAGCGCCCTTCGCAATACGACTTGCGCCATCCCCAATATTTGCGCTCTTTCCACCTCTAATAACGAGCTTTCGGCCATAGTTGTATCTTCCCGATACTGTTCGTACCCCTTTCAAAGCTATTGGCCGAACAGTTCAACGCTTTTCTCACCACGCGACTCCAATTGCGGTGGCGATCAAGTTCGCCAGCGCGAGAGGCAGCAGGAACTTCCAACCGAAGGCCATCAGTTGGTCATAGCGGAAGCGGGGCAACGTGCCCCGCACCCAGATATACAAAAAGAGAAAACAGAAAACCTTGGCGGCAAACCAGAACACCGGCAGGATTGCCTGCAGCACTGGAGGGCCGAAAAGCGGGCCATTCCAGCCTCCGAGAAACATTAGCGTGGCTAGGCATCCAACGGTGATCATGTTGGCATATTCCGCCATGAAGAACATGGCGAATTTCATGGCGCTGTATTCGGTGTGATATCCGGCGACCAGTTCGGTTTCGGCTTCCGGAAGATCGAATGGGATGCGGTTCGTCTCCGCATAGGCGGCCATCAGGTAGCAGAAGAATCCAATGATCTGTCCGTGAAAGATGTTCCAGTTTGGAATGAATCCCCAGAAGTGCCCTTGCTGCGCGTGTACGATATCGCGCAGGCTAAAGCTACCCGCCATGATCAGCACGCCCACGAGCGAGAGCCCAAGCGAAATTTCGTAGCTCACCATCTGGGCGCTGGCCCGCAATCCACCCAGCAGGGAATACTTGTTGTTCGAGGACCATCCGGCGAGTGCCACGCCGTAAACGCCGATCGACGTCACGCCGAGAATCAGCAGCAGTCCCGTGTTGACGTCAGTGGTGATCTGCAGTGGGATCACGTAGTCGCCGATTACGATATCGTTGCCGAAAGGAATTACGGAAATCGACGTCAGCGCGAAAATGACCGCAATCAACGGAGCCGCAAGAAAGAGCGGCTTGTAGACGTGCGGCGGCGTCAGGTCTTCTTTAAATAGGAATTTGAGGCCGTCGGCAGCTGGTTGCAGCAGCCCGAATGGGCCGACGCGCGTGGGTCCCCACCGATTTTGCATGTGGCCCACCACCTTGCGCTCGAGCCAGACTGTATAGGCCACCGCGGTGAGCAGTACAAACAGCACGATCGCCGATTTGATGACCGACGCTAAGATGTAAAGACCTATTGGCAACTTGCAGCTTCCTCTCCGGTTCGGAGTTTGCGATCGTGGAATTTCATGCGTCCTACAGGATGCGACCTGTTCCGGTTCCTCCCAGTGCCGAAGCGCCGGGTTACAGTCAGGCATCCCTCCGGGATGCTGTGCAAATGCTACCAATTACGCTGCGAATTCTAGTCTGCCGCGACTTCGGCAGGTTCGGGTTCATGACTCTCAATCACCGAATGCAACGCGTGTGAGTAACGGCCCAACGTGCCCGACGTAAACAGGCTGTCGTTGGAAGGAGCGATCAAACCCGGCTCGTGCGCCGCGCCCGGACCGCTGTTCACCAGCGATGTGTGCTCGCTATTTCCCGCGAGAAGATTCGCGCGAGAAATGTCGTACCCGGGTACCAGACGCTGAATCTCATCGAGGATTGCCATGGGATCGAACGGGCTCAGCTTCGGTTCCAAACCCTGCGTTTCCAGCCAAACGGCATGACGATCCGCCTCGCCGGATTGCGCTCCGCGCGACTGTCCCATGTCCGCGCGAACCCCGGGTCCGCCGAACGGAACCAGTTTGCGAACGTCGTGTCCCATGGCATCTGCGATGCGCACGATCATCTCGAAATCTGGCTTCGTTCCGGAAACTTCTCCTGCTTTCTTGATCAATTGCATATCGCCGGAAGTATTGGTGAATGTGCCGGCTTTCTCGTATGCGTTTGCTGCCGGCAGCACGATGTCAGCTATAACCGCAGTCTCGGTCAGGAACATGTCCTGCACCGCTACAAAAGTATTCGAGAATACGAAGGGATCGAGGGTGAGCCGACCAACTGGGTTTGAGCCGATGACGTAGAGCGCCTTCAATTTACTTGCCTTGGCTGCTTCGATCATGCCTGGCAAATCGAGACCTGCGGTTTGAGGAATGTCTCCCCACTCGTTATGGAATTCACTGTTACCGGCAATTGGGTGATAGCCAGGAAGCAGATCGGGATAGAGTCCCATGTCAGCGGCGCCGCGCGAGTTCGCGAAATCGCCAAGGCAGACGAATTTCGCGCCCGGAATCGAAGAACCAAAGGCGACCAAGCCCGCGATGTCATTGCCGCGAATCTCCGAGCCGAAGATGATGACGAGGTTCTGTTCGGTGCGCAGCTTATCGCGCAGGATGGTCCATGATTCCTTAATTGATCCGAGTGCGTCGGCGACCGCGTCGTCTCCGCCCAGAAATGCAGCCAGCTTGCCTTCTGACCCTTCTGGAATTTGCGTGAAGGTTGTGGCCTGGCGGCGGAGTTTGATGTCATGTGAGTTGATTAGGTAGAGTTTGGCGCGATGCAGGCGAACGTTGTTACGAATCTGCCATGCCAGGAGCGGATGCTGGTTCGTTGGATCATTGCCGATGAGCAGGATCGCGGGCGCCGTGAATACATCGACCATGCTGGCTGTAGCGTTCGATTTGCCGCGAAGCGCTGCAGCGAAACCAGGGAAGTCCGCCGTGCGGTGATGATCGAGGTTGTTCGTCTTCAGCACCGTGCGCGCGAATTTCGAAAGAAGATACGCTTCTTCGTTGATAGTGCGGTTCGAGCCGATCACGCCGATGGCCGAGCCGCCTTCTTGTTCACGGATTTGCGCGAATTTCTTGCCCACCAACTCGAACGCTTCTTCCCAAGTGGCGGGAGTGAGTTTGCCGTTCTTGCGAATCAGAGGCTGAGTGATCCGTTCTTCGCTGCTGGCGAAGTCGAAGGCGTACCTTCCTTTGATGCAGAGAAAGTCGCCATTCGTGCCGCTCTTGTCGCGGTTGTCGCCGCGGACGATCTCCATACCGGTGTCGGAGCGGCGCACGCCTAGTGTTGTCTTGCAGCCGTCGCCGCAGTGCGTGCAGATCGTGCCCACGTGCTTCATCTCCCAGGGCCGTGTCTTGTAACGGTAGGCGCCGGAAGTCAGAGCACCGACAGGGCAGATGTCGATGCACATACCGCACTCTTCGCATTCGAGATGGTCTTCCTTATTAGGCGCGATGAGTGAGCCTACGCCGCGGTTCTGTACGCCGAGGGCCCAGACATCCATGCCTTCCCCGCAGACTCGAACGCAACGGTAGCAGAGAATGCAGCGCGGCCGGTCGAAGTAGACGATCGGCGACCACTGCTGCTCGTCCTTGTGGTTCTTGATATCGATGAATTTCGATTCGGCGGCGCCGTAGGAGAACGTCATGTCCTGCAGTTCGCACTCGCCCCCGGCATCGCATACCGGGCAATCCAGCGGATGATTTGCGAGCAGCATTTCTAACATGGACTTACGCGCCTGCTTGATCTCCGGGCTGTCGGAGGTGACGGTCATGCCTTCGCTAACCACCGTCGTGCAGGCAGTTTGCAACTTGGGCATCTTTTCAATCTTCACCAGGCACATGCGGCACGCGCCCTGAAGAGAAAGATTGGGGTAGTAGCAAAAGGATGGGACTTCAATGCCCACACTCTTGCAGGCTTCAATGAGCAGCGTGCCGGATGGAGCGGTTAACTTCTTGCCGTCGACGATTAAGTTTACGTCTGCCATTTGGTTGAAATCTTTAGTGGGACAGAACTGGAACTTCTTCAACCGTGCCTTTCTTCTCGTAAGGGCATGGCCTTCCTTCCAGGTGGTCCTCAAATTCTTTTCTGAACTTCTTTACGAAGGCGATCGTCGGCATCGCCGCGGCGTCGCCCAGCGGGCAGAAGGTGCGGCCCAGCATGTTTTCTGCGAGATACTGCATGTTATCGATATCTTTCATCACTCCACCGCCGGAATGAAAACGGATCAGGGTCTTTTTCAGCCAATCCGTTCCCTCGCGGCAGGGAATGCACCATCCGCAGCTTTCGTGTTGATAAAACTTCATCGTGCGCAGGGCGAATTTCACAATGCATTGCGCGTCGTCCACGATCACCACGCCGCCTGAGCCCAGCATGGAGCCGGCTTTCATAAGGGTGTCGAAATCCATGGCGACATCAATCTCATCTGCGGTCAGGCACGGGCAGGATGATCCGCCCGGGACGACGGCTTTCAGCTTGCGACCATTTGGAATCCCGCCGCCCACGTCGTAAATCATCTTTTTCAGGTTGTAGCCCATGGGCAGTTCATAGACGCCGGGCTTCGCGATATTGCCGCTCAAGCAGAACAGGCGCGTGCCGCCGTTCTTGGGCGTGCCCAGTTTGGAGTACCACTCCGCGCCCCCGAGGATTATGTGCGGGACGTTGGCCAGCGTTTCCGCATTGTTAATGACGGTCGGGCCGCCCCAGAGCCCAACGACGGCAGGGAAGGGGGGACGGATTCGGGGGACGCCACGCTTGCCTTCGAGCGATTCCATCAGCGCTGACTCTTCGCCAACCTCGTAAGCGCCCGCGCCGCCGTGCCAGTAAACGTCAAAGTCGCGCCCGCTGCCGAAGATGTTCTTGCCGAGGAATCCCTTGGCGTAGGCGTCTTTGATCGCTTTCTGCATGATGTTTGACAAATAGCGATACTCGCCGCGGATATAGATGTATCCGCTCTTTGATCCCACAGCGAGGCCTGCAATCATCACGCCCTCAATTACCGCATGAGGATCATGCTCGAAGATCAGGCGGTCCTTGCACGTGCCGGGCTCGCTCTCGTCGCCATTGCACAGAACATACTTGGGCTTCGCCGATTGCTTGGGCACGAACGACCACTTCATCCCGGTGGAGAAGCCCGCGCCGCCGCGTCCGCGAAGCCCGGAGTTCTTGACCTCGTTAATAATGGCATCGGGCTCCATGGCGACCGCCTTCTGGACAGCCTTGTAGCCGTCGAGTTCGAGGTAGCGATTGATATCAGTCGCACCCTGGCCGAAGCGCCGGGAGACGACTTTTACCTCGTCGGGATGGGAGACCAGATCAGCCATTTTGCAATTTTGTAATAGGGTAATTTTTTAAGGCCCTCACGACCTTCGGATTTTCGATTACCAAATTACTCGATTACCAAATTACAAAATCTACTGTGTTGCTTTATTCATGTACTCGTCCAAAACCCTGTCCATCTTCTCCGGGGTCAGGTTCTCGTGAAAATCGTAGTTGACCTGGGCGGCTGGGGCCCAACTGCAGGCGCCGATGCACTCGACTTCTTCGAGGGTGAACATCCCGTCCGGGGTCGTCTGCTTATTGCCGACTCCTAGTTTTTTCGCGCAATGATGCAGGATCTCTTCTCCGCCGCGAACCATGCAGCTGATGTTAGTGCAGACCTGCACATTGAATTTTCCCCGCGGCTTGGTGGTCAGCATGGAGTAGTAGCTGATCACGTTACGCACTTCCAGGTCGGTCAGCTCGAGGCGGCCCGCGAGCTCTGCGATCACTTCGTCTGATAGGAATCCGACCTCATCCTGCGCATACAGCAGCGTGGGCACGAGAGCCGAACGTTTGGTCGGATAGTGCGGGACCATTTCGGCGAAGCGGGTTTCGAATTCTTCAGAAAAACGCATAAAAAATTTAGTAATTGAGAAATTGAGTAATTGGAGAATTGAAAACCCGCAGGTTTTCAGATTTTCAATTACACAACTACTAAATTTCGCAATTTCTCAATTCCTACCGGTCAATTTCTCCCAGCACAATGTCGATACTGCCGATGGCTGCCACGACGTCTGCCAGCAGCTTGCCTTCGCACATCAGAGGCAGCGTCTGCAGGTTGGCGAAGCATGCTCCGCGCATGTGCACGCGGTAAGGCTTGCTGGTACCGTCGCTGACCACGTAGTAGCCCATTTCCCCGCGGGGCGATTCCACTGCCTGATAGACCTCACCTGGTGGTACTGCAAAGCCTTCCGTAATGATCTTAAAGTGATAGATGAGGGACTCCATCTGGGTCTTCATCTTTTCACGGTCGGGAAGCACGATTCCCGGAGCGTCAGCTTTTACCGGGCCTTCTGGCATCCCATCCAGCGCCTGCCGTACGATGCCGATCGACTCCCGTAATTCTTGCACGCGGCACATGTAGCGCGCGTAGACGTCGCCGTCCTGCGACACGGGCACACGGAACTGGAATTTCTCGTAGCTGGAATACGGCATATCCCGGCGGAGATCGAAGTCAATTCCGCTGCCGCGCAGGGT
>Ga0068856_100004802_pt1 | contig 13395 bp, 11 predicted proteins | sample KBSCornC62_FD_66595 | JGI IMG/M metagenome (GOLD analysis project Ga0068856, IMG submission 66595) | Corn rhizosphere microbial communities from Kellogg Biological Station, Michigan, USA - KBS Corn C6-2 | ecosystem: Host-associated > Plants > Roots > Rhizosphere > Soil ...
CGGACATCGATTGGCTGCGAGGGATCCTTCCAGAGAACGGGGCCGGGCACGTCCGGAATTTTGTTTGCCTCACGGTCCTGCGGGTTCATCACGTCGGTCGCCTTCAATAGAAACAGGCGGGTTCCCGAGGCGGTTTTGATTTCGAGCGAGTTGAAAATCGCGAGGTTTTTTTCCGTGATGAACTTGAAGGCCAACGGCCCGCCTTCGAGGTCGGCGGCGTGTTTTACCGGAACGGTCAGAAAGTAAGGTTTGCCGGTGCCGCCGGAGACAGCGAAGACGTCCAGGTTGCTGGCGATCAAATGCCCGGCAAATTCAATATCGAACAGGCGTTCGCCTGCGGCGGTGGAGTCCGGATCCATGAAGCCGAGAATGGCGGTGTATTCACCGGCTTCAACGTTGGGGACGGAAATGGTGAAATTGGTGCCGTAAAGATTCGCGGCGCTGAGTTCGTTATCGGCGCGTCCGGGCAGGGTGGAGAGCGTTATTATGAGGTAAGTGGCGGCCAGTGCGAGCCAGCTACGGGATTGGGCAAAAAGTCGCATTGAGAGGGGCATTTGAACGCAGAACCACCTTACGGTGAGAGCGCATCCCGGGGCAAGCGGCATCAGGCAGCAGACGCTCCGGTTGAGGCGCAATTCGTTGCGACCACCCAAAGACAATTAAATTTTTTCATTAAGAAATCTAAAAAAACTTGTTGCGCTTTCAGCGTTTTATTGTAAGTAGAAGGGTGTCGAAGGTCTGATAGCCGCGTGGGGTGAGGGAAAATTCCTAAGATTAACTCACGTAGCGTCTTCCCCAAATTCAAAGTTCAATGTTTCGGGTATTCTCGAAAGCTTCGGCGACTAAAACGTAGTATGAGCAAAGAAAACACAGAAAGAAACGGACAGGAATCCGGTTCCGGATATCTTGAAATCTCGGAAAAAGGTTTCGGTTTCCTCCGCACAGCCCAAAACCATTTCCACCCCAAGCCGACCGACATTTTTGTCACGCCGGACACCATCAAACGCAATTTCCTCCGCGAAGGCAGCCTCGTGGTCGGGCCGACACAGCCGCCGCACCGCGGCACCAGTCCGCAATTGAAGGCGGTGGACTCGGTCAATGACATGAAGTTCGAGGATTACACCCGGGCGGTCCGGTTTGAGAATCTGACGAGCATCGATCCCATTGAAAAATTTCGCCTGGAAACGGCGCCGGACCTGATTGAGACGCGAGTCATCGACATGGTCACGCCCATCGGCAAAGGCACGCGCGGATTGATCGTGGCGCCGCCCCGCACGGGCAAGACGACCATTCTCAAGCAAATCGCCAACGCGATTACGGCCAATCACCCGGAAGTGCATGTGATGGTGCTGCTGATCGACGAGCGCCCCGAGGAAGTCACGGATTTTCAACGCTCGGTGAAGGCCGAAGTGGTGGCGTCGTCGAACGACCAGGATTTGGAAACGCACGTGCGGCTTTCGCGCTTCATGATTGAGCGCTGCCGCCGCATGGTGGAATCCGGCCGCGACGTGTTCGTGTTGCTGGACTCGCTGACCCGCGTGGCGCGCGCTTACAACAGCGTGCACGGGGGCAGTGGCCGCACGATGACCGGCGGCGTGGATGCCCGCGCGCTGGAAATCCCGCGCAAGATGTTCGCGTCCGCGCGCAAAATTGAAAACGGCGGTTCGTTGACGATTCTCGCGACGGCGCTCGTCGATACGGGTTCGCGCATGGACGAACTCATTTTCCAGGAATTCAAGGGCACGGGTAACATGGAACTGATCCTCGACCGGAAGCTGTCGGACCGGCGGTTATTCCCGTCGATTGACATTCCGAAGAGCGGCACGCGCAAAGAGGAAAAACTGTTCCCGCCGAAACAGATTGAAGCGATCCGCAAGCTGCGGCGCACGATGGTGGATTTGAATCCCATCGAAGCGATGGAGACATTGACGGCCGCGCTGAAGAAGCACAAGACCAACGACGAATTGCTATCCAAGCTCGAAAAGGGCGCGTGAGTCGGGTAGTGGCACGGGCATCCTGCCCGTGTGTTGGGTTCGCACGGGCGAGACGCCCGTGCCACTAACGCGTAGCAATTTCATCCATAATTCCAAGAACGGGACGCTCCTGAAAAAGGGGCGGCCCGTTTTTTATTTCGTCACTTGAATCTTCCGAGGGGGTTATCGGAAAAGTTTTTGGTGTAAGAATCCTTTTCAGCAGCGATTTACGGCATGGCAAACGCTTAAAAGCGGGTGGGCCAAATGATTGGCTTATGAAGTTGTATTGTTGTATGAAGAAGTTGTTTGTCATTGGGAAAACGGTTCTGTTGCTGTCTTGCATCGGGTTCATTTCGAGTTGTTCCACCAATAACAGGTCCTTCGGGATTTATCCGAAAGATGAAACCGCCCGGAAGTTTGCGGATGATTCCTCCGTCAATGCGGTGTTGCAGTTCTCGAGTTGGGATTATACTTTTCTCACTCGTCCGCAATACTTGGAGGGTGGTTTTCTCCAGATGATCCGCCGGGACAATGTCAGCAAGGTGCTCGACCAAATGAAGGTCCCACGCGGCACCGTCGCGGTGGTCGTGGGCTGGACCTATAACGGCGAGGCACTGGATCAGGTGGTGTCGGACTGGAAAACAATTTTGAATGGATGCGGATTTCAGCGCGTGGTGATATTACGCGCGCAATTGGGAAACTCGTTGAATGGCTCGGTCATCATTGACGACTCAAGCAAACACCTTGGCGCCCTCCAAAGCCCCGCGCGAGGGGGCTGAAGGATTGCCGCATTCGCGTCCGCCACTGGAGCGGATGCTGCGTATTCACCAGGCAATTCAATCGGGCAACTATCCGAACTCCTCCAAACTCGCGCGCGAGTTGGAGGTCAGCACCAAATCCATCCATCGCGACATCGAATTCATGCGCGACCGGCTGGAGTTGCCGATCGAGTATGACGGCTCGCGATTCGGGTATTTTTACACCGAGGAGGTGAATGCTTTCCCCACGGTGCAAATCACGGAGGGCGAAATTTTCGCGCTGCTCGTGGCCGAAAAGGCGTTGCAGCAATATCGCGGCACGAGTTTCGAGAAGCCGCTGCTGAGCGCGATCAGGAAGATGGAGCAATCGTTGCCCGACACCATTTCGCTGAACCTCGCGGACATCGAGCAGACGATTTCCTTTCGCACGAGCGCGGAGCAGATATTGAATCTGGAAATTTTTGACGCGCTGGCCAAAGCCACGGCGCATCGCAAACAGATTGAGATGACCTATCGCAAGGTGGGCAAGAGCGAGGAGACGCGCGTCATCGACCCGTATCACCTCGCGAATATCAACGGCGAGTGGTACCTGTTCGCTTATGATCACGGGCGCAAGGATATTCGAACGTTTGTGCCCGTGCGTATCCAATCGGTGAAGCAAACGGGAAAGACGTTTGAGCGGCCGGAAAAATTTTCACTGGAGAAACGGTTGCGCGACAGCTTCGGCGTGCACGCGGGTCAGGGTGAATACGACGTGGTGATTCAGTTCAACGCGCGCGTGGCGGATTTGATTCGCGAAAAGAAGTGGCACGAATCGCAGCAGTTGCGGGAACTGAAGGGCGGCGGCGCGGAGTTGCGATTGAAGCTTTCAAGTTTGCTGGAGATCGAGCGCTGGGTGCTGAGTTGGGGCGGGGACGCGAAAGTGTTGAAGCCAAAAGAGCTCGTCGAATCGGTCAGGCAGGCCGCGGAAAAGATGTTGAAGGGATAAATTGCACGAAGGTGCAATGGCTGGACGCGACTTCCGGAGTTAAAGCATTCCATTGGGTTCACCACTTAAAAATTGGGCCTGGGAGGAATGCTATGATATGTCCAGCTTGCAAGAATCCGTTGCGCGAAAAAGTCGCGGGAGGCATCACCCTTGATGTTTGTTACGGTGGCTGCGGTGGCATTTGGTTTGATGCCAGGGAACTCGAGCGCGTTGATGCTCGCGCCGCCACGACACTTCATTCGATTTGGACGATTCCCGCCAGCAACGTAAAGCTGAACGAGTCGCGTATGTGTCCGCGCTGCCCGGATCGGGTATTGGATCGCAAATGGTTTTCTGATAAAAAAGAGGTGGAGATTGACCAGTGTCCCATCTGCCGTGGCATCTGGCTGGACGCGGGGGAGTTCACTCGCGTTTATCGTGAGATGAAAGGAGCAAAGGTTATGACGCCACTCTGGGCCGCTGCCATGGCCATCATTGAGGAAAATTCAGCCACGGCCAGTCATCGTCCCAATGTTTGATTCCCTGTTCGACACGCCTCTGGCGATCGCCGGGTTGTGCATCATCGGCTCGTTGTGCCTGTTTAGCGTGAGCGGACTGGCGCTCGTGCGCCGTTATATCCTGCCGCACCTGCGCGTGCACATTGAGGATTCGGAATTCGCGGGCGGCATTTTGCAATCCATCATGGTGTTTTACGGTTTGGCGGTGGCATTGATGGCGGTGAGCGTTTCGCAAACGTATTCCGATGTTTCAAAAATCATTTCGGGAGAAGCGACGAATCTTGCCTGCCTTTATCGCGACGTTAGCGGCTATCCCGAGCCGATTCGTTCGCGCCTGCGAGGGGAACTTCGCGATTATACGGATCAAGTCATTCATAGCGCGTGGCCCTTGATGGCGAAGGGGCAGGTGCCGACCGCCGGCGTGCAATACATGACCCGCTTTCAGGAGATATTGATTGCGTTTGAGCCGGAAACTGAGGGGCAGAAATTATTGCACGGGGAGACTCTCCGCGCCTACAACCAATTCACACAGGCCCGGCGCTTGCGCGTGGATGCGGTAAACACAGGCTTGCCTGGCGTGATGTGGGTGGTGGTGGTTGCTGGGGCCTTGATCGGGTTGAGCGCTTCTTTCTTTTTCAAAGTCGAAGACGCGCGCTTGCAGGGCATTCATACGCTGCTGCTGGCGATTTTTATTGGGCTGGTCATATTCATGATCTTTGCGCTGGATCGACCGTTTCGCGGGGATTTGGCGGTGGGGCCAGGGCCGTATCAATTGATTTACGATCAATTGATGAAGTGAGCGATCAGCGTGAATAGCTGAGACCGATTACGCCGGCAACAGCGAGCACGCCACCTAAAGCGGTGCGCCAGGTAATGCGGTCGCCCTCGAGATAGTGCGCGAGTGGCATGACGGCCAATGGAGTGGTGGCGACGATAGGCAGTACGATGGACGTTTTTTCGGTCATCAAAGCCCACTGATAACAACTCACACCGAAGGCGGGGCCGGCCATGGCATTGGCAGCCACCCAGTGCCACCCGCGACGCCAGTCGTTTCGGCCATCCGGAGGGGCTTTATGGGCGATTCGCAGATACACAAAAAATATCAATGACACGCAAATGCCGCCGAGAATGCGTTGGTAGGCGGCGTTGATGCCGTCGGTCACGGTGTGAAAGGAATGCCCTGCGGCGGCGGATATTTCATAGGCTTTGCGGCTGATGACGGCGCTGCTGCCCTGGCAAAATCCGGAGAGAATGCCGAAGAGCGTTCCGGCCAGTAAACCGTGCGTGGGTTGAGCCTCATTTTTGCCGGGCATTAATGCGATGCCGACGCCAGCGAGGATGACCAGGCCACAAAGCGCCTGGGCGGGTGTCGGTGTGTGGTGCAACCAGAGCCACTCAATCAAGGCGCCAAAGGGAGCCGCGAGGCATTGGATGAGAACAATTGTCCGGCGCGCGCCAATGCGCGGGTAGGCTTGAAACATGGAGAGGTCGCCAATGCCAAAGCCGACGCAGCCGCTGAGAAACAGGATGGGAAATCCCGCGCCGCCGAGGCCGAAACCAAAGAGATGCGAAAAGGTGCCTAGAACTGTGGCGGCGAAGATGAGCCGCACGATATTTGCCTGCGTGCCGCTGATATAATGCGACAGGCGCCGCCCGGTGATGGCGGAGAGCGAGAATAAAATGGTGGCTAGAAAAGCGCCCGGCACGAGACGCAGTGTGGCGATGGTGCGGGCGAGTTCAAGCTTGTTTGGTAGGGACATCGCACTGTGATGTCCTCGACCGCGCACAGCGATCGGAAGTGTTGTGCAAAATCGTACCTTACGTCGGCGCCGCTGAGCGGCGCGGAAGGCGCAAGCGCGCCGTCCCTACCTTGAAGCGATTTTAAATTTAGGGCATTGGCCCAGAAATTTCAGCGGGTTTTGGAAAATAACTTTGTCGATGGCTTCGGCGGAATGGCCGCGTTTTTTCATTTCCAACGCGGTCTTCGGCACGGCGAGCGGGTCGCTTACGCCCCAGTCGCACGCACAATTCATCCAAACGCGTTCGTTGCCGTAAACCTCCAGCATATCCACCGCGCGCGGCGGGGAGCACTTGGATTCCGGATACAACGTCATGCCTGCCCACATGCCAGTGTCGAGGACAAGCTTGGTCGTGTGTTCCTCGACGTGATCGATGATGACGCGCTCGGGCCGGATGTTTTTGTGGCTTTTGATGGCGTCGATGATAAGACGGGTGCCTTTGAGTTTATCCTCGAGATGCGGAGTATGGACGAGAATCAATTGACTATGCCGCGCGGCGAGGTCGATGTGCATTTCGAGCACGCGCATTTCGTTACGGGAATTTTTGTTCAAGCCGATCTCGCCGATGCCGAGCACGTTGGGGCGATCGAGAAATTTTGGAATCAACGCGATGACATCTTCGGCGAGTTTGACGTCCTCGGATTCCTTGGGATTGATGCAGAGCCAGGAAAAGTGGGGCAGACCGAATTTTGCGGCGCGTTTGGGCTCGTGGTCGGTGAGTTGACAAAAATAATCGTGAAAGCCATCCGCCGAACTGCGGTCGAATCCGGCCCAAAAGGCGGGTTCGCAAACCGCGGCGCAACCGGCCAGGGTCATTTTCGTGTAGTCATCCGTGGTGCGGCTGACCATGTGGGCGTGAGGTTCGATATAGCGCATGGGGACGTGTTGCGTGAACTCAGTTCGGGGCACCGGGATAAGCTCCACAGGCTGCTTTGGTTGTCGCTTTTTCGATGGGGTCGACGGAGGGATCGCTAAAAGTAAGCAGCACTTGTTTGGTTTTTTCTTTTTTGTCGCCAGACAATTCCAGAATGGCAGTGCGAAGCGCTTTCAATCGAAAATCCTCCGGGCCATCGGCGCGGTCAATACGGTCGAGGAACGCGGCGAGATCGATGAGCTTGCTGCGTGCGTCCATGAAATATAGGTCGAGCACTTGCTGGCGTGTCATAAATTTGCTGACGAACTATAACCGGTTTTTGCCGGGTCACAACCGAGAACCTGTTTTCCGAAAGGCTTAAATTGATTCAGAGCCTTCTCACTCGGCTTTTACATTCTGTTAACAGGGCGGTGCCGAGTTCATCCAACGCACCACCTGATCCGCGGAGGCTTTGGGGGTGGTGCTGAGGATGTTGTGGTCGGCGGGCCAGATGATTTTGTATTCGCGCAGGGCGGGGCAATGGCGGCGGAGCCAGGAGCGCACCCAAAACCAGGGGACGATGGGATCTATCGCGCCGGTAATGGCAAAAATGGGAATTTTTGTGGTTTTGGCGACGCCGCGGAAATCACTCGCCGCAATGAGGCGCAGGCGATACACCATGGCCTGGTGGTCCGTTTTGTCCGACCGGCGGTCGATGAATTCCCGGATGCTCGCCCCGGTTTCTGGTAAGTGCCGGTACCGATAGCGGGCAATCCTTGCGTAAGTGAACATGATCCAAACCAACCAACGTAACGGCATGCCACCCAGGCAGCCTTCGGCTAACCGCACTCCGGCTCGGACCGGGTGCTTCACAAACCCGCCGGCAAGGATGATGCCTTCGATTTGAAATTTGCCGCGCCCGACCATTGGCCATAGGACTTGCGAGCCGAACGATTCGGCGAGAATCCAGCCGCGTGTGATGCCTTTCTCGGCGAGCGCGGATTCGACGCCCGCGGCGTAATCATCGAGCGACCAGGTGAGCGTGCGCGGGTAAGTGGTCACGACGAAGCGGACGCGATTGGCCAGCGCGCGCTGGAAGTTGGGGATGAGCGTCCAATCGCCGTGCAAACCGGGAAGATAGATGAGGGTAGGCTGAGAGGCTTCACCGTCCACGCGCAACTGGATTTGTTCTTCCATCGGTATGGTTTGCTCCAGTTTCGCCGGGGATCAAGAAGCAGTCGAGAGGTCTTTTTGTTTGAGTGGTGTGGCGGCGACCGCTTGAGCTTCGGTGGAAAGCTCGGCGGTATTTGGTTTTGGTTTGGTAAAACAGAGGAGCAGGAGAAAAATTCCGGTGATGCCGACGGCAACGGGCGCAAGGTATCGATCCATTGGAATCGAGCCATGATCGGCGGGATCGAGCGTTGCGAAAATGGGGCTGCCTTCACCCGCGAACGGCGCTTGGGCCACGGTGACGCCATGGGAATCGACGGCCTGGGAAATTCCAGAGCTGGCCACTCGGAAGATTGGGATGCCATACTCGGTGGCGCGCATCGGCGCGACCAGCGCGTGTAATTCATGCTGACGCTCGCCCCAATCCACGACGTCCATCGTCGGAACGATGATCATTTGCGCGCCCATTTTAACCAGGCGATCGATGACCCGCGTGTAGCTGAGGTCGTAACAAACGCAGAACCCGATTTTGCCCCAGGGCGAATTCCAAAGCTCCTGTTTCGGCGCGGGCAGGCCATCCTTGAAAAATTGGATGGGCACGCTTTTACCCTGGCGAAAAACGATGTCGCCGTTGGTGCCGATGACGAAGGCGGTGTCGTAGAAATTATTCTTCGGCGCAGGATCTTTGCCGCCGACCACGAGATAGCGTTGGTGCTTGCGGCACCAGTTTTTCAGCGAATCCGGCACCGGGCCGTCGAGCGTGTATTCGCTTAACACCAGGATATCGGCCTGTGCGTGGAATTCGTCGGCGAGCAATTTATCCAATGCACGCGGGATGTCGGCCTCCGGATGGAATTCCATTTGGACACCGGCGATGTGGAGTTTCGAATCGGTGCGATAGGGCTTGTCCGGAGGAAACGTGGCGAATGAGAAAAGGAAAACGAGTGCAAGGCCCGCGTAGGAAAATTTGCGTCCGGGCAAAAACAGCGCGGCGCAAAGAGCGGCCAAAAATCCCAGGCCATACATGCCAACAAAATGGGGCCCGAGCCAATCGCCGGAGAATGCATAGCCGACGTTCATCCAGGAAAACTTCAGGTAATAGAGTTCACTGCGGAAATATTCGAGGCCCATCCAGAAGAAAGGAATCAGAACAACCGTTTTTACCGGACCGAAGCGACGGAGTGCGGCGCTGGTTGTGGCGGTGAAAATTCCAATCCAGAAGCCGAGTATGTACCAAAGGGCGACGGCGGCGGGACCGAAGATTTTCCAAAAGCAGACCAATTGCGGGGCGACGCACAGGACGCCAGTGATCAATCCCGCGTAATATGCCCGGCGAGTCGTTGGCATCCGGGAGAGTTGCGTGAGGCAAATGACGTAACCGATGATGAGGAAATGCAAGGCCGCGTGCGGCGGCCAATAGGCGAGGTGGAAGCATACGACGGCGGCGGCAATGAAGATCGCCGCCCTGGGCCAGGTGAGGGGGACCGTGGCACGCCTCGTATCACTCATGCACCTGAAGTTTAGGACGATGGAAAGGAAAGCCGAAGCCAAATCGATATTGAAAAAATTAACGGGACATCGATGAAATTGATGTGCGGGGCAAAATCGCCGGAAAAATGATTTAGGGAAGCGTTCTGAATTGTAAATTGAGCGCGTCGTTCGTAGGTTGGCCGGAACGCGATGGCTTCGGCTCAACAAATCTCGGCGCTCGCGGCGGTGAATTGCGAGGTGGCTTTGGACAATCTCACCCGGCAGTTGTACGCCACCGATGCCTCGATTTACCAGGTAGAACCGCTGGGAGTCGCGTTTCCGCGAAGCACGAAGCAGGCGTGCGCGATCATCCAGGCGGCGAGCCAGGCGAGCATTCCCATTATTCCGCGCGGCGCCGGCACAGGGCTGGCGGGCGGGGCGATTGGCGAGGGGTTGGTCGTTGATTTTTCGCGGTACAACAAATCGATTTCTGACATCGACATTCAGAGCCGCACGGTGCGGGTGGGCAGTGGGGTGGTGTTGGATCAACTGAATCGGTTCCTGCATCCCTACGGATTTTGTTTTGGGCCGGACGTGGCCACGAGTTCGCGGGCAACGATTGGCGGGATGATCGCTAATAATTCCAGCGGCGCGCATGCGCTCGTTTACGGGACCACGGCGGATCATGTCGTGGGATTGGATGTTGTGCTGGCGGGCGGGAAATTCGCCAAACTCTCGGCGGATCGCGAGTCGCTGCCGCTGCAACGCGATCTGGTGGAAGATCTCGTGCAATTCAACTCGCTGTTAATCGAGGAAAAATTTCCGCCTGGTTTAATCAAACGCTGGCCGGGATATGCGCTGGATCGTTGTCTGCGGCAGCCGGGAAATTTGATTAATATTTTTTGCGGCAGCGAAGGCACGCTGGGAGCGATCATTTCGGCCGAAATCAAAATCGTGCCGTTGCCGAAGGAAAAGGGGCTTGCCCTGTTGTTTTTCAAATCGGTTGCTGAAGCCATGCAGGCCACGGTTGAATTGCTTGAGCTCAAGCCCGCAGCGATTGAACACATGGACAGCGTGCTGCTGGATCAGACCAAGGGACATCCAATGTTCCAGGCAGCGCGCGATTTGATGGAGCTGGACCGGTTCCCCTGCGAGTCGGTGCTGGCGGTGGAGTTTTTTGATGGCGCGCATGACAAGCTGTTGGATTTGAGCCGGCGGCGCATTGGGTATCGGAAGAAAATCCTGCAAACGCAATCGGGCGCGGACCTGGTTTGGCAAATGCGCAAAGCCGGGCTGTCGCTGCTGACCAGCCGGAAGGGCAGGGTGAAGCCGGTGACGGGCATTGAGGACACGGCGGTGCGGCCGGAGCAGTTGCCCGCGTACGTGGCGGCGTTGCAATCCGTGATGCAGCGCGTGGGGCTGGAGGCATCGTTTTACGGCCATGCCGGCGCGGGATTGCTGCATGTGCGGCCGCTCGTCGATTTGCATTCGCGCGAGGATGTGAAGAAATTCCGCCACATTGCCGCGGAAGTATCCGCGCTGGTGCAGCAATTTCGCGGATCGATTGCGGCCGAGCATGGCGTGGGCATCGCGCGCACCGAATTCCTCGCCGACCAATTCGGCCCGGATGTGACGAGCCTGATGGCGCAGGTCAAAGATTCCTTCGACCCGCATCACTTGTTCAACCCCGGAAAAATTGTTGCCGACGGGAGATTTCAAATTGATTCCGATTTGCGGGCGCGGACTGAAACCGCGCTGCCTTTCGAGCCGGTGCTTGCGTTCAGCGCGAGGGACGAATCGTTTCTGGCGAACCTGGAGCAATGCAACGGCTGCGGCGTATGCCTGAAGCAGACGCCCACGATGTGCCCAACTTATATTTCGACGGGAGAGGAGATCATGTCCACGCGCGGGCGCGCCAATATCATTCGCGCGGTGGTGGAATCGCGCGGGTTGGAAAACGGCGATGCGTTAAAATCGGCGGAGTTGGACGCGGCATTGAGCAATTGCCTTTCGTGCCGCGCGTGCACGCACGAATGCCCGTCCAATGTGAACATGAGCCTGATCAAGGCCGAACTACAGCACGCGCGCATCCAGCACCGGGGCTTGAGTTGGTCGGAACGCATTATGAGTTCGGTGGATCAAATTGGACGGATCGGCTGCGTGATGCCGCTGATTTCCAACCAGGTGTTGGATTCCTCGATTATGAGGTTTTTGGCATCGCGTTTTTTGGGCATTACCTCGCGCCGCAAGCTGCCGCATTTCGCGTGGCAACGTTTTGATCGCTGGTTTGCCAAGCGCAAGCCGAGGGCGGCCACGCGCGGGCGGGTGGTGTTGTGGGATGACACGTTCGTGCGTTATTACGAGCCGAAAATAGGCATGGCCGCGGTGGCAGTGCTGGAAGCCGCTGGATTCCAGGTGGAACTTGCGCGCGGGCGGAAATGCTGTGGGCGTCCCGCGTTCAGCCAGGGCAATCTTGAGGAAGCGTCACGCTTGGGCCGGCACAATATCGCATTGCTGAGTCAGGACGTGGACGCCGCGCCCATTATTTTTCTCGAACCCTCGTGTTATTCGATGTTCATGGAGGATTATCGCGAGATGGGATTGCCGAATGCGGAGGATATTGCGCGGCGCTGCATTTTATTCCAGGAATTCATCGAGGCATTGTTAGAGCGGGAGCCGACGGCGTTGCGACTCAATGTACGCGCGGAAAAAATCGTGGTGCACGTGCATTGCCACGCGCGTGCCATGGGTGCCATGAGCTATTTGCAACGGCTGGCGACGCGTTTGCCGGAGCGGACGGTGGAATTCCTGGATTCTGGCTGCTGCGGCATGGCGGGCGGGTTTGGCATGCTGGAATCGAAATACGATTTGTCGGTGAAGATCGCCGAGCCGCTGCTGAACGCCGTGAAGCATCAACCGTTTGGGACGACGTTTGTGACATCCGGGGCGAGTTGCCGCAGCCAGGTCACGCACCTGGCCACCGTCAAGTCGCGCCACGTGGCGGAACTGCTGGCGGATGCGTTGTTAAGGTAGGCGAGGGGCCGGATTTACTCGCAGAGGTTTGCAGCAGCAGCCGTAGTGAGTTTTTCCAGTCTACTTCCCCCCTCCCCGGCCTTCTCCCTTGGGGAGAAGGGGAACTTTATCACGGCGTCTGTTCATTCAAAAATTCGAACTCAATCCAGACCAGAACGTTCAGTGCCTAGGCCTTGATCTTTGGGAAAAACGCTTCTGCGGTGGCGCAGGTGGCGGTGCTGAGTTCGTCAAGTGTGCAGCCTTTGGTTTTTGCGACAACTTCGGAAAGTTCCTTCACGTAGGCGGGTTCACAGCGTTTGCCGCGGTAGGGCACCGGCGCGAGATAAGGGCAATCCGTTTCCAGCATGAACTGACCCAGGGGCGTAGCGGCGATGGTGTCGCGAACATTTTGACCATTTTTGAACGTAGCGATTCCGGTGAAACTCACGAGCGAATTCATTGCGAGAATACGTTTCATCGTCGCAGCATCATTGGCGAAGCAATGGAATACGCCGCGCACGCGGTCGGCGAAGGGTTGCAGTTGCGCGAGCGTGTCTTCAAGAGCATCGCGCTGGTGAATGACGCAATTCAGTTTCAGCTCAGCGGCAATTTCGAGGTGCTGACGGAACAGCGCAGCTTGTCTGCTTTTGTATTCCGCGTCATCGGCGGTGGTGAATTCCGGTTTCTCCGTGCTGGGCAAACGATGGTAGTCGAGGCCGGTTTCGCCGAGCGCCACGACGCGCGGGTGGCAGCCTAATTCGCGCAGGGCATCGCGGATGTCTCCCGGAGCGCGCATGACATCGGAGGGATGCCAGCCGACGACGGCGTAGATGCAGGGATATTTTTCCGCCAATTGAATCGCGCGCCGGCTGCTG
>Ga0068856_100004805_pt1 | contig 13393 bp, 12 predicted proteins | sample KBSCornC62_FD_66595 | JGI IMG/M metagenome (GOLD analysis project Ga0068856, IMG submission 66595) | Corn rhizosphere microbial communities from Kellogg Biological Station, Michigan, USA - KBS Corn C6-2 | ecosystem: Host-associated > Plants > Roots > Rhizosphere > Soil ...
GTTGGAGTGTTTAAAAGGATGGCATCGCGAAAAGATTCCAATTCTCTTTTTATAGCATTCACCTCTGGCACCTGCGGATTTACAACAGCAATTGTTTTTTTGCCATGCACTGTATCCAGGTCAAAGGAAAAAGCGTCAATATCCTGTGGTGACTTTAATTTAATTACTTCTGATTTTTTATTCAGGAAGTCGATACCAATGTAAGCATCTTTCTGAAATAATCGCATTTTCCTCATCTTCTTCATCGATATACGGCTTGAAGTTAGATTGGCAACACAGCCGTTATTGAACTCAATGCGTACATTGGCGATATCGGGCGTATCGGTCATAACCGCTACACCGCTGGCGGAAATTTGTTTTACTTCACTTTTTACCAGGCTTAGAATAATATCGATATCATGGATCATGAGGTCGAGAATAACGCTCACTTCAGTACCCCGTACATTAAACTGGGCCAGCCTGTGTACTTCAATGAACATGGGGTTGAGTTCCATTTGTTTTACGGCCAGAAAAGCGGGATTAAACCGCTCCACATGACCCACCTGAAGCTTAATTTTGGATTCTCTTACCAGGTTTACGAGTTCCTGCGCCTCCTGCATGGTATTAGCCATGGGTTTTTCAACAAACACATGCCTGCCCTTGCGAATGGCCATTTTTGCCAGCTCAAAATGATAAGTAGTAGGCGCAATAATATCAACAGCATCTACCGCATCGATAAGTCGCTCTGCATCCAAAAACCGGGGCACCTGATATTTTTCTGATACTTCCTGGGCGGCCACATCATTAGGGTCGTAAAAGCCCACCAGTTCAACATTATTGATCTCTTTCCAGTTGTTCAGATGAAATTTTCCAAGATGTCCTACGCCAAATACGCCAATCTTAAGCATACATTAAATTAAAGCCGCAAAGATAACGGGTAGTACCCGTTACCAAACGCTTTTTTATTACCAGTAATTGTATTGGATGTGAATAAGCCTTTCAGCCCCGTTCAGGATTGAAACACAGCCCGTTGAGCGCTATTTGATCAGGGCAGAATGGCTGTTATAAATACGATTGGGAGCGTAAATAAAAAGGCAGGTGCCTTCCTTTAAAGCATCTATCAGAGATTCAGAAATATCAGGCGATACAGCAGGGCAGCCCCAGCTGCGGCCTATATAACCCTGGCTGTTAATGAGCTGCTCATTTACATAATCAGCACCATGAATTACAATGCCACGGCGCATAGCGGCATCATTGATGCCTTTTTCCATACCCTGCAGTTTCAGCGAATAGCCGTTGTTTCCATTATAGGCATTTCCGGTAATATAAAAACCCAGGCTGCTTTTGCAGGAAGAAAGCTTATTGGAGAAAGACTGGGCAGTTTTTTTACCGGTTCTCATACCGTGTGCTACCCAGGTATTATATAAAAGGCGGTAATTGTCGAGGTCTACCACATACAGTCTCTTATTCATGCTGGGCTGACTGAAATCAATAATGGCCAGCAGATTGTCTTTTATATGATGGGTTTTTACCAGCCGGGCCATTCCCTTCAGGGCCATGGCAAAAACCTTTTTCGACAAACCTGCTTCCTTTAAGCCAAGGCTGTCGTATACGTTGAGCTTTTTTGCAATAGAAAAATAAGAGGATGTGTTGGGCGAATAAGAGGTATCGGAAAAGATACGCGCAACCGGTCCTTTACTATTGTGAGCCGGAGTAAAAGACGATTGCAACACAACAATGCCCAGTATCAGGAATACCAATAAAGGCATTCCCGGCTTTGCCGTTAATGTTTTTTGCATGGATCCGTTCCCGTTTTTTTTGATAGGTTGATTGAAAACAAACAACCTATCGGTACAGAAATAAGCTATCTAAAACAGAAATCCCCCACGGCGACCCTGAAAAACAGCCATGGGCTTCTGTCAAAATAGGAAAATTATTTCAACAAATATCAGTCCGGGATTGATTTTAAAACACATTAAGGGAAAGCATATAGCGTTGTTCATTCCATAACAGACGTATATACGTTGAATTTGTGCATAAATCGGTAGTCGGGAGGTCGGAAGTCAGAGGTCGGAGGTCTGAAGTCTGACGTCTGAGGCCGGAAAAACGGGTTCTTCTGACTTCCGACCTCCGACTTCGGACTTCAGACTTCTTAAGTCGATCTGTCTTTATTGAACAGGTAATTAACCACTACATAGAAAAATCCGAATACATTGGCGGTGGTGGTAGTGATCAGGGCGATTAATACTCCATCAGAGAGTTGGATGGCGCCACGACCACATTGCAATACGATCATCAGCACAAAAAACATCCACAATACAGTAACGGCAAAGATCCAGTAACTATAGGTTTTACGGGCTTTATTATCTTCTATCAGGCGGGTGAGTTGCGCCCGGGCAAATTCAGCATCAATGTCAAGCACTTTAATCTCCTCCACATTTGCTTCTTTTATATTCACAAGGGTATCTGACGGCTCGTTGAGCAGTGGATGTAATAAGTCCTTTACCTCATCAACAGAGGCAACATTATGTTGAGGCGGTGTTTTCATTATTGCCTGATTAACAAGCCTTCAAAGTACTTTTGAATATCGTTGTTACTGATGGGGGTTGATTTTTCGGCGGGATTATATACCCTCGACCATGGAGTTTGGGGCTGGTGCGTCCAGTTCGAAAGCGCCATGGCAGAGTAATCTTTTAACACATTCCAGGTATATTGAATAGAATCGAGTGCTGTAGCATCGAGAAGGTACCGTTTTGGTTCGGTTCCGGCAGGTGTAAAAGAAGCAGTATCGGTAATAAGTTTACTACCGTATAGTTTAAAATCCTCGTAAATTTCGGGTACTACCGGCCCGTATTTCCAGGCCTGAAAGTTTTCTTTGATAAGAGGCTCATTGTATTTGGCCAGATGATAACCCTGTGCAAAATAAACCAGCTTTTGGAGCTTCATTTGTGTTACAAACTTGCCCTCATCAATACCTCTTTTTACAAAGGCGTAGGCAATAAGTGATGCAGGATAGGCCATAAGGTTACATCATTTTGATTTTACTATGTAAATATAAACAATTCTTTTCAATTACTAATTTCTTTAGCCTGCACCGTGAAGGTTGGGGGGTTATATTTAGTCCCCGATCTGAGAGCCCGGGCTATAGCTTGTTAGGGTCTTGTTAGGGTTTTGTTGGGTATTTATTGGGGCTGCCATAGGGAAATACCCAACAAATACCCAATAAATACCCAACAAAGGGGCAACCAATACCAAATAAAGTATAGCCGTTGGTAATACCAGATTTATACCTTCTTTATACTTTGTTTATCCTTTCCCTAGGGAAACGGTAACAAACAGGTAATAAAAGGTAAACAAGGTATAAAGAAAGTATATCTTAAATACCTGTAACCCGCTGCGATTTGCCTATAACTCGCCTATAAGCCCCCGATCGGGGTTGCCATACAGCTACATTGAAGTTTGATAAGGAGGCAGGACTTTAAGAAGCTAAACGATGAATGCCTAACGCTTAACGCATATAGTATTATTTGCATTAAGCGTTAGGCGTTTTGCATTTAAGCATTCGGTGTTAGCGTTTATAGCTTCTCTCCGATAATCGAATACAACAAATTACGGTAATGCTCACTGCAGGGCAGTTCGGTTTCGCCGAGCAGAACAGCCTTACGCGAAACGGTGTCTACCTTACGCAGTGAAATAATATAGGAGCGATGAATGCGTATGAACTCCTCATGCGGTAACCGGCTTTCGAAGTATTTAAGACTTTGCAGTGTTACAAAGGGCTTTTTGCTATCAACCAGATGAATTTTGGTGTAGTCTTTCAACCCTTCCAGATACAGAATATCGCTGTAAAAGATCTTCTGGATCTTATGCGACGTTTTGATGAACAGAAAATCATCGTCTTTACGCAATGTAGTTTTAGCCTTTCTGAAACCAATAAATTCATAGGCTTTGTTTACGGCTGCCATAAAGCGATCGAATGAAACCGGTTTTAAAAGATAGTCTACAGCATCCAGCTCAAAACCTTCAACTGCAAACTCATTGTGGGCCGTTACAAAAATTACAGCAGGTTTTTTGTTCAATACTTTTAAGAATTGAGTACCGCTCAGATCGGGCATTCTGATATCGAGCAATACCAGGTCGATCTCTTCTTTTTCAAAATAAGGAAACGCTTCTACCGGGCCCTCGCAGCGGGCTACAAGGTTCAGGTAAGGAACTTTTTTGATAAAATCTTCTAACAGGTCGAGCGCCCAGGGTTCATCGTCGATGATAATGCAATTAACTTTCATAATCGAGTTCGATTTTCAGATTAACAATATACTGGTGATCATTTTCGACCACATCAAGCGTATGACGGTTGGGATATAATACATTCAGCCGGCGCTGGGAATTGATAAGTCCTACACCGCCCGATGCCTCCCTGCTTGATTGGGTCATGGCGTTTTCAACTGTTAGCAATAATTGATTTCCTGTAACCGCAATAGCGATTTTTATTTCTGAAGGTGCTGTGTAACTGATGCCGTGTTTAAAAGCATTCTCAATAAATGTAATGAGCAGTAAAGGAGCTATAACCAATCCTTTTACCGTACCGGATACATCATAGTGAATGGTGATGTTTTTCGAGAGCCGCAGCTTTTGCAGATCGATATAATTGCTGATGTATTCAAGGTCCTGCGAAAGCGATATTTTTTCGGCCGTTGAATCGTACAGTACATACCGCATAATGCGCGAAAACTTTAAGATGCTGTGCTCGGTTTGCTCTGATTTAAAATGCGCCTGCGAATAAATACTGTTAAGTGTATTGAACAGGAAATGAGGATTGATCTGCAGCTTGAGAAAATTAAGCTCAGCATTCAACCGTTCATTCTCGAGGATCTTTTTTTGTTTTTCACTGATAAAGAGTGAATGGGCCAGTTTAATAAAACCACTCAGCAGCAATATTACAATGCCCGACGACAAGGCGTTCTGCAGGGTCATGATATAGATCATTCTGGAAGAACGGGCCCTTAAAAAAGGCGATGGCGTATTGGTTGAGGTTGCCAGTATAAGTTGCTGTGCGCACAAAAAGCCCAGTGACGCCACCAGCGATAAAACATAACTGAATATGCGACGGTTTCTGAATAAGCGGGGTAATAAATAGTAAAAATTAAAATAGAACAGGGCTATCAGAAAAGCCTTGTTAATGATTTCGCGGTAAAAGAAACGAAGATCAGGAATACGGATGCGGTAAATGAATAAGGGTAATACAAGGAAAAGTCCCCATAGCAATATATGCGTAAAAATTACCAGTAGTTTGTGGCGTAATGTTTTTACCGGTTTGAACCCAAGCACTGAAGCCAGGGCATCCCGGACCTTGTCTTTGGTCATCACTTTGATTGAGTGGGTAAGACGCCAAGTTGCTGCAACTGCTGGTGCGAAACTGAGGGTATTTCGTGTGATTTTATCTTTTCTATAACAAATCGGGCTACGGTGGCAGCCTGTTCTTTGGTTTGGAAGCCGTTGTAGCCGGCTTCGGCAGGAATAAAGGGCTGATGAATGATGGTATCGCGGTTCATCATTATATCATATCCCCAACCGCGGTCGGTTTGAAAACAATGGTAGGAGACCATTATTTTTTTACGAGCGGGCTTTCGGGTAAGCATAAAAACAGTACTGCCGGCAGCAATTACTATCGCTGCCAGCAGTATCAGTTTATGAGATCTCTTAAGTTTCAGATTATGAGAACTTTTTAGTTGTCGTTCGTATTAACTGTAAGATCCGGCTGGAATTCGTACATGTTATCAAAAGGCTGCGTACCGCTGCGGCCTGTTAAAACAAAGCCTCTGTTCTGCAGGGTAAAGGCAAGTGCGCCGGTACGGGCAGTTCCTTCAAAACCTGTTTTTTCTGTCCATTGGTCCTGTGTATAATCGTACATCCAGCAATGGGTATTCATGCTACCATTTTCACCGGTGGCGATATAAGCCAGATTACCCATGGTAAAGGCAACTGCATTATAACGTATGATAGAAGTGTAGTTGTCGTCGAAGCTGCTGTCTGTTACGTTAGTGAGTTTTCTTTTGGCAGTCCAAAGATCAGTAGTCGGATCGTACGCCTGCATGTCGTTCAGAGCTGCACCGTTGTTGTTACCGCTTACTACATAAGCCAGGTTGTTCAATACAAATACGCAGGCTTCTTTTCTTTTGGCGCCACCGATACCGGCTTTTTGTGTCCATGAATCGGCATTAGGATCATACTGCCAGTTATCTTTCAGATAGTTGTCGTCATAACCGGTAGCAACATATCCTTTATTATTTATTACAAAAGCTACAGCGTCGATACGGGCGGTTCCACCGAAATCATTTTTCTGAGTCCAGGTGTTGCCGTTGTACTTCCACATATCTTTCAGGTAGTTTGAACCATCGTAACCCAAACCTACATATCCGCTGCCATTGATGGCGAAGGCAATTCCCGAGTTACGGGCAACGCCTTTAAAATCGGCAACCTGTTGCCAGTATCTTTTATCCAGAGAATATTTCCAGAAGTCGTTATAAAGTTTTGTGTTTGATACGCCTACTCCTGTACCAACGAATACCGAATCGTTAATTTGAAAGATAACAGCTTCGCTACGGGCAGGACCATCGAAATAGTCGCTGAGCGCCCAGTTACCGATCAGGTCGGTTGAGCTGGATGACTTTTTAGTACAGGCCGGAATAATCAGCATTGGTGCGGTTGCAATCACAAGGGCCAGGGAGTAAACTACAACATTCTTCATTTGAATTTTTTTTGTTTTTTTAAGACGAACCGGTATTACCAGGAAATTTTTTTTGCATCCCGATCACCGCAGGCGCGCGCCTTCTTGTTTTGGTTTTTTTGTTTTTTCGGGATAAAAATATCTCTGCGTTTTCCAAACAACTTTATAAAATAGATTGAACACGCTATAGAATCGGCCAAGATACTCCTTTTATCTGTCACTATCAGCATGAATAACCGGTTGTTTGCTAATTCCGCAAAAGCGCGGCAAGCTACAAACTGTATGCGATAAGACACCAGCTAATTAACTATATGTTAACAATTTATTATCCCCACAAAACCCACATTTTTAATGTGCAAATGCGAAAATTTGAAAATGTAAAACCCTTCAGAATGCCATTTGCTCATTTTCATCCCGACTAACGAGTCGGGACCAATTTGCACATTGGATTTGGGTCGGCAAATTAGCACATTGGAATATTAGCTCATTTACAACTTTACACATTTGCATAATTTTCACATTTGCCCATTTACTAAATTGCACATTTTCAATTTTTCAAATTAGCTTCGCCTGCCGATTTAAATAATTGGCTGGTCGATTATTTGGCTGCAATGATATATAATAACAAATTTTCGTGAATCATGCAGCCTAATTTGCCCAGGGGCTGATTTGAAAATTAACCAATCACTCACTAAACGTAATATGCTTATACACAGAAGGGTACCTTATATTTTTACCTGCTGCTTATTGATCACTGGTCTGTTTTCATCGTGTTATAAAAAAGAAATCCAGGTAGGAAGTGAGCTGGCCGATAGCCATACGCGCCTGATTACCGTTGATACGGTTACTGCGGTTCTGTCTACCTATGTTTTGGATTCATTTCCTACATCGGGCACCAGCTTTATACTGCTTGGAAATTATAAAGACCCTTATCTGGGCTATACAACGGCCAGTACTTTCTTTCAGCCGGGGTTGCCTACACTTTCAGGAGATGCTCAAACCGTGCTGCCCCTGAAAAACTCCGTATTTGATTCACTGGAACTGTACATGCATCCCAGCGGATACTATTATGGCGATACCACTAAACCGTTAAGTCTTTCGGTATACCAGCTTACAGATCAGCCTGATTATACCAATCAGGGTACAGCTAAGATCTACAATACCTCTAACATAGGTGTATTCCCTACCCCATTGGCCACTTTTTCGCAAAAGATCAGACCATCCTTAAAGGATTCAGTGAAGATCAGGCTGCCGGATTCATTAGGCAGGGTTTTCTTCAGCAAAATTCAGAATAAAGCCAACGAGTTTCTTACACAAACAGCCTTCCTGGATTATTTCAGAGGGCTTAGTGTAAGACCATCAAATAATGACAGCGGTGCTGTATATGGTTTCAACCTGGCCGACAGTAGTGTAAGAGTGCGTATGCATTTCCATCTTAATTTACCTTATCACTCCGATCAGGTGATCGATTTCATTCTTACCCGCACCGGCTATCAGTTTAACCGCATTATTACCGATCGCAGTAATACACCGCTGGCGCGTGTGCCCGGACAAAACGAATATTTTGCCAGCGCCAGGTACCCATATTCCTTTAGCCAGGCCGGAACGGGAGTATTGCTGAAAATAAAATGGCCTGCCCTGCGGGACCTGCTGAAAATAAATGACGTAGTACGACTGATGAGCGCCAACCTGATTCTGCGACCGGTAAGAGGTACATACGACGATTACACATTCAGACTGCCTTCAAAGTTGTTCATGACGCAAACAGACGCCTCGAACCTCATTGGCGCCCAGCTCATTGACACTACCGGAGCAGGCATACAATACCGTGACCCTGTTATAGACAGATTGTATGGTATTGATACCTATTACAATTTTAACGTCACCTCTTATGTGAACTCTGTGATCAATACGCCGGGCTCGGGCGAGAGTGGCATCTTTATAATGAATGCAAATCCTGCGAGCGCCAATCAGATCACCCGGGGAGTATTTGGCAGCGCGCAACAACCCTTCACATTCCAAACTAAACTGGTAGTAAACCTTTTGACAATTGATTAATCACTATACAATGAGAAAATTATCTGTATTGACCTGCTTTTTTGTGATACTGATGATAAAAGCGAATGCACAGAATATGAATTCGCCCTACTCAGCGTATGGTGTGGGCGAAATTTCTGAGGGTTGGGCAGATCGCAGCAGCGGCATGGCAAATACATCCATTTCATTAATGTCGAACCCCGGCTATTTGCTGAATAAAAATCCGGCATCACTGGCCGGACTTGAAAGAAGTTTGGGTCAGGTTGACCTGGCGCTCGTTGGAAAGTCGAGCACATTCACGGGCACACCTATTACCAGCAGTAATAACAGTGCCAGAGATCTTGTTATTAAAAGATTTTCCCTGTCGGCCAAGATCAACAACCACTGGGGAAGCAGTGTTGGTTTTGTGCCTTTCAGCTATGTAAGCTATTCTTTTGTTGGGCAGAAAAGCATCGAGGGCTCTACCAGTACCTATACGGGCAACTATGATGGCAACGGAGGCTTACATCAGATCTTCTGGAATAATGCAGTTCAAATATGGCACAATCATCTTGCCATGGGGCTTCGTTCTTCTTTTATATTCGGTTCTATCAATCAAACTGAAACGCTATCCGGCTCTACCATATCGTCGGTTCCTGTAGCTGCACAAACTTCTACCTACTATAATAATTTCCGTTTTGAATACGGCGCTATTTATAATAATAAGCTGAACAAGAACTGGAAATTTGCACTGGGTGGAAAAATAACTACCAAAACCGATCTGCGCACCGATCAAACGCTTACAGTACAGGAAGGTAACTCTGTTATTGAAAACAATAAAGACATGGGAACAGGTACTTTTTCATTACCATGGGCATATGATGCCGGAATTGCGCTGATCAATAAAGACAGATCAACCTTTACAGTTGACTATAGTTTTGCCAACTGGAGTGGCTTGAATGCCGGCAGCGCCACTTATAGCATGGTTAACAGCAGCCGCTTATCGGCCGGTGTGCAGTTCAGCAACCAGTTAAAGAGATACAATATGGTGGCTGAAAAAAGTTATTTCCAGGCTGGTGTATTTGCCGGTCAGTCGTACCTGCAGGTTAAAGGACAACAGATCAATGAAGTTGGCGTAACAGCAGGTTATGGCGGTTTTCTGAGCCGTGGATTGAACTTCCACTTTTCGCTGGAAGGCGGCCGTCGTGGTACCACTGCCAACTCACTGGTTCGCGAAAACTATGTACAGGCAACCATCGCCTTTTCTTACCGCGAGATCCTGTATAGTAAAGGAAGGAAGTACGATTAATAATAAGACTGAAGTCGGAAGTCGGAAGTCCGAAGTCGGAAGTCTGAGAAACTCAGACCTCTGACTTCGGACTTTTAATTTCTGACCTCTAATTTCTGACCTCTGACTTCTGACTTCAGACTTCTGACCTCTGACTTCTGACCTCTGACTTCTGACCTCTGACTTCTGACCTCTGACTTCTGACCTCTGACCTCTGACTTCTGACTTCAGACTTCATTTTCTTTTATAGAAATACAACTTAACGGAAGACGCCAGTGCTTTTTCGCTGATGGTAAAATAGCCGGTATCAGCCGCATCAAAGCAAATGCCTTCGCCCTGAGGCTCCAGCACATATGGCAACGTAGAAGGCTTTTTAGCCAATGCCTGCAGAATTGTTTCACCTTTATTACGGGGATAATAATAAATGGCATCGTAGGTTTTTACCACAACATCTCTGCCTGATGGAGACATAGCAGCGCTTGTTGCATAATTGAATGACAGCTGTGCTACCTCTGTTACCTTGTTCATTTCAGTTGTACTGTAAGGATATGACAATTTAAATATTTTCGACCGCAGGTCTGTTTTGGTTATGATGTAAATATCGTGCGTATCGGGATCAACCAGTATAGCTTCGGCATTATGGCTGCCATCGGGATAAAAAAAGGCGATCTTATCAACGTTCTTTACAGTATCAACAGAAGCGGCCGGTTCTTCAACACGGTAAATGGCATAGTCGGTATGCACTATCAGGTTGTCGCCCGTTTCGGCAACATACAGGTATTGCTTTTTGGGGTCAGGGCCTGTTGATAATGCAATATCTTCCCAATCGCGGTTTTCTACGCCGTTCAGGTGAACTGATTTCAAAACCGTTCCATCGTGTTTTATAAGGAACAGATCGGGTGGATTGCCACTATCCTGCTCAACCCATAAATAACCGGGGTTCATTTTACTATCTGCCAAACCCGATGCTTCAACCACGAGAGGAGAACTCAATGTATATGAAACAGGTGTGTCAGAAAATCCGGGAGTATTGCTGTGAACACCGCTTCGCTGACAGGCGGCCGAACCTGCAAAAAAAAGGAAGAATATGATTCCGGGCCCGGGGTATTTTTTTGAACACATAGAACTACAAGTTATTAAAAAATCAGGCATGTAAAATTATGGAATGGTGAATTTTACAAAGCCGATACCTGGCTCGTTAACAAAAGGTTATTTGCCTCCTATCCTGTCGTTGAACGAAAACAGACCGGGGATCCCTGTCCTATCTGCATTTCATGTATTTGTTCTATCTTCGTTTAGTAATTGCCGTACGCTATGATGAATCAGACAGTTAAAGGCCTGCCATGTTGTTCGATGGAACGATATTATTCGTAGCGTGCTGTTACGCCCCGTTATATAAACCAGGTGTAGCGAGTCCCCTCTGTTCGCACCTGCAAATTCCAATACAAACGAAGCTTCCGATTCGTTCAGGATGGCATGAAAGCTTTTATCCTGCAACTGCCTTTCGCCCCTACCTCCAAACGACTGATTATTTTTACCGACTGTGGTCGGACCATTAAACCTTTTTCTATGCCACTAAAGCGACAGGATATCAGATATATCCGCCAGGCCAAAACGATTGTTACCGAAAACTTCGATAAACATATAACCATTCCTGAACTGGCGAAAAGAACGGGTATCAATGAAACCAAGCTGAAAGAGGGATTCAGGGAGCTATATGGAGAAAGCATTCATGATTATCTGCTGCAGCTTCGTATTGCAAAGGCCAAACATTTGCTTGCGACCACCTTGTATACCGTAATTGATATTACCTATCATGTAGGCTACAGCAATGTAACGCACTTCAGTTCTATGTTCAAAAAAGAAGTAGGCATACCGCCTACTGAATGGAGAAAGAAACACCGAAAAGTATAAACACTAATTTAATACCTGCTGTTGTTCATGCATTAACCTCATTCGCTTCCATGAGCGTAACTGTAAAATAACCAGTTGTTGCGTGTGCAGTAATTTTTCCAGGTCTGCAATCAATTTGTTTGCATTGGTAAAAGCCGGAGGTTGTTTGCGACTAAAATCGGTGAAGCAATCAATGCCTGCACTGATGTCTTTATTCATTTTTTGCAGAATAGTTATTACATGGCCAATATCTTCTGCGCTGGTTCGGTATTTTGTAGTGAAATGGTTATCGTTGAGCAGTTTTTTGATTTCATCAGTGAGCTGATGTTGCACTTCTTTATAGTTAAACAGAATGCGTCGCATATCGTACGCTGTTTCTAATGCATATAACATGGAAGCGTTTTTAGATGAAGCGGCTACCTTTGCTACTGAACGCAAAAAGCATTGCAGGTCACCGATCACCGATTCAGTTAGAGGAATTCCGGCCTTGAGGATCTTTTTACGGATGGCAATAATACAGGTAACATCCATCACCTCGCTGTTCAGTGCATTTTCGAAAAGACTATTCAGTTTACAACCTCCCTCTTTATAAACTTTGTATACGAAATAATTGTGCTTTTTTAAACCCTTAACAGGAAAGAAAGAGAAGTTGGAATAATACTTTTGCTGCACTTTATAGGAATTATTTGTATTCATAGCAATCATTTGTTCATCAAAGATATTCTTTCTGAAAAGTGGTAATATGACGTGGCTCATTATGAGTTGTGACTCTGCTCAAATTGATTTCACCGGTGCTGCTTTCCTTTTAGGGTCATGCCGGGGCATTTTAAAAATCATTTATACTGCTGATAAAGATCATGGTGCAAAAGCAACTATAAGAAGATATTTGAGTAAATGTTTCTTTTATGAAAACCATTCTTGCTGCAGTTAATTTTTCTGCCGCTTCGCATAATGCGGCCCTGTATGCCACAGAACTGGCCAAAGCATTCAATGCAAAACTTATTCTTGTGTATGCCTGCCAACCGATACCGGTGCCGGTATCTGACCTGATAGTTACATTCACACCACAACAGCAGGATGAAGAAATAATGCACGAACTGAAAGAAGAGGCTGAAGCACTCGACCCCATAGGTATTACAGACATTGAAACAGATTATGGCGAAGGCCGCGCGGGCGACGTTATTTCAGAAGCAGTAAAAAAGTGGCAGCCTGATATGGTGATTACAGGCATGAAAAAACATGGCAAAGGCATTGGCCGTTTGTTTGGCAGTACGGTCACTTCACTAATAGGAAAACTCTCCGTTCCATTACTTGTAATTCCTCAGGAAGCCGCCTATATACCACCCCGGTTTATTGCATTGGCAACAGACGCAGATCTTAATCCAAAAACGAATCCGCATGTAACAGATGTTTTGTGTGAAATAGCCCAGGAGTTTTATTCAAAATTATATATGGTGCGTATTGTGAAAGATGAGGTTGATGAAGCTTTC
>Ga0068856_100004806_pt1 | contig 13391 bp, 12 predicted proteins | sample KBSCornC62_FD_66595 | JGI IMG/M metagenome (GOLD analysis project Ga0068856, IMG submission 66595) | Corn rhizosphere microbial communities from Kellogg Biological Station, Michigan, USA - KBS Corn C6-2 | ecosystem: Host-associated > Plants > Roots > Rhizosphere > Soil ...
GGCACCACCGGAAACAGCTTCGCCGGCTCCATTAACGGCGGGCAGCAGTATTCCCACGAGATTCTCATTGATGGTATTCCCGTCGGCCGGTCGGACCTTTCGGGCGGCAATAACAATGAATTCAGTCCTTCGGCGGAAGCTGTCGGTGAGTTCAAGCTACAAACGGGCGCCATTTCGGCGCAATACAATGGCGGACAGACGGCGGTCGCCAATTTCCAGATCAAATCGGGTACGAATAGCCTGCACGGATCGGGGTTCTATTTCCTCGGCAACGAAGCTTTCAACTCCATTCCTGTACAAGACAAAACCTTCGGTGGAACCAATCCGCCCAATCGGCTGAACAACTGGGGCTACTCGCTAGGCGGTCCAGTTTACATTCCCAAAGTCTATGACGGTCGGAACAAGACTTTCTTCTTCACGAACTTCGAAAAGACGAATACAGTTAACCTGCCCTCCAATGGTTTCGTCACTCTGCCCCCGGTAGCCCAGAAGAACGGCAATTTTTCGTGCCTCCTGAACCCGGCATGCACCGGGAATGACGAATCCGGATCGGTAATCGGAACTGATGCCCTCGGCAGGCCGATCCTGTTCGGTCAAATTTATGACCCGCACTCCACGACGCAGGCCCCGGATGGTACTTACGTGCGCAATCCGTTTCCAAACAATATCATTCCCCAGGCGGCGTGGGACCCGGTGGCTAAAAACATTGTCCAGAGTGTTGGCATCACGGACCCGCAGTTCGATAAGCTGTTCAATAATCATCCGAAGCTGGGCACAAGCTCTCCATATTTCCGCCTGCACACATTCGGCATCAAGATCGATCATCAGATCAATTCCCGGAATCAGATTTCGGGCTATTACAACCAGAGCTACCGTTTTCGCTTCAATAGCAGTTGCACCGGCGGAGTGCATGGACCCTATCTACCCGTTCCAGGGCTTCCGACCACTTGCATGAAGGATCAGGAGACGCCGGGGAATATGGGGCGCCTGTCTGTGACGTCCACGGTGACGCCCTCGATTGTTAACCGCTTCGCAGCCGGTATTAACCGGTTTGTAAATGAGAATGGCATTCCGACCCACAGCGCAGAAGGCGGTTGGGCTGCGCAAATAGGCTTGCAGGGTCTCGCAGCTTCCCAACTCTTCCCGACTATGACTTTCACAGGGAACAATTACCAGGGAGGAACCATCAACCCGATTGGTTTCGGATTCCATGGTTACAACCCTAACGGAAGTTATATATTTCAGGATGATGTGACCTGGATACATGGCAAACACACTTTTCGTTTTGGATACGATTACCGAAGGTATTTTTATACCGACCGGAATTCCAATAGCCCCGGAACTTTCAATTTCACTCCGCTCCAGACGGCGCTGCCAGGATTCGGCACGCAAACAGGTGACGCGTTTGCCAGTTTTCTTCTGGGCGCGGCCAATAACGCAAATCAAAACATCGTCGGTTACACCGACAGTTTCCGCCAGCCGGAACATGCGTTGTATGTGACGGACGATTGGAAAATTACGCCGAAACTGACGATGAACATCGGGCTGCGCTGGGAAATTATTCCACCGCTCTATGAAGTCACAAACCGCATGTCCGAAGTTTCGTTAAGTGTTCCGGATCCGGGCGCTGATAACCGGCCCGGTGCGCTGATCTTTGGCGGACCGTTTAACGACACGTACTGGAGGGAGTTCGGCCCACGATTTGGCCTTGCGTACAAGGTGACCGATCACATGGTGGTTCGCGCCGGGTATGCAATGACCAATACGCCTCCCATTGCAAACAGCTTCGGCTATGGCTTCACTTATGGCTACAGCACCACAGTGAATGTGCGGGCTCTCGGGAATCCGCGCGATCCCGCTATCTATCTGAGCCAGCGGTTTCCCAGCCTGAGCAGCCCGCTGCCGAATACCGATCCCTCCTCCGCGGAGTTCAATTCGGTTTCCACCACCGCACGCGACGCCAACCGGCCTGGCTATGTCCAGAACTACAATTTCACGATCCAATATGAATTGCCGGGCGCCACCGTTTTGGAAGCCGCCTACATCGGCAACAAGGGAACCCGTTTGTGGGGTGGGTCGCCGGGATCCGGAGGATTTAATCAATTGGATGCCTTGCCCGCGAGTATGCTCGCCATGGGCGATATCCTGAATGATCCGGTCAGCGATCATCCGCAGTACATTCCGTACGCCGGTTTTCCGACCGACAACACGGTCTCTCAGGCTCTTCTGCCGTACCCGCAGTATTCCAGCGTAGAGGAAGCCTTTCCGTACAATACAAACTCGAATTACAATGCCTTACAGATCACTGTCACCCGGCACTTGACAAAAGGCCTGGGTTTTCTCGCTGGGTACACCTGGTCGAAAGCGATCGGTTATGTCGATCAGAATGGAGCGGCATCCTACTACACCGTCGCGCAGGATTACTATAATCGCGGCCTGGAGCGTTCTGTGGCGTCGTTTAATCTGCCTCAGAGTTTCAAACTCACGTGGGTTTACGATACGCCGTTTGGGAAAGGCCGGCACTGGGATCTGCACTGGCTGAATCCGGTCTTGGGTGGCTGGCAGCTTTCCGCGATTCACAATTACCACTCCGGTGCGCCGGTTCAGGTCTTTGAGTCGGGCTTGACCACCCCTCCGGGCTTTGCGTTCGGTATCCGGCCCGACGTCTTGACCGGAGTACCGCTCACCGTTGGAGGTGCCTCGCAAAAGGTCGATGTTCAGGAGCCCACGCAGTGGTTGAATCCCGCCGCATTCGCTCCCAGTCCACAAACCTCCGCGGGCACACCGTTACGAGTAGGAACCGCTCCAAGACTCTTCCCGACTCTTCGGGGCCCTGCCGGTTTCAGCGAATCATTTAGAATCGCAAAGCAGTTTCCCATCCATAAGGAAGGCCAGTATTTTGAGATTGGAGCCGTAATGACCAATCCACTCAAGAGAACCGTGGCCGTTATCAACGACAACACGGTCGGAGACGAAGGCTTCGGCACGCTTCTTCAGAGCGGCGGAGACCGCGTGCTGCAAATCTCAGCGCGAATCCAATTCTAGCGTTCGAAAGTCAGTCGCGTCCATCGCTGCGGCTTGATAGAGTAAGTAGCGCGTTCATGTCTCGTGGTGTAGTTTCTCTCCGTTTCGTATGTCTCATCGCGGCCGCTCTGCTCGCCTCTTGTACAAGCCATAAGAGCGCGCAGGCCCCGCAAGCCGCTCGCTTCCAGCCGCTCAACGTATTTGTGGTCACGATCGACACGCTGCGCCCGGATCATTTGCACTGCTACGGTTACGCAAACATCCAAACGCCAAACCTCGATGCCTTGGCGCAACGTGGCGTTCTTTTTGAAAACGCAGTTGCGCAGGCGCCGCTGACGCCTCCTTCGCATGCAAGCATTTTTACCGGGCAGTATCCGACCGTTCATCATGTTCGCAACACCGGCGGCTTCATTCTTCCCTCCTCATCGCGACCGCTAGCGAGAATTCTTCAGGAGCAGGGATGGGATACCGCCGCCTTCGTCAGTTCGGCCGTGCTGAAGAAAGTGATCGGCTTCAACAATGGCTTTGATCTCTACGATGACCAGATGCCCCGCCAAGGTAATAAGGAAGAATTCGGCGAGGATGCGGAACGCCGCGGCGGCGATACGGTCGATCGAGCAGTTCATTGGTTGAGCAGGCAATCGGGCAAGCCATACTTCCTGTGGGTTCATCTTTACGATCCACACTTACCGTATGACCCTCCGGACTTTTTCAAACAGAAATACAGAGGACGGCCATACGATGGCGAAATTGCGTACACGGACCAACAACTGGGGAGATTGCTGGAAGCGGTGGGAAAGAAAGCGCCGGCCGGCAAGACCATTATCGCGGTCCTGTCCGACCACGGCGAAAGTCTCTCAGAACACGGCGAGTTCACGCACGGGGTCTTTCTTTATGACGCAACGCTGCGCATTCCTTTCCTAATGTCCGGAACCGGAATTCCAGCCGGTAGCCGCGTCAAGCAGCAGGTCAGAAGCATCGACTTTTTGCCTACCCTGCTCGCTCTGCTTGGCGGGAAGCCGCCGGCCAACATTCAAGGCGTAAATTTGGTTCCGGCATTCTCGGGCAAGACCGTGGACACTGCGATCTCCTACGAAGAAACGCTCTATCCGAAGCTGGCCCTTGGCTGGGCGGAACTCCGCGGCATCCGAACCAATCGCTGGAAATATATTCGCGCGCCAAAACCGGAGCTCTATGACCTTGCACAGGACCCCAAAGAAACCACCAATGTCCTCCGGGAACATCCAGCCGAGGTGGAGCGGCTATCGGCACAATTGACGGATGTGGTTGGAAACGGCGGTTCGGAAAAGGTAGAGGCGAAAATGGTGGACGAGCGCCAGATGGCCCAGTTGCGATCCCTAGGCTACCTGTCTGGGTTTTCGCCTCAAGGATATGACCTGAACGGCCGCGGCCCGGATCCTAAGGACCAGGTTGGAATTCTGAAGCTTCTCTATGCAGCCGAGAACCCGGCTGCACCTCTGCCCGAAGCCCGGCGAATCGCGCTGCTTCAGCAAGCGTTGCGGGAAAATCCCAACAACCCGTCCTTATATCATCAGGTCGGCGGAGAACTGGAGAAGACGGGGCGATACGCCGAGGCTCTGCGTCTCTACCAGACCGCTCTGCAACACGGAGTGGAAAACGGCAGGCTGCATTCGCGCATCGCTGACCTTTCCCTGCGAAAAGGCAACAAAGATGCGGCCATCGCTGAATATGAAAAGGCGGCACAGTTCAATCCATCCGACCTGGAAAGCCAAACGAACCTGGCCACAGCCTATCTGGAGAAGGGCAGGGCTAGCGATGCCGAACGTGTATTCAAGTTCGTGGTAGCGAGCGATCCTGATTCTGCTGTCGGGCATAACGGACTTGGCCTGATTGCCATCCAAAAGCACGATATGCCCAGCGCACGGGCCGAGTTCGAGAAGGCAGTACAGATAGACCCGGATCTTGTGGAAGCGCAGATGAACCTGGGCCTGATTTATGAGATGGCCGGTGACCGCGCCCGGGCGCGAACCTGCTTCGAGGCGTTTCTGGCGAAAGCGTCCCGTAAGCAATACGCGAGCATCATCCCTAAGGTGAAGCAGGAACTCGCTACGTTGCAATAGGCATGTTGCGGTGCCTCATGTCGGTCCTTCTCGCCGCGGGATTTCTCTCCGCGCAGGATCAAACCCGCGCTGAATGCCGTTCGCCCGATCAGGTTGAGCTCGAACGGAGCGCGCGCGATGCCATGCAAAAACGAGAATTCGACGTTGCCGCACGGCGCTTCCAGGCAGCCTATGCCACCTGCCCGGCACAGCGTGCGATTCTACTCGAACTGGCCAACGCCTACTTCATGGGACAGCATTTTCGGCAGGCGAAAGATGTGGCTCTACAAATCCTGCGCGTTGATTCGGGAAATGCAGCAGCGCTCGAAATCAAAGGCAACTCCGAATATCTGCAAGGTGACTCGGCCGCTGCTATCGGCACGTTTATCGATCTCCTGGAACGCCATCCCCGAAATGAAGACGCGGCTTACATGCTTGGCCGTGTTTACTATCAGGAAGGCGCCCTCGATCAGGCAATCGGGCAGTTCGAGCGGGTCTTGCGGCTCAATGCCTATTCATATAAGACTTACGATAATCTCGGCCTATGCTATGAGGCAAAGGGCGACAACGACAAAGCGGCGCGATATTTCCTGACCGCCATCAAACTGGTCGAAAAGACTCACCCGGAATACGACACCGCATACGCAGATCTTGCGGAACTGCTGCTTAAAACCGGAGATTCCAAGAAGGCATTCGATGCTGCCGCGATGGCGGCGAATCGCAACCCCGCATCGGCCCGCAATTTCTATCTGGGAGGCAAGGCCCTCGAGCAGCTCGGAAAAACAGACTTGGCCGTGAACTGGCTGCAACGCTCGGCTGCGCTTGACCCAAGCTACCCTCAACCGCTCTACGTGCTTGCGCTCATTTACCACAAACTGGGGAAAGAGCAGGCATCCGCCGAGGCCAGGAAAAAATTCCGTGAAGCGCAAGCCAAAGTCTCCGGCAAACGCCGTTGAAGTATGTTGCGCCTAGGGCCGCATGGCGGCGGTGGATCGAACCGCCATTTGAGCTTCGACGCTGCCCGGAAATGCACGAAGGCAACGCATCCACGTGTCTCGTGCTTTCGCCGGGGAGCCGCGCTTGGAGTAAAGGCCCGCAAGTTCGCGATAGGCTGTTTCTAAAAGAGGATCGAGTTGAAGGGCTTTCTCAAAAATCTCTATTGCTTTCTGCCGCTCGTTGGCGGCTTTCCAGGCAAAGCCCTGATCGAGGTAATGTGAAGCGACCCCGGGTTCTACCTGTGCCGCCCGTGCGAAACTCGCCGCTGCGTCCGAATTGCGCTTCATCCCCAGAAGTACCATTCCGATACCTGTCGATATGGCCGGATCATACGGAAAATCACGCTTGCAGGCCGTGAGCAACCGTAGTGCCTCCAGCATGTGCGGGGTGGATTTGAGTTGCCGGCCGACCTCGATATCGGCTAAGCCGAGGTTCCGTTTCATAAACGCTGCTGGCGGCTCGTGCCAGGCCACCAGCCTCTCCGGAGCATTGTCCAAAGCAGTTTCGGAGGTGGGTCGGCGCGAAATGTGGTGGTCTGTAAAAGCAGTGTGCCCGCCGTCGCGTGCAGGGCGTGCCGGCATATGACAGCCAATGCAGTCGTCCGCCGGCTTCTGGTGCCTGGCGAGCTCGGAAGCGTGGCATGCGACGCATCGAGCCTTAAAGTAGGTACGCGGGTTTGCCGGTTTCTCATGCGGATCGTGACACGACCCGCACCACAGCTTCCCGTGGCTCTGCCGCGCACACGTGCTCAATGCGAGCTGCTGAGCCTGGCTTATCACTTTCAGCGGGTTTGCGCGCGACGGGTCGTGCGAGCTTTCGAATAAATAGACCGAGAAGACATCTTCGAGTTCCTCGCCCGGACGAAAATCATCGATCTGATTACCTGGGTTCGGAATGCGGGCCATCCCACTCAGATGGCATTGTTCGCAAACACTGTCCCGTGCTCGAAACGAGAGCTTTGTAGGATTGATGATTGAGCCCGGAACGGGATTTCGTAAATGCGCTTCGGCCGGGCCATGACATCGCTCGCAGGTGATACCTTCGGCCTGGAACGGAGGTACCGCATAACGGTTAAGAGTGCCGCGAACGGGTCTGGCCCGCCCGGCATGGCAAAAAAGGCATTCCGGCGTCACCGCGCGGTTGAAATCGGGCGCACTTGCATTCTCATATCCCGGCGCCACATCCCAGATCCCACGTTTCGTATACCAGGCAATCGGGGACTGGAAGAGATGGTCACCCACCTTCGTGAGAAATCCGATAGCGTGATTCCCGGAGCCGATGACGTATGCAATTTCGTGGTCAGAGCCCACGCCGTTTCGTTCGAGCTTCTGAACCAGCCGTGTCCCATTCCATCGAGCGGAGAACCGCGTTTTTGAAAATGAGTGTACGAAATCACCGGCCGGAAGCTCACGCGGAGATCCCAGCGAATGCGCCATCGCGGTTGCGGCATACCCGCCGACTTCTCTTGGATGGCACGCGACGCAACGGTGCGCTGCCCAGGATAACGATGTAGAGACCGCGACCAGCGCCAGAGCGATCGCGCGAGTCGCTCGCTTTAAATCAGCAAGTGCTCGCTGCATGTCGGGCCACCTGTCAAAACTGGACAATCGCGGTCTCCCTAGCGGCGAATAAATTCGCAGTGGCAAACAAAATAGCGGAGACGGACGTACGCGCCTTTTCCATTGTTCCGCCTACCGACTTGGCTCATTCTAGATACCAGGTCCTTTATTTTTGATGAGGTCCTCTTTCGATCCCGTCTCTTCCAACTGCGCAAGGTCTTTCTCCATTGCGTGCTCACTAAAGTCCTCGAACGAACGGTGGCCGGCTTTTTCCACCAGCAGTTTCGCCCGATCACAGAGCGCTTTGCTGAGCTTTATAGTGGTCCTTGCGTCCATGGTTAGTCAATAAGTATATAGATTTGCGTACAACGCCGCTCAATCAATTCCGGCTGACATCGTTCTACCTCCCGGGAGTTCCGATTGCCTACGGGCAACTCGTGTGATATGAACTCCATCGAGAAGCTGACTGACCGGATTGAGCTCAGCCGGTAGGAGCATGATCGGGAAAGACTCCCGCGAAAAGGTCTCGTATGTTCGATCCAGACGTACCGTCTGATGCGGGCCACCGTCGCGGTTGTGCAAGGTGTCGCCCGACACGTATACAAGGTTCTTCCTGAAAATTCTGTGATTGTCGTAGAAGTGAATAGCGTGCACGGGAGAATCGTGAACGTCCGCTGCGGAGCCGAAAAGCTGTGGATGTTCGCCAGAGATTTGGTGGAACGCTGCAAGAAACTCACGCGACCAGAAGTAGCTGCGCTTCCGGAGAATCTGAAATTGATTGCGGCGTCGGCCAACGACGACGAGACGCTAGTTGGCGAAGGTCTTTTGCAGGATGGTATCTAGCTCTCGCAGTCTGTACGGTTTGGCGAGATAATCATCCATACCGGATGCCAAGAACTCTTCTCGATCGCCGGCCATAGCAGAAGCAGTGATTGCGATGATTGGTATGCGCGGTGCATGGTTCGCGTTTTCACGGCGCCGGATTTCCACCGCTGCTTCTACACCGCTCATGATGGGCATTTTTATGTCCATCAGAACCACATCGAATGATCCAGTGCAGTAGCGGTCAACGCAGGATTGGCCATCCGGGACAATCGTGACGGAGTGCCCCCCGCGCGTAAGCCAAATGCGAGCAATCTGCTGATTGGCGGGATCGTCCTCGGCAATCAGTATTTTCATTGAGTGACCTCTCTGCTCGAGGCGGCATGGCCGGCGGCATAAGAAAGCCCTAAACCGGCAATCTGTTTGTTGCGAGAGTGCAACTGGGTTAGTACTGTGTCATGCTCCTCTGTCTGCAGTGAATATCGTTCGGCTCGGTCAAGCGCTGCGCCCATGACCGTGCAGACGTCGTTTGATAAACGGACACTGTTGTCGGGTCGCAGTTGGTGCGCAAGCTTGGCAAGACGCCATGTAAGCTTTAGCTGGCTTCGGACGAGCTGATCGTGGATTTCGACATTGCAACCGTGCACTAACGCCGCACCGTCGTGTCGCTCGCGCTGATCCGGCCGGTGATACCGAAAACAGAAGGTCGATCGCAGCGCCGCGAAGCTCATCACAATTTATATCGGCACCAGGAATAGCGAAGTGAGTCCACCGACAGTACTGGAATGTTCATAACCGCGTATATCCGCGCCTCGTAAACGGTATAAGTAGCGCCGAACTGGCGCCGCAGGGATAACCACATAGCAATTTCACCGCCGTGCGTGGCAGTTGCCGTTCTAGAATTGTCGAGTGACAAACTCAGAGCCTCTTAATCTCAGCGGCTGGTTGGTCGGGTGCGAAATATGCGCCGCTTACAAAACAGTGATGCGGACGAACGAGCGGGACCAGAGGACGGTCGCGGGGAACCGGTAGTAGCGGCGGATTGCACACGATGTGATCGAATCGTTCGCCGGCCACGGCGTCGACGAAATCGCCCTGGCGGAATTCCACGCGGTCGTGCATGCCGTTCACCACCGCATTCAACCAGAAGAACAAACGTGCCTTTTCCTGCTTCTCCACTGCCACCACAGACTCCGCCGTCTGCGCACAGAGCAGCCCCTGCGTTCCAACTCCCGCGCATAGATCGAGCGAGCGGCCGCGGCCGGGCAGCATCAGGCGGGAAAGCCCGGACGAATCGTCGCCATGATACAAGTCAACTGCCGGCGTGAGGCGTTCGCAGAAGATCCAGAGGTCGAGATGGCGGATCAGCCGGTGACGGGCGAAATCGAGACCGAGGCAGGCGATTGTCTCGCGGATCGCGGCCGGCAAATGCGAGTCGAGTTGCTCTTCAGCGAGTTTATCGCCGAGCACGAAATAGCGCGTCAACGAAGCCAGGGGTTCGGGTAAAAAGGCGGCATCCCGGCGGATCACCGCCTCGCGTTCCTCCTCACCATAGGGCTCGTACAGCGAGAGCACTTCTGCAAGATGAGAGCCGTCGAGCCAGTGGCGAAATTCGATTAGGGCACTGAGGTGTTGAACGGCGAGTGGATGCATAGATCAAGAGGCGGCAGATCTCAAGCATCCCATGTTCTGGCTACAGGAAAGCGGAACTATTGACAGGCTCCCTTGGCTGACGTCGCCGCCTCCATCGCGGAATTCGGTTTCTGTTAACCGGCCGTCGTCGACGAAAGCGGCATTATCATCGGGGACGTGTACGGCTACTTCCGGATTCCTTGACGCCGCCGATCCATGCCTGCAAACACAAACTTTGTGGAACGCACTTCCGGCGGTACTGTGCAGACCGACACATTGAGAACCTAATCCTCGGCTTGCCGACTGCTGGGAAACCACTTTGACGTAAAACGCGTATTCCTTCACTTTGATTCCCATCGGGAAGTCTAGCCGACTAACAACCGAGTGGATTCCTCTACACATCGCCGTAGAACGCGAACAATCCCGAAGGGTGAGTTGCACTTGTACTTTGGACGTTTCACATTAACTTGAGGGCGAAAAAGGTTTATTTTCAGATGGCCAAGAATAACCGTCCAAATCTGCCCTAGCACTCGTTCCACCTAAAGTTCCTGGTAAATGGTCTGTTAGCGGTTACTTTCGATACTGCCCGTGCTCTTGAGTTGCTCCGCTATCGTCAACCGGAGCACTGTGCTGAGCTGGTCCTTCGCCCCTACCGAAAGCAGCGATATATCCCGGTCATCACCGGCAGCAAAGATGCCCTGGGATTCGAGACCAGGCCCTAGCGCGAGTTTGCTGTACCGGCCGCCGGTCAATTGGGAAAAACGCGATGCGATCGGGCCAGACAACAAGGGGCCCCAAGTGACTGCCCTCTTCCTGCTCTGCCTCTCGAAGCGTTTGGCGAAGCAGTTCCCAGGCGTTGAAGTCAAGATCTGACTCGCGTTCCCGCTGCTTGGCTGTTTGTAACTGAGCTTCTGCTTCCGCGGCCCCTGCTTATAGACATCGCCGCCCACCTGCTGCAGGGCGCCGCGCTTGGCCTGAGTCTCGTGCTCAATCGTTTCGAGTTCATCGCGCGCAGCCTGCAACTTATTCTGCGCTTCGGTTACCTCCAGTTCGCTAACGGGGAATTCGGTCGCGGCATAGGATTGCAATTCCTCCTCAACTTGCGCGACGGTGCGCGCATCACCTTGCCTAACTCGGCCGCCCGACCCACAAATCCGGTGCTCGGATTTATCGGGTGAGTACCCGAAGTGACTGTGCCAAGTATGTCCATAATCTCGGCCGCCGGCGGTCGCTCCGTTGGATCCGCCCTCAACAATTGCATTGTTAGTCGCCTGAGATCTTCGCTGAACTGTTCCGCCTGCCTATCGAAATGACCAAGGGTTCCCAGACTCTTCTGTCTCAGAATCTCGGCAAGTGAACCTCGATACGGAGATACGGAAGTTGTCCAGTCATAGCTTCGTACAACATGACGCCGAGACTATACCAGTCCGCGGCTTCCCCAATTTCGCAATTTGAGAGCTGATCTGGAGCGGCATAGTCAGGAGTGCACGCCAAAACCGTCGCGCTTCCTCCAGAATTGAGAATCCGGTGTGCGAGGCCAAAGTCCAAAATCACGACACGTCCGCCGTATTCGATGAGAACATTGGCCGGCTTCAAATCGCAATGCAAAATGCCGGCTTCATGCAAAGCGTTAAGTCCAGCAGCGAGTTGGCCGAACAAGTCGCGCAGGATCCCTTCCGTACTATGCGGTCGGATAGCGAAGTTGTCTCCTCGAATCAGTTCCATCGAGATCATCCCGAAACTTGACTCTGGCTCAAAGAACATGTCGTGAATTCGCACGACGTTGACGTGCGAAACCAGTGACGGAATCCGGAACTCCCGGCGAAATCCGTGGAGCGCTCGTGGATCGAGGTTTCGGAGGACCTTGAGTGCTACAACGCAGTGCTGCTCACGATCGAACGCCTCGTATACCTCTCCGAAGGTCCCAAGACCTAGTCTCCGGCGTACCTCAAACCTGGCGTTTCCACTGAATAAATGCCGCTTGAGTGCCTCACGCTGGCTGTGAGAAAGCCACCTACATGCCGTTCCTCAACGAGCAAATCCTTCACGAGGTGGCGCAATTGAGTATCAGTACCGCAATACCGATCCAATAAGAGGTCTCGAGTGGCCTCAGGCTCGGCCTGGATTCGAAGGAAAGCTTCTTTCGCAGCCCTGAAGCGTTCTTTGTCAGCGGGGCACATCTTATCGAATTCTGAAAATCATCCATAGAGGTGCTCCAATACTCCGATGGCCGAATAACGACCCGGTTTTGCCCGACGGTAACCAAATCCCTCTTATTGACCGCGAAAGAGCGAAAGAATACTGAACCCTTAACTCGATAACGAAGTCTGGGGGAACTTGTGAATCAACCGGCGCATGCGTCGATGCACATTTTACAGCTCGGATATTTGCAAATGATACCGAAGACCATATGAGCGCTTAGCTCGGATTCAATCCTTGCCAGTGGCTGTGAATCCGTTACGCGCGGCCAAGATATTGGGAAACCACAGTATCTGGCAGATCTGTTTCGCGAGAGGGGTCTTCAGCTCCCACTTGGTTAGAGGTTCGTTTCGCTTGGAGCAGGTTAGCTATGAGAATCCAAGCCTGTAGGGCTAGCACTCGCCTGTTCAGTAGGTTGTCGAATCAGTTACATGCAGGCCGTTGTTAATGCATTAATGCGTTAAGCAGACCAGACGGAATGCATGATTGGGCCCTAAATTGCTGAAAACATGGAGCGGGAGACGGGAATCGAACCCGCGACGTCCAGCTTGGGAAAACGTAGTTCAGTTGAAAATAAAGAACTGACGCGGCCATTGCGATGCATTCTGACCACCTAAAACGCCGAGAAAACAACAAGTGCTTCGAAAAGGCGCTGAACGGAGTAATCGGAGTAAAAAATTCCGTTCGGCGGATCAGCTTCTTTTTCGACCTTCGATTCTCGCCTGGATCGCTCAACCCGGCTGTCATTCACAGCCCAAGGAGCGAATCAAGAGAAGTGAGCAGTTCATCGGTTGTTAATAAGGTTATCGGATTCGAGAAAGCAGGCGACTTTCTCAAACGCAGCCATCCGGAGCTGCTGGTTTCGAAACAGAAACTTCGGCAGGCCGAAGCAATTCAGCTCGTGCGGTTGAAGCGCGACAGCGTGAACCAGAGTCTGGGCTTCGCCTCGCGGCCGTTCGTCCTGTGCGGACTTCCGATTAAGCGATCTGCGAAAGGAGTGCTGATCCACGACCGCCGGAACGGCCAATTTCTTCTCCAGGTCACAGGCCATCCGACCTACGGAGTGCCATGGGGACAG
>Ga0068856_100004807_pt1 | contig 13391 bp, 14 predicted proteins | sample KBSCornC62_FD_66595 | JGI IMG/M metagenome (GOLD analysis project Ga0068856, IMG submission 66595) | Corn rhizosphere microbial communities from Kellogg Biological Station, Michigan, USA - KBS Corn C6-2 | ecosystem: Host-associated > Plants > Roots > Rhizosphere > Soil ...
CCCGCCGTACGACCGGCCGCTCCGCCGGTCGTCGCCCTCGCGGCGGTCGAGGATGACGGTCACGTTCGGGTTGTCCTTGTAGTACTCGACCATCTTCTCGAAGAGCTCGTCCTCGAGCTCGCGCGGGATCACGCAGTAGATCATCCTGCTTCGGATTCTATGGAGCCACGCGTCGCGCGCTAGACGCGGGCGATGTCCGGCGAGATGCGGCCGTCGCCGGTCAGCTTCGCGTTCCAGCCTGTGAAGCTCGCCTCCAGCTCGCGCGGGTCGTGCCCTCGCTCGGCCAGGCGCACCGGCTGCCCCGAGTCGGGGCTGATGCGGTACTGGTACCACGAGATGTCCCAGGCGACGGTGAGGACGACCTCGCTGCTCGTCCCGGACAGCGGCACGATCGACGCCTTCGGCTCGCCCAGGCTCTTCGCGATCCCGGCGATCGTGCGCCGGAAGGCGCTCTCGTTGAACAGATCGGCTGCCTCGACCATCGCGAGCTCCGGCTCCGACAGCCGCCGCAGGATCGGCTCGTCGGCCACCGGCTCGACCGCCGGCCGCCGCGTGTCGCCGAGGAACGAGCTGAGCCACGACCGCCGGCGCCGGTCCGCCACGACGGGCGTCGTCGGGCTGCCCTCCTTGATCCACCCGTGCTCGAGAGCCGTCTCCTGGCAGAGCGGGCAGACGTCGACGTAGCTGTCGCCGTCCGGCGAGTAACGCACGGTGCGCTCGCCGACGAGCAGCGTCCGCTCGCAGATCGCGCACGTGCGCACCGCATCGACCGTCTGCGGGGTGATCCGCATCACCGCAGGACCTTAGCCCAACAAGCTCAGACCTTGGCTTCTTCGAGCTCGCTCTTCGTCTCGTCGATGATCTTCTGCGCGATGTGCGAGGGGACCTCCTCGTAGCGCAGGAAGTGCATGTGGTAGTCGCCGCGCCCGCCGGTGAGCGAGGTCAGCGCCTGCGAGTACGTGAGTATCTCCGCCATCGGCACCTCGGCCTTGATCGAGGTCATCCCGCCGCGCGGCTCCATGCCCTGCAGCCGGCCGCGGCGTGAGTTGAGGTCGCCGTTGACGGCGCCGACCGAGTCGTCCGGGACGCTGACGTCGACCTCCATGATCGGCTCGAGCAGCACGGGGTCGGCCTTCGCGTAGGCGTCCTTGAAGGCCATCGAGCCCGCGATCTTGAAGGCCATCTCGGAGGAGTCGACGTTGTGCTGCTGCCCGTCGACGAGGCGGACGCGCACGCCCTGGACGGGCGCGCCGGCGAGCTCGCCGTGCTGCATCGCTTCCTGGATGCCCTTGTCGACGGCCGGGCGGAAGCCCTGCTGGATGACGCCGCCGACGATCTCGTCGACGAACTCGTAGCCCTCGCGCTCCGGCAGCGGCTCCAGCACGATCTCACAGTCGCCGAACTGGCCGCGCCCGCCGGTCTGCTTCTTGTAGCGGTGCCGCGCCCGCGACTCCTTGCGAATCGTCTCAAGGTACGGGACGTGCGGCTGGTGCAGGTCGACGTCGACGCCGAACCGGCTCCGCAGCCGGTCGACGGCAACCTCCACGTGCATCTGGGTCATGCCGCTGAGCAGCTGGTCGCCGGTCTGTGGGTCGCGGCGCAGGACGAGCGTCGGGTCCTCCTCGGCGAGCCGGCGCAGCGACGACGCGACCTTCTCCTCGTCGCCCTTGGCCTTCGGCGTCACCGCGAAGCTCATCACCGGCTCGGGGAAGTCGAGCTTCGGCAGCTCGAGCTCGCGCTCGGCGTCGAGCAGCAGGTCGCCGGTCGTCGTCTCCTTCAGCTTCGCGACGGCCCCGATGTCGCCGGCGCCGAACTCCCTCGCCTGCTCGTGCTCCTTGCCCTGGAGCGCGAGCAGCGCGCCGACGCGCTCCTTCGCGTGCGAGCGCGCGTTCACGACGGTCGAGTCCGAGTCGAGCGTGCCGCTGAGGACGCGGAAGAGGTTGATCCGCCCCGCGAACGGGTCGGCCACGGTCTTGAAGACGAACGCCGCCGTGCCCGCGCCGTTCACGTCGATCGAGGCCGGGCGCTTCGCCGGCGAGGGTACGCCCTCGACGAGGAGGTCGAGCAGCGCCGTCGTGCCGAGGTTCTTCGTCGCGACGCCGCAGGCGACCGGGAACAGCTCGCCGCGGGTGACTGCGTCCTTCAGCGCGTGCGCGACCTCGTCGTGCCCGAGCTCCTCGCCCTCGAGGTAGCGCTCCATCAGGCCTTCGTCGGTCTCGACGACCGAATCGAGCAGCTGCGTGCGGTACTGGTCGACGGTGTCGTGGAGCTCCTCCGGGATCTCGGTCGGCCCGCCCTCACGCTGGCCCTCCGAGCTCATGTACGCGCACATGTGGAGCACGTCCACGATGCCGCTCAGCTCGTGCTCGCTCCCGATCGGCAGGTGCACGGCGACGCAGCGCTCGGAGAGCTGCGACCGGAACTGCTCGAGCGCACGGTAGAAGTCGGCCCGCTCGCGGTCGAGCATGTTCACGAAGACGACGCGCGGCAGGTCGAGGCTCGTCGCCCGCTCCCATACGCGGCTCGTCTGCACCTCGACGCCCATGACGGCGCTCGCGACGACGAGCGCGCCTTCGACCACGCGCAGCGCGGCCACGGTGTCGCCGGCGAAGCCCGCGTCGCCGGGCGTGTCGATCAGGTTGATCTTCCGGCCCTGCCACTCGAGGCGGCAGAGCGACGACGAGAGCGACATCTGCCGGCGCTGCTCGTCCTCGTCCCAGTCCGAGGTCGTCGTCCCGCCTTCGACGGTGCCGAGGCGGTTGATCGCGCCCGCCTGGAAGAGCATCGCCTCGACCAGCGACGTCTTCCCCGTGCCGCGGTGGCCGGTGACGGCGACGTTGCGGATCTTTCCGGGCTCGGTTGGCATCGCTGGCACGTCCTCCTCGTGACGGGTTTTGCAGGCGATCTTACCCTCGCCCCCGACTATGCTCGTCCGCCTCGATGTGGTGGCGGAACGCCGTTGTGTACCAGGTCTACCCGCGCTCGTTCCAGGACTCGGACGGCGACGGCGTGGGCGACCTCCGCGGAATCGCGGAGCGCCTCGACCACCTCGCCTACCTCGGCGTCGACGCACTCTGGCTCTCACCGATCTACCCCTCGCCGCTCGCCGACTTCGGCTACGACGTCTCCGATTACACCGACGTCGACCCGGGCCTAGGGACGCTCCGCGACCTCGACGCGCTCGTCGCCGGCGCGCACGAGCGCGGCCTCCGGCTGCTGCTCGACTTCGTCCTCTGCCACACGTCGATCGAGCACCCCTGGTTCCGCGAGCACCCGGACCGCTACGTCTGGTCGCCGGTCGACGGGCCGCCGAACAACTGGGTCGCGGCCTTCGGCGGGCCGGCGTGGAGCCGCGACGAGCAGAGCGGCCGCTGGTACCTGCACTCGTTCTACCCCGAGCAGCCCGACCTCGACTGGCGCAACCCGGAGGTGGTCGAGGCGATGCAGGGCGTCGTCCGCTTCTGGCTCGACCGAGGCGTCGACGGCTTCCGGCTCGACGCGGTCAACCTGATCCTGAAGGACGCGGAGCTGCGCGACGACCCGCCGGCCTCGGGTACGTTCCCGTTCCCGCGCGCCGGCGAGAGCGCGACGCTCGAGCACGTCTACTCCGACAACCGGCCGGACGCGGTCGACACGTTGCGCGCGATCCGAGCAGCCGCCGGCGACGCGCTCCTCGTGGGCGAGGTGTACCTCCCGACGAGCGCGTACGCGCGTTGGCTCGAGGTGCTAGACCTCGTCTTCGGCTTCGAGCTCCTCTTCTGCCCGTGGGACGCCGAGCGGCTGCGCGCGGCGATCGAGCCGGCCGCGGAGATCGGACGCGCGGCGTGGGTGATGTCGAACCACGACTTCGACCGGCTCGCGACGAGAGTCCGCCCGGAGAACCTGCGGGCCGCGGCCGTACTGCTACTCACGCTCCCGGGCGCGGCGTTCGTCTACCAGGGCGACGAGCTCGGGCTCGCGAACGGCCCCGGGCACGAGCCGCCGTTCGACCGCGCCGGCCGGGACCGCCTGCGCCACCCGATGCAATGGGACGCGAGCCCGACCGGCGGCTTCACGACCGGCGAGCCGTGGCTGCCGCTCGTCGATCCGCAGGAGCGGAACGTTGAGGCCCAGCGCGGCGATCCCGGCTCGCTGCTCGAGCTCTACCGCCGGCTGCTCGCCCTGCGGAAGACGCTCGGCGACGGCTTCCGTCTGCTCGACGCGGAGCCCGGTGTCGTCGCATTCACCCGCGGCGACCACACGGTCGCCGTCAACACGACCGCCGAGCCGCGCAAGCCGCCGCCGGGCGAGACGGTGCTCGCGACACACGAGGGGCGCGGCCTCCCTCCGCACGCGGCGCTGATCGTGCGAAACTAGGACGCGCATGGCCGAGATCGAGTACGACGCCGTCCAGAAGGTCTTCCCCGACGGCACGCAGGCAGTCCACGACCTCGACCTCGAGATCCAGGACGGCGAGCTCATGGTCCTGGTCGGGCCGTCGGGCTGCGGCAAGACGACGGCGCTGCGGATGCTGGCCGGGCTCGAGGAGATCAGCGGCGGCGAGATCCGGATCGGCGACCTCGTCGTCAACGACCTGACGCCGAAGGAGCGCGACATCGCGATGGTGTTCCAGAGCTACGCGCTCTACCCGCACATGTCGGTCTACGACAACCTTGCCTTCGGCCTGAAGCTGCACGACGTCCCGAAGAACGAGATCAAGGAGCGCGTCCACCGCGCGGCGAAGATCCTGCAGATCGAAGACTTCCTGAAGCGCAAGCCGCGCGCGCTCTCGGGCGGGCAGCGGCAGCGTGTTGCGATGGGCCGCGCGATCGTCCGCGAGCCCCAGGCGTACCTGATGGACGAGCCGCTCTCGAACCTCGACGCGAAGCTCCGCGTCCAGATGCGCGCGGAGATCCATCAGCTCCAGCGCCGGCTCGGCGTGACCACGATCTACGTCACCCACGACCAGGTCGAGGCGATGACGATGGGCGACCGCGTCGCCGTCATGAACGCGGGCCACCTGCAGCAGGTCGACACGCCGCAGGTGCTCTACGACCAGCCGGTGAACGAGTTCGTGGCGGGCTTCATCGGCTCGCCGTCGATCAACCTCGTCCAGGCGCAGCTCGAGCGGAGCAACGGCCGGCTGGACGCGGTCTTCGGCGACCACCGCCTGGCCGTCGACGACCAGCTCGCCCGCAACCACAGCGGCCTCGCAGACTACGTCGGTCGCGAGGTCATCCTCGGCATCCGGCCCGAGGACTTCGAGGACGCGAGCCTCGAGCCGGAAACGCCGCCCGACCGGCGCCTGAAGGTCAACTCCGAGCTGATCGAGCCGCTCGGCTCGGAGGTGCTCGTCCACTTCGGCACGGGCGCGACGAAGATCGTCTCGAGCGCGGCCGCCGCCGACTCGGGCGAGGACGCCGAAGTGTCGTTCGCCGACGACGAGGATCCCGGTGCCTCCGACCGGCTCGTCGCACGCGTGAGTCCGAAGTCGCGGGTGGCGCTGAACAGCCCGGTCGAGCTCGCCGTCGACACTACGCGGCTCTACTTCTTCGACCCGGAAACCCGGGCGGCCGTCTAACCCTTCACCGCGCCGGCGGTGAGGCCGGCGAGGATCCGGCGCTGCAGGATGAGCGTCGCCGCGATCAGCGGCAGCGTGACGATGATCGTCGCCGCCATCACGGTTCCCCACGGGAACTGGAAGGCGTTGCCGCTCGTCCCGGTGAAGGAGAAGATCGCGACCGGCACCGTGTAGTGGGACGGCGACTGGATGAACGAGACCGCGAACAGGAACTCGTTCCAGGCCGCGATGAACGCCAGCAGCCCCGTCGTCACGAGCCCCGGCGCGATCAGCGGCAGCAGCACCTTCCAGAACACCTGCAGCGGCGTCGCGCCGTCCACGTAGGCTGCTTCCTCGAGGTCGCCCGGGAGCGCGCGCATGAAGCTCGTCAGCACCCAGATCGTGAACGGCAGCGTGAAGATCATGTAGCTGAAGATGAGCGCCCACGGCGAGTCGTACAGCTTCGGGAAGTCGATCGGCCCGACGATGCGGAAGCCGCTGAACATCGTGTAGAGGGCGCCGAGGATCGCGATCTGCGGGAAGATCGTCATCGAGAGCATCAGGTAGAGCACGAACGACTTGCCGTGGAAGCGGAAGCGGCCGAGCGCGTAGGCCGCGGTCGAGCCGATCGCGAGGGAGAGCAGCGTCACCGCCCCGGCGACGAGCGTCGAGTTCAGAAGCGCCCGCCGGAAGTAGCTCGAGCTGAGCGCGTCGTGGAAGTGCGCCCACGTCGGGTGGCTCGGGAAGTACTGGGTCGGCGTGTTGAAGAGCTGGGCGTCCGGCGTGATCGCCGAACGCAGCGCCCAGTAGAACGGGAACAAGCAGTAGATCCCGATCGCGACGATCAGGAGCCAGAAGCCGACGCGTCCCAGCACGCGGCCGGCGGGACTCCGGCGGAGGCGAACCGAGCGCGAGACCGGGCGCACCCGGGCGGTGGTCTCAGCCGCGGTGCTCATTCGTCGCCCACCCGAACGACGGTGACGTAGATGACGACGAAGAGGGAGATGATCAGGAAGATCGCGACGCAGAGCGCGGCGCCGTAGCCGACGTGCCCGTCCTGCACGATCGCGCCCTGGGCGACGACCGCCATCGACTGCTGCCCGAGGCGATTGCCGAAGAAGACGGCGAACACGTCGTAGACGCGGAGCGCGTCGAGCGTCCGGAAGATCAGCACTACGAGGATGGCTGGCCGCAGCAGCGGGAACGTGATCCGCCAGAACTGCTGCAGCTTGTTCGCGCCGTCGACCGAGGCAGCCTCGTACAGGTCTTCAGGAATCACCTGGAGCCCGGCGAGGAGCAGCAGCGCGACGAACGGCACCGTCTTCCAGATGTCGACGGCGGAGACAGCGGCAAGTGGATGCTGGGTGACCCACGACTGCGAGTGCGAGGTGAGATGCAGGCGCAGCGCGAGGTCGTTGATCACGCCGAAGGTGTCGTCGAGCATCCACAGCCACATCTTCGCGGCGACGACCGTCGGGATCGCCCAGGGCACGAGCATGATCGCGCGCATCACGCCCCGGCCCTTGAACTTCGAGTTGACGACGAGCGCGATGATCAGCCCGAGGGCGAACTCGATCGAGACCGTGATCGCCGTGAACTTGATCGTCAGGACGACGCTGTCGCGGAAGATCGTGTCGTGGATCAGCTGGTGGTAGTTGTCGAGCCCGACCCACTTCGTCGGCGTGATGCCGGCGAGGAACTCCTGGTTCGTGAAGCTCTGGTAGACGGTCTTGCCCAGCGGATAGATCGCAACGAAGGCGACGATCAGCAGCGAGGGCAGGAGCAGCAGCCACGCGAGCCGCGTCTGGCGCCGCTGCAGCTTGGTGCCGCGACGGCGACGGCGGCGAGGCACGGGTGTCGGAGTTGCTACGGAGCTCACGCGAAAGAGTGAGGGAGGATGACAGACGCCATCCTCCCTCGTTCCGTCAAGCCGTGAGGCCTACTTCGACTTCAGGATCTGCTGGAGCTTCGACTTCATCCCCGGCAGCACGCTCTTGGCGGACGCGCCGTTGAGGATCTGGTTGACGCCCTGGTAGATCACCTTGGACGCCTCGTTGTAGTGCGTCCCCAAGTACTTCGCCGGACGCGTGACGCGCGCGACGGAGGCGATCGCCGGCTTCAGGTACGGGTTCGTCCTGACGACGGCCTTGTCCTTCGCCACCGACGCGATCGTCGGGACGTTGGAGTTCGTGATCGCGTCGAACTTCTCGACGGCCGGGCTCGTCATGTAGCGGACGAACTCGATCGCGGCGTCCTTGTGCTTCGAGTACTTGGAGACCGCGAGCTGCCAGCCGCCGACGGTGCCGACGGGGTTCCCGTTCGCGCCGTGCGGAAGCGTGGTCACGCTGAACTTGCCCTTCACCTTGGAACCGGCGCCGGCGCCGATCCCGTACTGGTACGGCCAGTTCCGCGCGAAGGCGGCGTCACCGTTGTCGAACGCGTGCTCGGTCTGGTCTTCCTGGTACGTCGTCACGCCGCGCGGTGTGATCTTGCCGATCTGGTTGCGCATCGCGTCCAGGATGGTGGCGGCCTTCGCGTTGTTGATCGTGACCTTGCCGTTGTCGATGAAGTGTCCGCCGCCCGCCGACGCGAGCCACTCGAGCGAGTTGCAGGTGAGGCCCTCGTAGGCGTTCCCCTGGAAGACGAAGCCCGCGAAGTTCGCGTTCGTCTTCTGCTCGCCGGCCTGGATCTTCGCGGCCATCGAGAAGAGCTGGTTCCAGGTCTTCGGCGGCGTCTTGTAGCCGTACTTCTTCAGCAGGTCGGTGCGGTAGTAGAGGATTCCGTAGTCGCCGAACCACGGCATCGCGACGAGCTTTCCGTTGATGGTGTCGTTCGCGACGATGCCGGCGGCGTGCAGCTTCGACTGCTTGCCGAGCTTCGGCTTCAGGTTGACGAGGTACGGCGCGAACGCGCCGGGCCAGACGACGTCGATCATCGCCACGTCGATCGACGACGACTTCGACGAGAACGCCCGCGCGAGCTGCGCGTACGCCGCATCGGAGGCCGCCGAATGCGGCACGACCGTGACCTTGATCCCGGTGTCCTTCGTGAATCGCTTGGCGAGCGCCGTGTCGCGCACGTGGCCGTTGCCGACGGAGTCGCCGACGAATGTGATCTTCTGTCCGTGGTACTTCTTCTTGATCGCCGCGGCATTCGGCACCTTCGGCGCTGCGATCGTCGTCGCCTGATGTGCCGCCGTCGGCTTGGCGCTACCGACCGCGACGACGCTCAGGGAAGCGACGAGCGCAACCGCGCCGACGGCTCCCGCGAGGACCAGCAGTCTGCGGTGTTTCACTCTCCCACGTCCTTTCCTAGACCCCTATTGGACACGCGGACAACGTTGAACCGCTTGCAAATGCGTGTCAAGCGGGAAAAGTACCTGAGTGGTGACGACGGCCGCTAGCGCCCGAGCGGCTCGCGCGCGGGCCCGGCGAGGCGCGCCTTGAGGCGGAGGATCGCCTTGGTGTGCAGCTGGGAGACGCGCGACTCGGTCACGCCGAGCACCTCGCCGATCTCGCGCAGGGTCAGTTCTTCGTAGTAGTAGAGGGTGACGACGAGCTTCTCGCGCTCCGGCAGGCGCGCGATCGCCTCGCCGAGCGCCTCCTTCAGCTCGGTCTGCGCCAGCTCGGCCTGCGGCTCCGGGCCCTGCGTGTCCTCGATCGTGTCGATCAGGGCGACCTGGTCACCGCCGGTGGACGAGACCGTCCACAGCTCGTCGAGCGCGGCGATCGAGGAGCGGCCGATCTCGGAGAGGCTCTCGTCGAGCTCGTCCGTCGTCATCCCGAGCTTCTCGGAGATCTCCTCGTCCGTCGGCGCGCGGTGGAGCTTCCGCTCGAGCTCGCCGATCGCGCGCTCGATGTCGCGGGCACGCGAGCGGACAGAGCGCGGCACCCAGTCGAGCGCCCGCAGCTCGTCGATGATCGAGCCCTTGATGCGGGCGATCGCGTACGTCTCGAATTTGATGTCGCGGTTCGGGTCGAAGCGCTCGATCGCGCCGATCAGCCCGAGCAGCCCGTACGAGACGAGGTCGTTCTCGTCCACGTGCGCCGGCAGCCCGCTGCCGAGCCGGCCGGCGACGTACTTGACCAGCGGCGCGTAGGTCAGGATCAGCCGGTCGCGGACGCCCTGGTCCTTCGTCCTCGTGTACTGGCGCCAGAGAGCCTGGGTCTCGTCCTGAGCCACGCGCAGAGAATACGACTCAGACCCGCGGTTTCCTCAAGTTCCGCACCGCGAGGCTCAGGAACCAGATCGCGATCACCCCTGCGGCGATCACCACGACGACCAGCCCGAGCTGCGTGTCCACGGCCTCGGCGGCGGCTGCGGCGATGCCCGCGAAACCGATCGCGAGGACGAGGAAGAGCGCGCCGAGCGCGGGCCTGGGCGGCGGCGGGGCCACGGGCCGGATGCTAGATCGCGCGCGGCTACAATCGCCGCGCAACCCTAGGGGCGTAGCTCAACTGGCAGAGCACCGGTCTCCAAAACCGGGGGTTGCAGGTTCGAGTCCTGCCGCCCCTGTGGGCCAGATCGAGCCGAAACCCGCTTCTTTAGGCGGGTTTCGGTATCTCTGCTGCCGCTCCGCTCCTACCGCTGAGAACCGCTCGGGACTGGCGCCGGCTGGCGCAAGAAAGGACGTGAAAAGCGAGGGTCGGCAAGAGCCTCCGCGAGGCGGCGACCGACACGCTTTGCATCCGCCTGAGCGGCGTGACGTCGCCGCTCCAGCGCGGGGGCGGCCAGATGAGGAGTACACTGGCGGCACTGGCCCTGCGGCCAGAACCCCGGCCGAAAGCCCGAAGGCCGCCAACGCGCGTCGGCGTGCGAGGCGATGAGCCTAGGCAAACAGAGTTCGACTTGCAGGGCCAGCACTTCGCAGGCACGGGCGGGCCGAACTCGATTGTTCGCGTCTACTGGACGCGGGACGTCCCTACCGCGCCCGCCTCTCCCACGCCTACGCCGCGCCGGCGGTACGATCGCCCGTGGTGCTTCCGCGCCCGTGGGTGGCGGCGGCGCAACTCGGATACGCGCGGGAGCGGCTTCGGTCTCCAGCCGGGGGCGCCCTTCGTCGGCACTGCCGTCGGACGAGAGGCGACCTGTGGCGAACAGCGAGGAGCGGCCGGGCGAGCGCGGGAAGATGCTGGCCTCGATCTCGAACGCCATCCTCGGCATCCACCGCCAGTACTACGGCCGCGGCGCGAGCCGGGCGCGCACGGTGATGGGCGCGGACTACGTGATCTGCTTCCTGGAGGGCATCTACACGCCCGTCGAGCGTACGCTGATCGAGGCCGGCCGCTTCGACGCCGTCCAGGAGACGCGCGCCGCCTTCCAGGAAACCATGCGCGAGAAGTTCTCGGACGCCGTCGAGCAGGCCGTCGGGCGCAAGGTGATCGGCTTCCTCTCGCAGGTGCACGTCGACCCGGACCTCGCGGTCGAGACGTTCGTCCTCGAGAGCCGCGACGGCTCCTCGCCGGCTCCCGAGAGCTAGCTCACCGCAGCCACGGCGCGAGCAGGCTCTCGATGTCGCGGCACCCACGCGGTGTCTCGAGGCGGGCGCGTACGCGCTTGTTCTCGACGACGACCAGTGTCGGGAGCGCCTCGACCCTGAAGCGCTCGGCGAGATCGGCGTGCTCGTCGACGTCGACCTTGACCACCTGGAACGACTCGTGGTTGCGGCGGCGCTGCAGGACCTGGGAGAGGTAGCCCTCGACTCGCCGCGAACGGCCCGACGCCTTGGCGAAGAAGAAGACGAGGCGCGGCCGTATCGCCGCGCCGTCCTCGCGCACTCTCTCGGCGACGCTCATCGTGGCGCCTCCTCGACGACCAGGGTCTGCAGTGCGTCGTGCAGGGTCGGGAAGAGCCTCACCACGCGGTCGACCCCGGCGAGACGCAGCACACGCGTCGGATGCGAGCCGTTGCCGACGAGCACGAGCTCGCCGCCGCTCCTGCGACGCCGCTTCGCCTCGCCGACGATCAGTCCGCAGATCGTCGAGTCGAGAAACGACACGCCGCTCAGGTCGAGCACGACGGCGCGCGCGCCGTACCCGTCGGTCGATGCAAGGCACGACCGCACCTCCGGCTCGGAGTGGAGGTCGAGCTCTCCGCTGACGGAGATCAGCATGACTTGATCGCCGAGCTCGGCGACCGTTCCACGATACGGCAGCACGCTCATGCTGCCCACCGTCCTCGTTCGTTCGAGACGCCGTTCACTCTGAGCACCCCCGTTGGCTAGACGTTCAGCTTCCGAGGGACGCCTTCGGCCCCTAGGGCCAAAAACGCTCCCGCGTGCTCAAGCCGGTGCCGACCGGTGCCGGTGCCGGTGCCACCTCCGCGAGGCGCGCCGGGACCTATCCGCAATTATAATCAACCTCCGGCCCCTCGAAACGGGCCCCAGCTGCCCCCTCGGATCGACGCTACTATGGAGGCGTACGCACGTCCGCGGGGTCGCTCCACCGCTTCTCCTTCCTTCCGGGCGCTCGTTCTGGAGAAGCGGGAGCGGAAGGCGGCCATGGACGAGAGGTCCGACGGGCACGGCGACCGCGGGAAGCTCGCGGCGGGGATCTCGAACGCCGTCGCCGGCATCCACAGGCAGTACTACGGACGAGGGGCGAGCCGGACGCGCACCGTAATGGGCGGCGATTACATCATCTGCTTCCTCGAGGACATCTACACGCCGGTCGAGCGCACGCTGATCGACGCGGGGAAGTTCGCGACCGTGCAGGAGACTCGCACGGCGTTCCAGGAGACGATGCGGGACAGGTTCTCCTCCGAGGTCGAGGCGCTCACAGGCCGCAAGGTGGTGGGCTTCCTCTCGCAGGTGCACGTCGCCCCGGACCTCGCGGTCGAGACATTCGTGCTCCAGCCGCTCGACGGAACCAAGCTCGCGTCCGAGTAGGCCTGGCCGCTAGCGAGCGCCGAGCACGTACTCGTGGTCGTCGATGTCCACCTTCGTCGGCGCACGCCCGCCGTCGCGGAGCCACGATTGCAGCAGGTTCAGGATCTCGACGAGCGTGTGATCGGGGTTCTTCTGCACCTGCAGGCAGACCTGCAGCCGGGTCTCGTCGAAGAGGACGGCCTGCAGGTCGAGCTCGCGGTCGAGCCGCTCGACGAGCCCGAGCGCTGCTTCCTCATCGATGACGTTCACCCGGACGACCAAGCTGCCCTTCCCGCGATCAAGGTTGTTGCGATCGCGATGCGGTCGGGGCTACCTAGAGCCGGGGCGCTCCCGCGAATCAAATCGCCGGTTCCGGAGCCACCGCCTGGCGCACCGGAGCCGAGCGGTCATTGTAGCTCGACGCACGATGCGGTACGAGCCCGGCTTTAGAGTTGGCGGCGTGGCCGTGACGAGCTCCCAGGCCGAGGCGTTCGACGAGCGCCGCGCCCGCATGGAAGCGCTCGCCGCCGAGCTGCGCGAGCGGACGGCGCAGGTCGCCCGCGGCGGCGGCGAGCGCGCACTCGAGAAGCACCGCTCCCGCGGGAAGCTGACCGCGCGCGAGCGCGTCGACCGCCTGCTCGACCCGGACACCGCCTTCCTCGAGCTGTCGGCGCTGGCGGCGTGGGAACTCTACGACGGGCAGGCGCCGGGTGCCGGGATCGTGACCGGCATCGGCACGATCGAGGGCCGCGAGTGCGTCGTCGTCGCGAACGACGCCACGGTCAAGGGCGGCACCTACTTCCCGCTGACGGTGAAGAAGCACCTGCGCGCCCAGGAGGTTGCGGAGCAGAACCGCCTGCCGTGCATCTACCTCGTCGACTCCGGCGGCGCCTTCCTGCCGCTGCAGGCCGAGGTGTTCCCGGACCGGGACCACTTCGGGCGGATCTTCTACAACCAGGCTCGCCTTTCGGCCGCCGGGATCCCGCA
>Ga0068856_100004809_pt1 | contig 13387 bp, 11 predicted proteins | sample KBSCornC62_FD_66595 | JGI IMG/M metagenome (GOLD analysis project Ga0068856, IMG submission 66595) | Corn rhizosphere microbial communities from Kellogg Biological Station, Michigan, USA - KBS Corn C6-2 | ecosystem: Host-associated > Plants > Roots > Rhizosphere > Soil ...
GAAACCGGACGCCCGCCCGGCAACCTCGCCGAGGAGTTCGGCGATTATCCCGCGATGTTCGGCCAGCTGCTCGGTCCCGGGTTCGAGACCGAGAGCTTCGACGTGCAGGCAGGCAAGCTGCCGGATCCCACGGCGCACCACGCCTACATGATCACCGGCTCACCGGCCGGGGTGTACGATCCGCTGCCGTGGATCGAGCCGCTGCAGCAGTTCATCCGCTCGGTGAACGGCGCCAAGATGGTCGGCATCTGCTTCGGGCATCAGATCATGGCCGAAGCGCTCGGCGGCCATGTCGAGAAATCCGACAAGGGCTGGGGCGCAGGACTGCATCGCTACACGGTCGTGCGCTCGGAACCGTGGATCGACACGGCCGGGACGATCGCGATTCCGGCCTCGCACCAGGATCAGGTGGTGCTTCAGCCGCCCGACACCGACGTGGTCGCCGCGTCCGACTTCACCCCGTTCGCCGCGCTCGCCTGGACCGATCGGCCGGCGATCAGCTTCCAGTTCCATCCCGAATTCTCGCCGGCCTTCGCCAAGGCGCTGATCGAAAAGCGCTACGACATCGTGCCTGATCCGATTACGGCGATCGCCTCACTCGATGCGCCCAACGACAACGCCGTGGTCGCGGGCTGGATACGCAATTTTCTCAATGGAGAATCGGAATGAAGACCCGCGCCGCCGTCGCGTTCGAGGCCAAGAAACCGCTCGAGATCGTCGAGGTCGACCTCGACGGGCCCAAGCAGGGCGAGGTGCTGGTCGAGGTCATGGCGACCGGCATCTGCCACACCGACGCCTACACGCTCGACGGGTTCGACAGCGAAGGCATCTTCCCGTCGATCCTCGGCCATGAGGGCGCGGGGATCGTGCGCGAGATCGGACCGGGCGTGACCAGCGTGAAGCCCGGCGATCACGTCATCCCGCTGTACACGCCCGAATGCCGCCAGTGTAAGTCCTGCCTCAGCGGCAAGACCAACCTCTGCACCGCGATCCGCGCGACGCAGGGCAAGGGCCTGATGCCCGACGGCACCAGCCGCTTCAGCTACAAGGGCGAGACCATCTTCCATTACATGGGCTGCTCGACCTTCTCGAACTTCACCGTGCTGCCCGAGATCGCGGTCGCCAAGATCCGCGAGGACGCGCCGTTCAAGACCAGCTGCTACATCGGCTGCGGAGTGACGACCGGCGTCGGTGCCGTTGTGAAGACCGCCAAAGTCGAGCCCGGCGCGAACGTCGTGGTGTTCGGCCTCGGCGGCATCGGCCTCAACGTCATCCAGGGCGCGAAGATGGTCGGCGCGAACAGGATCGTCGGCGTCGACATCAACCCCGGCCGCGAGGAATGGGGCCGCAAGTTCGGCATGACCGACTTCCTCAATTCCAAGGGAATGTCGCGCGAAGAGATCGTCGCGAAGATATTCGAGATCACCGACGGCGGCGCCGATTATACGTTCGACGCGACCGGCAACACCGAGGTGATGCGGACGGCATTGGAATGCTGCCACCGCGGCTGGGGCACCAGCATTATCATCGGCGTCGCGGAGGCAGGGAAGGAGATCGCAACCCGGCCCTTCCAGCTGGTCACCGGCCGCAATTGGCGCGGCACGGCGTTCGGCGGCGCGAAAGGCCGCACCGACGTGCCCAAGATCGTCGACTGGTACATGGACGGCAAGATCGCGATCGACTCGATGATCACGCACACTTTGAAGCTCGAGGACATCAACAAGGGCTTCGACCTGATGCACGCGGGCGAGAGCATCCGGTCGGTGGTCATTTACTAAAGGAGGAATGGGCATGTTCAGCCACATCATGGTCGGATCGAATGACATCGACCGGTCGAAGCAATTCTATGACTCGCTATTCGGCAAGGAGGCTCACGTCGATGACAAGGGCCGCCTCGCCTATCGCAACAAGGGCGCTGTGTTCATGGTGACGAAGCCGATCGACGGGCAGCCGGCACACTGTGCGAATGGTGGCACCATCGGGTTCGATTTCGACAGTCCTGAAGAGGTCGACGCCTGGCACAAGGCCGGAGTCGGGGCCGGCGGCACGTCGATCGAAGACCCGCCCGGCTATCGCGAAGGCGGTTTCGGCAAGCTCTATCTCGCCTATCTGCGCGATCCGGACGGTAACAAGCTTTGCGGGCTGCACCGGCCGCCGCAGTGACGCTGGAGATCGTTTCCGAGAACAAGTCGCAGGGCGGGCGACAGCTCGTCGTGAAGCATGGATCGGCGGGGACTTCGACCGAGATGACCTTCTCGATCTTCCTTCCTCCCCAGAGCGAGCGCGGAAGGAAGCTGCCGGTCATCTGGTATCTTTCCGGCCTCACCTGCACGCATGCGAACGTCACCGAGAAGGGCGAATATCGCGCTGCGTGCGCGGAGCTGGGACTGATCTTCGTCGCGCCGGACACGAGCCCGCGCGGCGAGGATGTCCCCGATGCAGAGGGCTACGACTTCGGCAAGGGCGCGGGCTTCTATGTCGATGCGACCGAGGAGCCGTGGGCGAAGAACTTCCGCATGTGGAGCTATGTGACGGAGGAGCTGCCGCGGCTCATCGAGGCAGAGTTTCCGGTCGACATGGACAGCCAGGGCATCACCGGCCACTCGATGGGCGGCCATGGCGCGCTGACGGTTGCGTTGAACCATCCTGGGCGCTTCAAGAGCGTCTCCGCCTTTTCGCCAATCGTTGCGCCGAGCGAGGTGCCGTGGGGACAAAAAGCGCTCGCCGGCTATCTCGGCGACGATCGCGCGAGCTGGCGGAAGCATGACGCCGTGGCGCTAATTGAGGGTGGCGCGTCCGTCGATGAAATCCTCGTCGACGTCGGCACCGCGGACCCGTTCATCGAAAAGGAATTGCGGCCCGAACTTCTGGAGCGAGCATGCGCGGCGGCCGGCATCCCGCTGACGCTTCGGCGTCAGGAGGGGTACGACCACAGCTATTATTTCATCTCGACGTTCATGGCGGAGCATCTCGCCTGGCACGCGGAGAGATTGCGAAGGGGATAGGGGATGACGCTCAACCGCCGCGAGTTCGTTCAAATAGCGGCGGCGATGGGCGCCTCGCTGGCGTGGGGGGGATCGGCCCGCGCGTCGCGGACCAACTGGCGCGAAACGCGCGAGCTTTATCCGCAAGGCGTCGCCTCGGGCGATCCCGACCCGAGCAGCGTCATCCTGTGGACTCGCCGGCCGTTTGACGGCGGCGCGCGGCAATTGCTCACGGTCGAGGTCGCCGAAGACCCGCAATTCCGCCGCGTCACCGCGCATTCGTCCGCGCCGGTCTCGCCGGCAGCCGACTGGACCACGCGCGTACTCGTTGGCGGGCTGAAACCCGCGCACACCTATTGGTACCGGTTCAGCGACGCGCAGGGAAACGGGAGCCGCGTCGGCCGTACCCGCACCGCTCCGCTGCCCAACGATGCGCGGCCGGTGAACTTCGCCTTCGTCAGCTGCCAGGACGTCAACGAAGGCAAGCTCAACGCCTACAGGCGGATGATCTTCGAGGACGAGCGCCTCGCACCCGCGGACCAGCTCGATTTCGTGCTGCACCTGGGCGACTTCATTTACGAGATCGTCGAATATCCCGAGGAAGTGAAAACCCGCTACGACCGCACCATTTACGAGGTCGCGCGCATCCCCGACGGCGGCAAGGTCGGCAATTTCCATTTTCCACTGAACGTCGATGGCTATCGGGCCGTCTACAAGGGCTATCTCGCCGATCCCGACCTGCAGGACGCCCGCGCGCGCTGGCCGTTCGTGGCCATGTGGGACAATCACGAATTCTCGTGGCAGGGCTGGCAAAGCATCCAGCAGGCGGTCAAGGCGCGGCCGGGGCAAAGCATCAAGGTCGCCGCTAACCAGGCCTGGTGGGAGTATTTGCCGTCGCGGTGCAAGAAGGCCGGCGGCGCGTCGTGGGAGAAGTTCGAGGCTCCCGCGGTCAAGGATGTTGCCATCGAAAAGTGGGACGAGAATGGGCTAGGCGACGAACCCAACAACCTGGCCGCGATCAACAGCCTGATCGGCTATCGCACGTTCCGCTACGGTAAGCTGCTCGACCTAATCATTACCGATCAGCACAGCTATCGCAGCGCGGATCCGTTCAGCGACGACTCGCTGAACAAGCTGGGCGATTGGGCAGCCTACGATGGGTGGTTCCCCGAAGACCTGCAGCAAGTCCTCGAAGGGGGCCGTGCCTTCAATGGCGGCAACCCGCCCGCGGAACTCGTGTTCGGGGAGGCTCGCATTCCGAACCCCCAGAAGGACGCGCCGCCACAGACCATTCTTGGCGCTACGCAGAAAGCATGGTTCAAGGACCAGCTGCGCAACTCCAAGGCGACATGGAAGATCTGGGGCAATTCTGAAGGCACACTCGACGAGCGCATCGACCCACAGAACCTGCCCGCTGGCATGCTTCCCAAGCCGTGGCCGGCCGGCTTCGTCAATGCCAGCCCCAGCGATTATGGCTGCGCTTGGACGGAGCGCAGCGAGATCTACGACCTTGTCCGCGACGCGAAAATCACCGGCTTTGCGATTGTCTCGGGTGACCGTCACAGCTTCTGGGCGGGATATGCGACGTCCCAGCTCCCGGCGGGGAAGTTTGAGCCAGTGGGTCTCAGCTTCGTCGGCGCCTCGCTGTCGAGCGCCGGCGCGATGGAGGCCCTCGAGCACCGGCCGCCCAGCAAGTTTCCCTTGCGGCAGTTGTACCTGGTTGACCGTCCCGGTTCGGCAAAGCCTGATTGGACGTACAATATGTGCGTAAAGCACGGAGTCCGCTCGTGCCTCGAATATGCGAAGAGCTTCGACCTCGAGCGGGCGCGGGCGCTGTCTAATCGCGAGCTTGCGCCGCATCTCGAATTCATAGACGCGGGCGGTCATGGCTATGCGAAGGTTCGGCTCACCGGTGACGAGATGCGAACGGAGTTCGTCTGCATTCCGCGGCCCATCACACGGAGCGATCAGCCCGATGGTGGGCCGATGCGCTATCGCGTCGTCCATACCGCTAAGCTATGGGGGCCGGGCGAGCGGCCGCAGCTGGCGCAGCAAGTCCTGGAGGGCGACGTCGGCCTCTCCATCTGAGGCACGGGCGTGGGCGTAGACGGCGGCTGGTACTGGCAGGCGCTATCGGTCGCGACGGCGCTCGCGTGCGGCCTTCTGATCGGCATCGAGCGCGGCTGGAAGCTCAAGGACCAGAAGCCCGGCACTCGGGTCGCGGGCGTGCGCACCTTCAGCATGCTCGGGCTCGGCAGCGGGATCGCGGGGCTTCTGGGGTCGATGAGCCTCGTCCTGGTCTCGGGGGCAATCGTGATCGCAATGGTCGCGATCCTCGTAATCGCCTATTCGCGCGCACTCGAAAGCCACCACGATGCGACCAGCGCCGTTGCCGCGATCGCGACCGTCGCCATCGGATTCCTGGCAGGGATCGGGAACCCTGCGCTGGCGATTGCCTGTGCCGCGATCGGTGTCGCGTTCCTCGCGCTTCGGCAGGAACTGCACGGCCTGATCGAGAAGCTCGACGCCGACGACGTCAAGGCGCTCGCGCGTTACGCCGTCATCGCGGGCGCGATCCTGCCCTTCCTGCCCAGCGGCCATTACGGTCCGCTCGGCGCGTGGAACCCGCAGCGGCTGTGGCTGGTCGTCGTGCTGGTCACCGGCTTTTCCTTCCTCGGCTACGTCGCGAACCGGATTTTCGGCGAGCGGCACGGCACGATCGCGACGGCCCTGATCGGCGGGGCATACAGCTCCACGGCAGTGACACAGGCCTTGGCGCAGCGGCTCGGGCGAGAGAAGGAGGTCGGTGCCGAGCCTGCCGGAATCGCGCTCGCGACGGGCGTCATGTACCTGCGCGTGCCGATCCTGATTGCAGTGTTCGCGACGCGCGTGCTGCCTGCCATTTGTGTGTTGCTGTTGCCGGCGATCATCGTCGCCTGGGCTGCCGGCTTCTGGCTCTATCGCAAGGCGCCGAAGAGCGACGCGCCGACGCCGCCGGGCAATCCGATCGCGCTGCTTCCGGCGCTCGGCTTCCTCGTCTTCGTCGCCATCGCCGCAGTCGCCGCGAAGTGGGCGCAGGGCGAATTCGGGCAAAGCGGGATCGCGGTGCTGCTGCTGATCGTCGGCAGCATGGACGTCGACGTCGCGATCATCACGCTCGGCGGTCTTCCGGTCGTCGCGATCGGCGCGCTTCCAGCGGCAATGGCGATCAGTGGGACGATTATCGTCAACATGGCCGTGAAGATCGGGATCACGCTGGTCTATGCAGGGCGAAAGGGAGTCTCGGCGGCGATCGCGATGACCGCGAGCGTGCTTGTCCTCGGCGTGATGATCGCACTGGCGTGGATGAGACTGTAGTGCGCGCTGTCACCACGACAGAACGGCAGTGCCGCGGACTGCCTAGTCGTGGTGACCCCAACGGGACTCGAACCCGTGTTTTCGCCGTGAAAGGGCGACGTCCTAGACCGCTAGACGATGGGGCCGCTTGAGAAGCGGCTCGCCGGTTAGGCGAGCGACCCATCAGGGTCAAGCGAGCGCGGCATCCTCCAGGTGCATCTCGGCCGCGTTGCCGCCGTTCCATTCGTCGCGCTTGATCGATCCCGCCAGCCACCAGCGCACGTCGGCGGATGAGGCGAGCAGGGCGCGGCCGAGCTCGGTCTCCGCGCTCCGGAAGGCGATCCACTTGAAGCTCTTGCCATCGTCCCCCGTCGCGATGCCGCGGACATGGCCTTCGCCGACGATTCCCGTCTTGAGCAGCCGCACCGGCCCGGCAGCCACCCGCGGGCTCGGCCAGCCCGCGCCATAGGGTCCGGCGACGTCGAGTGCATCGCACAAGGCGCCCGCCACTCCCCCTGGCGCGAGCAGCGCGTCGAGCAACAGCGCCTTCTCGCCGCGAGCCCTTTCGACATCGGCGGAGAGCCTGTCGTTGATGAATTCGCGGAACTCTTGCAGCCCGCCCGGCGCTAGCGTCAGGCCGGCAGCCATCGCGTGTCCGCCACCCGCGAGGAGAAGGCCGCTGTCCTTGGCGGCAAGCACCGCCGCTCCGAGGTCGACTCCCGAGATCGACCGGCCGGAGCCCTTGCCCGTGCCATCCTCCGTCTCGGCGATGACGATGGCGGGGCGCCCGAAGCGTTCCTTCAGTCGCCCAGCGACGATTCCGATCACCCCCTGGTGCCAGCCGCCACTCATCACCGTGATCACCGGGTTGCCGTTCTGCTCGTGTGCCTGCGCCTCGGCCTGCTCGCACACCAGCATCTCGATCGCGCGCCGCTCCTCGTTGAGCCGATCGAGCTCGGCGGCGATGCTCCGCGCCTCCTCGGGGTCGGTCGAGGTCAACAGCCGCACGCCCAGGTCGGATTTGCCTACGCGCCCGCCGGCATTGATCCGCGGCCCGAGCGCGAAGCCCAGGTCGCGGCAGCTCGGCGGCTTCACCAGCCGAGCGGCTTCGGCGAGGGCGGAAAGGCCGATGTTCTCTCGCGCCGCCATGACGCGGAGGCCCTGGGTCACGAACGCGCGATTGAGGCTCTTGAGGCGTGCGACGTCGGCCACCGTGCCGAGCGCGACGAGGTCGAGGAGGTCGAGCATCTTCGGCTCGGCGAGCGCCTCGAAGAATCCGCGGCCGCGTAGCTCGCGCACCAAGGCGACGCCGAGCAGGAACGCCATTCCGACGGCGGCGAGATGACCATGTGCGGCGCCGTCGGCGCTTTCGTCGAGCCGGTTGGGATTGATTAGCGCGAAAGCGACGGGAAGAAGACTCGCGCATTGATGATGGTCGACGACGATCACGTCGAGACCGGCAGAGCGCGCTTCCTCGATCGCGTCGAAGGCTTGCGCTCCGCAATCGACGCACACGGCTACGGTCGCGCCGCGCGCCTTCAGCTCGACCAGCGCTTTTCCGGACGGGCCATAGCCCTCCATCAGGCGGTCCGGGATGTAGACGATCGGCTCGGCGCCTAGCCTGCGGAGGAGCAGCGTCAGCAGCGCGGCGCTGGTCGCGCCGTCGACATCATAGTCGCCGAAGATCGCGATCGTCTCCGCCTGCTGCACCGCATCGGCGAGCCGCTTGGCGCCCTTGTCCATGTCCTGAAAGCAGCTCGGGTCGGGCAGGAAGTCGCGGATTTTCGGGTCGCGGTGCCGCGGCAGATCCTCGCGCGACACTCCTCGCGCAAGCAACAGCTCGTCGACCAGATCGTCCATTCCGAGGCTCGGGTCGGGCGAGCGCCGCCACCGCCACGGTTGGCCGGTCACGGATCGTTCGATGTTGAGCGCGGCCGGCATGGCCGCAAGGTAAGAGTCGCGGATTCCCGGGTCTAGAGCCCGCGGTGCTTAAGGTCGTGATATTCTGTGGATACGCGCCGCACCGTCCCCGTGCTCGCGCGCATCACGATACTCTCGGTCGTGACGCAGCCCTGTCGCCGATGCACGCCTTCGAGCAACGACCCGTCGGTCACGCCGGTCGCGGCGAAGATGCAGTCGCCCTTCGCCATATCCTCGAGCGTGTAGATGCGCTCGAGGTCCTCGATCCCCCAGCGGCGGGCGCGCGCGATCTCGTCGTCGTTGCGGAATACGAGCCGGCCCTGCATCTGCCCGCCGACGCAGCGCAGGGCCGAAGCCGCGAGCACGCCCTCCGGCGCTCCGCCGGTGCCGATATAGACGTCGATCCCGGTGTCCGGGTCGGCGGTCGCGATCACGCCAGCAACGTCGCCGTCGGGGATGAGCCTGATCCCGCAGCCGAGCTCGCGAAGCTGGCGGATGATGTCGTCATGGCGTTCGCGCTCGAGCACGCAGGCGGTGATCTCGCCCGGCTCGACACCCTTCGCTTTGGCGATCGCGCGGACGTTGTCGGCGGCCGACTTGTTGAGGTCGATGGTGCCTTCGGGATAGCCCGGCCCCACCGCGATCTTCTCCATGTAGGTGTCCGGCGCGTTCAGCAGGCAGCCGTTCTCGGCGATGGCGAGGACCGCAAGCGCGTTGGGGCCGGCCTTGGCGGTGATCGAAGTGCCCTCCAGCGGATCGAGCGCAATGTCGATCTTCGGGCCCTCGCCCTCACCGCAGCCGACCTTCTCGCCGATGTAGAGCATCGGCGCCTCGTCGCGCTCGCCTTCGCCGATGACGACCGTGCCGCACAGCGGAAGCTCGTTCAGGGCCATGCGCATCGCCTCGACCGCGGCAGCGTCCGCCGCGTCATTGTCGCCCCGGCCGATCCATTTCGACGCGGCGATCGCGGCGGCTTCGGTCACGCGCACCATTTCGAGGACGAGGACGCGATCGAGCACGTGGCTCGCGGCGAAATCGGCGCGGTTCATGAAGACAAAACTCCCTGGCTGACGGCGAGTGCCGATAGGCAGGGGTTCCGCGCTTGTCGAGCGCGCGCCGCGCTATTCGGCTTCCTCGACGCTGTGCTGAAGCAGCTCCGAGCGGATTCGCACGGCTTTCGAGCCGACGCGCGTCTCGACCAAAAACACCGCGAAGCCGAGGCCGATCGCCACCATCGAACCGATGAACAGCCAGGCGATGGTCGCCGCGACATGGAGACTTGAAAGGCTCGCGCTGAACAGCAGCACGACGACCGAGCAGATGAGGACCCCCGAGAGGACTGAGAGGGAGATGGCCCAGCCGACCAGGCTCATCCTGCGGTCAAGCACGCGCAGCTCGCCGAGCCAGCGGTCATGCTCGGCCCCGCGGCTTTCGAGCAGCCGCGGCTCCACTTCGCGCGACCGGTCGACGATCCGCGACAGCCGCGATGCGCAGACGTTCAGGAACGCGCAAATCCCGCTCAGCAGGAAAACGGGAGCGACTGCCAGCCTGACGATCTCGGCGACCGTGTTGACCGACAGGTTCGCTGGGCCCTCGAACATCGAGCCTCTATGGCGCCGCGGCGATCCGGGATCGAGTCCTCAGGTCGGCGGCCTCATCGCGAAGAATCCGAGGTAGACGAGGACGACGACGATGGCGGCAATGACGATCAGCGCCGCGCGGCTGCGTACATATCCCATATACCAAAGATAGATCGACGCACCGATCACGATCACGAGTGCGACGATGGCGAGCGGCGACAGGGTTGCCGTCCATGGGCTCGCGCCTGTTGCGCCAGATGGCGGCGGTCCTCGCATACTCCCTCCCACCCCGGTTCGGACTCGGCGCGCGATCCATGCACCGGGCAAGAGCGTCGTGCAATGCCGTAGGTTACGCCGTTGACTGCGCCTCGCAGCTCGCGACTTCGAGCAGGAGGAGGCCGTTTGCGATGAAGCTCGCCGCGACGACCCATGCGAAGCTCGCGACCATCTCGGGCGTCGGGCCGAACACGCTGATCACCAGCGTCGAAACCGAAAGTCCCGTGATCAGCAAGATGGCGAGGAGGACGTCGACGGTCGCGGAGATCCCGGTCCACATCCTGACCGAGCCGGTCGATTCGGTGGCCGATACGGCAAGGATGACGCTTCTCAGCAGCAGCCAGGCGATCACTGGGGCAACGCTGGGAAAGAAATGCGTCTCCGGGTTGACGATGAACAGCAGGCCCGCAAGCGCGGTTACGCCTCCGGCGGCCATGGCGAGGGCGCGGACCTCGTGACGCAGCGAGCCCGCCACGGCCTCGATCAGTCCCGCCGAAATCAGCAGCCCTCCAATCATGTCGGAGGAGATGGCCTTGCCCGCCGGGAGGAGGGCGGCGCCGGCGCTCAGCAGGATGATGGCGATCCCAGCGACGCGGATTCCCCGCGCCCGGGCCCGGTCCGACAATGGCGCGCGCGCTCGGCTGGCCACCGAAACACCCCCATTCTAGCGTTGAACGAACCCGGCGAGCGCGCCCATGGTTCCATGCACGGCCCTTCGGTTAGGGCGCGATGACTCGAAGCGCCCGCCTCCGGATCCGGTATTCGAGCGGCGACGCCGCGCGCACCACCTCACCGTCGAGCGAGACGGCGAGTTGGTTCCGATGGCTAGAGACGCGCAGCCGCTCGACGCCGTCGATGCGCACCATGTCGTCGGAATGGGAGCGATTGAAAAGCGCGCGGATGCTCGCCGCAATCATTCCGCGCCGGGTCTTCTTGCGCATCACCATCACGGTGAGCTCGCCGCCGTCGAGCCGTTCGCGGGTGCCGGCAGCGGCGAGATCGATCCGGTAATCGTTGTTGCCGACGAACAGCAGGGGCGTGTCGACCCGCGCCTTCTGTTCCTCGTTGATCGTCAGGGTGAGGCGCCGATGCCCGAAGCGCCACAAGGTGCGAAGCGAGGCGACGAGCATCGCCAACCGCTTGCTCCGGCCCAGCCGCCGCCTCTGCAGATCGCGGTCCACGACCATCAGGGGATAAAGGCCGATCGCGCTGTTGTTGATGAAAATGCGCTCGTTCATCTCCGCGACGTCGACGCGCCGATCCTCGCCCGCCGCAATCACCTTCGATGCCTCACCAAGGTCGGTCGGAAGCCCGAGGTCGCGGGCGAAATGGTTGAGGGTTCCCAGCGGCAGGATCCCAAGCTTGGTCTCCGTCCCGACCAGCGCAGCGGCTGCCGAACCGATCGTCCCATCGCCGCCGCCGACGATCAGCAGCGCGTCGCCCCGCTCGGCAATCGCTCGGCAGCGCACCGCGCAATCGCCGCCTTCGACCAGCTCGACAGCGGCATCCACGCCCGCGCCTTTCAACGCTTCGGCAACCTTTCCGGCGATTTCCGGATCGCGTGCCACCGCGCCGCCGCCGCGATTGAGAAGGACCGAAACAGCCGTCATTGCCTGCGCCAACGCGCGATCATCGCTGGCGATGCGAAACGGCGGTTTCCGACATCACTCCGCGGCGATGGGGCGCGGGACCTCGTGCGCGTCCGCACCGACGATCCGATGGAAGAGACGCCCGATGCGGCTCTCGAGCGAGATGGCGATCGAGAAATAAGCGGGGACGAGGAGAAGCGTCAGCAGGGTGGAGAAAATGAGGCCGCCGATCACCGTCACGCCCATCGGCGCGCGCCAGCTGGAGTCGCCGGTGATGGACAGCGCGATTGGAAGCATGCCCGCGACCATTGCGACGGTGGTCATCACGATCGGCTGGGCGCGCTTGTGGCCGGCTTCGCGAATGGCCTCGTCCTTCGGCATTCCGTGGTTCATCATCTCGACCGCGAAATCGACCAGCAGGATCGAGTTTTTGGCGACGATCCCGAACAGCATCAGAAGCCCGATGAACACCGGCAGTGACAGCGGCTGCCCGGCGATGTGCAAGGCGAGGGCCGCTCCCAGCGGGCACAGCCACAGCGAGCCCATGTTGACGAAGGGCGACAGGAATCGCCGGTAAAGGAGCACCAGCACCGCGAACACGAGGAGCACGCCGGCGAGCAGCGCGACGATGAAATTGCGGATCATCTCGGTCTGCCACTTCGTCTGGCCGAGATTCAGTCGCGAGACACCGTCGGGAAGGTTCTTCACCGCCGGCAGCGCTTCGATCTTCTTCCATGCCTGCCCGGACACGAAGCCGGGCGCGAGGTCCGCTCCAATCGCGATGCGGCGCTGCTGGCCGGTCCGCTGGATGCTGACGGGACCGGCGCCGAAACTGATGTTGGCGACGGACTTGAGCGGCACCGACCCGCCGTTCGATGTCGGCACTGGCAGGTTTTCGAGAGTGGAGATGTCCTGCCGCTCACTCTCGGCCAAGGAGACCTGAATCGGGATCTGGCGGTCCGACAGCGAGAATTTGGCGCTATTCTGCTCGATGTCGCCGAGCGTCGCGATGCGGATCGTCTGGCTCAGCGCGGCCGTGGTGACGCCAAGGTCGGCCGCGAGGTCGAACCGCGGCCTGATCACGATTTCCGGCGTTGCGGTGTCGCCGGCAACACGCGGCGCGCGAAGTTCCGGCAGGGCCTGCATCTGCTCGGCGATCTTGTTCGCAGTCGCCTCCAGCTTCGCCGGATCGTCGCCGCCGAGATAAAGCATGATGTCGCGCGAGGAGCCGCCGGGCCCGCCGCCGTTCTGGCTCGCGAAATTGACTCGGGCATCGGGAATCCCGGCGAACTGCGGGGCAACCGAACGCTCGAACTGAGTGCTGGTGACCTTGCGGTCCTTCTTGAGCTTGAGCTCGACCGAGCCGCTGCCGACGTTGATCCGCTCGAATGCGCTTTCGACGGCCGGGTTCTGGCGAACCATGTCCGCCACATGGTCGATGACGGCTTCGGTTTCCTTGAGCGTCGTGCCGGGGGGAAGGCTGACCTGCACCGAGGACGTGTCCAGGTTGATCGACGGCTGGAACGTCATCGGGAGCGTGGCGATCAGCACGACGGTAAGGACCAATGCGCCGATCCCGGCTCCGACCATGACCAGCCGGTGATCGAAGCGCATGCTCTTGATCTTTCCCCACTTGCCCGGGTGGCTCGACGCGTAGGCGTGGGCTTTCCGGGTGTTCAGCGACCAGCTGAGCAGCCCGAGA
>Ga0068856_100004810_pt1 | contig 13386 bp, 14 predicted proteins | sample KBSCornC62_FD_66595 | JGI IMG/M metagenome (GOLD analysis project Ga0068856, IMG submission 66595) | Corn rhizosphere microbial communities from Kellogg Biological Station, Michigan, USA - KBS Corn C6-2 | ecosystem: Host-associated > Plants > Roots > Rhizosphere > Soil ...
TGGGCGCTTCGGGGCGGCGGCGGCAACTTCGGCGTGGCGACCGTGCTGCGCTACCGCCTGCGCCACCAGCCGATGGTGGTGGGCGGCCTGATCGCCCACCCGATCGACGCCGCGCGCGACCTGTTGCGGTTCTATCGCGACGCTGTGGACGGCTGCCCGGACGAGCTGTCGGCGTTCGCCGGTCTGGTGCACGCCCCGGACGGGTCGGGGATGAAGCTGGCGGCGATGCTCGTCTTCCACACCGACCCTGATCGGGCCGACGCCGAGCTGGCGCCGTTCCTCGAGTTCGGCTCGCCGGTCGTGACGCAGGTGCAGCCGATGCCCTATCCGGTGATGAACTCGCTGCTGGACGAGGGCTACCCCAAGGGCGCGCTCAACTACTGGCTCTCGAGCTTCACCACGGGCATGTCCGACGCGCTGATCGACACCGTCGTCCAGCGGTTCGAGACGGTGCCCTCGCCGATGTCGGCGATCCTGTTCGAGCACTTCCACGGCCAGGTGACGCGGATCGACCCGACCGCGACCGCCGTGCCGCACCGTTCGAAGGGGTGGAACCTGCTGCTGCCGTCCGAGTGGATCGACCCGGCTGACACCGTCAAGAACGTCGCGTGGACGAAGGAGACGTACGCGGCCGTGAGCGAGCACCTGGCGGCCGGGCGGTGGCTGAACTACCTGGGCGACGACCAGGAGGGCGAGGCGATCAGGGCAGCCTACGGGCCGAACTACGACCGGCTGCTCGCCGTCAAGCGCCAGTACGACCCGGACAATGTGTTCCACCTGAACCACAACATCGTGCCGTGAGCTGAACGCCGTCGGGTGGGCCTGCCGTCCACGATCCGGCGATGGCAGGCCCGCCGGCGGGACATGCGCAGACGGCACGCGAGGCGGCGATCGCGCGTGCCGAGCTCCGGTTCGAGAGCTATCTGACGGCCGAGGGCGAAGCGGTGTGCGTCGCGTCGCTGCCGCTGATGGTCGAGCAGGTCGGCGCGGATCAGGCCGGTGGGGACGCCTCGCTGTGCGCCGAGATCAGGGCTCGGCTGCGGCTTCGCGCCGGCCTTCACACGGTCTGACCGGCTCATGGACCTACGACCTCGGTCGTAGCCATACATGCCGCAAGATCCTCCTTGAGACTGTTTCGCGACGGTGCCGGCGTTCCTACCATCAAGGCAGATGATTGACGTCCAGGGATTGTCCAAACGATACGGTGACCGACTTGCCGTCGATGACCTCACATTTACCGTGAAGCCGGGCATCGTGACCGGCTTCCTGGGCCCGAACGGCGCCGGCAAGTCGACGACGATGCGCCTGATGCTGGGGCTCGACCGGCCTTCAGCGGGGCGTGCGACGGTCAACGGCCGCGCCTACCGCGACTTCGAGGCGCCGCTGCACGAGGTGGGCGCGCTGCTCGAGGCGCGAGCGATCCACACCGGCCGCAGCGCCTACAACCACCTGCTGGCGCAGGCCCAGACCCATGCCATCGGCCGCGATCGCGTCGACGAGGTGATCCGGCTGGTCGGTCTCGAGTCCGTCGCCCGCAAGCGGGTCGGCGGGTTCTCGCTGGGGATGGGCCAGCGGCTCGGCATCGCCGCTGCGCTGCTGGGCGATCCGGCCACGCTGATCCTGGACGAGCCGTCCAACGGCCTCGATCCTGAGGGCATCCGCTGGATCCGCAACCTGCTGAAGCAGCTGGCCGCCGAGGGGCGCACGGTGTTCGTCTCCTCGCACCTGATGAGCGAGATCGCGCTCACGGCCGAGCGGCTGGTCGTGATCGGCCGTGGCCGGCTGATCGCCGACACCTCGGTTGAAGACTTCGTGCGCAGCGCCTCCGGCGACGCCGCCGTACGCGTGCGCAGCGCCGATCCGGGCCGGCTGGCCGAGCTGCTGGCGGCGCAGGGCGCGCACGTCGAGGACGACGGCGACGCCCTGTCGGTGAGCGGCACGACCAGCGAGGAGATCGGCCGGCTGGCGCTCGAGGGCGGCATCGCCCTCTCCGAGCTGGTCGTCCAGGAGGTGTCGCTGGAGGACGCCTTCATGCGCATCACCCGAGACTCGCTCGAGTTCCGCGGCGACCAGGGCGGGCACGTCGATGAGCCGGTGGGAGCATCCGCATGAGCACCGCCGTCGGCACACCCCAGGATCGACCCGGCATCGCGATCGGCAGGGTCACGCAGTTGCACGTGATCAGGTCGGAGTGGACGAAGCTGTGGTCGCTGCGATCGACCCGCTGGTCGCTGCTGGTCGCGGTGATCGGCATGGCGGGGCTCGGCATCGTCATCGCCGCCGTGCAGATGGCCCACTGGAACTCGATGAGCCCCAACGACCGCCGCACTTTCAACCCTGTCGACGTTAGCACCGCCGGCTTCCACTTCGCCCAGCTGGCGCTGGGCGTGCTCGGGGTGCTGGTGATCAGCGGCGAGTACTCGACCGGCATGATCCGATCCAGCTTCGCGGCCGTGCCGAAGCGCCTGCCGGTGCTGTGGGCGAAGCTGCTCACGTTCGGCACGACGGCGCTGTTGCTGATGCTTCCGTCGGCGCTGCTCGCGTTCTTCGTCGCCCAGGCGATCCTGCGGCAGCACCACGTGCAGACGACCTTCGGCTCGCCCCACGTCGCGCGTGCCGTGATCGGGTCGGCGCTGTTCCTCACCGTCGTGGGGCTGCTGGGCGTCGCCATCGGCGCGCTCGTCCGCAACACCGCAGGCGGCATCGCCACCCTCGCCGGCGTGCTGTTCGTGCTGCCCGGGATCGCGGCGATCCTGCCCAACAGCTGGGGCGACACGATCAACCCGTACCTGCCGAACAGCGCGGGCGAGGCGATCACGGCGATCCACTCCGACCCGCACACGCTCTCCGCCTGGAACGGCTTCGCGCTGTTCTGCGCCTACACGGCCGTCGCAACGATCGTGGCGGCGGTGCTGCTCGTGCGACGCGACGCCTGACGCGGCCTAGGATGGGTGCTGTGGCCAGGGCTCGCACCGCATCCAGAGGCGACGACCAGGCGCGAGCGGTGATCGACTGGCTGCAGCGCTTCGGTCGCTACCACCCGATCCTGACCGACACCGCGATCGCTGCCGGCGTCGCGCTGATCGGCGTGCCCAGCCTGCGCCACCACCAGCAGTGGGGCATCGCGCTGACGGTGGCGCTATGCCTGCCGCTGGTGCTGCGGCGCCGCTACCCGCGAGCGGTGTTCGCGACGATCACGCTAATGCTGCTTGTGCAGTGGCTGATCGACGTCCAGCTGGGCGCGGATCTGGCGTTGCTGGTCTCGCTCTACACCGTTGCGGCGGTCTCGTCGCGCCGCTGGACGGCGGCGGCGGTGGGCGTGGCCGAGGTCGGGGCGGTGCTGGCGACGCTGCGCTGGGGCGACCCGGTGCTCCCGTTCTTCGTCGGCCTCTCGGCGCTGGTGATCGCGTCGGCCCTGCTCGGTATCAGCGTCCAGAACCGTCGGGCGCTGCTGGCATCCCTGCACGAACGGGCCGCACGGCTCGAGTACGAGCGCGACCAGCAGGGCCGTGTCGCCGCCGCCGCCGAGCGCGCCCGCATCGCGCGGGAGATGCACGACATCGTCGCCCACAACCTGGCGGTGGTGATCGCACTCGCCGACGGGGCGGTGTTCGCCGCCCGCGAGTCCCCGGAGCAGGCCACGGCGGCCATGGAGAAGGTGTCCCGAACCGGCCGTGAGGCGCTGGCCGAGATGCGGCGCCTGCTGGGCGTGCTGAACGACGAGAGCCCGAGCTCCCGGGTGCCGCAGCCCGGCATCCCCGAACTGGAGCAGCTGGTGGCACAGGTGCGCACGACCGGCGTGCCGGTCGATCTCGAGGTGGAGGGCGATCCCGCCGGCCTGCCTGCGGGCGTCCAGCTGGCCACCTACCGGATCGTGCAGGAGGCGCTCACCAACACGCTCAAGCACGCCGGGCCGGACGCGGCCGCCGACGTCCGTGTGCTGTGCGTGAACGGCACCGTGGAGGTCGGCGTTCACGACGACGGCAACGGCGGCCCCGCCGGTCTGGGCGGACGCGGCCTGGACGGGATGCGCCAGCGCGCCGCCGTGTTCGGCGGGACGGTCGACGCCGGCCCGGCCCAGGGCGGCGGCTGGCAGGTGAAGGCGCGCCTGATGGTCGAGCCGGTTCCGCGATGAGCTCCACCGTGCTGCTGGCCGACGACCAGCCGCTGCTGCGGATGGGGTTTCGGATGGTGCTCGAATCGCAGGACGACCTGTCGGTGGTGGGGGAGGCGGCGGACGGCCGGGAGGCGCTGGAGCTGACCCGGCGGCTGGCGCCGGACGTGGTGCTGATGGACGTACGGATGCCTGGCATGGACGGCATCGAGGCGACCCGGCTGATCGTCGAGCAGGGGCTCAGCAGCCGGGTGCTGATCCTGACCACCTTCGACCTCGACGAGTACGCGCACGCGGCGCTGCGAGCCGGTGCCAGCGGCTTCCTGCTCAAGGATGCGCTGCCCAACGATCTGCTGTCGGGCATCCGGGCGGTCGCCAGCGGTGACGCCGTCGTCGCCCCCAGCGTGACCCGGCGGCTGCTCGACACCTACGCCCACCGGCTGGCGCCGGACGGGGAGGGCGAGCTCGATCCCGAGCCCTACCTCGAGGCGCTGACGCCGCGCGAGCGGGAGGTGCTGACGCAGGTCGCGCAGGCGCTCTCCAACAGCGAGATCGCCGCCGCCCTGCACCTGACGGAGGCGACGGTCAAGACTCACGTCGGCAGGATCCTGGCCAAGCTCGGCATGCGCGACCGGGTGCAGCTGGTCGTCTTCGCCTACGACATCGGCCTGGCGCGGCCGTCGCCGCGGTGACTACGACCTTCGGCTGACGCCGAGTCCGTGAAGATCAGTCTCGCGGCCGTTTCGGTCGCGGGCATCGGTCGGTAGCCTCGGTGGATTCTGGAAGGTGCAGTCGACATCAGGAACGCTCCGGCCCCGGTCGCCCGGCCGCCGGCCCGGGGTGGTGTCAGCCGCGTCCCCGAGATCACCGCCTACTTCTGGATCATCAAGGTGCTGACGACCGGCATGGGGGAGACGACGTCGGACTTCCTGGTGCACCGGCTAGGGCCGCCGCCGGCCGTCCTGATCGGGGCGGCCGCGTTCAGCGCCGCGCTGTGGCTGCAGCTGCGGGCCGGGCGCTACTCGGCCTGGATCTACTGGCTGGCCGTCGCGATGGTGGGGGTGTTCGGCACGATGGCCGCGGATGTGCTGCACGTGGGCCTGGGGATTCCATACGTCGTGTCGACCACGTTCTACGCGATCGTCCTGACAGCCGTGTTCCTGACCTGGCAGCGCAGCGAGCTGACGCTCTCGATCCACAGCATCCTCACCCGGCGGCGCGAGCTGTTCTACTGGGCGGCGGTGCTGGCCACCTTCGCGCTGGGCACGGCCGCCGGTGACATGACCGCGCGCACGCTGGGGCTGGGCTACCTCGGCAGCGGCGTCATGTTTGCCGCGCTGATCGCCGTGCCCGCGGTGGCGTACTGGCGTTTCGGCATGAATGCGATCCTGGCGTTCTGGTTTGCCTACATCGTGACGCGGCCGCTGGGCGCGTCCTTTGCCGACTGGTTGGCGGTCCCCCACAGCCGCGGCGGGCTCGGCTTCGGCTACGGGCCAGTCAGCCTCGTGCTGGCCGCCCTGATCGTGGGCTTCGTCGCCTACCTGGCGAGCAGCCGCATCGACGTCGCCCGGGTCGCGACGGCCGGCGAGTAGCGCTACCTCGGGATTGTCTGATCCACGCGGTCGCGGACACGGCCGCTCTGGTCGATGAACTGGTAGCCGATCCGGTCGCCGGCGATGCCGATCCGCAGGTAGCCGTAGGCGATGAACGACACGATCGCGTCCGGGGTGGCGCGTGTGTACGCGGCGCTGCCGGCGCCCTCGCCGCCTGTCCCGACCGTGAACTGGAGCACCCCGTCCCGGACGTGCCGCTCGTAGCGGTGCAGGTGGCCGGCCAGGATCGCCGCCACGTGCCGCTGTCGCAGCAGCGGCATGATCGGGTTGTTCGCCGGGATCGGCCGGTGGGTCAGCACGAACCGCACCGGGCACGGGCCGCTGCACCGGCCCAGCGTCTTGCGTGCGTAGTCGAGCGCGGATGCATCGGCTTCGAGGCCCAGCACGACGACCTGCACCGGGCCGTACTGGACGCTGTAGTGGTGGCCGGGAAGGTGCAGCGCCGAGATCACGGCGGCCCCGTCGCGGTAGGCCAGGTCGTGCTCGCCCAGCGTGGCCACCGCCGGCGCCTCAGCTAGCAGCGCGCGCAGGGGCTGGAAGATGGCTCGGTCGAGGAAGGGCGGCGCCGCCAGCAGGTAGGCATTGTCGCCCGAGGACAGGAACATCGCCGGGTGCTCGGCTGCCGCCAGCCGGGCCACGGCGTATTCGTGGCTGGTGCCGGATCCGTAGTCGCCGAAGGACACCAGCGTGATCGGCGAGGCGGTCGAGAGCGGGGCGGTGCTGAAGGCGCCGGCCGCCGCCGAGGCGCCGTCCAGGTTTGCCGTCCACACATACCGGGTGGCCGGGGTAAGGCCGGTGGCGCGTCCGCCGGGAGCGCTGGTGACGGTGCCGTCCGGCGCCCGCACGCTCAGGCTGACGGCTCCTTCGCCCGATTTCAGCGTCCAGGCGAAGTCGGCCTCGGTGGTGGTGACGCGTGTCAGGAAGGGGCCGCGGGCGAAGATCCCCGAAGGCGGTAGCAGCAGGTACGTGGAGCCGTACCAGACCAGAGCGACCACCGCGATCAGCAACAGCGCCGTGGTGATCACCAGCGCCCCCACCACACGCCGCGGTCCCTCCGCGCCGGGCCGTTCCGGACGTGGGCCGCGGGCGCGGACGAGCGGGATCAACTGCAGCACGATGATCGCGATCGCCCCAAGCACCGGTCCCGCCGATCCGCCGAACGCCAGGAACGGGAACGGCGCCACGATCGTGAGCGCGGAGCAGACCCACTCGACCCGCCGCCGCGGCCGCACCAGGTCGGCGCTCAGGCAGGCGATCGCCACGATCACGCCGATCAGGAGCGCCGGCACCGAGGCCACGTCGCGGACGATCGGGTCGGAGATGGCCGCGGACGCCGCCAGAGCGACGGCGTCGACGATCAGCAGCAGGCGAAGGGCGCGCATTCCCTCAACGTAGCCTGTGCGGTCACTGCCGACGTGCGACGGCGCCTCTGTCGTGCGAGCTCGCGTTGGCGGTATGGTCTCGGCGTGATCGCGTTTGTGACCGGCGGGGGTCGTGGGATCGGGGCGAACATCGCCCGTAAGCTGGCGGACGACGGCTGGGAGGTCGTCATCGCCGCGCGCACGCCGGAACAGGTCGAGGCGGTGGCCGAGGAGATCGGCGGCCGTGGCGTCGCGCTTGACGTCTCCGATCGTGAGGCGGTCGAGCGCGTGGTTGCCGAGAACGGGCCGATCGACCTGCTCGTCGCCAATGCGGGTGTTGCCCGCCGCGGCGGCGCGACGTGGGAGGTCGAGCCGCAGGACTGGTGGCGGACGTTCGAGATCAACGTGCTGGGCGTGCACCTCTGTTGCCGGGCCGTGATCCCCCAGATGCTCGAGCGGGGGTCGGGCCGGATCGTGATCACCGGCAGTGGGGCCGCGTACCTGCCTCCGGGTGGCCCCTCCGAGACCGACTACCCGGCGAGCAAGGCGGCGGTCTGCCGCTACGGCGAGATGCTCGCCGCGGAGCTCGCCGGTCGCATTCCCGTGTTCTTCTTCAGCCCGGGGCTGGTCCGCACCGAGCTGACCTCAGGGGCGCCTGACGACGCCCCCTGGACGCCGCCGGAGCTGGCTCCGCGGCTGGTCGCGGCGCTCGCGACCGGGCGGTACGACGCGCTTGCGGGCCGCTACCTGCATGCGGAGCACGACGATCTCGACGACCTGCTCTCGCGCATCGACCAGGTGCGCGACCAGGATCTGAACGCCATCCGCCTGCGCCGCTAGCCGCCCGGCGCGACCAGGCCCGACTCGTACGCGTAGATCACCGCCTGCACGCGGTCGCGCAGGCCGAGCTTCTGCAGGATGTGTGCCACGTGGGTCTTTGCGGTGGCCTCGCTGATCACGAGCTGCTCGCAGATCTCGGGGTTGGAGAGCCCGCGCACCAGCAGCGCCAGCACCTCCTGTTCGCGCGGCGTCAGCTCGGCCACGGCCGCCGGCGGCTCGATCTCGGTGGGCGGCCCCGGATGGCGCGCGAACTCCTCGATCACGGCACGGGTGACTGCCGGAGCCAGCAGCGCATCGCCGCTTGCGACGATGCGAACGGCAGCCGCGATCTCCTCGGGCCGCGCGTCCTTCAGCATGAAGCCGCTTGCGCCGGCGCGAAGCGCGTCGTAGACGTAGCCGTCGAGACCGAAGGTGGTCAGGATCATCACCCGGGTGCCGTGACCGGCCCGGATGATCCGCCGGGTGGCCTCGATGCCGTCCAGCACGGGCATGCGCACGTCCATCAACACGACCTCCGGGCGCAGCCGGGAGGCTTCTGCGACCGCCTCGGCGCCGTCACCGGCCTCGCCGACAACTGTCATGTCCGGTTCGCCGTCGAGGATCTTGCGCAGGCCGACGCGCACCAGCTCCTGGTCGTCGACGATCAGGAGCGTGGTCATGTCACCGGCAGGGTGACGTGCACGACGAACCCGCGGCCGGGCTCGCGTGCCGCGTCGAGCCTGCCACCGTAGAGGGCGACCCGCTCGCGCATGCCGGCCAGGCCGTGGCCGCCCGGGCGCGCCGCCGGCGACTCCCGGCCGTCGTCTGCCACCTCGATCTCGAGCGCCTCCGGCCGGTAGCGGATGCTGACGTGGGCGCTGGCGTCGCCGGCGTGCCTGAGGGCGTTGGTCAGCGCCTCCTGCACGATCCGATACGCTGACAGCTCGATGCCGGCGGGCAGCTCGCGCTGCTCGCCGTCGATCACGAGATCGACAGGCAGCCCGGCGGCCCGCACCTGGCTGATCAGCGACGGCACGTCTCCGATCCGCGGCTGCGGTGCCAGCGGCTGGTCGTCGCCGCTGCGCAGCATGCCCAGCAAGCGGCGGGTCTCGGTCAGCGCGCTACGGCCTGACCGCTCGATCGTCTCCAGCACCTCGCGGGCCGAGGAGTCCGACCGCTCCAGCACCCTCCGCTCGGCGCCCGCCTGCAGCACGATCATCGAGACATGGTGGGCGATCACGTCGTGGAGCTCGCGCGCGATCCGGGCGCGCTCCTCGACAACCGCCTCACGGCTGGCCAGGTCACGCTCGCGCTCCGCGATCTGGGCGCGCCGCTCGCGGTCGCCGACCACCCTGTTCACGAGCAGGATCACCACCGTAGAGACGACGACGAACTGCACGCTGCTCTTGAAGGTGACCGGGCCGACCGCGGAGACAAGGCCGCCGGCGGCGATCACGGTCAGCCCGATCGCGAACGGCCGCGGTGGCGACCAGACCGCGAACCCGTACATGCAGCAGATCCAGGCCAGGCCGTAGCTGAGCAGGGAGGGCGGGCCCCAGACGCCGGCGACCACGTCTCCCAGCAGGCCGGCGCCGACGCCCACAGCCACCGGGTGCAGCCGTCGCACCGCCACCGCCAGCGTGACCAGCGGCCCCAGCAGCGCCACCACCCACTGGTGGGGAACCGGGCCGGTCACCCACACCTCGATCTGCAGCATCACCGTCAGCAGCACCGCCACCGCCCGGTCGAGGCTGATCGGGTCGATCCGGATCCCGCCGATGCCAAGCGTGCGCTCGCTCACCGCTCCAAGATAGACCCTGTCGGAGGCGCTGTCATCGGCCGATCGGCTGATCGCGGCCGGTCAGGATTTCAACCGATCGGGCGATCGCAAGATCGGGCGAGGGGGCGATGATACGCGGCTGCTGCGTGCGTAGCTTGGTCGGGTCAACGAACGAGGAGGTTGTCCGATGAAGACCCTCAACCGCAGCCTGGGGCGCATGCTCATGACCGCGATGGTGGCGGGCCTGGTGGCGGCCGCGATCGGCGGCGTCTCCCTTGCCCGGGCCGGCTCGGGGGACAGGACTATGACGCTGACCGAGGTCGAGACCGGCGCCCAGTTCGTGAACATCACGAACACTCCGCAGGGCGGCCCTGGAGATCAGATCGTCCTGCGCCGGGTCGTGAAGAACGCCGCGGGAGACCGCGTCGGCACGCTGAACGTCGTCTGCGAGGTGGTGCTCGGCCACAAGCTGCTGTGCAGCGGCGTCTACCGCCTGCCCGGCGGCACCATCACCGGCACCGCCCAGGACGTCCAGAGCGAAACCAGCACCGCGCCCGTGCACATCGCCATCACCGGCGGCACCGGTCGCTACGACAACGCCAGCGGGCAGATCACGTCCACGCCCACCGGCGCCACCACCACCCAGTCGGTCGTCGACCTCGACTGACAGGGGAGCACTGTGTCTGCGCTCGCCGCTCCGTCGCCGGGGCGGCGGGCGCAGGCCGCGTTGCGCGGGCACGCTCCAACCCCAGCACAACATTCTCAGCTAGTTCGAAGGTTGCTGTGGTCTCGTACCAGGGGTCAACGAGATTGAAGGAGAAGCAGTGGAGCTCGATCTACCAGCGCGGCAGCCGGGCAGGGAGCCGGTCCGCCGATTCCGTGCCCGTACCGTCCTGGCAGTGCTCATCGCTGTCGTCGTCGTATCGGCGATCGTCGCGGGCTTCACGCGCGCGCGGACGCAGTCGACGGCCGTCGGCACCGGCGTCGTCGTCATCGAAACCAACCTGGCCTTCCAGGGCGGGCAGGCTGCCGGCACCGGCATGGTGCTGACGTCATCCGGCGAGATCCTGACGAACAACCACGTGATCCGCGGCGCGACCGACATCAAGGTCGTGGTGCCGAAGACGGGTCAGAGCTATACGGCCGAGGTGGTCGGCTACGACGTCTCGCACGACGTCGCCCTGCTGCGGGCGAGCGGCGCCTCGAATCTGAAGACCATCTCCCAGGGCGATTCCGGGTCGGTCAACAGCGGCCAGTCGGTGCAGGCGGTCGGAAACGCGGGTGGCACCGGCAGGCTCAGCTGCGCCTCCGGCACCGTGACGAACGTCAACCGCGCGATCACGGTGGGCGACGACCAGGGCGGGAGCCCTAAGCGTCTGAGCGGGCTGATCGAGACGAACGCAGCCGTGCGGCCCGGAGACTCGGGTGGACCGCTGCTGAACTCCTCCGGCCAGGTGATCGGGATGGATACCGCCGCGTCCGTGAGCAACGACGTCGCCCAGACGACCACCAACGACGGGTATGCGATCCCGATCAATAACGCCATCTCGATCGTCAGGCAGATCGAGAGCGGCAACGGCTCGGGGTCTGTCCACGTCGGCGGCACCGCGTTCCTCGGAGTCGAGTCGAGCGCGAACTATTCGGGTTCGGGAGCGGTGATCTCGGCGGTCGTTCCCGGTAGCGCCGCCGAAGCTGCGGGCCTCAGCCCCGGCGACCAGATCCTCTCGATCGGCGGCCACGCGATCTCATCTCCCGACGATCTCAGCTCGGTCGTCCTGACCCAGAAGCCGGGAGCGTCCATCTCCGCCGTCTACCTGGATCAGGCGGGCGCCACCCAGACCACGAACCTCACGCTGACAAGCGGGCCTCCCCGCTAGGACGCCTCGACGTCAACGAGTTGGATGACCGGCCGCGCGGGTCGGTTGCAACCCACGATTCGAGAAGGCGCATCGCGTCTTCTGATGGCGAACCAGCCTCGACGGAGTAGAGGAAGAGGTATTGATCTCCCTCGGAGAGCTGAGACGCTTCGTGAGAGACGGTGATGTCGCCGACGATCGGATGGTTGTAGCGCTTGCTCCCGTAATGATGCGTCTCGACGTCGTGCTGGGACCACCAGGTGCCGAACTCGCTGCTGATGATCGACAGCCGGTCGATGAAGGACTGCAGGACAGTGTCCTTCGGCCACCGACTGGTGTCACGTCGTAGCACGGCGACCGTCTCGCGGGCGTAGCCCTCCCACCTGTCCTCAAACACGTCGCGTGCCATCGGGTTCGCGAACATCCAGTGGGCGTAGTAGCGCTCTTCGACAGGCATTGCGTCAAAGTCGGCTATCAGGGCGCGGGCCAACGCATTTGATCCGAGCACGGACGTGCCGCGTCCGATTACGAGCGCCGGGGTCTTGAGAGAATCAAGGAGGCGCCGTACCTCAGGACGTATCGTCGCTGGGTTCGCGAGGTCGGAAGCCGGGGCCGACTGAGGCGAGCGGACGAGCGCGAAGAGGTGGGCCCGCTCGACCGCTTCGAGCCGGAGCGTGCGGGCGAGTGCGTCGAGCACCGAGTCCGAAGGCGACACGACGCGTCCCTGCTCGAGCCGCGTGTAATAGTCGACGCTCATCCCGGCGAGCATCGCCACCTCTTCCCGGCGTAGGCCCGGAACCCGCCTGTAACCGGACGCCGGCAGGCCGACCGCCTCAGGTTGCAGCCGACCGCGTCGTGAGCGAAGAAACTCGCGAATTTCGGCCTTACGGGCCATGCCCCACAGTAGCTTCAAACCCAGTCGCGTGAGGGGGTCTGTCAGTCCCAGGAACGTGGTGCCCGCGGTTGATCCCGCCTCTTACGCCCGCGGGACGGCTCGTCTTTACTGGCCTCCAGCAAGCCATCCCTGACGCGAGGAGACACGATGACTCTCACACTCAAGAACGACCATGTCGGGATCTCGGTCCGCGATGTCGAAGCGACGATCGAGTGGTACACGGAGAAACTCGACTTCGTCGTAGAGCAGCGTTTCGCCGTCAACGCCCTTTCGTTCGCTTTCATGGCTCACGAGGATGTCAAGCTCGAGATCCTCGGCGGCGCGACCACGAACGAGACGCCGGCGATCACCGACATCGTCGCAAGCTTGGACCCGGCGCGACTACATCACTTCTGCATCGCCGTTTCTGACCTCGAAGCGACGCTCGAGGAACTTCGCTCCCGTGACGTCAACGTCATCGGCGAGCCCTTCGACGTCGCGGTGATCGGCCAGCGCGTGGCCTTCATCACGGACAACTCGGGCAACATCATCGAGATCACCGAACCCGGAACGGGGTCGTAGGAAGCTGATCGCCGCGTGTCTATGCAGAGAGGTGCATAGACACGCGGGCGCTCACCCCGAAGGGTTGTCTCGTGCCGTTGCCGCAGATCAGCCGCAGCCGGAGTTGTCGCCGCAGTCGCGGCAGGTGTAGCAGGCGCCGGTACGCACCTTGCGCCCGCCGCACTTGGCGCACTCGACCGCGTCCTCCCAGGCGTTGAACAGCGCCGCCTGCCCCGCCGAAGGCGAGTGGGCGACCTCGGCCGCCGGCTCCCCGGCCTCCTGGGCGTCGTAGCTGGCGGCGATCCGATCCTTTACGGCCTGGCTCATGATGCCCAGGTCGGCCTGCTGGTCGGTGTCCAGGAAGCGCTTGCCCATCCACCGGAAGATGTAGTCGGGGATCGACTTGGC
>Ga0068856_100004811_pt1 | contig 13385 bp, 10 predicted proteins | sample KBSCornC62_FD_66595 | JGI IMG/M metagenome (GOLD analysis project Ga0068856, IMG submission 66595) | Corn rhizosphere microbial communities from Kellogg Biological Station, Michigan, USA - KBS Corn C6-2 | ecosystem: Host-associated > Plants > Roots > Rhizosphere > Soil ...
CATGGCGCCCCACGAGGAGGTCGGTGGGGGAACGCCGAGTCCTAAGAAGCTCATCGTGGCCTCGGCGAGAATGGCGCCGGCCATGCCGATCGCGGCCTGCACGATCACCGGTTGCACGATGTTCGGAAGAATGTGATGCAGCAGGATACGGCTATCGGTTGCGCCGAGCGCGCGAGCTGCTTCGACATATTCCTTTTCTCTGGCGGCAAGAACCTGCGCGCGGACCAGGCGTGCGTACCCGACCCAGCCTCCCAGCGAAAGCGCGAATACTAAGTTGAAAATCCCCGGGCCACGGAAGGCGACAAAAGCGATCGCGATCAGAATTCCGGGAAACGACATGAACGCGTTCATCAGGATGATGTTGACGAAGCGATCGACCGGGCCGCCGTAATATCCCGCAATCGAGCCGACGATCAGGCCGATGCCGAGCGATGCGGCTACCACGCAACTGCCAACCAGCATCGAGATGCGCGAGCCGTAGATGACGCGCGAGAAAATGTCGCGACCCAGTTCATCCGAGCCGAACAGCTGCGACCAAGACGGGTGTGCGAGTCGAGTGGCGAGCTGAATGTGCGCGGGATCCTGAGGCGCGAGCCACGGTGCGAAAATCGCGCAGATGAGGAAGAGCAGCACGAAGAGCAGTCCAATTGCCGCAAGCGGATTGCGCCGCAGAAGACGGCGAAAGGAGATGGTCTCAGCAGCCACGGTTAGAACGTCTATTGTGACACGCAAGGATGTTCACTCGGCAGCTTTTCGAGTTCCCTTGCACCAGTGCTTGAAATCGTCAAGACCGAGCTACTTCAACCGCTGCGATTCGGCTTGGAAGAATAATCTTCAACTACTGTCATTCCGACTTCGCCAAGATTGTCCGCACTGGACAATCTTGTTTCGCTCGTAATGACAGTGGATGGGTTTTGGTGTGCGAGGACTTGCGGCACGGCCTGAGGCCGTGCCCTCCCAAAAACGCTAGCTACATTTGGTTGCTTCTGCAGTCTTGCAACGGACTCCTTATTTCGCCGCGGTCTGCTGCCCCGGCGCAGCCTGGAACTCCTGCCCCATCCATTTCTGGAACGCGTCCATGTTCTGCTCGCGACCAAGGAAGTTATGAACCAAGGTATTTGCTGATTCCGACCCGCCCGGCTCGAGTACGGTGTGCCGGTAGCGCATTGGCGTAGGTCCGGCTAGCAGGTTGTTCTGATCAAACTGCTGGAAGAAATCTTCGGCGATGACTGTGTCCCAAAGATAGGTGTAATAAGCCGAGGAGTATCCGCCCAGGTGTCCGAAGGCGCAGTACATGTGCGTTCCGGGCAGGGGATCGTACAGCGTGTAGTTCTTCGCAGCAGCCAGCGTGACGGCATCAAGGTCCACATTCTCGGGCTTGGTTTTGTAGATGTCATACGAGATCGCGGTCAAGCCATTCTGCCGGCTCACCCAGTTGCCGCGTCCGAAAGCCGTGGCCCGATTCATGCGGGCCACAAGTTCCACCGGTATCGGCTCGCCGGTCTTGTAGTGCTTGGCGAAAGTGGCAAGCACTTGTGGACTGTGCATCCAGTCCTGCAGCATCATCGAGGGCGCCTCGACGAAGTCCCCTTCCATGGTGATTCCGGCGATGCCAGCCCATTGCTGCTGGCCTCCGAGAATGTGGTGCATCAGATGTCCGAATTCGTGGAAGAAAGTGACCACATCGTTGTAATCCATAAGCCCGGGATCATCGGCCGTCGGTTTCGGGAAATTGCAGACGAGCGTCGCTTCAGGAAGTTGCTTGCCACGAATGCCGTCAAGCACGGGCGCCATTTCTGCGTGGCTGAATTTGCCCGCCCGCGGATGCATGTCCAGATAGAAGCGGCCAATCATCCTGCCATGATCGAGAACGTCCCAAGTCTCGACTTCGGGTGCCCAGGACGGTGCGCCATCCTCTTGCTTAAAGGTCACATGGAAAAGCGTCGCGGCGGTGTCGAGAATACCTTTCTTTACTTCTTGAAAGGGGAAATAGGGACGCACGGTCTGCGAATCGAAATTGAACTGTGCACGGCGAACTTGTTCGCTCAGGTACCCTGACTCATAGTCCCCAATTTCCGTGGCGTTAGGATCGGTCTTTTTCTTTTCCGCAAGTTGCATCTCGAACTCGCGCTTGGCGATCGGCGCAGCCGCGTCTTTTACTTTCTGAATGAAATCACCGATATTGCCGCCGGTCTTGATCATCTTATCGGCGGCGTTGTAGTCCGCCCACGACGAATACCCGAGCAGGGTCGCGATCTGGTAGCGCGTCTTCATCATGCTTTCGAGCACTTCTTTGTTCTTGGGATAAGCGCGGTTGTTGAAGGTTTCCCATAGACGACGGTGCAGAGCGTCACTCTTGGCGAAGGTCATCGCCGGAAAGTAATCGGGATAGTTCGTGGTGATATAGATCTTGCCGTCCGCGCCGGGCTTGTGGTGCGCGATGTAGTCGGGCGGCAGGCCCTCAAGTTCCTTTGCGTCGGTGACTTCGACCTTGCGCTGGTCGTCGGAAATATTGCGGTCGAAATCAACCTGCTCTTTGGTCAATTGTTCGTTCAGCTTTTTGAGTTGCTCGCGGGTGGCATCGTCCTTATCCACTCCCGCCAGGCGGAATTCGAGCAGCTGCCGCTGCACGTAGTAGCGGGTCGCAGGATCGGCTTTCGAAACGTCCATGGCCGAGAGCGCTTGGTAGACATCGCGGTTCAGCGAGAGCGCGGTTTGGGCGGCGCTGGCCTTTTGCACCATCTTCTCGGCGTCGTCGCGGAAGGCGGTCTCCGGATGGACCTGAGCCATCAGGCCCGAAAGGTAGGCGGCGCTGTCGATATTGCGCACCGCCTCATCGAAGGGCGCCAGTGTGTTTTCGATGGTATGGGTGCCCTTGACGGCGGTCACCTTGGCAATGGCGGCGTCGGCGTTCGCAAGGTGGTCATTGACGATCTTTTCGAAGCCGCTTGCGTCCGGCTTGGAAGCCCAGATCGGGGGTTGAGTGATGGTTTGGGCCGCGGCAAGGGCGGCGGCCAAAGTCACAGCGGAAACACCAAGAAGGCGCAAAGTGGACACACGGAACCTCATCAATGAAGTTGGAGAGCGCGAACCTAAAGCAATCGACGATTGTCGGCGTGTTTGGTGAGCGAAGTCAAGCCGGATGGGACGACTCCCCAGCAAGAGGGAAGACCTGCCGGACCAGTTCGACGGCAGGCATCAGAGTAGATGGATGCCGCATCCAAGGGAACCGCTATGCCGCCTTGGGCCTGCAAAATTGAGGCTCGGGTCGGGCGAGGTCACTGGGTACTTGGCAGGGGAAGTACCCAGGTTTGGCCGTTACTTAGGTGCGATGTGTAGCACCTTTGGGTCATTGACCTTTGGTTTGCCTGCGGCTACTTTGGGCATAGCTTAACTCCCCCTGAGCAGGAATACGGCTGTTCGTGGGGGTCTCAATGAAGCTCGTGCATGTCTGGTATGCGGCGATTGGATTTGCGGTAGCGCGATGGTTCTTTCATCGCGAAGCGGTGCCGGTGATGGATCCGGTATCGCGCTTGCGGAATTCAGGGTTGCTGTAAAGCGTTTCGTCCTCTTCACCCATGCCCACTTCTGCGCCCCGTGGAAGTGGGCACTCGAATTTTCAGTGCCTTTCGTAATGGTTACCTTCCGCGGTTGAATCCATAAAATGCCTGCAGGAGCCTTATCGTCTCCGCGCCATGCCACGCCTGATCAAGCTTGGAATTGCCGGCATCCTCTTTCTTGGACCCCTTTTCGCCTTGGGCCAGGACGCGGAAGTTCCGCTGGGCGACGTGGCCCGCAATTACCGTAAGACCGTTGCCGACGACCGGCCGGTCATCGATAACGACAATCTGCCGCAGCTCATGACCAAGGCCGAAATCGAGCACCTGGGGGGCAAGCCGGTGTTCTCGATTGATCCCTCTGGAAAGACGTTCCGCATCTCGTCGCCGGATGGAAGCTGCAGCCTGTCGTTTGACGCTAAGGCAACTGCGCTGATCTCCAATCCGACACCGAGCAGCAGCCTGCCCCTCGACGAACTGGCACGGCTGGACGGAACTGCCTCAATTCATGATGGCGTGATCGAAGTTGTACTGCACAATGGGACCGCGTGGGAGCTGAAAGAAATTGTGGTGGGGTTAACCGTGCTCAATCCTCGCGGAGCGTTGCTGCGCTCGGCAAACCTGCTGGGACCGACCGAAGGCATGCTGGTGCCCAGAGTTCCGGACCTGACCATGCTGTATCACTTGAAGGCGACCGGCCTGCCTGATGGCGCGATTGAATTCCGCGGCAATCTCGATCAGGATTTCGGCCCTACGACAGATTGGCATTGGGCGCTGGTAGGCGCCCGCGGAGTTCCTCCCGCAGCCGCACCCGCTTTACCGCAATCGAGCGTGAGCTCGCGGTTCTCGTCCGAGGTCGCCACTCCGCAAATCGCCCCTATCGCGGCTGCCGGACATACAGACTCTGCCGCCCCAAGTACATCCGAAACAAGTGCGCCGTCTCAGCCGCAGCGCTGATCCATAGAGCGGAATCAGAACTTGATGTTTACCGAATAATAATCATCAAGATGCAAAGCACGCTCATGATCGTCAAGAAGTCGAAAAACTCTTCGCCAATCATGCTCTTTGGATGTTCTTTCGGGCAGCGAGCTAGATCGGGTCCTTCACTGACGTTCACTTCCAAAACCACTTAGGATCGTGCCAACCATCCCGATCTTCCATGGTTGGCTGCAATGATGCCCGATTCATCAGCAACTACTCTTTTGCCCAGCACTTCGGAACCGAGTGTCGGAGGAATTCAGACGCAGCAAAGCCCCGCCGATGCGTAGCGGGGCCTCGTTGAACGGGCGTCCTAGTGTATACATGCACAAGGATCCGGGAAAATTGGGCCACACTCTCCCGTGCAACTCCCCGTAACGCATGCTCCGTTGATGACAGCGCATGCTGCTCCTTTAGGTGGTTTGGTAGCCGTGGCCTGTACTGCGCTCATGACTACGCAGGCGAGCAGGCCCACAACGAGCACTGCCCGGGTGACGGTTTGCATTGTGTAGTTCCTCCTTTAAGTGAAGTTCAATCGGAGCTTTGGGATAGTGGGCTGTGAATGCGTTAAGGCGAGAGCATACGCGCGCTGTTGCTACTTTGCGTGCCAGGATGGTCCGACAAGAACTGCGCCGCTGATTTTGCTGACTCCGGGGTGAGGCGACCTAACCAGACTTCGTCAACCTTGCCATTTCCTCCAATTGCCACTAACTGAGGCACGGCAGCGAGCCCCAGTCTCAGGTAAGTGGAGTAAGGAGGATTCACGAGTGTATCTTCCAGCGGGATGCCGCTTGCGTCACAGAAGGCGCGGGTTTCCTCTGGATTGCCCCGGCTGATCCACAGAGTACGCCATCCGAGTTTCTTAGCTTGGGCGCTTAGCGCCAAGTCGGCAGATTTGCTCAAAACGCACTCCGGGCATCGTGGCGCGAAGGTGAAAACTAATAAGTGATCAGCGGCCGAACGTGGCAATTCGACGGTGTGGAACCTGCCGTCGAAACCGACACCGCCAATATCGTGCAGCGGTTCCTCGCGATGTACGACCAGTGCGGAAGGCAACGGCGGCTCGGTCTTGAGGCGATGATTCTGCCGTAAAAGGATGAGGTCTTCTGTTATGAGCGCCAAAACCAGGAGGGGCAGGGCAAAATTCAGCGACTTGCGCAAACTAGGGTGAAGCATGGCGAACCTCCCCAGACGGCAACATGCAAACGACGCAGGGAGATTACCATTCGCTTGTTCTCTCCATGTCAAAAAATTGTCAATAGCCATGATCGAACCCGGTCATATCATCGGGGTCGTGGCCGTGAGCATGTGAAACATCAGATTGTCTTCGTCGACGTCTTTCCTCAGCAGACCGAAAAGGCTCATAGCATAATGCCTCTTTGTCACCGAGCGATTTTTATGCCGACGTGAACTGAGCGGATCATCATGACTCATACTTCGAAGCTTTCGCAGTGTGGAACGTAAATCCGCATTCAGTATGCTGAACTAGGCACACCCTTGTCTCTGGACTAGAATGTTGGGTTTCCTCAGGAGGCCCAATGCGCAGGTTCTTTGTAAGCTGTGTTCTCTTTTTTTCTATTTCTGCGATGACGTTTGCGCAGGCACCTAAACCAGACTCGCCCGAGATCGAGAAGAAAGTTGACGCAATCCTCAGCAAGATGACGCTTGAGCAGAAGATCGACCTGCTCGGCGGCTTGAACTTCTTCGACGTGCGCGGATATCCGGAGCTCGGGATACCTGCATTGCACACTGCTGATGGTCCTATCGGCGTGCGGAATGACGGCCCCGCAACCACGATGGCCGGAGGAATTTCGCTGGCCTCGACCTGGGACACCGCCCTCGCCGAAAAGGTTGGCCAGCAGATTGGCCGCGACGCCCGCGCTAAAGGCAAGCACTTCCTGCTCGGCCCCGGCGTGAATATCTACCGTTCGCCGCTGAACGGCCGCAATTTTGAGTACTTCGGGGAGGATCCGTTCCTCGGATCACGAATTGCAGTCGGGTACATCGACGGAGTCCAGAGCCAGGGCGTAAGCGCCACCATCAAGCACTACATGGGCAACAACTCCGAGTACGACCGCCACAACACCGACTCCATCATTGACGACCGCACCATGCGCGAGATCTACCTTCCGATCTTCGAGGCGGCAGTGAAGGAGGCGCATGTTGGCTCGGTGATGGACTCCTACAACCTGGTGAACGGCGAGCATATGACCCAGAACGGCCACATGAACAATGACATCCTGAAAAAGGACTGGGGATTCAACGGTGTTCTGATGTCGGACTGGGACGCGACCTACGACGCCGTCGGTGCGGCGAATGGTGGACTCGACCTGGAGATGCCATCCGGAAAATTTATGAACCGCGAGAAGCTGATGCCCGCCATCCAGTCCGGGCAGGTCACAGAAGCCACGATCAATGACAAGGTGCGCCGCATTCTCCGCACGGAGATTGAATTCGGTTGGACCGATCGCGAACAGCGCGAGCTTTCCGTTCCTCGCTACAACGAGGAGGGCCGCAAAGTCGCGCTGCAGGCAGCGCGCGAGGGAATCGTGCTGCTGAAGAACCAGGGCAATGTTCTGCCGCTGAGCAAAGAGAAAACCAAAACCATCGCGCTGATCGGGCCAAACATCTATCCTGCCGATCCGGTTGGCGGCGGCAGCGCGGAGGTCACTCCGTTTCACGCTGTCAGCATGCTCGAAGGGTTTGGCGATCACTTCAATGGCAAGGCTCAAGTCATCTCCGCAAACGGTGTGATGACCTATGGCCGAGCTGCCGTCACGACCAATTTCCAGACTGAAGAGGGAAGCGGCCAGGCCGGACTGAAATATGAGCATTTCAAGAGTCAGGATCTTTCCGGCCAAGCTGACAGCACCGGAGTGCGCCAGCACGTGATTTCCGGCGCGCCGCTCGACCTCGCCAACTTCAGCCTGGAAGATATCGACTTCTCCGCCATACCTCAGCCGCACACCGGTTCCGAGCGCTGGACGGGATATTACGTCCCGAAAGCCAACGGCGCGTTCGACATCTTCGTGCAGCAGGGGGGCTTCGCCGAGGAAGGTTTCCGCATGTACGTCGACGACAAGTTGATTCTTGACAACTGGGACAACCAGAAGGCGATCATCGCGCAGAGCACGCTCAACCTCGACACCAAGCCGCACAAAGTTGTGCTCGAACACCGCGTTGGACCTGGTTTCGGAGAAGCATTCCTTCGCATGGCAATTGTTCCACAACATGATTGGGTGGACAGCAATTCCGAAGAAATGGCTGCCAAGGCCGACGCCGCTGTCGTCGTAGTCGGCTATCGTCCGGAGAGCGAAACTGAAGGTTGGGACCGCACGTTCCAATTGCCGCCCGGCCAGAATGAACTGATCAAGCGCATCGCGGCGAAGAATAGAAACACGGTCGTTGTCATTATTTCCGGCGGTGGTGTGGATATGCAGCCCTGGCTCGGCCAAGTTCCGGCCGTGCTCGAGGCGTGGTATCCGGGACAGGAGGGTGGCACCGCGGTGGCGGAAATCGTGGCCGGGGACGTGAATCCTTCAGGTCATCTCGCCGCCACATTCGAGAAACGCTGGGAGGACAACCCGGCCTACAACAGCTACTATCCGGAGCAGGGAAGCAAGACGCGCGTGGTCTACAAGGAAGGCATTTTCGTCGGCTACCGCGGATACGAGCACAACCACGTCACCCCGCAATTCCCCTTCGGCTATGGTTTGTCGTACACAACGTTCAAGTACAGCAATTTGAAAGCCGACGAGCACGGGGTCAGCTTTGACGTCACCAACACTGGATCCCGCGCCGGTGCCGCGGTACCGGAAATCTACATTGCTGCGGAACACTCCAATGTGCCACGGCCAACCCATGAGCTGAAAGGCTTTTCGCGAGTCGTGCTGCAGCCCGGCCAAACCACGAAGGTGAGGATTCCTTTCAACACGCGGTCATTTGCCTACTATGACGAGCAGGGCAAGCGCTGGCTGGCGGAGAAGGGAACCTACACCGTCGAGCTAGGCAGTTCGTCGGCGCAGATCGACTTGAAGGCAAAAGTCACGCTGGCAGCCTATCAAACTGCGCAGTAGCATCTGATGAAGGCAGAAATGGACAGCGGCTAACGCTGTCCATTTTTCCTCTCACGGGAAACCGCTACTTCGTTACCGCGAGGGCTTGGGGAACGCTGGGGACAGAAATTGTTTGTGCCGCTCCCAAAGTCCCGTCCGACTTAATGGAAAGTTCTGACACTGATCTCCCACTCACATTTCCAACCAACAGGTAGCTGCCGTTTGGATCGATAAGCATCTGCAGGGGACTAGTTCCGGCAGGTGCAGTCGGCGTCGTCATCGAAGTCAGCGCACCATTGGATCCCACCGAGAAGAGGGACACATTCGACGAGCCGTTATTGGCAACGTACAAATGGGCAGCGGTCGAATCCAAAATAGCCCTCATCGGTTGCGATGGCGCTGTGCTTGCGTTGGGGGAGAAGGGTGATCCCGGAATCGGAGTGAGGCCGATTGTGTTCGTAGAACTGGAATACTGAATGGTGAAGCCCGAAGTCGTGTTGATCGATGGATTGGTAACGTACAAATACTTTGCCGATGAATCCACGGTCACCGAACCTACGCCGTCGGTTAAGGAGAATGGCGATCCTCCCACTGCGGTCAGGTTCCCGGAACTCACGCTGTATACAAAGACCTGCGAGAAGCTTGGCGCCGCGACAAAAAGCAGCCCGCCGCCAAAGGCGAGGTTCGCCGGCGGAGAACCGATCTGTGCAACCTGCGAAGCCGTGGGCGCCGTGAGCGCGCCGTTTGATCCGATGGATAAGGCGGTAACCGTGTTCGAAAGCTGGTTGGCCACGAACAGAGTAGTACCGCCGGAGTCCAAAAGGATCTGATTGGGCGAAAACCCCCCGGTTGCGGTTCGCGGCATCACCTCGGTCAACACTCCAGAGGAATGGTCGATGGTGAGCAGCGAAATCGTGTTGTCCGTCTGGTTGGCCAGATACATGTGGTTCCCCGAAGCGTCGATCACCATGCCTGCGGGCGTGTTTCCCGCGTAGAACGGCGCCGGGGGAAGGGGATTGGAAGTTCCACTCTTGTTGTCGATCCGATAACCGTAAATCCCCTGGCCGGTGCTTACATACAGCAGATGAGTGGGGGTTTTGCTGGAAAAGACTCCACAGCTGCTCAGTACGCCCACGCCGCCGACCAGAAAGAAAACCTGAATTGTAAGTCGCACCTTCATGTTGAGTGATAATGAGTCCCCGTTAAAAGGACGGAGGGCTCGATCTCTTTCCAAAATTGACGACCAGTCCGCTCGAGAAGCGCATGTCATGCAAATGGTCCGCGAAGGCAGAATTGATCATGTAGTCATATTGAATCGCGCGAAACGCAAAGCGATTTCCGATGGGAATGTCTACTCCGCCCCCCATTGCAACCATTAAACCGAGGCTCGAGGGCTGGATGATCGAGGTGCCCGTTTTGAGTAACCGGGAGCGCGACTTCCCTATCAGAAAATGTCCAAAAAGATCAATGCCCTTCAACTCAAACCGATATTGCGGGCCAACCGTATAGTTGAACATCTCCAGTTCACTGTTCTTGTGCCCGCTGAAGTCGCCGACGATGCCCCAGCCTTGATACAGGTTGGGCAACGACAATTCCAGGTTGCCCCCATTCATGTTCAGTTTGTCGGAGAATCCGAGCGGGACGCTATCGTAGCGAACCAGGGAATACCCCGCAAAAATGTTGACCTCGGGAGGCTTCAGACCCAAGAATCCCTGACCTGACGCCACAAGTGAGGAGGCACTGAGTGCGACACCTAAAACGGCAGCCTTGAAGAGCACAGCAGACACGCGCAGGTTTCGCATCAGCTTGGGAACTGCTCCTGTAAATGGAAGTGAATTAAGTACTATAGCAGAGGGAAGAGGCAGCAGCTTTCAGCTCTCAGCCCTCAGGAAAAACCCACTCCAAGCTGAAAACCAAGAGCTAAGAACTAGACACCCAACCGCTAACCCTCCCCGTTTTTTCAACGATCAATGATGCGATTGCCTAACAGGGTAGATGCAGGCAAGTTCAGAGATGCTGCCCGTTATTTTGCCGCCATCACTCCGGCCAGCGACTCGAAGATTTTGAAGCCGTCAACGCAACCGAGGGCAGGCTCGCTGGCGCGTTCCGGATGTGGCATCATTCCGAGCACATTGCGGCCCGGACTGCAGATCCCAGCGATATTGTCGAGCGATCCGTTGGGACTTGCCTCGCGGGTGACATCGCCCCCTGGCGTGGAGTAACGGAAAACGATGCGCTTGTCGCGCTGCAGCTCGGCGAGCGTGGCCTCGTCGCAGAAGTAGTTGCCATCCATATGGCCGATGGGAATGCAGAGTACTTCGCCTTCGCGGCAGGCATTGGTGAATGGCGTGTCCGCATTTTCTACCCGGACGTAAACCGGTTTGCAGACGTATTTCAGCCCCGCATTACGCATGAGAGCGCCGGGAAGCAGTCCAGACTCGCAAAGGATCTGAAAGCCGTTGCAGATGCCGATGACCAGGCCGCCACCGTCCGCGAACTTCTTTACGGATTCCATAACCGGAGAGAACTTGGCGATCGCGCCCGTGCGCAAGTAGTCTCCGTAGGAAAATCCGCCAGGAACGATGATGACGTCGCAATTCTGCAGGTCGTGCGATTCATGCCAGAGAAAAGTTGCTTCCTGCTTCAGGACCTGCTCGGCGGTCCAATACGCGTCGTGATCGCAGTTCGAGCCGGGGAAAATGATGACGCCAAATTTCATGAATGTCCTCTGCGGCGAGCTTGTACTTCCAGTCTAACATGCACAAAAACAAGGGCTGCGGGGCGAATTGTTAAAACTCGTGCGTTGCCATTGACAAGTCGAACTCCACGGCTAAAATGCACCTCTTATGCGCGATGAGCCACTACGGATCGAGGACCTTGGGATTCACAACGGCACGCACACGTTGCGCCTGATTGGGCCACTGACGATTTCTACGCTGTACGAATTCCAGAACATCGTACGCACCAGTGCCGGAAGCATGGTGCTGGATTTCACGCAGGTACCGTATGTGGATTCTGCCGGTGTTGGCGCACTGGTCGGCGCATATGTCCGCCACAACAGGGACGGACACACGCTGACCCTGGCAGGAGTGAATGAGCGGGTACGGAACATTCTTAAGGGAACCCGCGTTGAGCAATTTTTTACCTACGCGGACAGTCTTCCGCAGTTGGCCTAGCTCTGAGCCTCGTTTTACCGTGATTTAATCGGATCATCGGCCCGTATTTCGGTTTTCATCTGCTAGGCATGCAGAAGCAGAGAGTGTTGCCGTCTGGATCAGTCACGGCGAACTCGCGCAGTCCCCACGTTTGATCCACAGGAGCGGTATGGATTGGCGATTCGGGGCGCTCCGCCGTGTTCAAACCCCGCTTACGAAATGTCGTGTAACGCTCGTCAACATCGTCGACAAACACGCGGCTGACCGATCCAAATACCCCGTCCCCTGCATGATGCGAAAGCTGCAATTCAGCTCCGTCCAGGACCAGGTCGATGACTCCGTTGTCCAACTCGCGATTTTCGTGTCCGGGCCACTTGAGCTGGAAATCGAGAACTTCAGTGTAAAAGTGTAACGATCGTTGCAGATCGCTGGACCTAATCACAGGCACAATCTTCATAAAAATCTCCGGGGGCTGAGCAAATAGACTACCGCGCAACGCAAGGGAGTCGCCTTCCGCCGCCTGGACAGTTCCGTGAAAGGCTGAGAGGGAGGAAGTCCTGGCAGAACTGCGCGGCATTTCTGGCCCGAGTGGCTAGAGAATACTCTTTTCTTTCACGCCTACCAGCAGCGCAAATTCCCGCCACTTCCAGTGGCAATCCACGTCGGAGAACCCAATCTCACGCAGCCACTGAATCTGTGTCTGCACGTCCAGCAACTTGTTCTCAGCATCTTCCTGATCGGGCCGCAGGACTATCTTCTCGAGAAATTGAAGATGCAGTTGCTCGGAGGGCGAGGCAACATGTTCAAGATTGCAGAAGACTCCACCGGGCGTGAGCAGGTCGAAGACCTCGGCGTAAACACCGCGCTTGCGGTCGTCGGTGAGATGGTGAATCGCAAAGCTTGAGACCACCGCGTCAAAAATCCCCAGAGCAGGAAGTGGATTTTGCATGTCGTGTTTTACGACCTGAATGCGATCCCTGTCCGGAAATGCCGCATGAAAGTGTTCAATCATGGCCGAAGAGAAGTCGAGTGCCACAAACTCAGCGTGAGGCAACAGTGACCGGACGAGACCTAGCAAGCGCCCGGCTCCGCTGCCTAGATCCAATACCCGCCGGGCGGATTGCGGGATGAACTCCAGCAACGTGGCTTCGCCCTCTGCCCGATGAGGAATAGTATCGGCCCTTTGCAGATATTCCAACGCCTTTCCCGGAGAGGTCCAGGAATTTTGAGGTGAGCTCATAGTGCGATTTTCACTCGCTCCGCCGCAGCCGTCCAGCGGCATGTATTCAATAGCATGAAACTGCGGTGAGCGGTCTGCTATGCAGCTGCAACTACTCTAAACTCGCGAGAAATCGCAGAACTTCGTTCAGCACAGGCTTCGGCTGCTGCATGAATAGCGCATGGCCGAGCAGAGGGAACTTCACATGTTGGGCGCGGGGCAGGAGCCGCTTGGCTAATGCGAGATCGGAATCACTCAGCAACGCATCCAGTTCGGGGTTACCCTGCAGCAACAGCACCGGGCAAGCAATTCGGGGAAGAATGTGTTCCGGATACCAGCCGTCATGCGAACTCCGGTCCAGCGTCATGCGCAGGCAATCCGGATCAGTGCGGATGGCGGTGCGCGCCCATTCATTCAGAAC
>Ga0068856_100004812_pt1 | contig 13385 bp, 18 predicted proteins | sample KBSCornC62_FD_66595 | JGI IMG/M metagenome (GOLD analysis project Ga0068856, IMG submission 66595) | Corn rhizosphere microbial communities from Kellogg Biological Station, Michigan, USA - KBS Corn C6-2 | ecosystem: Host-associated > Plants > Roots > Rhizosphere > Soil ...
CCGCCTGAAATCTGAAATACGCCGCCGTCGTTATCGGTGATGATCATGCTGTTTTTCACTTGAATGGCGGTCCCCGACCATGTGCCGCGGTCAAACGTCACGCCTTGGAGACGCAACACGGGGCTATCGAAATTCCCGGTGAAATACCAAACTTCGGTCGTGTTAGAGCCCGGCAACCAAAACTGATCCCCAAACACGACAACGGAGAAAATAGGGTCGGGAGCCCGCTCGGCCGTCGCGAAGTCGAGAGGATCGATCGTGGTTTCGCCGGGCTGTATCCACCAGAAACGTCCATTCACCCCCTGGCCTTGTGCCGGCACGACGACGACATACGAAGCGATATAGCCGAGCGAAATCACGCCCACGTTGTCAGGCGTATCCACCGCCGTCACGGCAGGACTTCCACCGCCGGTCAAGGTCGCCGCTCCCCAAGCAATCGAGGCACCTGTTTCCGTCGTCGGGATACCGTTGCCGAGCGCACCGATCGCCGTCGAACGCACCGAAACCAGTGTGCCGGACACCGCAATCACAATCACGTCGGTATTGATCGTCAAGGCCGTGCTATAGTCGGTTCCCGCTGCACCGCTGGCACCGACCGCGCCCGAAAAATTGATCCACGACGTCGTGTCATTCACGCCCAAGGCCACCAGCCACGGGTTCGCCAGCGTTCCGGCCGGCGTGCCTGCATTCACCGACCCCGTGGTAAATTTATAATAGGTCGAGTTGATTTTGATGACGTCGTTGTTCGCTGGCGAACCGCTGATTGTCCCGGTCGCATAACTGTTTTCGATATAAAGCCACAGATTCCGGCCATCGGCGAGATACATGTATTCCGGCGTCACTCCGATATTGCCGGTGCCTGCCATGCTGACGGCACCTGTGCCAGGGTTGAGATTGGACTGAAGTAGCGTTTTCGTGCCGTCACGATCGACGCGCCACCATTGATCGTCCGACACGACAAACAAGGCATCGTCGAACGTCCCTGGCTGCGAATAGACGCCGCGGATCGGGCCGTTGCCGACATAAAGCCAGCGGCGCAAACCGGGGCGCGAAATCAGCGCCGCACCGACCTTCGTGAGCACGATATTTTCTTCGAAATAGCGGTTGCGCGTCTGTATACGCGCTTCCTTGGCTACCGTGCGATGATAGTCGGCCCGGCCGAGAGGAATATCCACCATGGCCTACCCCGGATAATTGCCGCGCCGAAATCCCTCATTCGAGGAAAACGCGCGCTGTGTGTCATAGCCCTGGCGCGACATGAACGGCCACGAAATGCTGTCGTCGATTTCGAGCGGTCGCGATTGAAGATAGCGTGCGATGAACTCCCGGCGGTTCTGCTTCAGCGTCGCCACACTCTGTGCGTCGAGCGTGCGACCATAGCGAGGATTGAGGCGCATCGCCAACAGGATGCTGAACATCATGTCGAAGCTCGACGGGAACGGGTTTTCGTCACTTTCCAGAAGATCGGAGAGTTTCACCCACGCAGCAAGGTCCGCGCGATAGAACCATTCGCGGAAGGTGCCGTTTGTGTTGAGTACAATCGACGCAGCACCCTCGATCGGGCGCCCGTTGCCGTCGATCGTGATCGGAACGGTCGCGAGACGGCTGAAGGGGTCGGCGATCGCCATGCGGGAACCGTCTTGCGGGCGCACCGTCAGCCAGATCGTTTGCGCGACCGTGTTGACGGCGATCAAACGCATATTGATCGGCGGGTGCAGCAACCGGTGATCAGTGAAGGGGATTTCGTAACAGTCCCCGTTGGGGTCGCGATCGAACGTGCCGAGAGGCCAATCCTGAAGGCGTTCGCCAGCATCGCCGCCGTAGATTGCCGCGATCAGCGCATTGTAGAGACGAAGGGCCTCCGTGACCTGATTTGTCGTCGGAACCTGCCCAAGCGCGAGCCCATTGCTCTCCCGGAAGGCGTCGAGGATGATCGAAGAAATCAGGGTCACGGAAGCACCTCACATATTCGAGATTAGGACGCGGCGCCCTTGATCACAGCATAGTTGAACACCGGTGCGTCCGACGTGGTGCCTCCGGTCGTGAAAAACGTGATCTGGAAAGATCCCGCACCGACCGCCGTAACGAACACCTCGTAGAGATTGGTGGTGCTCGATTTCACGCTGATCGCGATCACGTCGGTTGCCGCGACCGTACTGTTGGTCACGGTAAACGAGGCCGGCGTTGCTGAGCCCGCCGCCGTGAACAGGGTAATCGCGCCGGTTAGGCTGTTGAGCGTCACGCCGGTGGTGCGCGAGGTAAGCTGCGTCACCGCGCCGCCGGCCGAATATCCGATGCCGGTCGTGTTGAACGTATCGTTGATATCGCAAGCGCCCGGCGTGCCGACGCCGTTGGCATCGACCCGAGTGAGGTGGATCAGTGCGCTGTTATTGGGTGCAGTCGTGTCGGCCATGGGGTTATCCTTTCATGGGTTCGGAGAAATCAGAGGTCGAGATCGGACTTTTTGTGCTCTTTCTTCGCGTGAGGTTCGTCCGTCTTCAAAGGAGCCTTGCCCGAAACCGAGATTTTCTCGGCGCCACTGGTCCATCCGGTCGGGACGTCGCTGGCGGAGGCAAAGATCGCAGACTTCCCATCGGGGCCGTTGAACCATGCGGGGTAGGTGAGGTCTTTCATCGAAATTCTCCGTTAAAGCAAAAGAGTACCAACCGCCAAAGCGGAGGTGACTGTGTTTCCTTGCGGATAGTTGAAAAATACCGCGATGCGATTAAATCCCGCCACGACAGGGAACAGGTTAACAATTACGGTCCCATTGGAGTCCGTCAGAGTGAGAGTTCCCGGGGTCGTGCACAAAAAGCCAGCTACCCGACTGCCCACTATTACCGTGGCGCCAGCCGCGATAGGTTTCGGAGCATAATATTCACCCTGCTGCATTTCGTATCTCCCCCGCCTGAATTCTTTTTGAAGCGTAACGACCCTCCCGGTAGCGGGAACCGGGAGGGTCGATCAACCTTCGCCCGGAGAAGGAGACGAAGCGCACTACATTCAAGCAGCGCCGTTGACGCGCACGATCCTGGTCCGGTCGCGAATATTGGCGTTGATAGCCACGTCGAACCGAACGCCATGCTCGCCGGTGTAGAAGTCGCTGTGCTGCCACATGCGGACAGTCAGCGGGATCTTCGAAAGCTTGCGCCGCATGGACGTGTCGCTCGCCGGCAGGATCAGAGGAACCGTGTTGACGACGATCGCCTGCTTCTGAATGACGACGCGAGGCGAAAGAGCCGTGCTCGCGGCACCAATGAAGGTGATATCCGCATTGTCCGCAGGCGCGGCGGTCACGGTCGCATGGGCGGTGTTGATGTTCACATTGTCGCCCGTGCCCGACGCCGGAACAATAATCGCCGGGAAGATCGTCACCGCGGCAGCGCCTCCCACCGCGACGGCATCCGCCACGACGGTAAACTGCTGCAACCGGGCCGGCGAAACTGCCGCCTGCTTGCGGTTGTCATAGGCGAACACTCCAGCGATCGTGAACACTTCACCAGCCTTGAAAGTCGCCGTCGTCGTCGAAGCATCAGTGATATTCAAGGTCTGCGTCAGACGAAGGCCGTTGGTCGTGCCTGCCTTCGCCACTGCAGCGTAATTGACATTCTGGTTAGCGCCATCCACTTCCATGATATTCGCACCGGTCCCGGTACGGGTGCCCGTGGTCATGCTCGGAAGCTGATTGGTGAACATCGTGCGAATGCCGTTGATCTCGCCCGAGAAGCCCTTGCGGTACGTCGCAGTCGAAAACTCGGTCGGCGCCGGCAGCTTGACGACCTGATCACCCAACGCCTGCATGTCGAAATAATTGAGAATGTAGGAAAGATCGGCTTCATCCACGCCGTTTTCCATCAAGCGGGTGTAGCCCGCGACAGCGTCGGTCCAGAAGGCGACAGCGCCCCCGGTTCCAGCTGCGGCGCCGGTCCAGTCTGCCGAAGCCAGTACGGCCTTCTGCATGACATAAGCGTCGATCTTCTGCGCCATGCTGGTCGCGGCGCCAAGCAGCGCCTTGCTCTCGCGAGCATCGCCGATCGACTTGATCTTGACGAAATCGCCCCAGCCCATGTTGGCATTGAACGTGCCGGTGACTTCGAAAAGCTCGGAACCGAAAACCGAGCCATCCGTACCGGCCGAAAGATCCTTCACGCCCTGTTCGGTGCGAGTGATGTTGTAGCGCGGCGTGACCTGTTCGAGCACCTGAAGCCCGTTGCGGTCGTCCATTTCGCCATTGTATTCATCCCAGGTCACGGCGTCGGCGGTGACGAGATTGTTCTGAAGCACCATCGCGAATGAATTCAGGACGAGCTTCTGTTGTTCGGTTGTTACGGCACCCATCGGGATAACCCCTTCCTTGCGTTGAGCCGGTCGGGGTTATCCCTCACGGCGGAAATTAGTGGCCCTTCGCGTCGGCGATCCACGCTTTCTCGAAACTATCGAGATTGTCGGTCGCCGGATTGATCCGGGTTGAGGAATTGGCGCCCCGCGTGCGGGTTTGCGGCGGCTCGCCAGCCCCAGGCTTGGTCCGCGGTTTCTTGCTGGAAAGTTCGGCATCCCGATCCATGACGAATTTCATCTGCTGGTAGTCCGAAAGCTTGGCGACGCGAGCCGCCTCTTTCTTGTCCTGCGACAATTCGTAGAGGATTTGGGGGCCATGGTCCGATTCCGAAGCCGCCTCAAAGGTAGCACGTTCGAGACGCCAATCGCCTCGCATCCCTGCTTCCACCACGGCTTCCTGAAAATCGTCGAATTGCTCGGCGCCGCGAGTGGAGAGATCGTCCACCTTTTCGAGTAGGGCCGCGTGAGCCTGTTCGGCTTGCTGGCGCTGCTCTCCCTCCTGCTGACGTTGCAGGACCGCATCTGCTTGCTTGGCCGCCTTTTGCTCGGCGAGCCATTCAAGCTTGTCCTCGATATAACGGTCATCGAGGTGCCCGAGCGGGTATTTCGCTTCGTCGGAAGGATCCGGCGAAGGCGTTCCCGTATTGCGATCATTACCGGTGTTGCTGTCGCCTGACAAGAGCCTTTTTTCGAGAGCGTCGAGCCGAGCCGCATCGGCAGCACGCAAACGCTGTTCCTGGCGCAGTCGGGTGTTCAATTCCCGGATGCGATCGGACGCGGTTTTCGGCTTTTTCTCGGGCTTTTCCTCTTCTTCCCCTTCGTCGCCGTCATCCTCTTCGTCAGTGCCGGTGGTTTCGATTTCCTCTTCGGCTTCAGGCTTCTCCGCGACCTTCTCCGCCGGCTTGGCGCGTGCGCGCGGAGCGGGCTTGTCCGGTTTTTCAGCCTTTTCGTCCTGATTTGATTCGATTTCCGAACCGACTTCAACTTCCCCGGCGGCTTCAAATTCCGCAAATGCATTGGCGCCCGCGTCGCCTTCGTTATTCCCGCTCATTACTCTTCTCCGCTATTTGTGCCCGGCATTGGATTAGCTTTCGCGGCATTTTGGGCTTGCTGCCGTAAAGCGAAATCGCGGTCGGTGTTTGCCAAATCCGCGAACATGTTGGTCACTTCCATTTCCTGATCGTGACCCTGGCTGTCGAGCGCCATTTCGTGCTGGCGATCCTCGTGCAGCATATCGTTGTGCTGGTCGAGCGTGTTGAGCACTTGTTTGAATCCACGTTCGTCGTTTTTGCCCGTGACGTCGGCCTGTCTCGATTGAGCGTCGAGAACGGCCTTGTATGCCTGCGCCAAGGCCAAGCGGCCGCGGCTCTCGGAATCGCTGGCTTTCGCCTGATCGAGCGCGGTTTTCGCCTGCATGGCGGCAGCTTCCATCTGCTGCTGCATCTGCGCCTGCTGTTGGTTCTGCTGCTGCATCTGCTGCATTTCCGGCGTCATTTCGTCGGGCGGAATCATGCCCGGCGGCAACAGCATCTTGAAGCGACGGGCAAATTCGGTCGACTTCGGCCAATCCTGAGCTTCCGCCACGAGATCCATGACGTTGCCGGCGACTTGCGGCGCGGCATTGACGAACGCCATCATCTGCTCGGCAGCGAGCGTGCGCTTGGTTTCCGACGCCGGGCCGACGTTGACGGTCACGGCATATTTGCCGAGCGTAATATCGGTTTGCTGCGTCCCATCGTTGATGACCTGAAGCACGGCCTTGTCGTCGCGGCCAATGATCGTAATCGTGCGCTGTGTGTCGTAAATATAGGGAATAAGCTCGTCTATATTCTTCGCGCAGCGCGTGTCGGCGATACGGAGCCGATCGGTGTAAATGAAGGTGCCGACGTCGGAAACCATCTGGCGTTGCTGTATCGCGACCTTCGACACCTCGTTTGACGGCATCCCGAGCGCGGCTTCGTGGATATTCGAGATATCCTTCAAATCCTGCGTCGCCATGCCTGCTTCGTTGACGAGCGCGGCGTCCACACCCGGCGGCGGAATATGGATCGGGGGTTGCTCGCCGTCGTTGTAATAAAGGAAGGGGTCGTCGCTCGACGGTGCACGGCGCCATTTCACTTCATGGCCCTGGACCGCGGCCGGTGTCGCCAGCCATTTGTTGCGGGGAGCGGCGACAAGCTGCTCCGCAACCGTCGAACGCCAATAATTGTGAAGGCGCTGCGGATCCTTGAGAAAGCGCACGAGGCCCCAGCGGTGGACGCGCTGGCCATCGTTCAATTCCCAACCGGCAACGCGGTAGACCGGCAACGATGAGCATGGATAGTCGTAGGGACCTTCCAAGATCGTGTTGCCTGAGCACACATAAAGCCGGGCGAATCGCTTGGGCACGACACGGGTATAGGGCGAGCCATCCGATCGCGTCTCGACAAGATGAAGGTATTCGAATTCCTCCATGTTGGAGACGTCTTGCACGGTGCCGTCGAGATAGAGCGCCAGTGTGCGCTCGCCCTCCGTCACCATACGCCAATAGCTGACGATGCGAACGGTATCTTCCTGAAGCCAAAAGCCGTTCTGATTCCAGAGCCGTTCGTTCATGAACGACGTTTCGGCCGCCCATGGCCAACGATGCTTGAATTCCTGGTGAGGAATGTCATCGCCGATAAAGGCATATTGGCAGTCGGCGCCGGACGGCTCGATCCCGAGCGGATCGAACACCGCGGAATAAGGATCGGTGACGGCTTGCAGATTGATTTGCTGCTCAAACACGTCGTCGGCGGTATAGTCGATCGACAGGCAATAGGCTCCCTGGCCGCCGATCACCTGATATTTATGAGCTTCGTCGCGCGCGAAATCGGCCTGCCCATTCTTGAAGATCGAACGTATCAGGCCTTCGCGAATTTCCGCGATTTCCTTCGTGCCTTGTTTGTCCGGCGCGACGCGAATTTCCGTCTCATTCATGAGACGATTACCGACGATCTGCGCTACGAAGGCGATCAGTCGGTTGAAGGTCAGAACGGGCTTGTTCGCATCCTTGCGGCGCTGCTCGACGACGGGATCCCATTGGTTCCCGACAGTAAACTTAGCATCTTCCTTGCCGGCGATGACGTTATGTTCATTAAATGAGTAAGCCCACTCGTATTTCTGGCGCATATCCGCCATAAAATCATCAATGCTGTCGAACCCGGCGGGCGTGCGCGTGACTTTAGCGGGTGCAGGGCCGATATCGGCGGCGATTGCGTCTCTGTAGCCTGCCATCTAAATTACCCCATCCACCCTGTGTCACTTCCACGAAGACTATCATAGAAATCTTCGTTGACATTTACGCTTTCTTGCAATCGCGATACACCGACTCCGAACCCGGCTTCGCGCTTGGGCTTTGCCCATGTATCAAAGAATTCCTGAAACGCAAAGGTCAATGCCAATGCGTCGGCTAGATCGGGCGATCGCACCCCCCTGGCCTTCATGTCTGTTTTGCTTTCCAAAAGATAGTCGAGATTGGCCCGCCACTTGATATGAGGCCCAGCAAGGTCCGAGGCTAGGTCGTCATCATCGGGGATGGAACCTCCTTCGATTAACCAATCTCGCATCCTGCCCCATATCTCGGCACGAGCATTGAACGGGCCAGCGCGGGTCGGATTGACGGTCTTGGCTTTTGACTTTCCGCCAAAGTCAACCCCTCGCACGAGGTCAAAGTATTTTCGGTCGATATTCCTGATCGCCGAAATGATGTTCGAGCCAATCGAGCCACGATCGATCGCCACGCGGTTCGGTTTGTATTCATCGATCAGCGCGCAAAGCCACGCTACCGCCTCATCGTGTTCGAGCTTGTTTCGATAGAGTACTTTTTCGCACTTGTCTCCTCTACGAAAAACGACCGCGAACCTATCTCCCCCCGCGCCTGCCGGATCCACACCCAAAATCAGCGGTGCGTCCACCTCTTCCATCTTCCGCTTGCGGGCTTTCAGAATATATGCGGGCTTGATAAAAACTCCTTCGATATCCGCGGCAGAAAATGCTTCGACGATATCCACGGGGTATTCCTGTCGAAAAAGCCCCACAGAACCTAGTTCGTGAATTTTCTCACGGCGCCAGAGCATTTGTCCGTCCGTAAGGCCGTAGGTTTGCTGGTATTCGACTTCAGAAAGCTCGCCCTCTTCCTCGACGTCTGGTGATGCCGTATAATCTTCGTCCCGAGAATATTCAGCTTGCAAAGTCCATGGAACGAACACCGCACGATACTGTCCAATACCTTTTACGGCATCCATATATCGTGAATAGAATTCACCCGAAGGCCCGGCACTAGTCGTTTCAAGGAAAACCTCACTAGGAGCTTTCATCCATCCTTCTATAGTTCCCTTTCCTCGTTCAAAGGGAAGAGGGCGTTCCGGCTCTTGCCAAATAATTCCCCAAACCCCACGAACTTCATCGACAGCCTGGACAACCGAGGCGAAGTGGTCTGGAGCGTTTGACCATCTGCTGACTTCGCTGCCATGGAGATAGGAAATCGCCATGCCTCTGCCTCCCGCCTTTTGCCCGGCGGTCGCGACTGAATATGTCGAGCCTTGCTTACTGAAAGCCAATGATTTTGCGTTATCCGTTCCCACGGCCGGCGGGAACGGATGATTGTTCTGCATCAACGCGACCATGTCGAATAGTACGTTGGACGACGCCATTTCGTGCGCCATGATGTAAATGTTCTGGCGTTGCCAAAGGGTCGCACGCCAATACCCCCGTGCCGCGGTAAAGGTCGACGCACCTTGGCGGCGTCCTTTCAGGAAAGCGATACGCACCCATCGCTTTTCCTCTAACATTTTATCTGTTTCGAACAGTAGATGCTCTTGAGCTTCGTTCAATATCAGAGGAACCAGCGAACCGTCTTTAGCGCGTACCCGAACAACCTCTTTGCAAAATAGCCGGAAATCTGCCTTCCACATAGCTACGCGAAGGGCCAGCCACCTTGCCCGAACTTCATCCACGGAAACTCGGTAATCCGTCGCGATTTGCTGGATATTCATGTTAGTTCGGACGGAAAATCGCTGGCACAGCCGGAAGATCATTGGCCGGAGTCGGCGGCAACGACGGGCTCTTGCGGGTCATCGGTTCGAATTTCGCTTCAAGGCCACCGTAATCGCGCAAAACGTTGATGATGAATTCGATGTTCGAATTGAACGTGTCGCCGAGTATGATCGCCGCGGTTTGCACGGCATCGGTGTCGCTGGCTTCCACCAGCGCGCGATAGTCGGACTGAAGCTTGAGCGCAAGGCGCTTGGACGCTTCCTTGCGGGCACGGGTCGGACTCACGACGCGATCACTCGCTTGAAGTCTCGTGGGGTCAAGTCGCCGGGATGTACCGTCATAGTAAATTCTCCTGACGCGACAGCACACCCGAATTCGTCATTGCCGCGAGAACGCAGGATCGTGCCCGCCGGAATGACGATATCGGCAAGCGTCTGATAGCAGATAGGATCGCGTTTCGGAGCGCCAGAACGGATTTTCGCTTCCTGCGTATTTTTCTCAATCACAGGTCAAACTCCAATGCTTTCGGTTGCTCGGGCTTGCCGTCGATCACGGCAGCGGCGGTCTTCAAATCTTCCAGCAATCCGCTACCCGGCCAAGGGAGCAATTTGTCTTTCGACAGTCGCTCAACCCAATCCATCAGCCGGTCGGAAAGCCCGTCGCGGGATCCATATACAGGTCTTGACATTTCATCTTCCCAAGGAATTCACAGGTCGTATTGTCCGGGCGCGACGTCGGTAAATTCGCCTTCGTCCATCCGTTCGAGACGCGAGATTGCGTCGTCGATCGTCAGCGTACCCGAAACGTCGACTTGCTGCGAGCGTGAAATCATCTTCGGGAACAGCTTGGTCGCGTAGTCCGTGTAATTCTGATCAGCCCAAAAAGCCATGCGCTTGACGCCTCCGATCTGCTCAAACACCGACATGACTACTGCGCCTGCATATCTCCCGACATGTTGATACTGTTCGGCCGAAATCATCGGAATATTCGCCAAATTTTGAACTACCGGCAAATTTCTATCGTCCGACATTTTGCAATTCCTTTTTACGCCAGTATGCCGCCTTTTTGTATTCCCTCATCGTCTGGCAGCATAAATCGCATCGGCACTTTCTAGAGACATACGTTCCGATCGTTCCATGCTGTCCCGGAGCCCAATTCTTGACTGTCCCTTTTTCGATCGCTTGGGCTATTGTACCCCGTTTGAGTCGGTACATCAATGTCTCTAGGCTGATGCCTATCTCTTTCGCCCATTGAGCTAAAGTCTGTTTTCTGCCGTCATGTTCGATCCAACGATTAAACCCAGGACGATTATTTAATTGTTCGGTGTAGTCCGCCCATTTGCAATTAAACGGATCATAATTCCCTTTCCCGTCAATTCGCTCGATCGTTAATCCTTCGGGACATTCTCCCATATCTGCAAAAAAGGCGTCGTAGTTATCGCGCCACTGATCGCAAACAGTAATTCCCTTCGCTCCATAATTTTTATAGTTTATGTCGTTTGGGTTATAACATCGAGCCCGCATATTTCTCCATGAAAAATATGTAGGGGTTCCGGAAGGATTGAGCCACTTACGCATACGTCCTTTTTGCAAAAGTTTTGTATGCAGTCAAGTGCTATTCTACCCACTCGAAATTGCGGTCGAATTCTTTCTTCGCCGCAGGCTGCGTCACCATGTCGCGACGCATCAATTCTTCAACATATGCCGGGATCAGACATGCAGGCAAGCGCTCGGGAATACGGCATCCGATGCTGCTTGATCCATCGTCGAAAAACCCAATAATAACAAATCCGTCGAGCTTGCTCCCCGGAGTGCTGTATCCCGCGATATCGCGGGCATGGCTTTGCAGAGCGCCCATCAAATCGATCGTGTCGGGATTGTGCAGCAAAAGCAGCGGCGCCCGGCCATCCTTGTATCTGACAGAGCGCAAGCGCATTAGATTTCCTCCAACTGCTTCGGACTGATCGAACGATGCAATCCGTCTTCAACGCCCCGGCACTCAATGTAGCCCCTACGGAACCCTATGCAGCGAACGCGCGTCTGCTGACCGCGGCTCGGCGTGTAGACGTATTCGCGGCCCGGTTGCGGACGCTCAACCATCGGATGGCACCACGTCCGCCAGCATGGCCTCCCCTTTCGGTGTGATGTAGAGGTCGTTCGGCGTCCGGTTGTCTAGTCGGGCCCGGCGATCTTCGACAAGACCCATGCGCAGCAATCGGCGAAGGCATATCTGCACGTTGGATCGGCCTTCGAAGCCAATCTTGCGGGCAAGCTCCTGACCCATCATGCCGGGCTCGCGAGCGACTGCCCACATGATGATAACATCGCGCGTCTTGACGTCGTGCCGGTCGATCTTTCGCAACCGGGACAGGAAATCGATAGAGGGGGTCAGGGCCATTATTTGGTATCCTGTTGATCATCCGTGGAAGCCACTGGATTGAGTGTCAGGGCTTCAAGGCGTGCGATCTCGGTTTTGATCGCCGGAATATTCTCATGAAATTCCATTGGGCTTCTCTCACGCGCCGCGAGCTTCCTTTTCAGGTCCGCAATCCGCTTCGGGATGCCGTGGATATGTTCAAGTCCCATGACAATTCTCCCTAGTCGTGACCTTTAGTAATGCAACCGGTTCCCAGACGCAAGACAAAAAGAAACCCCGACCGGCCAAAGGGGAGGCTGATCGGGGTTTCCCACCTTGGGAGGAAGCTGAGACTTATTGGAAGATGCTGCCTCCTGTCAAGTGTAGTTTTATCAATCGTTGAAGGGTATTGGTGTTTCGCTGGATCCGTCACCGGTGACCTGCACCGGGGCGTCCGTGTCGATAAAGGTGTTGGTGGACGCCGCCTCCGGCCGGTTGGGTTCGCTGCCGATATCCTGCGCACACTCGATACGGCGCTGAAGAATGGTCCGGTAATTATCCATCGACCAATATTGTGCGCGAAGGTCGTCGCGCTCCTGTCCAGGTAGTCCATTGAATGCCGGCGTATCGATGAAAGCGGCAAGCTTGTCATGGCGATCGGCCAATTCCTGAAGCTCGATCTTCATCCGGCCCAATGCCCCGGACTTCTCGGTCAAATTTCCCATGATATCTCTCCAAGGTTGAAATGTCGGCGAGCCCATCTTGATCCGGTGCTTAGGGTCGCCCCACTCTAGCGTGCTCACATGCTTGCACGTCTCGCCGACATTTCAACTCTAGAAGGCCAACAGCAAAAGTCAAGGCTAAATCCGCATCGCCTCGTGTTTACCGATCACCGAGGAATGGAGGTACTTGCCCTTGCTTGGAGCGTCGGACAGGCCCTTGGCGGTTTCCGGGGAGACGTCGTGGTAGCGGTATTGCCGGCCGCCGGGGAAAGTTATGGTGAGGTGCCTAGTTTCGGGGTCGTAGGAATGATCCTCGATCGACGGGACGGATGCCTTGACCGCTACTGGGCGTCGGACTTTATGGGTTCGAGGAAGTGTCTGGAGCTTGCGTGGTTTGGGGAGTTTTTTCATGATGACAATTCCTTTGGGTGATTTGGAAATGGCTAGGCGGACTTAGGGGATTGGGAGTTGATTGTCAAATGTTACGTTGGGGAAGGGACTAGGAAAAATATATCTATCTGGTGTCGGCACCCGGCCCGGCCCACCGGTTGGGAAAAAGAAGGTATCCCCCCGGTCCTGAGAAAAAAGGCTGCGGGTCCGCGACCATCCATGACGCTACGTAACATCGCACAATCAATATGTTACATAAGGTCACATGTGGTTGGACCGCATCAATGCAATGCCGATTTATTTGAGCCAATGCGAAACACCGGATGGCGGTCGGCGGGTAAGCTCGGTACGCTGGCGGATGATGCGGATAGCCTGATCGCGGCGGATACCCAGGTAATCCATTAGCTGTGTGATTTCTTTTTCCATGATGTGACGTTACGTAATGCCGAAATGTTAAAAACCGGTAAACGGGCGCGGGTAGATTTATCGAGGCCAAGAATAAATCGGATTTTGGACCGGCTCGAGAATTGCGGCGGAAAAATTTAGTGACGTGCAAAATAATTT
>Ga0068856_100004813_pt1 | contig 13382 bp, 7 predicted proteins | sample KBSCornC62_FD_66595 | JGI IMG/M metagenome (GOLD analysis project Ga0068856, IMG submission 66595) | Corn rhizosphere microbial communities from Kellogg Biological Station, Michigan, USA - KBS Corn C6-2 | ecosystem: Host-associated > Plants > Roots > Rhizosphere > Soil ...
CGCCGTATGGACATTCCGGTGGAGAAGGTCCAGAAGCTGAAGACCATCTCGCGCGACCCCGTGTCGCTCGAAACTCCGGTGGGCCGCGATGGCGAATCGGCGCTGGGCGATCTGATCGAAGACCGCTGGGTGGGCTCGCCGGTCGATGCCGTCATCGACACCAACGTCCGCGACGAAACCGCGAATATCCTCAAGACCCTCTCTCCCAAGGAGGAGAAGGTGATCCGCCTGCGCTTCGGCATCGGTTGCGAGCGCGAGCACACGCTGGAGGAAATCGGGCAGGAATTCGACGTCACCCGCGAACGTATCCGGCAGATTGAAGCCAAGGCCCTGCGCCAATTGCGCTCGCCGGAACGCGCCCGCCACCTGCGTGCGCTGCTGGCCGCGCGTTAGCCTAAATTACTTCGACGTTTCCGCGCCGCAATCGTGCCGACGCGAGCGCTCGATCCCGTGTCAGCAGCGTTGCGCCCAGCGCCGGAGAGTCGGGCCACAAGCCCTTTGCGGGCCTGCGTGTCTCCTGCATGTTTTAACATATTTGCATTTACATCACATGTGAAGGCGAATTCTAGCGCGCGTCGGCTAACGAAGCTTTCCAGTACTCCGGTAGGTCCTGCTTGGTGTCCCTGAGGATTTCGAGGATCGCCCGCCGGTCTCCTGTCGACAGCTTGGCGTAGCGGGCGGACTTGTCCCGTTCCGTCAACACATCGAACAAGCGGCGGTAGATGCGTTCGCGCGCAGCCTCGGGCATTCCGTCGAATGCTTCCGAGTAGATCATGTAGCTTAGCGGGTAACGGAACATGCGCTGCGTCAGGTCGAAATCGCGCAGTGACCGCCCCTTCCGGTCGCGCGGACCAGCTTTCTGGAACGCCTCCGCGAAGCCGGACGTGCCCTTGATCGGCGCATCCAGTTTTGCTTCATCCAGGAATAGCATGTACTCGACCAGTTGTTCGACGGCGGAGTCGATCCGATGGCGTGCAACATCGCTCAGTTCATCAGCCGGCTGGTGATACGCCTTGTTGAAGGCCGCCTGGCCCGCGAGCGTAATCGCGGTCTCGTAACCTACGCGAGTAATCAGATTGGTCATGCGAGCCTGATGTTCCAGCGTCATCAGAGCAACAATGTCACTGTGCGGAGTGAGGTACGCTCCGGTGTCGAACTTGCGGGTCAGGTCGGTGACATTTAAACCCGCGGCGCCTTCTAAGTTTTCAGGATGATCGCGATCCCGCGCCACCGCGTTGCCCATGTGCGTCATATCGCCGTGGGTGCCCGTCACGTACCAGCCGCCCCAGCGCTCTTTGAGCGGGCTCCGCTGGTCCGTGAAGAAGTCGCCGGCCTGGAATACCGGCATGCCGCTAGGATCCGGGTAAACCGAGCGAACCATCAACCCGGGCACGCCCAAGGTTGGCCCCCCCGAGTCATGGCATTGCAGGCAAGCCGCGTCCCGCCGGTCGAAATGCGGCTTATCGACCTTCTCTTGGTTCAGCGTATAAAAGATCACGCCTAGCTTCGGATCGACCGACGCGAATTCGAGCAGGTCGCTGGAGTGCACCGCGCCGACCGCGGTGGAGTCATTGAAATACAGCGCCCGTGGCCGACGGGGCGAGATCAGCGCCGCCTGAAAACTGGTTTTGGAAAAAACCAGCACCTGCGATTCCATCGGAATCCCTAGAGCTTGCAGCACGCTGCGGAGATAGCCGTGAGAATCTTCGAATTCGAGCTTCACCTCGCCCCGCGCAATTTTCCGGTTCAAGCGTTCCACGGGATCGTCGGCCGCGCGCGTGGCGTATCGGATGGACTCGTCGTCCAGAGGCACGACATACGAGCCGGCCAGATCGGCCAGGGCGGCGGTGGCAGCGGCCATAGAAACGGCCAGAAAGACTTTAGATCGGTTTCGCATGCAAATCCCTCCCCGTGGAGAGAAGCTTGACTTTAGTCGGCGCTATAACATCCCCCGCGCACAAAGGCCGGATGGGAGATGAGTCGTCGATTAAGTCCGCTAGTTTGGTGGATGAAAACGCCTCTTCGATGTGGCGCACCGCGTCGTCCAGCTTGCGGTGCAGGGAACACAGACGGACGCCGTGCTCTTTTATGCCCAGCGGACATTTCGCAATTCGTTTGATCGGGTCTACCGCCTGCACAACATCGTAGATGGATATGTCCGCCGGATCGTTCAACAGGCTGAACCCGCCATTTTTCCCGCGCTGTGCCTGTACCAGCCCTGCACGGCTCAACGACTGCAAGACCTTGAACAAATAATCGATCGGCACTTTGGTCTCAGCGGCGATCTGCTGAGCCGTTTGGGGCGTTCCCCGTCGCATGGCCAGCAGAACCACGGAGCGCAGCGCGTATTCGGTAGTGGTGGAGAACATCCAACCTCATAATAGGATAACTAGACAAAGATGTCCAGTTATATTTTGGGCGGGCTCAGGGGCCGTCCGCAACCGCTAGAATTGGATAACTAATGCTCGAAGATACTAGCGATTTGCTGCTCCTGAATCCCGTGCATCAGTGGGATCACATGCGGGGCCCGGAGGGCGCCCCCTACACCCTCGTCGTGTACGGCGATTATCAGTGCCCCGACTGCGGGCGTCTGTTTGCAACGCTGCAAAGTGTGCAGCAGGAATTCGGCACGCGTCTTCGTTTGGTGTACCGGCACTATCCGCTGTCTGGAATTCATAAGCACGCGCAGATGGCGGCAGAGGCCGCCGAAGCGGCCGGCGCGCAGGGTCGTTTCTGGGAAATGCACGATCTTCTGTTTGAGAACCAGGATGCCCTTGGGCGCAAGCATCTGCTCCGTTATGCCGAGCAGTTGGCCTTGGACCTAGATCGCTTCCGCCGCGAGCTGCAACAGGAATCGCATCTCGAACGGGTCCGGCAAGATTTCATCGCCGGTGTTCAGAATGGCGTGAACGGGACCCCGGGATTGTTCCTCAACGGTGTCCGCCAGCCCGGCGTTTTTGACAAGGGAGACTTGAAATCCCTACTCGATGAAGCGCCACCCCGCCGAGGCTAGTCACGCTAAGCTGTTCTCCGGGCCGTTCCGACTTAAAACAGGACTATTTATCCGAACTGAATGATTCGCGGGTCCCGCGCCGCGCTGATCACACCAAGGGTTGCCTGGTGTAGCGGTTAGGCGACAACCACTCTTGTGGTTCCAAGCATTAAAAAAACCCGCGCGGAACTGTGCCCGCCATCTGCCCGTGTAAGTCGTCGGATTAACCCTGATCGAAGTGTGGCGATCAGGCCCTTCGACCAGCGCGACTTGAAAGCTCATCTCCAAGCGCTGCCTGTCCAGCGCCAATTAAGCTGAAATAAGAAGCGTGCCGCCGCTCGTTCGCGCTACGGCGTCCGCTCCACCTCAAAACAGGATCTTCAAGCCGAATTGAATAATTCGGGGGTCCTTCGCCGAGCTGATTACGCCGAACGACGCCTGGTCAACGAAACGGTTGGGCGGCAGCCACTGCGGATGGTTCAGGAAGTTGAAGAACTCCACGCGCAGCTGCGTATTGATGCGCTCCGTGATGGCCGTGTTCTTCAGGATTCCGGCGTCGAAGTTGTTCACTACCGGGCCTATTACCGTCGAGCGGCCCGCGTTTCCATAACGAATCGGGTTCTGAATCTTGAAGCAGCTGGTATCGAAGAAGCGGTTCACTGTACGGCTACCGGCATCCAGGTTTGGATTGCACACCAGATCCGGCCGTGCGTTGTCGGTTCCGCTACCGAAGACGTCGCCATTGAATTTAACCGTTAACGGCAGGCCCGACTGGAATGTGTAGATGCCGTTGAGCACCCAGCCGCCTACTACTTTGCCGACCACTTTTGATCCACCTGAAAGGAACGGCTTGCCGGGCCCAAAGGGCAGTTCATAAATCGAGGCGATGCTGAGGCGATTCCGGTGATCGATGCTCGCCAGTCCCTTATCTGCTTTCTTATTGAAGTAATCCTGAATGCGGTTGCCAGTATCGTAGTTGCTTCCGCCGGTGAATCCGGTGGCATCGGACAGGGCCTTGGAGAAAGCGTAGGACATGATCCAGGTCAAGCCCTTAGACGCCCTCTTCTCCAGGCGCAATTGCCCGGCATTGTAGTTGGAGAACGCGCCGCTCGTGGTCTGGAAAATATTATCCACAAAATATAACGCATTGTTTTCCCAGATATTGATGGCGTATGGAACCAGCCGGCGCAGGCGGGGACGAATGTCAGCGATCACCAGGGGATCCGTGCTGAACGGCTGCCCCGTAATCGGGTTGATGGGTTTCGCGGGGATATCCGACAGTTTGACCGTGGCGAACGGCCCGTTAGGCTCCGCGCTGTTGCTGTTTTCCCGACGATTCAGACGGGTCCCCTTATTGCCAACATAGGCCAGTTCAAGGAGGATATTTCCGGGCAATTCACGCTCAATGCCAAAATTCCATTGCTGCACGTAAGCGTTCTTAAAATTCGTCGCCACATCATTGGGGCCCGGATGGAATTGGCCGGGGCCGGGATTTGCAATGAGAAATCCAATGAAGCCCTCGGCGGGAGGCGGACCATCCTGGTACAAGCTCAGGCTCTGCTGGTCTTCCTTCAGGTTGGGAAGATTCTCCAGAGTATCCTGCGTGATGTAGCCGGGCACGGTGTCATAGAAAATGCCGTAGCCTCCGCGCACTACCGTCTTGTTGATGGGCGAGTAGGCGAAGCCAAAGCGCGGTCCCCAATTCTTCTTGTCGGCGGGGTAAAGCGAGCGGGGAAGTTCGATTCCCGCGCGGCCCCAATTGGGCGCATACTTCTGATTTCCCGGGATGAGATAAAACAACGATCCATTGGCGTAGCTGGTCGGCCGTCCCAGCGGAAACGTGGTCGTCGAAATGCGGTCCGCGGTGTCAATCGGAGGAGCGTAAAACATATAGCGCACGCCAACATTGATGGTCAGCTTGGAACTGACTTTCCAGTCATCCTGGACAAAGCCGGCGTACTCGGTCGAGCGCAGATCCTGGAAGAACCCGCTGACGCGACGCCCTTTCTGGCGCTCCAATCCCAGCAGGAAACTGGCGAAGGTGTTTCCGCTGTTGGCGAATCCCTGCTCTCCGGTCCAGTTGGGATTGCCGAAATCGAAGGAGCCGCGCAGCGTGTTGGCGCGCGTAATCGCCATGCGGTTGCGGCGGATCTCCCCGCCGAACTTGACGGCGTGGCGGCCGCGATGGAAAGAAAACTGGTCTATGATCTGGAACGTGTTGTTGCGTGGACGGAAGGGTCCGTCGCCATCGCCGATGGTTCCGAATCCGCCGATCGTGATATTGGGAGCGCCCACCAGGCCGGGCGTGCTGGCGAAATCCAGCCCAGTAATTCCCAGTTGCTTCACCAGATCCCTTCCCGCGATCGTGTTCTCGGAGGCCTGGTATTCAGCGTAGCGGAGATACCCGAACCGGGCCTCATTGACCGCTGTGGGGCCGATGATTCTGGTATAGGCGAAAGTACCGGCCATGGTCCGCTGGTTGTCCAGAGAACCATATCCGGGGAAGGTGTTCGGCGCAAACCCATTCTGATCCGTCAGGCTGTAGCGGGCCATAATCGTGTCTTTGGCCGAGAACTGATGATCCGCCCGTATGCTGACCAGATCGTAGTCGTTGCGGACCGTTCGTCCGTCAAAGTAGTTTTGCACCGGATTGCCATTGGCCGCACGGCTCCCGGGAGTGTTCGGATCCGGAATCATCCCTGGCAGATTGATGACCCTTTTCGCAACCGGGTCGATGCGATCGCCGGGGATAATATTATTCGGAAAGGGGGTTCTGACGTAGGTGTTCCCGACCAGCGTGGACGTCCGCGGGTCATAGATGGCATTCCGTCTCACTTGCTTGCCGGATGCGTCGGTTCCAATTCCCGCGCCCAGGAAGCTGGAGAAATTGCCCGCCTTCATGTCCGCCGTCGGAACGGTCGTCAGAGTGGTATTTCCACGGCGCAGGCGGAACCCTTCGTAGTTGACAAAGAAGAACGTCTTGTCCTTGCCGTTGTAACCGCGCGGCACGACCACCGGTCCACCCAAAGTCAAGCCAAACTGGTTCTGATTGAAGGGCGGCGCAAGGAAGCGACCGTTAGAATCGCGGAACGCCGGGTTCCGATCGAACAAGTTACGCGCTTGAACGGCACGATTCCGGTTGAATTCAAACAGCGTTCCGTGGAGCTGATTGGTTCCACTGCGCGTGACCAGGTTAATCTGGCCGCCTGCGCCCTTTCCGAATTCGGCGCTGTAACTGCTCGTCTGAATTTTGAACTCCTGGATTGCATCCACCGAGGGCCGTACCACCAGAATGTTCTGATACTGGTCGGTATTGATGGTTCCGTCCAGCAGGAAGCTGTTCTGCTCGGGACGCAAGCCGGCGATCGAAATACCACCACCGGGCACGTTGCCGGATCCGTTGGCTGTTCCGCCGTCGCCTTCGTTCACACCCGGGAGCAGCAGGCCCAATTGCACGAAATTACGCCCGTTAAGCGGGAAGTCTACAATCTTCTGCTGGTCCACGACGGCGCCGACCGAGGATTGCTCGGTCTGCAACAGCGCCGTCTGGCTGGTTACCTCGACGACTTCGGTGACGGCGCCAACTTCCAGGCGAACCTCGATGCGGGCGACTTGGTCGACTTCCAGCTTGACGTCCTTCATCGAAAAGGTCTTGAACTGCTTTTCCCCGGCGGTGACGGTATAAACGCCCGGCTGCAGGCCGCTAAGCGAGTATTCCCCCGCGCTTGTCACCGTGGTTTCCCGCTTGAATCCGTTGCCCTGGTTGGTAGCAGTCACAACAACGCCGGGCACGATGGCGCCGGTAGAGTCAGTCACGGAGCCGGAAATCGTTCCGGTCCCTCCTTGCCCGAACATTACACAAGAAGCTACCGCAAAAACTATGAGCAATCCCCAACGCATAGCTAGTCCTCCCTAGGACGGTAATTGAGCTTGGAGGGTAGTATACAGTACGGTTGGTATGCTGTCTAGGTATTGTTTCTGTTTTATTTTTATGGCCTGATTTTAGCTCTCATCCGAACGAGTGCGGCGGCTAGGCGCATCAGAAGCGTGCCCACCGCGCGCAATCGACCAGCGCCTGATAAACCGCGTTGGGAAATTCCGTCCGCACAATTCCTACGCGCGTCGACATTAGCACAATGCCGATCAACTGCTCTTTAGGATCAGCCTAAAATATGTGCCGCAGGCCCCGCCCCAACCGTAGTCCCGAGAACTGCCCAGCCACGCGCTTACACCAGTGCTCTTGCGAGCCCGCGCCCTCGTCCGGCAGAAGGTTTCACGATTCCCGCCGACTTCCACGGCTGTGCAGAACCGATATGCTCAGCCTTGTTTTCAGCCTGTAAACTGGACCTCTGCGCATCAGAACAAGACTTTAAATCCGAATTGGATGATTCGTGGGTCCCGCGCCGCGCTGATCACGCCAAAGGTTGCCTGGTTAATGTAACGGTTGGGCGGCATCCACTGGGTGTGGTTCAACACATTGAAAAACTCCGCGCGGAGCTGCGTTGTCACTCGTTCGGTGATGGGTGTGTTCTTCAGAATGCCCAGGTCGATATTTTGAATCGGCGGTCCTATCACCGTCGATCGGCCGGCGTTTCCATAGCGGAGCGGGCTCTGAATCTTGAAGCAACTCGTATTGAAAAAGCGATTCACAGTGCGCTCACCAGATGGCAGATTGGGATTGCAAACCAAGTCAGGCCGTGCGTTGTCGGTTCCACTGCCAAAAAAGTCTCCATTGAACTTGACAGTCTCCGGCAGGCCCGACTGAAACGTATAGATGCCATTCAGGCTCCAGCCGCCCACGATCTTGCCAAGCACTTTCGGTCCGCTGGTAAGGAAAGTCTTTCCCGGTCCCAGCGGCAGTTCGTATGTCGTCGCCAGACTGACCCGATGCCGGTGGTCCAGGCTCGCCAATCCCTTGTCCGCTTTCAGATCGAAAATGTTCTGGATGCGGTTGCCGGTATCATAGGGTCCGGCGCCAGTGAAGGGTGTCGCATCCGAAATAGCCTTGGAAAACGAGTAGGAGAACAGCCAGCTCAGACCGCTGGAAGTTCGCTTCTCCAACCGCAACTGACCGGCGTTATAAGTGGAAAACGCGTTGCTGGTGGTGGTGAACATGTTGTCTATCAGGTACAGCGTATTGTTCTCCCAAGTGTTAACCGCGTACGGCACGATCCGGCGGAAGCGTGGGCGGAGGCTGGCATTTACAACCGGATCCGGGCTGAACGGAAGTCCCGTTATGGGGTTGATCGGCTGCGCGGGGATGTCGCTCAGATGCACCGTGGCATAAGGTCCATCGGGCTCGGCGGTATTGGTGTTTTCCCGGCGGTTCAACCGCGTGCCTTTGCTCCCAACGTAGCCAATTTCGAGAAGGATGTTGGCCGGCAACTCCCGCTGGATTCCGAAGTTCCATTGCTGTATGTAAGCATTGCGGAAATTCGGGTCTATGGCATTAGGACCGGGCGTGAATTGGCCGGGGAGTGGATTCGCGAGGAGAAATCCGATAAATGTCTCGGGGGTGGGAGGACCATTCTGATACAGGCTTAGACTCTGCTGGTCTTCCTTCAGGTTGGGAAGATTCGTGACTGTATCCTCGATGATCGCGCCCGGCACAGTGTCATAGAAAATCCCATAGCCTCCTCGTACCACCGTCTTATTAAAGGGGGAGTAAGCAAAACCGAAGCGCGGACCCCAGTCCTTCTTATCAGTGGGGTAGAGCGAACGCGGAAGCTCGATGCCGGCGCGCCCCCAGTTGGGCGCAAATTTCTGGTTGCCGGGGACCAGGAAGGACAGGGCTCCTTGGCTATAGCTGGTGGGCTGCCCAAAAGGGAACACCATAGTGGAGAGACGGTCGGCGGTATCATAGGGAGGGCTGTAAACCATATAGCGCAGCCCTACGTTTATGGTCAGCTTCGAGTTGACTTTCCAGTCGTCCTGGACGAATGCGGCATACTCGGTCGATCGCAGGTCATTAAAAAATCCGCTGATCCGGCGGCCCTTCTGACGTGGAGCTCCCAGCAGAAAACTGGCGAACGTGTTTCCGGTATTGCCGAATCCCTGCTCTCCGGTCCAAGCGGCATTTCCAAAATCAAAGGAGCCGCGGGAGGTGCTCGCGTTGACGATGGCCATGCGAGTTCGCCGGATCTCTCCGCCCACCTTTATCGAATGGCGGCCGGGATGAAATGAGACCTGGTCCATGAACTGGAAGCTATTGTTGCGCGGGCGGAAGGGTCCGCCGCCGTCACCGACCGTCGCGAATCCGCCGATAGTAAAGGTCGGAGCGCCCACGATAGCGGGAGAATTGGCAGATTCCAATCCGCTGATTCCAAGTTTCTGCACGATGTTGTTTCCGGCAATCGTGTTCTCGGGGGCCTGGTATTCGGCGAATCTCGTATAACCGAATCTGAATTCGTTGAGCGTGGTGGGCCCGATGATCCTGGTGTAAGACACCGTACCCGCCATCTGCCGCTGATTATCCAATGTGCCGTATCCAGGAAATGTGTTGGGGGAAAAATTCCCTGCATCGTTGAGGCTGTAGCGGGCCATGAACGTGTCCTTGGCCGTGAACTGATGATCCGCGCGGATGCTATACAGATCGTAGTCCTGGCGAACCGAGCGGCCGTCGAAGTAGTTCTGTATCGGATTGCCGTCCGCGCCGAAACTGCCGGCTATGTTGGGATTGGGCATCATACCCGGGAAATTGATCACCTTTTGCGCGATAGGATCGATACGGTCTGGCGGGATTATATTTCCGGTGAAGGGAGTCCGCACGTAAGTATTGCCAACCAGGCGGGAAGTGCGCGGGTCATAGATGGTGTTGCGACGCACCGGCTGGCCGGCTGCGTCCGTGCCAATCGACCCGCCCACGATGTTGGAGAAATCACCGCGCTTCATGGCTGGTGTCGGCACGTTGGTCAATGTCGTATTTCCGTGACGCATGCGAAACCCCTCATAATCGGCGAAGAAGAATGTGCGGTTCTTCCCGCTGTAATGCGGAACCATGACCGGGCCGCCTAGCGTCGCGCCAAACTGGTTTTGATTGAACGGTGTCGCTAAGAAGCTGCCGTCGCTGCTTTTAAACGATGGGTTGCGATCGAAAAAATTGCGCGCCTGAAACGCGCGGTTGCGGTTGAATTCAAACAGCGTTCCGTGGAATTGATTGGTTCCACTTCGGGTGACGACGTTGATCTGGCCGCCCGCGCCTTTCCCGAATTCCGCGCTGTAGCTGTTGGTTTCGATCTTGAACTCCTGGATGGCATCCACCGAAGGCCGGATGACCAGGACGCTCTGGTACTGATCGGTGTTAATCGTGCCGTCCAGCAAGAAACTATTCTCTTCGGGACGCAGGCCGCTGACCGAAATGCCGCCCCCGGGGACGTTGTTGGTCCCGGTCGCAGTGCCGCCGTCGGCAGTGTTGACGCCGGGAAGCAACAGCCCGAGTTGCACGAAGTTGCGGCCGTTCAGTGGGAAGTCCACGATTTTCTGCTGGTTGATCACTGCGCCCACCGAAGACTGCTCGGTCTGCAGCAAGGCCGTCTGACCCGTAACCTCCACGACCTCGGCGAGATTGCCCACTTCCAGGTGCACATCGATGCGCGCGTTCTGGCCAACCTCCAGCCTCACGCCTTGCATCGAGAATTTCTTGAAAGCCATCTGCTCTCCGGTGACGGTATACGTTCCCGGTTGGAGGCCGGTGAGAGTGTATTCCCCGGCGCTGCCGACCGTGGTCGATCGCGTGAAGCCATTTTGCTCGTTCACCGCGGTAATCACCGTTCCGGGCACGACGGCGCCGGTGGTGTCGGTCGCGGAGCCGGAGATCGTTCCAGTCCCTCCTTGCCCGAACACCAGACAAGAAACTGCTGCAAAAACCGTGAGCAATCGCAAGCGCATAACCATCCCCTCTCTTTATATAGTGATTAAACTTGTTAGGGCAGTGATTAGACTTGGAAGGCAGTATATCGCAGAGCAAATATGCTGTCTAGATATTTTTTTCTATTCCTTTTGGCGTCCTATCGTTTAAACTTCGACTACTTTTTCCCGAAATTCTATTCCTGCTGACGTACAGTTCAGACTGTATTTATTCATACTGCCATACAGTTCAGACTGTATTTATCGTACAGTTCAGACTGTACGTACATCACCCGAAGGATTGAGTCGAGTTCCGCGACTTAGACCCTGGACTTTTCTCCACGCAACTCAACACGCTGTCTGAGGGAGGTGCGGCCATCAGCCAGTCCAGTAAATCGCCACTCAAACCAAAGGCTCGTCCAGTTGGACTTCTATGGCCGCTGTTTCGGGTGGTGCGTATCACGGATGACCTGTGCATCGGTGGATGGCTTGGCATCGGGAGAAGGCCCCGCGCCCCGTCGACAAATGGCCCGTCTAGCTCGAATTCGGCCGGCGGGCCGATCCAATTATCAATGCCCGTCCATTTCCAGGCGACATCTCGTCTGTCTCCATCGAACGCGCGATTTCCAAGACGCAGCCATAAACAGCCCTCAATCGACCAGCGCCTGATACACCGCGTTGGGAAATTCCGTCCGCAGAATCGCGACGCGCGTCGACATCAGCACAATCCCGATCAACTGTTCTTTCGGATCCACCCAGAAATACGTTCCGTAAGCGCCGCCCCAGCCGTAGTCCCCCGGACTGCCCAGCCAGCCGCTCGCACCTGTGCTCTTGCGAACCCGCACGCCCAGCCCAAAACCGTAACCACGCAGGTTCTGCTCCAGCGTCAGCCCAGTCTCCGAAAAGTTCGCCAGGTTGAGATTGCCGATCGCGTTGTCGGTCATCAACTCCACCGACTTCCGGCTCAGCAGCCGTGTGCCGTTCCATTGCCCGCCGTTCAGGAGCATCTGGCAGAACTGCAAGTAGTCCTCGGCCGTCCCCGTCAGGCCACCCGCGCCCGAAAAAAACTCGACCCCCGCGGGCAGCGCCGCCGGCGGACTCTGCTTCTTCACGCCTTGCTCGGTACGCAAATACACCGTCGCCACATCGCCCATCCGATCCGCCGGAATCGTAAAGAAAGTGTTGTTCATATTCAGCGGCGTCAAGATGCGCCGCTTGAAAAACTGGTCAAGATTCATGCCGCTGACAACCTCCACCACCCGCCCCAGCACCGCGAACCCGACCCCTCCCGTGTACTGCCACTGCGTCCCCGGCTGAAAGTTCAGCGGCAGCTCCCCCGAGCGTTTGCTGAATTCCGCGAGCGAAATCCCGCCCTGATCCAGCTTCGATTTGCGGAAAAAGTCGCCCGCCGGCCCGTCCGCGGTCACCGCCAGCCCGGCCGTGTGCGTAAGGATGTGCTGCAGCGTCACCTCTCGGTCCGCGCTGATCAGTTTGACCCCCGCGCCACGCGGATCATTGGGCAGATTCCACACCGCGACTCTCGGATTCTTGAACTCCGGGATGAACTTCGAAACCGGATCGGCCAACACCAGCTTGCCTTCTTCCATCAACATCAGCACCGCCACCGCCGTGAGCGGCTTCGTCATGGAGGCCATGCGGAACAAGGTATCCGTACGCATCGCCCTGCCCGATTCCATATCGGTTGTACCCTGCGCCTCAAAGTGCACCACTTTGCCTTTGCGAGCCACCAGCGTGACGGCGCCCGCGAAGTCCTTGGCGTCGACGTGACTTTGGATGACGGAGTGAACGCGCTTCAGCCGCTCCTCCGAAAACCCGACCTCTTCCGGCTTGGTGACCGTAAGCGACGCGGCGAACGCCTGCAACGCGAGCAGCACGCAGAGCGACGGAGCAATGATCAATTTCGCAGTTGGGGACATAGCGCCTCCTTGGGGAACTAGCTATTTAGCGTACTGCAAATCGCAGCCTATTTAGAGACGCCGAGTTTGGAGAGCACCGTCGGATCATCTGTCACGTAGAAGACTGGTTCCATCTTCCGATGCTCGATCACTTCAGTCGTCCTCCCGACCGTAATGATTTCATAACTCGGATAGATATCGCGCCCCTTTGCATCCTCCAAATAAAGTGGCTGCGATCCTTTCAGTGTGCCATCAACTTTGGCGATCTTGCTACCCGTCCGCACATTTCTCAAAATAAACGTCGCTGTGCGACCATTCGAACCAATGTAGTAATCCATTGTTACTGCGACATCTCGACGCGATAGTAGCGGGGGGATGGTAAACCATCTGGGTAATCTTGACTCAGGAGCAAGATCGAACGAGGATTCGGGGAAGAACCCACAACCAAGCGACGTCAAACAGATCATTGCAACAACCGCGATCGCTAGCGTCTTGGTCTGGGACATTCGGAGGATGCCCGGTAAATCGTAGAAAGTAGCGACTCTCAACCGTCGGCATAATAGGCCGACGGGTGGTTTTTTCTGCCAAGAAAAAGGAGAGAGTCGCTTGAAGAAACAATACCAGATCGA